>Ga0247611_10000089_pt1 | contig 173937 bp, 155 predicted proteins | sample 177DNAGHGhighgp2_FD_192422 | JGI IMG/M metagenome (GOLD analysis project Ga0247611, IMG submission 192422) | Sheep rumen microbial communities from Palmerston North, Manawatu-Wanganui, New Zealand - 1770 DNA GHGhigh gp2 | ecosystem: Host-associated > Mammals > Digestive system > Stomach >...
TGCCTGCTTTGATGTCTTCAAGGATCTGTGCCTTGAAATCATTAAAATCTACTTCTTCTTTCATTGTTACTGTGTGTTACAAAAATATATTCTTATTCTTGTTTGACACAGTTTAATTTACGCTCTCAAATTTAATATAAAGTCATAAAGGGATACAGGAAACCAACCTTGTATCCCTTGTTTTATATCTTAAATTGATACGAACTGAATATTGATACTATTTCAGTTTGTCAATAAGGTTGGAGTAGGTATCGTCATCACTTTGGTTCATGTCATCAAGCGCCACCCTGTATGGCTTCATTACATCCGCAAATTTCGTCCCGTGCTTGTATAGTTCTCTCATCTTTGCTTCCACCTTGGCTAAGTCATAATCACAATCCTTGAGGACAAGCGATATGAAATAACTCTTCCTGTCGTTGTATTGAACTGGCTCTGATGGGGGAGATACCGCTTCTTGAATGAAACTGGAGATAGGATTGGCATCGGACTCAAGAACCGACAAAAGAGTGTTGTCCGATAGCCCCAATGAGTCACGAATCTGATGCTTGGAATTCAGGTTCATCTCAAGGCGACATACATTGTCAAACACTCCCTCCAATCCAAACTCCTGAACAAACCTTCGGTTCTCGGCGCTGGACATCTCTTTTCATTTATTATATATAATCATACGCTTCTTAAATTTTCTTGTCAGTACATTTCTTTCAATGGTAACATTACCGCAACGCTCCTTGCAGTTGAATAGTTGGTAACTTCTGATATGCCCCCTTATATACGCCGATAGTCGGCTGATGTCGTAACATTCAATATCCTTGGTGACATCGCAGGTGACAACCTGTGAATTCATCATTGCCTCTGCGTTGATTTGGCAGATACCAAGATTGTTTATGTTCTCAAAGCACTGCTTAATTGTGTCCAATGAAATAAGCCTTGGGTAATCTGAGCCCAACACCTTGCCTGTAAACTCCAATACAAATTCATTCTCTATATAATCAATCTTTATCCTTAACAGATACGGGTATTCCTGATGAAACGACAGGGATTGAACTCTACCATTTCTTTCTTTTTTATCAAAGGCATTGATGTTGATGATAGTGATGTTTTCGATGGCTGAAACCAATTTAAGTTTATCAAAAGTAATCACGTTTTAGTTTAGTTATCATGCATTATTTTTCCCTTCAACTTCCCCTTGCTAAGTGGGGAATAATCAATAGGAGTCCGATGTTTGTTCGGTGTCACCAAATGGGTTGTCGGGCGTGGGCTTCATTGGCAAGGAGTTCCAATAATCTACCATAGATTGAGATATCTTATCTTTGGTTGATTGAGAGAGTCTGCGTCCTCTTAACTTGCTTGAGATGGCTTGCTTTTGCTGGTCGCTCATGTCATTTCGAAATTGTCTTTTTGCTTGTATCATATCATTATTGTTTTCCTATAAATAGTTGGTTAGGTAGAAAAAGAAGGTGTAGTTCAAAGATATTTACTCAAAACAACAAGGAAAATTGAAACGAGCGACAATGTGCCGCCTATTTTATAAGCCCACCCCGTCAATAATTATAGTAAGTGTAAAGGGTGTTGCAGGTGTGCAACACATTGTTTTAATACCCATTGTTGGTATTTTAATTCGGCATCTCTATTCCTGAGATTTATATAGGTAAATCAGAAACTGATTATACTTTTTCGTGCTTTAATTCTTCGTTTGCGAAGGGTCCTGAAAGAGCAAAGTAATTAGGGTTGCTGGGCTCTGGTATCCATTGTCTAAGTGCCCAAATCTTCTCTAAATCCTCAAGGAAAGAGTTCGAGAATAGTTCCGATTCGTACCCAAAAAGAGAGGTCGATTTTTTCGACCTCTCTTTTTGGATGCCCGGGGGACTCGGGACATCTTTTTATTTTGCTAACGCAAAAGCGCTCCTTACAGTCGCTTGGCGGCCCTCCGGGACCGCTCTCGCTCGCATACTCGCTTCGCCCCAATACGCTTGCACAAGCGTGACACAGGGAAACGTTCCTATTGTGTCATTTTTTATTTGCTGAAATGGAAGGTGCTGCCGGAGTGCGCTTTTCCGTTCAGTTTCCAAGTGCGTTTTACGGAGAGTTTACGTTCGTTGTGATCTGAGCAGTGGTAGTGGATCACATCGGTAGAGCCGTTGGGCCAGTTCAGGATGATGTCCTCGTCCATATCGGCGGCTCCGTCTATCTCACCGAAACAGAGGCGGTATTCCTTGGGATTGGCTGTGGTGTCAACTGCCTCGGCATACAGACCGTACATGAAAGGCATGTATGCTCTGGTATGGATGCTGTCATAAGGGGCCCTGGTATCTTTGACAGAATAAGTCTCACCTTTGAAAGTCAGGGTCATGCCGGGCATATCGGGCTGGATGATTGACTGTCCTGCTGAGTCTGTAGCGTAGATATAGATATTTACGGGTGCCCAGTCAACGATACGATCGTCTTCGATTATCTCACAACCGCTAAAAAAGGCACACACCAATGTGGCAATTGCAAATAAGGTCTTGTTCTTGGACATATGGATAAAAAATAAAAAGAATAATGTACTTTACAGGCGCTCGCCGCAGTGCTTGCAGTAGTTGGCGTTAAGGTCCGTCTTCTCGTTGCAGCGAGGGCATCGGCCGTCCTTGCCTTTTTTCTTGGTGGTATCTATCATGGTGGCCGATACGATACCGGTGGGTACGGCTATGATAGTGTAACCTAAGATCATCACTATTCCGGACAGAAACTTGCCCAGTGCCGTTACGGGCGTTATGTCACCGTAGCCTACGGTGGTAAGCGTCACAATGGCCCAGTAGATGCTGGTGGGGATGCTGGTGAACATCGTTCCCGGAGTTCCGCTCTCAACTATATACATTATGGTGCCTAATATGCATACCAGCACAACCACGAACATGAAATAGACCAGGATCTTGGTGAGGCTCTTGCGTATGCTCTCCAGCAGCAGGTATCCCTCGTTAATGAATGAGAACAGCTTAAGGACCCTGAATATGCGGAACAGACGGAAGGTACGCATCAGGGCAAGGTATCTCAACGGCGGGAAGAAGATACTCAACAGTTGAGGTACGGTGGCCATGAAGTCTATGATACCAAAGAAACTGAGAACATACTCGCGCTTGACCGGTGAGCAATAGACTCTAAGTACGTACTCGATGGCAAAGAGTATACTCAATACATATTCAAGAACAATTATAGCGGCTTTTAGGATACCTGCACCGTTCAACTCCAGATGGATTAGCGCCTGGAATGAAAAGTCGTCAACTTTTACAACACTTTCCAATGATGCCATTACAATGCATAGTGCAATGGCAATCATTATGGTTATGTCAACCGGCTTGGAAAGCGGATCTGTTCCTTCAAACAGTATCCTGTGAAGCCTTTCCTTGTCCTTGATTATGGATATGAGTCTTTTCATTTATTTGTACGGGTCTTTTGAACCGGGTTTCCATGTGCAGCCGCCTGCAAGAATTGGGTAGACTACAGACGGGAAACAGAGACTCTGGTAGATTGTATATTCGTTGTTCTGATAGTTGTCAAGTATGTCTATGTAAGCACGCTCACGCGGAGTGGTGTTACGGCTGATGGCCGGATAGCTGGGATAGTTGCGCACATAGTTGCCGGCACCGAACACCAGGATTCCCGGGCGTGGACCCCAACCCTGCTCAATGGTGTAGGCGCTCTCGCGGTCATGCGGCCAGTGAACCTGGTTGAATCCCAGGGTGGTCATGTAGCACTTGCCCAGCGGGTTAAGTCCCAGGGCGTAGTCCATCATCTGGCTTACCACGTCTATGTATTCCTGATTTCCGGTGAGTTTCCACATCAGCACAATCGGGAATGTGTACTGTCCCTGAGCCACGTTGCTGCCCCACCAGTTCACGTTCATGGGAGCGCCGTTGGGGTAGGCGTTATCGGCAAAGGCGGCAATCTGCTTATCAACTACTGCCTGCAGGGCATCCTTGAATACCTTTACGGTGGCAGGATCGGTCTTGGATGCAGGTGCCAGTATGTAACTGAAGAAATATGATGTCAGCCAGCCGCGCTCTGCAAATATCTCACTGCCCTGATTGTAGGTGGTGAGAATCTGCTCGGCATCGTGGGCGTGTGCCTTGATGTAATTGTGGCACTCGGCATTGCCGGTCATGAGGTACTTCTCGACGTTGTAATACATCCGGAATGTGGCGGGCATCTCACGGTTACGCTCGCCATAGACGCGGACCGATGCGTTGTATGCACGTTCTGCACGCTCTACGTATTCCTTGCTCTTGGCCTCGTCATACGGTTTGATTATGCGGGCAAAGTGATAGAACAGTCCCGATGCCCAGCTTGATGTACGCGGATCGAGCACCTCAGACCCGAACAGATGGTCCTCAAAATCGTATGTGGTAAAGGGTGAGTAGCCGTTGGTCTCGGTGCCCCATGGAATCTGACCGTCCTCCTCCTGGAAGTATTTCCAGAACATCACGCCCCATTCGGCCTCGTCAAGGATATCGGGTATTCCGTTGCCCTTACCCAGTATGTTGAATTGCTCATCAAACTTGTCGGGGATGTTGAACTGGTCATCGGTAAAGAGGCTGGGGAATGCCTCGAATGTGGTGAGCAGGGTGCTGGGTACATCCATGTGGTAGGTGCGGCGGTCGGCATCGCCTGCATCGTGGTAGCCGCCCCATGCCTGGATGGTGGGCTCGTCGCCCTTGACTATCAGGCTGGCCTCATTGATGCGGTAATAGGTCTGGTAGATGGTCTCGTGACAGCGCTTGGTGCGGTAACTGAAATCAGAGTAGGGCTCGATGATCTGAATTCCGCAACGCTGGTTAAAGAGAGAACGGAAACTTACGTATGAGAGCTTCTGTGAGAACTGGCCGCCTACGCCGAAGGGGTAGGATGATCCGTATCCGTCTACAACAATCTTGTACGGACCGCCCTCCGGAACCTGGGACAGGTCTATGCGATATACATAATCACCCGAAGAACGGTCATCACCTATCTCTGTAAGTATGCCCGATGTAACTTTCTTGCCAATCTTGTTTTTCTTTAACTTATATACGGTGTAACCGGGCAGGTCACCTTCAATCTTGCGCACGCCGCCGTCACCCAGATAGATGGCAAAGTTTGCAAAGCGCTTGGTGGACAGGGCACTGTAGGCCACCTGGTTGGTCTTGATGGCCTCACAGTAAACCTTCGTGGGGTCAAACTTGAAACTGTACTTTCCGTATGGGGTCTCAATGCTGTACTTCCGGCCGCTCTTGAGGGTGGGTACGGTTAGATAGACAAAGTGGTCGCACATATCAGCTGCAGCGGCGGTGCGGTTTATGCCAAGCACCTGTGCCCCGTTTACTTTCCATTGAGCGGGATCAGAGATATCAACCTCATTAACATCAAGCGTATCGCTTGTATAGAAAAGTTCTATGACGTTGTCGGCTGCCGTGCGAATCTCTTTGATTTTGAGACTGGCCAATGCATGGCTTGTTAAAAGCAGCGCTGCTGCTGTAATGATTATATTCTTCATAAATGGTCAATAATCGGGTTTATCAGTAATGGACTATGCAAAGTAACATTATTATTTGTAATTTTAGGCCAATAATTTAAATACAATTCTATCATGTCTGTTCAAAATAATCATTCCAGCCTTATCAAAGCAGTTTTAACAGTATGTCTGATGATATGCTGTGTCCAGGCAAACGCGCAGTTCAACATGTTGAGCGGAGAGAAATCATCAACCCGCTGGAGTGAGATAAACTCTACCAATTATTGGGTTATATATCCTCGTGGACTGGACAGTCTTGGTCTTAAATATTCAACTCTTCTTGAGTATTACCACCCTTTGGTCGGAAAAAGCGTCGGTAACATGCCAAACCAGCGTTTTGAGAGTGCCTTGCCCGTAGTGTTGCATCCGTATTCACCTGTCACCAACGGAATGGTTGCCCTCGCGCCCCGAAGGATGGAGGTCTTTACATTCTCAGACCCGTACTCGCAGCTGCCGCCACTGCCATGGGAGACTCTGCTTTCTATCCATGAGAACCGTCATGTAGCCCAGCTGGAGTTTGCGGTTTCAGGTTTTTGGCGTGAATTCAGGAAAATATTCGGTGAGGTGGCGCCGCTCACGATAGACGGCCTTTATTTCAATCTGGCACTGGCCGAAGGTGATGCCGTAGTGGCAGAGACAGCCCTGACCAATTCCGGCCGTGGCCGCACGGCCGATTTCCTGGCCTATTACCGTATGGCTTTTGACAACGGCGATTATCGTAACTGGTATCGGTGGCGCTATGGATCGCTGCGTCATTATACACCGGATTATTATACTGTGGGTTATATGACAGTAGCCGGTACCAGATATCTTTATGACGCCCCTTTGTTCATGTCGGAATACCTTAGAGCCATTACAAATCCGTTCCGTTTTAACGCAATGAATTCTGTTGTCAGGTCTTTTTCCGGCCAACGCCTCAAACAGACATGGCGTGAGATAGAAAATGCATTTGAGAGCGAATGGAAGGAACTTGACAGACAGCGCGGACCATTCCAGCAGACCACTCCGTCAGTGAATGACAATAACACATTCTACAAGAGCTACAGCGGTACGGTGCAGATAAAAGGAGGTGATCTGATGGCGGTCCGTACGGCAATGGACAAGGCGGCCCAGCTTGTACGCATCAGTCCTGACGGAAATGTTACTCCTGTGCGTCCGTTCAGCGCTGACAGCAAGTTGGCATATTCTGCCCACACTGGCTGTATCTACTGGTCTGAGGCAATACAGGATATACGTTTTGAACTTCATGGGACATCCCGCATCAGAATGATGAACACCGCAGGCAACAGGATAACAGACTTTACGGAAAGCGGCCGTTATGTCAACCCCGCGGTATCGGATGACGGGCTCAGGCTGGCATGCGTGGAGTATCCGTTGGAGGGCGGATGCCGGATTGTGCTTTTCAGCCTGGATGACAGGACGGAACTGAAATCCTTTGATGTGCCGGGACTTCAGGTCAATGAACTGGCGTTTTCGGGCAACTACATAGTGTTCAACGCTATAAGTGATGCCGGTATGGGCCTCTATCTGACTGACATGAGCAGCATGGTCACGCTCGAAAATCCGGCACCGTTCAAGGTCAGGAGTCTCATATCAAATGGGGGTAATGTATATTTCACCTCCGATAAGAACGGCACATCCGAGGTTTACTCATATACGCTTGCACCTGCCGCAGCCGGTTCGCTGCCACAAGGCGGGACCATGGTTCAGCTTACCAATACCAGATACGGAGCATCGGATCCGTACTTCTGCAACGGAGAACTCTGTTTTTCCGAATTGCAGCCGGAAGGCAGGATCCCCGTCAAGGCTGATGCCCCATACAGACGGCAGGTCTCATTTGCGGATCGTGTATCATATCCTATAGCCGATGCGCTGTCTGTCCAGGAGACAAGGCTTGCCGTTAACAGGCGCCAAGTGATGCAGATGCCGCCTGAAAACTACTCCAAGGCCCTGAATGCATTATATTTACACTCATGGGTGCCCCTGTATGTCAATACCGACGGAATACAAGGTTCTATGACCGGTTATGGCTATGAGCGGGCGTCACTGGGTGTTACGGCATTTTTCCAGAATCTTACCAATACCTTAAGCGGAAGGATGGGCATCTCCATCCACCCGGATCCGTTCCAACAGCTTAAACTTGATGAGGATGATCTGAATGATAAGAAAACCCGTGTAAAGACATCAACAGGTTTCCACACCACACTTGACTATACGGGACTTCTGCCCAAGATCAGTCTGACATTTGATATAGGTGACCGTCATTCAGCCAAAACAGTCTACGGCATATCTTCACTTAATGACTCCATATATACAGCCAGTGCCGAGTCCGATAAGAAGGGTGTATATGTGGGAGGAAGTGCCATAGTTTCCGTTCCTCTTGTCAGTTCACACAGCGGATGGGTGCGCCGGTTGAATCCGTTTGCCGGTGTGCTGGCCAGCACAGACCAGCTTGGTGAGGGATACCGTGCCATCAAATACAATGAGACATGGGATGTGTATGAGCCCGATGAACCTCTTACTGGCGGCATGCACACAAATATCAGGTATATAGCGGGACTTACCGGAGGTATAGAGAGGCCGGTGGCACAGTCTGCCATATATCCCAGACTTGGAATAGGTGGCGGAATACAGTACTCTCAGAGTCCGTTTGCCAAGTCTGTTTATGCAAGCCTGTACTGCTATCTGCCGGGACTGACATCAATCCAGGGACTTAAGCTGCAGGCAGAGTTACAGTCTAAGAGGCAAATGGCCGGAACTACCGCAGCCGATGTGTGGGGATTCAATATGTTTGACCTTACACCCAGAGGTTTCAATGAGACCGGATTCGATGCATTGTTTAAGCTTTACTCAAAAGATTCATACAAGTTAAGTGCCGACTATGCCATCCCGATGCTCTCACTTGACATGGCATTCAGGCAGTATGCCTACCTGCGCAACCTTGAACTGGTGCCTTTTGCTGATTATGCTGTATCAAGTATTAACGGCAGCAATTATGATATTTACAGTGTAGGAGCTGATGTGCTGTTCAGGTTTGAGAAATTCCTGGTCATGAACAATACACTAAGGATGGGTCTGAGGTTGTCACATAACGGCGGTTCCATCTGTGACAGGATGGGCGTAGACGAGCCTTTTACCGTTAGGTTGGTTACCGGTATAAACCTCTGATTCAATAAGGCGTCACAGTAAAGTGTGTCCTGTCTGTGCGGTTGGGATGCAGGTCATAACCTGTCATGCGCGTAATGTCTCCTGTCTTTGACAGACGCAGTGTCACTGCCAGACCATGGTCTGTACGGGGCGCGCTCATGTTGGATATGTAGTTGCCCAAAGACCATACCGTAAGGTGGACGGCCGCACGTCCGCGGTAATCCGGCAGGGTACGTACCGGTTGGACAACATGCGGATGCCCTCCGATGATGTGGTCAACGCCGTGGCCGTAGAGCCAGTCCTCCAGTTTCTTCTGCGATGCATCGGGTTGTGTCATGTATTCGGTGCCCCAATGCATGCATGCTATTATGCAGTCGGCCTTGAGCTGGCGTGCACGTGCCAGGTCTTTCCTGATAACGGCGGTGTCTATGTAGTTTACTATGCATGGCTCTGCCACCGTAATTCCGTTGGTATCATATGTGTAGTTGAGCAGGGCGATACGCATGCCCCTGTGTTCAATGATATAAGGATAGAGTGAGTCGCGTTCAGCCTGGTTGCGGTAGGTGCCCAGATGGGCAATGCCCAGGCTGTCAAGAATATCAAGCGTACGTATCAGGCCTCGGTTACGGCGGTCCAGGCAGTGGTTGTTGGCTGTCAGGAAAACATCAAATCCGGCATCACGGACAGCCTCTGCATACGCATAGGGCGAGCAGAACTGCGGATAACCGGAGTAGGGCGCTCCGCCCAGCGTGGTCTCAAAGTTGCAGACAGCAATATCGGCTGCCTCAATCTGGGACTTGACCAGAGTAAAACAGCCGTTGTAGCTATAAGTTCCGTCGGGTTGTAATGCCGCATCCAGCTGGGCCTTATGCTGCATCATATCTCCTGCAAAATAGAGGGAGATACTGTCAGGGTTCTGGGCCGATGCGCATAACGTGCAAACCAGCCATATCCCGATGAATATGGCAGATCTGGTCACGGATTAATCGTAAATGCACTTCTGACCTGCAAGCAGGGTGTTCTTCATAAGCGAGCAGATGGTCATGGGACCTACGCCGCCGGGAACGGGAGTGATGAAACTGCACTTGGGGGCAACCTCGTCAAACTGGACATCGCCGCACAGACGGAATCCGCTCTTCTTTGTGGCATCGGGTACGCGTGTGGTGCCTACGTCTATGATTACGGCACCCTCCTTGACCATATCGGCCTTGACAAAACCGGGCTGGCCAAGGGCGGCTACTATGATATCGGCCTGGAGGCACTCCTCCTTGATGTTTGCGGTGTGACTGTGGCAGACGGTCACGGTGCAGTCACCCGGGTTGGATTTCTGCATCAGCAGGCTGGCCATGGGCTTGCCCACTATGTTGCTGCGGCCCAGTACCACGGCTTTCTTGCCGCGGGTCTCGATGTTGTAGCGCTTGAGCAGTTCCATGATGCCGTTGGGCGTGGCCGATATGAAGCATGGCAGACCGATGCTCATGCGGCCTACGTTGATGGGATGGAATCCGTCCACATCCTTGCGGTAATCAATGGCCTCTATTACATGCTGCTCATTGATATGCTTGGGCAGCGGCAGCTGGACTATGAATCCGTCCACATCAGGGTCATTGTTGAGCTCGGCAACTTTGTCGAGGAGGATTTCCTCTGTTATGTCACTCTCAAAACGGATAAGGGTTGACTTGAATCCGCACACCTCGCAGGCCTTTACCTTGGCTGCAACATATGTCTCTGAGCCACCGTCATGACCTACCAGAATGGCAGCCAGATGGGGACGTTTCTCTCCTCTCTCTACCATTGCGGCCACCTGGGCTGCAATCTCCTGCTTAACCTGTTCGGCTACTGCCTTTCCGTCTATTAATGTCATTATTTTTTTTATTTAACCACGAATTATACGAATTTCGCGAATTGGCTGTCGCTTAAAAACATCTTTGCCTGGCCCCAAAACAATTCTTTTAATTCGTGTAATTCGAGGTTGTTAATTATTATCTTCTCATCATTGAACCCAGGTTGGGCAGCTTTGCGCCGGCCACGTTCTTCATCATCTTGCGGGTCTGCTCAAACTGCTTGATCATACGGCTTACCTCCTGGATGGGCTGACCGCTGCCCTTGGCTATGCGGTTGCGGCGTGACTGGCTCTTGTCAAGCAACTCCGGGTTGGCGCGCTCGGCAGGGGTCATAGAGTAGATCATGGACTCAATGCCCTTGAATGCGTCATCGCTGATGTCGATGTCCTTGAGGGCCTTGCCTACACCGGGAATCATACCCATCAGGTCCTTTACATTGCCCATCTTCTTGATCTGACCAATCTGCTCCAGGAAATCGTTGTAGTCAAACTTACCTTTACCCATCTTTTTCTGGAGTCGTTTGGCCTGCTCGGCGTCAAACTGCTCCTGGGCGCGCTCCACGAACGATACTATATCGCCCATGCCAAGAATGCGGTCGGCCATGCGTTCGGGATGGAATACATCGAATGCATCCATCTTCTCGCCGGTACCCACAAACTTGATGGGCTTGTCTACTACTGTGCGTATGGAGAGGGCGGCACCACCGCGGGTGTCACCGTCAAGTTTTGTCAGGATTACACCGCTGAAGTCCAGACGCTCGTTGAATTCACGGGCGGTATTGACGGCATCCTGACCGGTCATGGAGTCAACTACAAAGAGTATTTCGTTGGGGCTCACTGCCTCCTTGATGGCGGTTATCTCCTGCATCATCATCTCGTCTATGGCCAGACGGCCGGCGGTATCGATGATGACCACGTCATAACCCTTGGCACGTGCCTCCTTTATGGCGTTCTGTGCTATCTCTACGGGTTTGTTGTTGCCTTCCTCTGTATAGACTGTCACTCCAATCTGCTCCCCCAGGACCTTCAACTGGTCAATGGCGGCGGGACGGTAAACGTCGCAGGCTGCCAGCAGGGGCTTCTTGGCCCGCTTGGTCTTGAGCAGGTTTGCCAGCTTGGCGCTGAATGTGGTCTTACCGGAACCCTGCAGACCGGCCATCAGGATTACGGCGGGATGCCCCTTGATGTCGATATCCACGGCCTGGCCTCCCATCAGGGTTGCCAACTCATCGTGTACTACCTTGACCATCAGTTGACCGGGGCGTACCGATGTGAGCACGTTCATGCCCAGGGCCTTCTCCTTAACGGTATCTGTAAACTGCTTGGCTACCTTGTAGTTGACATCGGCATCAAGCAGGGCCTTGCGTACATCCTTGAGGGTTTCGGCAACATTAACCTCGGTGATTTTTCCTTCACCCTTCAGTATCTTAAGTGACCTTTCAAGTCTTTCTGATAGGTTTTCAAACATAACAGTATATTTTCAGCCCGCGAATTTAATAAAAATATCGCAAACGGAGGAGAACTTTTTGGGGTATCAGTATCTGAAACACCGCAGAACTATCGGTTTAGGGAGACAACGTTCCATGGCTACTCCGGCCCCCTCCAGACCCTAAACGGCGAACGCCTCCCTTTGTAATCCCCTACGGGGCTTAACGGTCGTTGAACGAGGCGCCGTTCTTAACGGGATCTTCCAGGGGCCTACGCTTTACGCCACTTCACTAATGCTCCCTAAACCGATAGTTCTGCTTCTGCAAATGGAAAGATTTATACCGATACCCCAAAAAGTTCTGCTCGTTTGGTAATTACCTGCCGGATAGGTAGAGCATCTGGCGGATTTCTTCATTGAACTTATGGGCGGCACAAAGCTTCTCCAAGGTCAGGTGCATCCGGTAGCGCCAATAGTTGTCTGGGTCGGCCGGAACGTTGATACGCTCGGAGCGCGGGTTCTTGGCTCTAAGCGACGAACTCATGGAGAGCCAGTCCTGCAGCGGGAAGATGGCCAGTATGGAGGGCGATGCCAGATGGGCCGATATGACGCTGGTGCAGGCGGCTGTGGTGGCCTTCCTGGCCGTGATAACGTGGTTGGGCTCCATCTCATCCTCTATCCAGGTGCGCAGTACGCTCATGTCATGAGTTGATGTGGTGCAGACCGACATGTAGGGGTAGGTGGCAGGGTCCGATACGCTTACCCCCATATTCTTGGGCATACGCTGGACCTCAAGTGACAGGATGCGCAGGCGGTCCATTACATCGGGTACGCAAGACGGAATCATACCCAGGTCCTCGCCGCAAACCAGCATATCGGTGGCGTCAATCAGGGACGGAAGTTTGGACATTGCCGATTCGAACCAGAAAGTATTGTTACGGTTGTAGTAGAAATCGTCATGCAGGTGGCGGAATGCGGCTTGCTCATTGGCCGGAAGTTGTCTGAATACATCGGTATCAAAGGCGTTGATGCGCGGATGATACGTGCCCGGACGGTGTGTGTCCTCAAGAAACAGGACGTTGGTTTCGGGGGTTCCTGAAGGTGGAATTGCATGAAGCGCCGGGTTGAACGGAAATCCCTTGTCCCACATCTCCTGCGGAGTGTATGTAAGGGCGGGATTGAATCGTCCCATCAGTCCGCTGTGGTATTGCAGAGGAATCTCCCAAATCCTGAAAAATCCCAACAGGTGGTCTATGCGGTAAGCGTCAAAGTAATCCGCCATCTTGCGGAACCTGGCTACAAACCATGAGTAGCCGTCACGTGCCATATTCTGCCAGTCGTATGTGGGCATTCCCCATTTCTGGCCATCAGTAGCGAATGCATCGGGCGGAGCACCGGCCTGACAGTCCGTGTGGAACAGTTCCGGGTGAATCCATACGTCAGAACTGTGGCGGTTGACTCCTATCGGTATGTCACCTTTGAGCAGAATGCCCTTTCTGTTGGCATATTTCTTTACGTCCGACAACTGCTTATCCAGATGGTATTGAATGAAATAATGCTTGCAAATCTCCCGGTAACGGTCATTGCCGGGAATACAGTACTTCTTGAGCAGGCCAGGTGAGTATCGGGCTTCCTTCCACATGTTAAAATCGGCAGTGCCGTATTTGTCCCGCAGGTAACAGTAGAGCGCATAGGGCTCCAGCCAACTGCGGTTGGCGTTGAAGAAAGCCTTGTAATCCTTGCTTTTCATGCACTGGTCACCGAGTTGGGCATAAAGACGGTCCAGATACTCGCTCTTGAGCCTGAATACCCTTTCGTAATCTATGGCTTGCAGGGAGTTGAGCTCCTTGCGTTCCTGGTGGGCTCTTCTTAAAAAATTCTTGTCATCGGGAGTGCCTATGAGCTCCAGGTCAATATATATCGGATTCAAGGCAAATGATGAGTTCGCGCTGTAAGGATATGAGTCCCGCCAGGTTCCTGTCATTGTCGTGTCGTTGACAGGAAGGGTCTGGATGACGCTCTGACCTGTTGATGCGGCCCAGTCAACCATCAGTTTAAGGTCCGTGAACTGGCCTATTCCGTAATCCCTATCTGACCTGAGTGAGAATACCGGGATTGCAGTTCCGGCCCCTTTCCAGCGGGGACGGTTGTTATGACGCACGTATGGTATGGCTACGGTGCGCTGTTCCATCTCGCTGCCCTGCCAGTCTTTCCAACGGTCAGAGAGAACCAACCGCTTGGCTCTGGTATAGGGGATGGAGTGGAGCGAGCCCTCCTCCCTGCGGGTTATGGCGCCGTCGGTCTGAACCATATAGCTGTATGTGATATCTCCGGCCGAAGCCTCATCATCGTCCAGATCAAAATCCGTGAACCAGGTACCGGAACCGTTGTTGTTCATCTCCATACATTGATGGGTCCCGTCGGCCATGTTGAGACAGAGATAGAGATTCTCTCCCCAGCGAGTGATGTATTCTATTTGAAAGTGTATTCTCATCCGAAAGCAATAACTACGTTTACAAAATTATAATAAGGTTTTCAACCGTTTTCCTAAAGTTATCAACAATTGCCAAAAAAGCGTGTTATTTTCTTTTTCAATAAGGCACGCAAAATTATTTTTGCTAACACGTTAAAACAAAAATAAACAATTTATAACCAAAACAGTTAATAATCATGGATTTAAAGCAGGAAGGCATTTATGATGCCAGTACACTGGGAAGCGGAAAGATGCTGGTGTTGGGTTTCCAGCACATGTTCGCTATGTTTGGTGCTACGGTACTTGTTCCGATTCTGACAGGCCTGTCAGTGTCAGCAACATTGCTTTTTGCAGGTATCGGTACACTTATTTTCCACTTGTTCACTAAATTCAAGGTTCCGGCATTCCTCGGCTCATCATTCGCCTTTCTGGGCGGATATGCGGCAGTCAAGAGTTTCGGCGTTGAGCTTGGCATGACAGAGAGCGTTGCCCTTACTTACGCTTGCATTGGCGTCTTCTGCGCCGGCTTGCTCTATTTCGTATTGGCCGCCCTGTTTAAATTCTACGGTGTGCGCCGTACTATGAGATTCTTTCCGCCCGTAGTAACAGGCCCCATCATCATCTCCATCGGCCTTATCCTGTCATCAAGCGCCATCAACAACTGCCAGGCCAACTGGTGGATTGCCCTGCTAGCAATTGCCATCATCGTGGTATGCAACATTTTCGGTAAGGGTATGATAAAGATCATTCCCATCATACTGGGTGTTATCGGCTCATACGTTGTGGCAGCATGCTTCGGTCAGGTTGACTGGACTAACCTTAAGGAGGCCGCATGGTTCGGAATGCCTTTCCAGATGGAGAATACGGCGTTTGCAGTATTCAAGAACCCTGACTGGTCATTCATGTGGACCGCAATAATCGCAATCGTTCCCATTGCATTCGCCACAATGATTGAGCATATAGGTGATGTATGCGCCATATCTTCCACCTGTGAGCGCAACTTCATAGCCGATCCCGGTCTGCACCGCACTCTGATGGGTGACGGTGCCGCTACGGCTCTGGCCGCCCTGTTTGGCGCTCCCGCCAATACTACATACGGTGAGAATACAGGTGTACTTAACCTGACCAGGGTATTTGACCCCAAGGTAGTACGCATTGCAGCCTGCCTGGCAATCATATTCTCATTCTGCCCCAAGTTCGCAGCGCTTATCTATGCAATGCCTACAGCAACCGTAGGTGGCGTGTCACTGGTACTTTACGGCATGATATCTGCCGTGGGTGTACGTAACCTGGTTGAGAACAAGGTTGACTTTACCAACAACCGTAACGTGCTTATCGCTGCCCTTATCCTGGTATTGGCCATCGGTATCAACTACGGTCCCGGCAGCATTACTTTCGGTAAGGTTTCACTGTCAGGTCTGGCAGTTGCCGCTCTGGTTGGTATCATTCTGAATGCTGTTCTCCCCGGTAACGACTTCCACTTTACGAGTGACTATGCCAGCGGTAAGCGCGCTGAGGCTGAGGGTAAGGATCTGCCCGAGGAGTTCCGCAAGCCTCTGCATGACGATCCCAAATACAACGGATAAATATCATTAATTATCATATATTTTATAACTTATCAACTAAACATTTTGATATGAAAAAATTTGTAGCTTTTGCAGGATTCAGCCTGCTTGCAGTTGGTGCTTTTGCACAGACCAATTTACAGGTATTCTACGATTTCGGTGAGGATCGTAAGCACGTTACTTCAACACTTGAGATGTTCAAGGGCGATGATTGGGGTAGCACATTCTTCTTTGTTGACTATGACTATGCCGATAAGGATACACGAGATCTCAAGACCTACGGTGCAAGAGGCAGCTATTTTGAGATCGCACGCGCCCTTAATTTCTGGCAGGATTCTGATCTGGGTGCACTGAGCGCACACATCGAGTTCAATGCAGGTGTAGGTTTCGGAAGCCGCAACTGGTTGTTCGGTGCTGAATATTTCCTGCATAACGATGATTTCTCAAATACATTCACATTTGAGCTGATGTACAAGACCTTCAAGGGTTCAGAGAGCCACCTGCCTCTGCAGTTCACATTTGTTTGGGGTATGCAGAACCTCTTTGGCGTAGAGGGTCTCAAGTTCTCAGGCTTTGCCGATGTATGGGGTGAGGATGGTCCATATGCTGACAAGGACAAGAGACAGAATTCACTTACATTCATATCAGAGCCTCAGCTTTGGTACAACGTAGGTTCACTTTTCAACTGCCCCAACTTCAATGTAGGTTGTGAGGTTGAGTTGAGTAACAACTTTGCCGGTAACCAGGGATTCATGTGCAATCCTTGCCTCGGTGCCAAGTGGGATTTCTAATTGTCTGAAAGGATACATATTTCTTAATATATAATATTATGTCATTCCTTAAAGTCTTAGGTTTTGATCCTGCCAAGCATAATGTCAAGACTGAGATTATGGCAGGTATAACCACATTCCTGACAATGGCATATATCCTTGCAGTAAACCCCGATATTTTCGGAGCGCTGGAGGGTATGGGTATGCCTAAGGGGGCTGTTTTTACAGCAACCGCTCTGGCTGCAATAGTAGGTACATTGGTGATGGCTCTTTATGCCAAGAAGCCGTATGCACTTGCTCCCGGATTGGGTCTAAACGCATTCTTTGTCTATACTGTATGCCTTACCATGGGATACAGCTGGCAGTTTGCATTGACCGCCGTTCTGATAGAGGGTATCATATTCATCATCCTTACCGCAACCAACATCCGTGAGGCTATCATCGATGCCATCCCGGCTGCAATGAAGAGTGCAGTCAGTGCCGGTATCGGTCTGTTCATTGCTTTCATCGGCATGGTAAATGCCGGTATAATTGTTGATGACGGAGGTACAATCATAACCCTTGGTACCATCACAAGCGGTCCAGCACTGCTGGCTCTGATAGGTCTGGTCATCACATCCGTGATGATGATACTTAAGGTGCCCGGATCAATCCTTATAGGTATCATCGTTACCGCTATAATCGGTATACCTTTCGGTATCACCAAGTTTGACGGTGTGGTAAGTTCAGTGCCTTCAATTGCACCTATCTTCTGCAAGTTTGAGTGGCATAACATCTTCTCAATCGATATGCTGATCGTTGTGTTCACATTCCTGTTCATTGATATGTTTGATACAATCGGAACGGTAATCGGCGTATCAAAGAAGGCCAATGCCATCAATCCCGACGGTACCATTCCCGGCGTAAAGAAGGTTCTGATGGCCGATGCAATCGCCACCGTTGCAGGCGCTGCTTTCGGTACAAGCACAACTACCACTTATGTTGAGAGCGCATCAGGTGTTGCCTCCGGCGGACGTACAGGTCTTACCTCATTTACAGTAGCAATCTGCTTTGCAATAGCACTGTTCTTTGCTCCCGTATTCCTGGGTATCCCGTCAGCCGCAACTGCCCCTGCTCTGATTCTGGTGGGTGTCATGATGATGTCATCAATCAAGGATGTAGACTTTGATGATTTCTCAGAGTGCGTTCCCGCCTATATCACAATGGTTGTGATGCCTCTGGCATACAGCATCTCAGACGGTATCATGCTGGGTCTTATCTCTTACGTTGTACTGAACGCCCTGAGCGGCAAGTTCAGCAAGATAAGCATCATGATGTGGATTCTTGCAATCCTGTTCATACTGCGCTACTGTTTCCTGTAGCAGGCGGTTAAACGTATAAAAGACCGGGCGGTTCCATTAAGGAGCCGCCCGGATTCTTTTATATCAGTAAGGACAGGTCATTCGTTTATCCTGAGAACTGCTCCAGTTGCGGTGTCAAATGTGATTTTGGTATCGGCGTTGCGTCCCATTATCGAAGATGATATGACTTCAACATTGCCGAACTGGGCTATCTGAATCTCTTTCTCGTAGAGACTGATCCGGTTGTTGTATATTTTTATTGTAGCGCGTCCGGGTATACGGTAATATAGGAACTGTGCCGTACTCTTGCTTTTTCCTGACTTGCCTGAACCGTTTTTGCCTATTGCTGTAGTATAGTTGTCCAGCATCTTGTTGTCTGCTATATCAATCCACACCGGCTCTCCGGCCAGATTGTCAACAGGCAGCACGCCCAGTTTGCCGGAGAAACGGAACAGTATCTGTCTTGTAACCGGCGCATCGGGAGTGACATCTATAGTGAATGTGTGCTCTTCGGTCTCTGAAGTTCCGCTGAAAAGGGTAAGGAGTGCCGCTTCCTGCTCATTGAGAGACTCAAGCATGAACTTGAGCGACTCTCCGTCAGTAGGTATGAAATCGGCTTGTCCGCGGGTTATGGAATTACGGCTTTCACGGATATTGTATATCTCCTTGGCTACCAGTTCTGCCATCTTGGCGCTTGATCCTGCCATCAGGATCTCCTCGGTCATATAATCCTGAGGGTTGGGAGTCTTCTCTTCAGCTCTGATGAGAGCGGGCGTGGCGGAAGCATCGGACTCATCTGACCTGATGCGTGTGTTTACGGTTGCCAGAATACCCTGGTCTGTCAGTTCAAAATATGGTCTGTTGCCTTTTTGGGGAAAGGTAAGTGTGTAGAGGTGGTCTTTGTCCGGTACTCCTGACGTCGAAACCTCAACCGCAGTGATTTCCCAAACCTCTTCGGCTTTATCCCTGACATTACTCATTCTGAGATAACGCTCGGCATAACGTGAGAATTCACCTGGCTTGAATGTGCTCTTGCGTGTGGTCACAGTTACGGTAAGTTTAGTCTTGGGCAGCCAATATGAGACGGCATCCTGAGTTATTCCGGGAGAGTAAGGTGCAGATGTGCCCTGCGCCGCCACAGGCATGAAGCATATGGCCAATCCCGTCAGAAGGGTTGATTTGATGATATTCATATTCATACTTTTTCAATATTGAGCCATACCTTGGGGAGGTATGATATTATATCGGCCGATGTCATGGCTGTCTGGCTCAGTGAGGCTGCGGCCATGTCGCCTGCCAGTCCGTGCAAATATACGGCAATTATTGCTGAATCTTCTGCACTGTATCCCTGTGCAAGCAAAGCCAGGACTATACCGGTCAGTACATCGCCCGATCCGCCGGTGGCCATTCCTGCATTGCCTGTCGTGTTTATGTATGCCTTACGGTCAGGCAGTACTGTTACTGTCGGTGCTCCCTTAACTACCAGAGTAAGGCCTTTTCTACAAGCCAGCCCAATGGCATTCGATGTCATTCGGGCGCAGTCATCGGTCTTTTCTGTCAGCCTGGCCAACTCGCCGGGGTGAGGCGTTATGACAGAACCTGACGGTATGTAGTCAAGCATGTGACAGTTCTGTGAGATTATGTTCAGGGCATCTGCATCCAGAACCATAGGGCAGGAGATGCTCTTAAGCAGTTTGTCCAGAATCGCAGTCTGTGACTCTCCTTTTCCCAATCCTGGACCGGCGCCGACTGCTGAATAACGGCTCAAGTCCGAATAGGCATACATCTCATCGGTCTGTAAAACCATAGCCTCAGGTACAGAAATCTGGATTATGTCATTGTTTACGGGTGGGGTGCATACAGTAAGCAGTCCTACTCCGGAACGCAGACAGGCTCTTGCCGACAGCACGGCCGCGCCAGCCATGCCATGACTGCCCGCATATAGCAGAGCATGTCCGAAACAACCTTTATGTGCCCTGGGGTTACGTCTTTTTAGCAGGCCTCTGATATAGTCCTGATCCACGGTCCGGATGCGCTCTGCGGGAAGCAGGCTTTCAAGCATCCGTCTGGTCTCTTCTATGTATGCTTGGTCCGTCATTTGGCAATTGTACATGGCAAATGTACGCTTATTTTGTTAAAAAAAGGCCTTTCTGGTGAGAGTGAGTTGTAAAATAGGGTGGATTGCTCTGTTTTTAGTATCTTCGCATAATTAATAAATTGCATATGGAAACCATTCAGGTAAAGGACAAATTATTCGTTCCGTTTCTTAGGGAAGAGGAGATTCAGAAAGAAATCAGGAGAGTGGCATCTGAGATAAACCGTGATTATGAAGGCAAGGAACCTCTTTTTCTTTGCATTCTGAACGGTTCTTTCATGTTTGCTTCAGACCTGCTTAAGAATGTGACCATACCCTGCAATGTCTCATTCGTAAAACTGGCTTCATATCAGGGAACAGACACCACAGGTAATGTTAAGGAACTGATGGGACTTCAGGATTCGGTTGAAGGCCGTCATGTGATTATCGTTGAGGATATAGTGGATACCGGTTATACCATGCGCGATATTCTGGGTTCTCTTTCTGATAAGAATGCCGCATCGGTAGCAGTTTGCGCCCTGCTTTGCAAACCCGATAAACTTAAGGTTGATATTAATCTCAAGTATCTGGCTATGAATATTCCAAACGGTTTTATCGTAGGATACGGTTTGGATTATGACGGTTTCGGCAGGAATTTACGTGATATTTATAAGATATTGAAATAATACAGTTTGCGATGGACAACATAGTGATATTTGGAGCCCCGGGCTCAGGAAAGGGGACTTATAGTGCTGCCCTGGTAGAAAAATTCGGTTACAATCACATATCAACGGGAGATGTACTTCGTGCAGAGATAAAAGCCGGAACTGAGCTTGGCAAGATTGCCGAAGGATTTATAGAAAAAGGACAACTTATCCCTGATGACCTTATAATTGATATGCTGGCAAGCGTCTATGACACGATGCTTGACGGTCCGGGAGTGATATTTGACGGATTCCCGCGCACAATAGTCCAGGCCAAAGCCCTTAAGGACATGTTGAAAGCGCGTGGCGAAAGAATAACTGTAACACTTAACCTTATAGTCAGCGAGAATATCCTGATGGAGAGGCTGCTGAACCGTGCCAAGATAGAAGGCCGTTCCGATGACAACGAGGAAACAATCAAGAAACGTTTCAACGTCTACTATACCCAGACTCATCCCCTTATTGAATGGTTCAAGAAGGAGGGAGTCCTGTCTGAGTTTACTTTCAAGGGCGACAAGGACCTGATGATAAAGGAAATAATTGAGAAGGTGGAGTCAATCTGACCCCACCTTATTTTAATATATGGCAGAATCGAATTTTGTAGATTACGTAAAGATTTTCTGCAGGTCAGGAAAAGGCGGGAGAGGCTCCGCTCATCTGCGGCATGACAAGTATATACCCAACGGTGGTCCAGACGGCGGCGACGGCGGCAAAGGAGGCAGTGTGATACTCAGGGGAAACCGGAACTATTGGACATTGCTTCACCTGCGTTATGAAAGACACGCGTTCGCTGAGAATGGTGGGAACGGTGGCAGCAACAAGTGTTTCGGCAAGGATGGTAAGGATGTTGTCATAGAGGTTCCATGCGGTACAGTGGCATACGATGCAGAGACAGGAGAGTATCTGTGTGATATAACTGATGACGGTCAGGAAGAGGTCCTGCTCAAAGGTGGCCGTGGCGGTTTGGGTAACTGGCATTTCCGTACTGCCACGCGGCAGGCACCCCGTTTTGCGCAACCTGGTGAACCTGCTCAGGAACGGATGGTGGTGCTGGAACTCAAGTTACTGGCAGACGTAGGCCTGGTGGGCTTTCCTAACGCCGGCAAGTCAACACTGTTGTCAGCGATTTCAGCGGCTAAGCCTAAGATTGCCAACTATCCTTTTACTACTCTTGAACCCAATCTCGGAATCGTGTCATACCGTGACGGAAAATCATTCGTCATGGCTGATATTCCGGGCATCATCGAGGGGGCCAGTGAGGGAAAGGGACTGGGACTCAGATTCCTGCGTCATATAGAGCGTAACTCACTGTTGCTGTTCATGGTCCCCGGTGATGCGGATGATATCACACGTGAATATGATATCCTGCTCAATGAACTGGCGCAGTTTAATCCCGATATGCTTGACAAGGAGCGTGTCTTGGCCATAACCAAGTGTGATCTGATTGATGAGGAGCTGATGGGTTTGCTTGAACCTAACCTCCCGGCTGATATTCCACACGTTTTTATATCGGGAGTGAGCGGACTGGGACTGCAGCAACTCAAGGATGTGCTTTGGAAGGAACTGAACAGTGAAAGTAACAAGCTTGATTCTACCTGGAGAACCGAGCATATTGTACATCGCTCAAAGGATGCCGCCGAACTGCATAGTGAGTTGGTTGCAGCCGGTGCTGATTTTGAATTTGATTTTGATGAGATTCCGGATGATGATTCCGATGAGGATTTGGAAGAGGTGGAGGTGGATTTGGATTGATATTGGTATCTGTTTGAAAATTTTTAAAAAAAAAGTTCTTTTCCTTTTTAACTTTTATTTTTACCGTTTATATGATAGTTGTATGAATTTGTTTTGACAATTCACCTTTTACTAATTAATAACTTAAAACAAAACAGAAATGAAAAAGATGTTTTTGGCAGCTGCCCTTATGGCAGTAGTTTCTCTGGCCAACGCTCAGGCTCCGGCCAATGCTCCTTACGGAGTTAAGTCAGGTGTTTACACAATGTCTATGGCTTTCGGTGACAATGAGATGATCACTGAGTATTATTTTGATAACTACGGCCTTAAGACCGCTCAGGTTCAGGAAGGTGGTGGTATGATGGGTATGGGCCAGGAAGGCAAGACCCGCACCATTACAGATAAGGACGGTGCTACCATCCGTATCAACGATGAGGCTAAGACTGCTACCAAGTTCCCCGCTGGTGGTCCGATGGGTGGTTTCGGCGGTGGCCGTGCCCAGATCAACTGGAACAATCTTACCGATCAGGTAAAGAAGGATAACAACATTAAGGAACTCGGTAAGGAGACTATCGCCGGTAAGGAGTGCACCAAGTACTCAATGACTACCGAAGGTTTCCAGGGCCCGCAGGAGCAGACTGTATGGATCTACAAAGGCATCCAGCTCAAGAACGAGATGAGCTCAGACTTCGGCACATTCGGTGCAACTTGCAAGAAGTTCGAGGAGAAGGAAGTTCCCGCTTCAATGTTCGAGGTTCCCGCCGGTGTTAAGGTTGAGGAGTTCGATATGTCACAGTTTGGCGGCTTCGGTGGTTTCTAATCGAGCCTTAAAAAAAAGTAAGGTCGCCCATACGGCGGCCTTTCTTTTTTTTAGACCCGGTTAGAAACCCGGACCTTTTTTTAATTTGCTACGCAAATGCGCTCCATTTCATTCCGCTTGGCGGCCCTCCAGGACCGCGGTCTCGCTCCAGGCATTCGCTCGCTCCAATACGTTTGAACATGCGTATTTTTTTTATATCTTTGCAGCGAATACATTCTTTTTGGGGCTGTTTGGCTTTGACAGCAGATAGAAAAGGTATGTAAGCAGGCAGTGCTCTGTCGGCCCGCACTATAAAAAGATCGGCAACAATTATCTGGCAACAACAACTTTGCTCTTGCTGCTTGATCGAAGTACAGTAGATCTGCTTAATCACGGCACAAGGTGCTGTGACAAGACATCACCCGGAAGCTCTTGCTCCGAAGCTCGTCGATACGGTGGTGCAGTCAAATCGGGGATAGTTCCTTTCGGCTTCGCGTAAGGGATGAGATTTTAGAAGATAAGGTTATGGCCCGGTAGCTCTATCCAAGTCATGGCTCGAAAACTCAAGTAGAGATAAGCCTGTAGAAAGCATATGGTTTCTCTGTTTGGACGAGGGTTCGACTCCCTCCAGCTCCACATGCAAAAGAAAGACCACCTAACGGCGGCCTTTCTTTCGTATGTGGAGCATGTGACCTTCTTTTATTTCGCTAACGCGAAAGCGCTCCATTTCATTCCGCTTGGCGTCCTCCGGACGCTCTCGCACTCCGTGCTCGCCCCAATACGTTTCCTTGTGCGTAATAAAAAGTTTCCCTATTTTTGAGGTGATTATGGATAAATCACTTGTTGAGTATATTGAGGGACAGATCATTCCTATGTATGACGGGTTTGATGCGGGTCATGGACGTGAGCATGTCAGGGCGGTGATTGAGGAGGCTGTGCGGCTGGCGGGGTTCTATGATGTTGATGCGGATATGGTTTACACTGCGGCGGCTTATCATGATACGGGGCTTTGCGTGGACCGTAAGACGCATCATCTGGAATCTGCCAGGATAATACGTGCGGACAAGAGGCTGGGGGACTGGTTCACTCCCCATGAGATTGAGGTTATAGCCCAGGCGGCCCAAGACCACAGGGCATCATCGGACCATGAGCCCAGAACCATATACGGTAAGATAATTGCTGAGGCTGACCGCCAGATAATACCGGAGAGCATCATTCTCAGAACTGTCCAATACGGATTGGAACATTATCCTGATCTTGACAAGGAAGGACATTGGCTGCGTACCTGTGAGCATATGGCCCAAAAATATGATGAGGGCGGATATCTTAAACTGTGGATTCCCGAGTCCCGCAATGCAGAAGGGCTGGCACGCCTGCGTGATATCATACATGATAAAAGCCGCTTCAGAGAGTATTTTGAAGCGGCTTATGAGAGTGCTGTAAAGGGTAATCAGGGATTATAGATGAATTTCCGGCGGTTTCTGATATAGATCTGTCCCGGTTGCATCTCCGTTACCGGTTGTCCCAGCAGATTGTAAATTCTTTCACTATTCGCATCACCTGAAGATACGGGTTCTATCCAATCTATAACCGTCTGGATATATAGTGAATCCGTAGTGATATGGAAGTTTCTCTTTCCGATACTTGGACGGTTCATTAAATATGACTTGCTTCCTCCATCCGGATAAAGACCAACACTCTGAAATTCCCTGTGCATGCAATAAACAAGAGTATCCGCCCAGCTGTCATCAGCGGCTGTCAGTATTACACAGCCGTTTTCTTTATTGCTTAGTTTGAAATTGGCGTGAATATCAGTACCGTTGTCATTATCACACCAGATGACCTGATAACCATTGGCCGGAATAATTGTTCCGGACGGAATCCTGTACTTGTGGGGAGTGCCGGGGGCGTCTGACAGATACATTCCACTTACATCGTAACTCTTGTCTGTGGAATTGTACAGTTCAATCCAGTCATGTTTCTTGAAACCGCTATTCATGTATATGCCATTTCCGGCACTTACCTCATTGATCCTTACAGGCTTGATTGTGGTCTCTTTTGGCTTGAATACCGCAATCAGGGTTTCATCATAGGACGATTTCATCCTGTAACTGGGTTGAGTTGATATTGTTGTCCCGTATTCGTTCTGCCATCCGATGAACGTATAGCCTTGGGGTGCTGTTGCAGTTACTGTCGAAGTTGTAAGTATAGGGCCTTTGTATCTGCCAGTAGGTATCAGCAGACCGTTAAGTGTTAATGTGGCCTGGGGAATGTTCGATGAAATCGTTTTGACCGGCGAATAGTAACCGGTAGTGGTTATGTATTGCCAGGACTTCAGCTGGTTTATTTTGTTGGTGAGATAAGAATAAGTGATATTGTTGATCATATCAATGTCTCCCTGGGGGCTTTCATTGTTGAAGGCCATCTCACGAGCCGCTCTTGTGCTTAACTCCATGATAATGGGGTGCAGATAATCCGGGTTTAATACCGAACCGGCCATTATGCAGTAGCTGTCAACGAACAGTTTGTTGAATGTGCTGTTCCTGAGCATGTTGTGGAATAGGGTGACAATGACAGTCCTGTATTCTTCGGAGTCAAATACGGTGAATGGATTATCGTTGATGTCGGCTCCGTAACCCAGAATGTTGTCTAAATCAAACAGTATGAAACGGAACTGTCCGTCCGGCTTGCGACGGAAAACCTTGACGTTATTTCTTGGCCAGTCCGAATTGTACAGAAGGAATTCTACTGCCATATAGTTGGCAAACTCTTCAACATCAACCAGTTGGCATATTCTTTTGTATGTGTCCGGATTGTCTGAGGTCCTGGCCAGTTCCAGCCATTCATCCCAAGCATCAGCATCACCTTGGGACTGAATGTATCCGTATCCGTGACCGGTGTTGCCGCTTTTATGGTCTATCTTGAAGAAATCCACATCATCTTCATCCAAACCGTAGTTGGAATATGCATAATCCTTGTTGTTGGGTTCGCGTAAATTCAGCACTCCTTTATATACACCGTTTACATATTGATGAACCGGTTGGTATGACTGGCATTCCAGATTTACTCCTGACCTTATGATTACCTGCTGAATGGCTGCATCCCTGAAACGTGCCACATTGGAGTTCCCTCCGTTACGTATCTTCAGGGCCTTGTATTTGTTAAACTGCTTATCGGCAAAAGGTGTGAAAGGCAGAAAATTGTCATAACCGTATTTTTTCTTCACTTCGACCTTAAGGGAGTGGGGTTCGAATGCACGGCTGTAACGGCCTGAATTGCATATCTCAACCTCTTGGTTTATTACCATCCTGTTGGATTGGTCAATCACTTCCAGATTGGCTGGCCGGTCCCAATCCCAGTTCCAGTTGCACAACTCTGTCTGACCGTTACCTGCCAGTCCGTTAGGTCCTTTTGCCCAGATGCCATATGCCGTGCTATAAAGGTTGTCATTGGATGTAACAACCGATATGACCGGTATTCCGTATTGGTTTTCGGTCCTGATATATGTTCTGGTGGCTACAGGTCCGGGCAGCATTCCGTCCTTATATAAACGGAAACGGTAAACCTTGGTGTCGTCGACAGTGTGTCCTCCGTTGCTGACCTTGACCTGCGGGTTGTCGGGAGTGGGCAGAGAGCAGTCTTTGGTGTAATATAAGGTGGCTCCTTCCGGTATATCTACATAAAAATAGAACTGTTCGGTAAACAGTTTGGAGTCAACATCTATCTGCGGGGCTGGCAGCTGGATCGAAGCGAATCTGCTTGTGGCGTTTGTGGCGGAAGGGGTAGGGTAACCGGTAAGTCCCCATTCGGCACCTCCGTCGGTCTTTCTCGCCCATGAAATACGCGCTGGAACGAACGGATAAATCTCCTTTATCCTGATGTCGCCATTCCTGTCAGAAAGCATTATGAATGATTCCTGAGTATTGTCATCATAATTGTTTTCAAGTTTGAAATCCAATTGATCCGGACAATAACTCTCAACATGACCGAACCATAGAGTAAGGTAACCATGCGCTTTTATTATTCTGCTACGGTCTCCGAGCGGACATTGCTGCCGGTTGTCAGGATCATTGCTGAGATACCATCCTTTTATGTCAATGTCGTCGTTTCCGGGATTGTAGAGTTCAATCCAACTTCCGTAGTTGAATGACGGATCCAAAAACATGTCTACATTGGCAGGCATAATCTCATTAATGACTAAAGCCGACTCATTGTCTGAGCCGGCTACTATGTCGTTAAAAGGTAATGCTGTTATAAAAGTTAACAGCAGCCTGATTAAACTCCTGCTGTTCATAGATGTTGCTTATCTTGCGTAATTGATGGCGCGGGTTTCGCGGATGACAGTGATCTTTACCTGGCCGGGATATGTCATCTCATTCTGTATCTTCTGTGCTATCTCGGCTGAGAGCTGCTCTGTCTGCTTGTCATCAATCTTATCGGCACCTACTATCACACGGAGTTCACGACCGGCCTGGATTGCGTATGTCTTGGTGACGCCGGGATAGGAGAGGGCAATCTTCTCCAGGTCATTGAGACGCTTGATGTATGCCTCAACAATCTCACGACGGGCACCTGGACGTGCACCTGATATGGCATCGCATATCTGTACGATAGGTGCTATGAGGCTGGTCATCTCACACTCCTCATGGTGTGCACCGATGGCGTTGCAGATATCCGGTTTCTCTTTATATTTCTCAGCCAGATGCATACCGTATTCGGCGTGGGCCATCTCGGTCTCCTCATCTGGTACCTTTCCTATATCATGGAGCAGACCGGCACGCTTGGCTTTCTTGGGGTTGAGACCAAGTTCTGCGGCCATCACGGCGCACAGGTTAGCGGTCTCACGGGCGTGTTGCAGCAGGTTCTGACCATATGACGAACGGTATTTCATCTTACCTATCAGGCGGATAAGTTCCGGATGCAGGCCGTGTATGCCCAGGTCTATGGTGGTTCGCTTACCGGTCTCGATAATCTCGTCCTCAACCTGTTTCTGAACCTTGGCAACCACCTCCTCAATGCGGGCGGGGTGGATGCGGCCGTCGGCCACAAGCTGGTGCAGTGCCAGACGGGCAATCTCACGGCGGACCGGATCAAATGCTGAGATAACAATAGCCTCGGGGGTGTCGTCTACCACAATCTCAACGCCGCAGGCAGCCTCAATTGCGCGGATGTTACGTCCCTCACGGCCTATTATACGGCCTTTCATCTCATCGTTCTCAATGTGGAATACGGTAACCGAGTTCTCAATTGCTGTCTCGGTGCCGATACGCTGTATGGTCTGGATGACAATCTTCTTGGCTTCCTTGGTTGCAGTCATCTTTGCGTCATCCATTATCTCATTGATGTATGATGCTGCCTCTGTCTTGGCCTCTTCCTTGAGCGATTCAACGAGCCTGTTCTTGGCTTCCTCGGCGGAGAGACCGCTTATTACCTCAAGTTTCTCACGCTCCTGCATCTGGAGTTTCTCAAGTTCCTCCTTCTTGCTCTCAATTACCGACATCTGGTTCTCCAGATTCTCACGTACGGCGTCGGCTTCCTGATGCTTGCGCTGCAGGTCACCCTGGCGCTGGTTAAGCTGCATCTCCTTCTGACGCAGACGGTTCTCATTCTGTTGGAGTTTCTGGTCACGGGCCTGAACCTCTTTCTCCAGTTCTGCCTTCTTGTTTAGGAACTTTTCCTTCACTTCAAGCAGTTTGTCACGTTTTATGGCTTCTGCCTGGTTCTCTGCCTCTTCCAGACGAATCTGGACTTTCTTATTTAATCTGCTGTTGGACAGGATGTAGGCAACTATGGCGCCGATTAAAAGTCCAACAATTCCTGAAATGATGTATAACATAACTTATCTCCCGTTATAATTATATATAATACGCACTAACCTGCTACGGAAGGGTTGGGAGACCACCCTTCTGACAGGAAAGTGCGCGTAAACCTCTTGATTGTGTCCGAAATCTACTCCGCGTCAGGGATAGAGGCATTTGTAAGGATTGTATCAAGTTCCTTGTCCATCTGCCTGATTTTTTCCCTGTACGGAACCGTATCATTGAAATCCTCCAACATGACGTTTACCATGGCGATATGCACGGCGGCCATCACGTAGTATTTCTCTTCGCTCAACTGCGGAAAATGTTCGCGGTAACGGTTGAGTTTATCGTTGATACGTCTGGCGGCTTCACGGTACAACCTCTCATCCTTTCTGCGGATGGTCAGAGGGTAATACGTTCCGCCAACCATAAGTTTGATCTCAAACAAATCGTCCATTGCCTCTTCCATATTGTTCAAGCATTTAAAAGTTTGATGCAATGGTCAATCTCACGCACCAGTCCTGAAACCCTGCGTTTGGTGTCATCGATGTCGTGACCCGAAACCTCAAGGACTTTTGACTGTTTCAGATACTGATATGACTGTTTCTGAGCGGACAGTTCTTCATTCAGACGCCGTATCTCCTCATCTTTTGCCTTCAGCTGGATGTTAAGTTCGGAATTACAGTTCTTGACAGTTTCGTACAGGTCCGCCAACTTGCGGATCTTTCCTTCGAACTGCTCTATAAGTCTTGAATCGTCTTCTGTCACGTTCCGGATGTATTATCAGTATTTGATTACAAATATACTCAAAAACAGAAATTCTGTCAATGAATGTACTGTTTTTTATCGGTTTTTGAGCATTTCCCTGGCTGCCTCCAGATCCTCTTTCTTGCGGGGTTCCTTCTTGGCCAGGATCAGGGTGTTGAAAGCGTATTCTGACATCCAGCTCTCACTGAATCCCAGATGCTGCTGATACTGACGGATGTTGAACACGGTCTTGTAACTGGCCTCATCCTTCCATGAGTTATTGGTCATGATCTTGTGGACAGCATCATCAGTCATGGTCTTCAGGGCGTTACGCATGAACGACGGAACGCGGAATTTCCATTTCAGTATAGTACCGACCTGCATCATCAGGTCTGAACTGAAGCCCTGGAACTGGAACATGAACGGTTGCAGCATGTTGACGTTGCGGCAGTTCTTGCGGATGCAGGTGTCAATCTCCTTGAAGAATCCGTCCGATATGCCGTACATCTGTCCCATCATCTTCTTGCAGCGCGCCTTCTCGGCTACGCCCAGTTTGTTACCCTGAGTCTGGATCTTAAGACCACGCTTGAACGTGGCAAGGTCCGGAAGCATATTAATGTTTGTTATTCCCAGATTTCCGGCAATCTCTGCCTGCAGGTAGACACGGATAAGAGTCATAAAGTCCTCCATTCCACCGACGTTTTCCACCTCGTCAGTCTTCTTGCCGAAAAGATTCTTTAAAAAGCCCATATTGCTTTACCTCTTTAATCTTAAACTGTTTTAACCTTATTACTTCTGTAATTTTGCGCGAAAGTAAAAAGAAATTCTTAATTTTGCGCCGTTTTTAAGGAGAAAGAGAATTTTCAATATAATAAACACACTAATTCAAACAAAATGATCAAACTCGGTATTAACGGTTTTGGCCGTATCGGTCGCATGGTTTTCCGTGCTGCTGTTGAGAACTTCGCAGGCGACATTCAGGTCGTAGGTATCAATGATCTTCTGGATCCCGATTATCTGGCTTACATGCTGAAGTATGATTCAGTTCATGGCCAGTTCAACCACGACATCAAGGTTGAGGGTAACTACATGATCGTTGACGGCAACAAGATTCAGGTTTTCGCTGAGAAGGATCCCGTAAACATCACATGGGGTGCTCTGGGCGTTGACGTTGTTGTTGAGTCAACCGGTTTCTTCCTGACCGCTGAGCTCGCTGAGGCTCACATCAAGGCTGGTGCCAAGAAGGTTATCATGTCAGCTCCTTCAAAGGATGCTACTCCTATGTTCGTATATGGTGTTAACGACAAGACATACGCTGGACAGACAATCATCTCCAACGCATCTTGCACCACCAACTGCCTTGCTCCTATCAGCAAGGTCCTGAACGACAAGTTCGGTATCAAGCGCGGTCTTATGACAACCGTTCACGCTGCTACCGCTACTCAGAAGACTGTTGACGGTCCTTCAAAGAAGGATTGGCGCGGTGGCCGTGGTATCCTGGAGAACATCATTCCTTCTTCAACAGGTGCTGCCAAGGCTGTAGGTAAGGTTCTTCCCGTTCTGAACGGCCGTCTTACCGGTATGTCATTGCGCGTTCCCACATCAGACGTATCTTTCGTTGACCTGACTGCAGAGCTTGAGAAGCCTTGCACATACGATGAGATCTGCAAAGCCATGAAGGAGGCTTCAGAGGGCGAGCTCAAGGGTATCCTGGGCTACACTGAGGATGCAGTTGTTTCAACTGACTTCCGTAACGATCCTCATACCTCTATCTTTGACGTTAAGGCAGGTATCCAGCTCGATCCTACCTTCGTTAAGGTTTGCGCATGGTATGACAACGAGTGGGGTTACAGCAACAAGGTTTGCGAAATGGCTCGCGTTATCACAAAGTAAGCTTTGCAAAGTGATTATAGAAAATCCTCGCAGAAATGCGGGGATTTTTTTTTATCTTCGTCCCTGTTATGCGCAATTATGACCTGATAACCATACTGGGCCCCACGGCATGCGGCAAGACCAAGCTGGCCGTTGCCCTTGCTGACTGTATAGGCGGCGAGATACTGAGTGCCGACAGCCGTCAGGTTTACCGCGGTATGGATATCGGCACAGGTAAGGACCTGGCGGATTATGTAATTAATGGTCATGCGATTCCTTATCACCTTATAGATATTGCCGAGCCGGGTTCAAAGTATAACGTATATGAGTTCCAGGGAGATTTTCTCAAGGCATATCGCAGAGTGGTTGAGCGTGGCTCCCAACCTGTAATGTGCGGTGGAACGGGACTTTATCTTGAATCGGTCTTGCGCGGGTATCGGCTCATACCTGTTCCGGAGAATCCGGAGCTGCGCAAGTCATTGGAGGGTAAGACTCTGGCTGAACTGACAGAGATACTCAAGGGGTACAAGACCTTGCATAACACTACCGATGTGGATACCTGCAAGCGAGCCATACGAGCCATCGAGATAGAGGAGTGTTACCGCAACACCCCGGTTGAGGCCGGTGGATTTCCTGCGCTGAAAAGCCTGAATATCGGCGTGGACATAAGCCGTGACAAAAGGCGTGAGCTTATCAGCAGCCGTTTGGAACGCCGGTTGCAGGAGGGTATGATAGATGAGGTAAAGGGATTGCTGGACAGAGGGATATCGGCCGATGACCTTATCTATTACGGACTTGAATACAAGTATGTCACCCTGTTTGTTACTGGGCAGCTTGAATATAAATACCTGCTTCAGGAACTGGAGGTGGCGATACACCAGTTCGCCAAGCGGCAGATGACATGGTTCCGCGGAATGGAGCGCCGCGGCATACAGATTGAATGGATTCCTTTTGAATGGTCCATGCAGCAGAAGGTGGACCGTATTGTTGAACTAATGGGAAAATGATAATATGACCGACGAAGAGAGATGGGGAATTGTATATGTCCCGAAGGCAGGTGTCAGCAACTCCTTGAAGCGGTGGAATCAGATTCGAGAGTATCTGGAGTTCCGCAAGGTCAAATATGATGTGGTGCAGTCCGGCGGAGAGGGCTCTATTGAGCGTATAACCCGCATGCTTATTGATAGCGGCCATCAGACCATAGTTGTGGTCGGAGGTGATGAGGCTCTTAATGACGCCATCAACGCCATTATGTTCTCTCCCCGTGAGATACGCCAGAACCTTACACTCGGTATAGTGCCGAACGGCATCGGTAATGATTTTGCCAGTTACTGGGGGTTGGAAGTTGACAATTACAAAAAGGCCATTCACAGCATCATTGAGGCCAAGACCAAGAAGATAGATGTGGGCTACTGCTCGTATCAGGAGAACGGCATGGAGCGTGTCCGATATTTCCTTATGTCGGTAAACATCGGACTTGGGGCACAGGCCATACGCCTTTCGGATATCTGCAAGCGGTTCGGAAAAAAGAATCCTGCGTATCTGTTGGCTATTTTCAGCCTGTTTAAGGAGCGCAAGCAGTACAAGATGCGCATTAAGGTAAACAGCGAGGAGATAAATGACAAGATAATGACCATCTGTATAGGCAACTCCCGCGGTTACGGTATGACACCCAGCGCAGTGCCATACAACGGGTGGTTGGATATGTCGGTGGTCTACAGGCCCAAGTTCTGGCAGACCGTGCGCGGACTCTATATGATTCTGCACAATCAGTTCCTCAATCATGAGCAGGTGCGTCCGTACCGCACCAAACAGATTGAGATTCTGGATGCAGACGGCACACTGACCTGCATAGACGGCCGTACGCTGAATCATACATTCCCGCTCAAGGTGTCACTTGAGCCGGCTGTAATAAACTTTATAATTCCCTGAAAGAATGGCAGTTTTTAAGGACTCAGATAACTTTTTCCTCCTGGCCGGCCCTTGCGTGATCGAGGGTGAGGATATGGCCATGCGCATAGCAGACAAGTGTGTGGATATAACATCCCGTTTGGGAATCCCGTATGCTTTCAAGGGCTCGTTCAAGAAAGCCAACCGCTCCCGCATAGATTCATTCACCGGAATTGGCGATGAAAAGGCGCTTAAGATACTGGCCAGAGTGCGTAAGGAGTTCGGAATTCCGGTGGTGACCGATATCCATCGGGAGGAGGATGCCGCTATGGCAGCTGAGTATGTGGATATCCTGCAGATTCCGGCATTCCTATGCCGTCAGACAGACCTGCTTGTTGCCGCTGCCCGTACCGGTAAGACGGTAAACATCAAGAAAGGACAGTTCCTGTCTCCCGATGCCATGCAGTTTGCCGCCCAGAAGGTTGTAGATGCCGGTAATAGGAATATCATGCTGACAGAGCGCGGCAGCACATTCGGCTATCAGGACCTGGTGGTCGATTTCCGCGGTATCCCTCAGATGCAGAAATTCGGTTTTCCCGTAGTTGTTGACTGCACTCACTCACTGCAACGTCCCAACCAGACCAGCGGCGTAACTGGTGGTCAGCCTGAACTGATAGAAACAATTTCCAAAGCTGCTGTTGCAGTAGGTGCCGACGGCCTCTTTATGGAGACTCACATGAATCCCGCAGAGGCCAAGAGCGACGGTGCCAATATGCTGCCGCTTGACCTTCTGGAGCCTCTGCTCACCAGACTGGTCCGGATCCGTGCTGCACTTTAATCACCACACTGGGGCAACACATTGGGGACGGTTCCAACACATTGGGGACGGTTCTGATTGTGTCAAAAACACAAGCAGAACCGTCCCCAATGTGTTGCTGATAAATCAGTTAATCATTTCAAATCCCGTGTAGGGAACCAGGGCCTTAGGAATCTTGATGCCCTCAGGAGTCTGGTTGTCCTCCAGGATGGCTGCCACTATGCGCGGCAGGGCAAGAGCAGAACCGTTCAGCGTGTGGCAGAGCTCGGCTTTCTTCTCGCCGGCCTTGCGGTAACGGCATTTCAGACGGTTGGCCTGGTATGTGTCAAAGTTTGATACCGATGAAACCTCAAGCCAGCGGCCCTGTGCCTCGGAATAGACTTCAAAGTCATAGCAGATGGCCGATGTAAAACTCTGGTCGCCGCCGCAAAGACGCAGTATGCGATAGGGGAGTTCCAGTTTCTGGAGCAGGCCCTCTACGTGAGCAAGCATCTCCTTGTGGCTCTCGGCAGAGTGCTCGGGAGTATCAATGCGTACTATCTCAATCTTTGAGAACTCATGCAAGCGGTTAAGTCCGCGTACATCCTTGCCGTAAGAGCCGGCCTCGCGGCGGAAGCACTGGGTGTAAGCGCAGTTCTTTATTGGCAACTGCTTTTCATCCAGGATAACATCGCGGTAGATGTTGGTTACGGGAACCTCGGCTGTAGGAATCAGATAGAGGTCATCAACCTCACAGTGGTACATCTGGCCCTCCTTGTCGGGCAACTGTCCTGTGCCGTAACCCGATGCGGGGTTAACTACGGTAGGAGGCATGATCTCAGTGTAACCGGCCTTGTTAGCCTCGGCCAGGAAGAAATTGATGAGTGCGCGCTGCAGCTGTGCACCTTTTCCTATATATACGGGGAATCCTGCGCCTGTTATCTTTACACCCAGGTCAAAGTCAATCAGGTTGTACTTCTTGGCCAGTTCCCAATGAGGAACCTTGGCGTTGGTGTTCTCGGGGTTGCAGGTCCAGTTGCCTACGGTATCCTGTCCGATAACACACTCCTTGAGATTTGACTTGACTACCCAGTTGTCCTCGGCGCATGTGCCCTCCGGAACTTCGGGGTAGGGTATGTTGGGGATAGTGCAGAGCAGGGCGGTCAGATCGTTCTCGGCCTGTTCCTTGCGGGCCTCAAGGTCTGCTGCGGCAGCCTTGAGTTCAGCAACCTGAGCCTTGGCTTGCTCGGCCTCCTCCTTGTTACCGGCCTTCATGGCCTGTCCTATCCTGGCAGCCAGCACCTTACCTTGCGCCAGATTGTTGTCCAACTGAGCCTGGGCCTTCTTTCTGTCATCATTCAGAGAGATAGCCTGGGCAATTGCCTCCTCGGCATTCTTAAAATGCTTTTTCTTAAGACCTGCAATAACCAGTTCGGTCTGCTCGGTGATCTGTTTGAGTGTCAGCATCGGGATTTGTTTCTATAGTTGTTGAACAAAAAAGGCTCACGCTGATGTGAGCCTCTTTTAAGTCTTACAGTCTGTCAGGCCTCAGCTTTCTCCTGAACGGGGATTACTGAAACATAGCTTCTGTCCTTGCGGCCCTTCTTGAACTGAACTACACCGTCAACCAGTGCGAACAGGGTGTGGTCCTTACCCATACCGATGTTCTCGCCCGGGTTGTGCTGTGTACCGCGCTGACGAACTATGATGTTACCTGCTTTTGCATACTGTCCACCCCAAATCTTAACGCCCAGACGCTTGCTGGCAGACTCACGGCCGTTCTTAGAACTACCTACACCTTTTTTATGTGCCATATCTTTCTAGTTTTTTAGGGTTATGCTACTACTTCCTTTACCAGAAGCTCTGTGAACTGCTGGCGGTGACCGTTGAGCTTACGGTAACCTTTTCTTCTTCTCTTCTTGAAGACAATAACCTTGTCACCCTTAACGAGTGCGGTCTTGACCTCACATACTACCTTTGCACCGTCAATGGTGGGGGCACCTACGGTAACCTGACCATCGTTGTCAGCCAGAAGGATCTTGTCAAACTCTACGCTTGCACCGGCCTCAACATCCTGAATGTGGTGCACGAACAGCTTCATTCCCTGTTCAATCTTGAACTGCTGTCCCTGAATTTCAGCAATAACGTACATTAAATCTTGCTTTTATTCTGTTTCTCCGTGGGGTGGTCCGCCCTCTATGCGAACACTTTTTAAACCTCTGCGGCACTAATCGGGCGCAAAATTAGTGTTTTACGCCGTCACCACAAAATTTTTTCTGCATTTTTTCTTATAAACAGGATTGCAACAGTTTTGCAACGCCTAATCCTTGCCTTACCGGGTATAATGATTGTACCTTTGTGTCATCAAAAGAAAAAACCGGTATGAAAAGAGTTATTGTTTTGTGCTTTGCTTTATTGGCGCTGTCTGTTGATCCTGTTTCCGTTTGTTCTGCCCAGGATATAATAAGCCGGGACAAAGGGTCTGTGACATTCTGGGTTGATGGTGAACTGCCCAATCCAAAACAGTATCGTGCGTACATCGGTCTTGGCGCCTCCACTGGCCAGCAGGTGTTCAAATCCAGCGTTGAAAAGGACAGTTTACTGTTTCTGGAACCGGTTTATGGCAAATCATTCCTTATGGGGACTCCGTTCTTCAACGGTATGGTAAGTGCGTATTCATACCATAATCCCATAGTCCTTTCGCCAGATGTCATCTGGCTGCTCATAAGCCAGGGATTCTCACATTATATTAATGAGAACAGTGAGAGGCTGCGTAATCTTTTCGTTGATTTTGATGGGCGCCGAACGCTGACTGTAGAGACCCGAAAGAATATTTTTGCGCCAGACATGGATTGGGACGCAGTTACGTCCGATTTCGTGAAGGCAGTCCGATCCAATCTCAAACATAAGGATATGGCCGATATGGTGCTGGCCGATTTCTCCACCAGCGGCCAGGCAGAGGTGATAGCGTCAAGAGTCACCTTGATGAATACGGTTGAGAAATACTTTGAGTTTGAGCTGGAGGAAACCATTTGCGGCATTCCCTATATAACGCTTCAGGGTACTCCCGATGACTGGAGAAAAATAGCCGCTAAGGTGCAGCAGTTGCGCAATTATGATATGGGCTGGTGGGCTGATGAACTGGAACCGATAATCAATGAGTTCGTTAAAGCATCCCAGGGTAATCCTGACCGTGAATTCTGGAAATGTATCGTAAAGAAAGTGCGTCCTGGTGAGGTCCGTGGAGTGGGATGCCTGGATTTGGGGGACCAGACTATGTTTGACGGCTGGTTCCTTAAGCTGATGCCTTTTACGGAGAATGGCCGTACACCTGCTGAGGTTGACCTGACAGCCAGGATGCTGGGCGAGATTTGCGGAACGGATTTCACATACCGTTTACTGGATACTGACGGCAGTGAGATAGGGGCTATACCGATGAAACTGTGTGGCGGCCTGATGGGATGCACTCAGGACCGCAAGACTGCGGCAATAAGCTTCAAGCCTGGTTGGATGGTAAGCTATAACTATGAAGATGTTATTGACAAGCCGCAGTATCCGGGGGGTCTTGATGCCATGGATAAACTCATTAAAGAAAACATGCACATTACGCCCGATATGATGCAGCCTGGCTGGAATGGTCCCATAGATTGTCGCATAGGACTGGATATTGCTACTGATGGCTCTTTTATCATACGGAGTATATATGTTGCTCATGGTTCAGAAGCCGCAAATGAAGAGCTGCGTAAGGCAGTGGAGAAATTTTCTCTCTGGAAGCCCGCTACAATCAACGGCATTCCTGTTCCCTACTACAGCTCATATAAGATAACAATTGATTAGCTATTATTGAATTCTTTAAGTTATAGGAATATGATATTCAAGACCTTTAGAATCCTACTGTCACGTGGCTGGAGAAACGTGATGTACAGTGTGTCATTGCTGGTGTTGTCAATGCTGTCGGTTAACTCCGATGCCCAGGCGGTATCAGATAGCCCTGACATAAGAACGACTCAGTCAAAGGTGGTGGTATCGGGAATCAAACCATCGGCCGGCGATATGATATCAGGGCTCGTCATAAGTGAAACAGAGGGACCTATGATGTTGGCACGCGTAGAGGAGAAGGATTCCAATGACCGTACAGTGGCCAATGCTGTCACTGATATTAACGGTAAATTCAGTTTCAGGCTTGTTAATCCGGCAGACCGTCTGGAGGTGATATATCTGGGCTATCTTACGGCAGTAAGTGAGTTTACCGGCAACACCATGGATGTGAAAATGGTTATGGACCCCCAAATTATGATAACCGAAGTTGACAGTAGCCTTGCTGCTGTGATACCGGTTATAGTCCGTGAAGACAGGTTTCAGGGAATGCGCGCCCGGGCATACGGCCCTCAGTATCCAAATCACCCGTTGCTGGTCATTGACGGCAACATAATTCCGTATTCAGAATTTGATGTGCAATGTCTGGATTCACTGGTATCCGGAAAACTGCAAATGGACAATGAGAACATTGCCAGACTTACCGGCCTCAAAAAGCAAGAGATAAAGAAAGTGTCGGTCTTGAAAGACGCTGCCGCTATCGCAGAGTGGGGACAAAGAGGAACTAAAGGGGTTGTAGTGGTTAAGACCAAAAAGGGGGCCAGCCAAATGGCAAGAATGTATAACGATCCTAACAAGTATGCCTGGGAGTCAATAAATGATGAAATACTGAAAGAGAATTCCAGGACAGAGTTGAACTCATTACCGGGAGACGGCCTATACATCCCGTCAGATAACGCCACATACTATTCAATTGAGGATCTCTATAACAACTGGATCCTGAAATGACGCAAAGTGAAACGACCCCTTTGCGTCATTTTTGGTCATTGGAGGGGATAACCCAGGTGCGGCGGCTGGTTATAGGCAACGTTCTGGGTAACTATTGACATCCTGTAAACATGGTCCTGCATCAGGCATGTTACACGGTGACCGGTTGTGTAAGGGGTAGTGAACAGCAACACTTTCGAGGGGTCTGCCTGGCTGCGCACTATGAACTCCTCGCGCCAGTCGCCCGAAAGGTCTGCCAGCAGGCAGGGGTTTGACTTGGTACCGTTATTGAGTGCGGTTCCTGTAAGCGATGCAAAGGTGAACAGGCGGTCAATCCGGCCGGTTACTGGATTCCATTTCTCAATCTTTCCGCCGGTTCCGGCTCCGGTTGCATCAAAAAGCTCATCCTGAAGGTCACCGTCCCAGTAAATCCGGAAGTTTACCGATGGCTTTACAGCGGAGATAAGCTCTCCTTTACATGAACGTATACCACCGCTGGCGTTGCTCCACATCTCATGGCCCGGATATCGCGGGTCGATGTCGGCGGCCAGACCACGGCCGTTGTCGATGCCTTTCTGCTGTGTACCCCACAGGATTGTTCCGTCGGCAGCACGCAACTCATCGCTGAAGGCGGCATTCTTGTCCTCATGGACATCCCAGAACTCCAGCCCAGGACGGCTCGGGTCCAGATCGCCCAGATGTCCGGCATCGCCGTGTCCCAGACGGGTGGAGTAGAGCACGCTTCCGTCCTGGTCTATGGCAGCACCTCCATAAATAATCTCATCATAGCCGTCCATGTCGATATCGCCCACAAAAATGTTGTGGTTACCCTGGCCGTAGAGCGGGTCCTGCCTGGATTCGGCCTTGCATATCCATCGCTGACTCAGCGTCTTGCCGTCAAAATCGTATGCCACCACGTAGGCGTTGGTGTAGTATCCGCGGCACATCACCAGACAGGGATGCTCTCCGTCAAAGTATCCTACGGCAGCCAGCATGCGCTCAGACCGGTTTCCGTAATTATCACCCCAGCGGTCTGTTATATCCCGCGGGGGATAATAATCAATGGTGGTTATGGCATGCCCGTCAGTGCCGTCAAATACGGTCAGATACTCCGGACCGCTCAGAATGCGGCCCTCGGGGGTGCGGAAATCGGCGGTGGAATGGCCAATAACCGATCCGATGCCGTCAACCGTCCCGTCGGCGGTCTTCATGGCCACCTCGGCACAGCCGTCACCGTCCAGGTCATAGACCATAAACTGAGTGTAGTGTGCTCCGGCGCGGATATTACGCCCCAGGTCAATGCGCCACATGAATGTGCCGTCCATCCTGTAGGCATCAATATAAACCGGCCCGGTATAGCCTGTGTGTGAATTGTCTTTTGAGTTTGAAGGATCCCATTTGACCACCAGTTCATATCGGCCGTCTCCGTCCAGATCGGCAGTACTCATGTCATTGGCGGTATAAGTGCAGGTAGTTCCGTCGGGCATCCGTACCGGTGCAGGCGTGCGTAATGTGATGGTCTTGTACGGGCATAAAAGGCCGGTGGTGCTTTCACGCACGCTCTCATTATACACAATGAACGGCTCCTCCGTTACACGCTTGCCCAGGAACCCTTTTCTGATACGTATCTGATAATGGGAACCTATGCTCCCTTCCCTGTCAACAAAGCAAGTGGCGGCATCCCTGTCAACCCTGGCTATTCTCTGTCCGTCACGGTAAAGCGTAAACCTGCAGTTTTCACCGTCAGATTCCAGACTGCGCCAGCTGAGCATCACCCCGCTGTCAACTACTGCCACTGCCAGCCCGTGGTCAATCCGCTCCACTTGCCTTCCGGCCCGCACACCAGCCAGCGACATCAGCGCCATCATTGCTCCGATCAATGCAATCCTATAGCACATAACCAATATTTTTTGAGCTGCTAAAATATAAAAAATGACGCAAAGGGAAACGACCCCTTTGCGTCATTTTGCAACGTTTTTGCAATGCTTTTTCCTTGTTGGGGTCTGTATGCAGCATTACATTTGCAGCAAACAATTTTGATATGAAACAGTCTATTGCAAAAAGGTTATTAGGGGTGTCGGTATTAAGTTTGCTGACAGGCGGTGCTATGGCGCAAAACGCCGGTTTTACATTCCATGTTGAGGATCTGGAACCGATAGAACGGTCATTCCAGCACAGTTCTTCTTATCAAATAGCCAATACTGTTGTAAAATACAATAGTGCTGATTACCGTAACGGGGTAATCAAAAGCAGTATTGACGGTGATTCGCTGATTTTTTTCGGCACCCACTCATTCTATAAGGGAATGATCAATGCATATGCCAGTCATAGGGCAGTCATATTGTCTCCCGATGTGATATGGCTGCTTATCAGTCAGGGCTTTGCAGCCCATGTGAACATTAACTCCGAGGAACTCCAGGACAAGATAGTTTATCATCAGGGCAAGAAGACACTTGAGGTGGAATCTCCCAAAAACCTCATTTATGAAACAGACAAGGTTAACTGGGACTCAATATTCAGTGTATTTGAAAATCAGATAAGAAGCAATACAAAGAATCAGATTGCCGATATCATTACTGCCGATTTCAGCACTTCAGGTATGACTGAAAAGATTGCATCGCAGATAACACTGATGGAATCGGTAAAAACCTATTTTGAATACAAGGTGATGACAGTAGGATGCGGAATACCGGATGTCACCTTGACTGGAACTCCCGATGACTGGCGCAAGGTAAGGGAGAAGGCCCAATCCCTTAAAGGATATGGAATGGACTGGTGGATAGAAAGCCTGGATCCTATACTTAAACAGTTTGTGGATGCGTCCCAAGGTACAGTTGACACGGAGTTCTGGATGGAGATGGTGGGATCGGCCAATACCAGAAAAATAGGTTGTGGAATACCCTCCAAAGATGCGGACAATACGGAACTTATGTTTGACGGTTGGTTTACCACATTCTATCCGTATAATGCATTCGGCGACAGGATTTCCGGTATGTTGACGTACAACGCCAGACTGCTTCCGGAAGTTGTGGAGACACCTTTCGTCTATGAAGTCCGGGATTATGACGGGACTGTTCTGGCCAAGTACGATATGCAGCTTTATGCAGGCATAATAGGTCTGAGTGAAGATCCGGCAAATGGAGCATTAAAGCCGGAGATAGGCTGGATGGTGCGTTGCGTCATGTCTGATGAGGAGCGTGATTATTATTATGAAAACATAAAGACGGATATCCCTGATGTTTTTGCAGTACCACTTCAAAATGATGAGAATACAGTAAACAGACTCATCACCTCTTCGGCAAACTTCAATGAAAAAACATGGGAACGACAGACTCCATTGGTGCTGCTTGATGGCAACATGGCAAATGTTGACGGAAAGAAACTGTGGAAAATGATTGAAGACGATGAATTCACCCATCAGGAAGCGGCGGAGCTTCTGGGTCTGGAAACCAGTCAGATAACGAATATTTCATTCCTGGATCCTCCAGCATCAACTGCATTTTGGGGAATGCGCGGTATAAATGGTTTAATTGAAGTAAAGACCGTGATGATAGGAGAGAGGGCAAGAATGTATAACGATCCTAACAAGTATGCCTGGGAGTCAATAAATGATGAAATACTGAAAGAGAAATCCAAGACAGAGTTGAACTCATTACCGGGAGACGGCCTATACATCCCGTCAGATAACGCCACATACTATTCAATCGAGGATCTCTATAACAACTGGATCCTGAAATGACGCAAAGTGAAACGACCCCTTTGCGTCACTTCTTGATGCCGCGTGCCTTGTAGATACGATCCTTAGCATCGTTTATCTCCTGGAACTTCTTTTCGGCGGCCTTTCGGACGTCCTCACCTAATGTTGCCACACGGTCCGGGTGATGCTTGAGCGCCATCTGACGGTAGGCTGTGCGTACTTCATCATCGGTGGCATCCGGGGAAATGCCCAGCACCTTATAGGCATCATCAAGTGTCTTGCCTCCCAGACCTGTCATCTGATCAACATTGGCGGGGTCTATGTCCATGTTTGCGGCATCGTTCTTAATGGCCTGAATCTCGTCCGGGCTGACGGTGCCGTCGGCCTTGGCCAGCAGGACTAAATACGAGACAAGCTGCAGACGCTGCCCTACGGTCATAACCTGGGCTATCTGACGGCAGCATGCGTCAATCTGACTGCGCCACCATGTTTCACCCATCTGTTTCCTGCGCTCAAACAGTCGGCGGATTATCTGCTCGCCCTCCGTAACTGCCTGACTGCCGAACTGGTTCCGCAGGAAGTTGCGTAGGCATTCCATTTCACTGTGCATAATGCGTCCGTCCGCTTGAATGACATCGGCCGACAAGACCATCAGCGAGAACAGGAAACCATTGCGCTGACCTTCAGATTCGGTTGTCCTGTGGCTATCGTCATCCGGAATATATGTCGGTTGGACGTTTCTTGAAGTGAGTGTGTCAAACAGTGAACCAAGGGCAAACCCGGCAAGAGCCCCGAGAGGTCCTCCGTTAAGCAACCCCAAAAAACCTCCAATCCATTTACCGATAGCCATATATTTGTCCTATAAAAAATCCTTACTGACTGCAAAGATGCAAAAAATGTTACAATAATAAGTGTTATCTTTACGGCGTATGGAAAAAGAACGCAGTATTGACAGGCTGGCTCGCATTTTGATTTTTCTGGGAGCTTCAGCGATTGTATGTACGCTCTGCTGGTATTTCCGAAGCGTACTGGTATATATCATAACGGCATTCGTGGTTTCGCTCATCGGGCATCCGGTAATGAACCTGCTCCGTAAGATACGGATCAGAGGCAAGGCTGCGCCCGATCCGGTCCTGGCTGTCATATCTCTTGTCATCCTGTCATCAGTCCTGGTTTTTGTGGTAACCCAGGTGATTCCTATCGTGTCAGGGATAGTGCATGATGTTTCAATAATGAACGCGCGCGATGAAATGCTGCACCGCAATGTCCTGGATCAGATAAACCAATGGATTATCAGTGTGATTCCATGGGTCGGCGCCGATTTTGACTTGGCTCAGCTGTTGCTTGAGAGACTGTCTGAACTTACGGATTTATCAACTGTCCCCGGTATTGTGGGCTCGGTGGCATCGGCTGTGGCTACGTTGGCGGTGGGTGTGTTCTCGGTGCTGTTCATATCGTTCTTCTTTATTAAGGATGAAGGCCTGTTCGGCAGGATTATAGCCGCTCTGGTGCCCGATAAGGTTGAGGAGCGCGTGGAGAAAACCATCAATGACATAAGGCGGCTTCTGTCCAGATACTTTGTGGGACTGCTGGTGGAGATTGCAGGTGTGGTAGTGCTTAATCTGCTGGGACTCTGGCTGATAGCCCGCATAGGATTCAGTTATGCCATTGGTATAGCTTTCATTGCAGGCCTGCTGAACGTGATTCCGTATGTAGGCCCGCTCGTAGGCGAGGTTATAGGCGTGGTTCTGTGTGTGATACTCAAATACGGCGCTGTAGCCGGACTGGATGTGAATATCTGGATTTATGCTCTCATAGTATTTGGTATCATGCTGGCTGTGCAACTGGTTGACAATTTCATCTATCAGCCGCTTATCTATTCCACCAGCATAAAGGCAAGTCCGCTTGAGATTTTCATAGTGCTGCTCATATCAGGTAAGATAGGTGGGGCAGTGGGTATGCTTGTGGCAATTCCCGCCTACACTGTGATCCGTGTGATAGCCAGCCGTTTCTTTTACGAGTACAAGGCTGTCCGCCGTCTCATTCCCGATCGTGAAAACATGACGCAAAGTTAAACGACCCCTTTGCGTCAAACGACCCCTTTGCGTCACTTTTTGTCAGCGGAGCTTGTTGGACTCAAAGTGGCGGCGGATGGAGGTGAAGTAGAAGATGAGTCCGAATAGGTTGACTGCCCAGGCGGCCCAGAAGGCGCTGTGGTAACCGAAGTATTCGGAAAACAGGCCACCTATGAGTACGCCCAAGCCTACGCCGGCATCCCAGGAGGTCAGGATGGATGAGTTTGCGGTGCCGCGCTGCGAGTGCTCGGCCAGGTTGATGAACATGGTCTGGAAAGCTGGGTACATGTGGCCGTTGCCCAAGCCTATTATCAGAGCGGCGCCGTAATAGCCGATAGGATTGTGCATGGCGGCAAACAGCAGGTAGCCGAATATGCTGACCGATACGCCCATTGTGGCGTTGCGTGAAACCTTGTTCTCACGCAGGGCATGAGCGCCAGTAAGTCGTGAGAGTATGAGTCCGGCGGCGCAGAGACCGAAGAAAAGTCCCGTTCCACCGGTAATTCCCAGTTCCTCCTTGCCGTAAATGGCCACGTAAGTGGAGAGCACTCCGTAACTGAATGCAAAACATGCAATGCCAATAGCCTCACGCCAGCCGTGAAGCAGGAAGAAACGGTCCAGTGAGAGCACTTTCTTTTCCGTAACAAAGTCACGCTTGGGCAGGCGTATGGAGAGTTCCAGAATAAGTCCGATGAACGATGCGGCAAGCGAAACCCAGAAAAGCGCCTTGTAACTGCCGCCGAAGGCGCCCAGAAGTACGATTGCAAGGGCAGGTCCAAGTGCCATTGCCAGGTTGTTGCTCAGACCGTAGTAACCTATGGCCTCGCCGCGGCGGGAAGAGGGTACAACATCAATGGCCACAGTGCTGGCCGCAACGGTGGTGGCCCCGAAAGGAGCGCCGTGCAGGGTGCGGAATATGGCGAATGCAGCCAGTGAACCTGCTACTATATAGCCAACGAATATGCTGAAAAAGAGAGCGCCGCAAACCACCAGCACCGTCTTGCGCGGAAAACTATCTACCATATAGCCGCTGAACGGACGGATGATCAGTGCCATGATGGTATAGCCGGTAAGCACCATTCCTATGGTATCCTTGGTGGCACCGAATGTCTCGCTAAGGTATAGTGGCAGCAGCGGAACAATGAGCATAAAAGAGAAATGGACCAGGAAGTTGGTGGTCCATATCTTTATGTAATTGGCGTTCCAAAGCTTATCCCTGGTCATTTTGCACCACAGATTTCCTGCATGAGATGTGCCGTTTCCAACGCATCTTTTGAATAGTAGGTGGCACCTATTGCCGATGCGATATCGGGGGTCATTACGGCACCTCCAACAATGATGGGGCAGGTGATACCGTTGGCGCGCAGATACTCAATGGTCTCTTTCATGGAGTCAACGGTGGTTGTCATGAGGGCGCTGAGTCCTACGGCATTCGGCTTTTCATTTACAGATGCCTCAAGCACGGTCTCCTTGGGAACATCCTTGCCTAGGTCTGTCACGCTGAATCCGTGACTCTGCACCACAACCTTTACTATGTTCTTGCCTATGTCATGGACATCGCCCTTGACGGTGGCAATTATCATGTGACCCTTTGACGGCTCGTCATCACCCTTGGTGCCGAACTGCTCGGATATGACGGCAAACGCCAGCTTGGCGGCTTCGGCCGAACGTATAAGCTGGGGCATGAACACCTCGTTGCGGGCAAAACGGGCACCTACTTCACCAAGTGCCGGAATGAGAACCTCGTTTATTATGCGGTCCTTGCCAAGATCCGGCATCTCACGCTCTATGCATTCCTTAACGCGGTCTTTTAGGCCTTGCGCGACAGCGTTGTAGAGGTTATCTGCAACCTGCTCATCGGATGCCTGGGTGTTGAAGTATATGAATCCAGCGCAACCCGGATCATTGCCGGTGAGCGCCATCGATGCACGCACGGTGGCTACTGTCTCGCGGTCCAGCGGGTTCATGATGGGCATATCCAGACCGTTCATGAATGCCATAGCCAGGAAGTTGCGGTTCAGTGTGCCACGCTCCGGCAGTCCGAATGATACGTTGGAAAGGCCGATTGTGGTGAGAACCCCCAGTTTCTTGAGAGCGGCAAGGGTGTCTATTGTAATCTTGCCGTACTGCGGGTTGGACGATATGGCCATAACCAGACCGTCAAATACCAGAAGGCGGCGGTCAATTCCCATACTTTCTGCCTCCCGGATGATGCGGTGGGCTATCTCAATGCGGCCCTCGCAGCTTTCCGGTACGCCGCGTTCATCAAGCGGCAGAGTTACAGAAGGAGCCTGATAACGGGCTATGATGGGCAGCAGGCGTGACATTGACTCCCGGGCTCCGTTGACCGAGTTGATCATGGGCACACCGTTGTACAGACGTATGGCGGCCGATATAGCTTCGGGGTTGGACGAGTCAAGCTGCAGCGGCAGGTCGCAGACCTCCTGTACCTTACGTACCGCCTGGCACAGAAGCGCCTTTTCATCGGAGTTGGGTACGCCGCAGTTAAGGTCCAGGAAATCGGCCCCGGCATCCTTCTGGGCAAGTGCCTCGTGCTGGAGGTACTCAAAGTTGCCTTCGGCAAGTGCGGCCTTGAGCTTTTTCTTGCCGGTGGGGTTGAGTCGCTCACCGCAAATAAGGCCCTTGTCAAGCTTGAGCAGTATGGTGGATGAGCAGATATATGTGCCGTCCGGTTTTGAAATCTCCGGTGCGGGCTGTCCCTTATAGATTGATATTGCCTTGATGGTTGAAGGAGACGATCCGCAGCAGCCGCCTATGATGGAGGCGCCGGCCGCAATGAGGTCCTTGGCGGCAGCGGCAAACTGCTCATCGGTCCAGTTGTAGACCACCTCACCTCCACGCATCTCTGGCAGGCCTTTGTTGGGCTGGGCCAGGATGGGGCAGGTGGCGAACGGTTTCATGCGGCGGACCACTTCAATCACGCCTGCGGGGTTGGTGGAGCAGTTCACGCCCAGAGCATCGACACCGAGCGATGAAAGTGTCAGCGCAACAATCTCCGGGGTGGAGCCGGTAAGCGTGCGGGCCTGCTCATCGAATGTCATGGTGGCGAATATGGGCTTGCTGCATACATCGCGTATGGCCAGTATGGCGGCACGCAGCTCGTAGAGGTCACTGAATGTCTCCAGCAGGTAGCCGTCAACGCGGTCACATGTATATTCTGCAACCTGGCGGTAGTTGTCATACGCCTGCTCAAAGGTGAACTGGCCTACCGGCTCCATGAGCTGGCCAGATGTGGATACATCGAACATCACCATTGCGCGGTCACCTACGGCGGTGCGGGCGTTCTGTATGGCCGCATCGGCTATCTGCTGCCATGTGAACTCCTTGGACTGCCATTTGGCGGGGTTAAGCTCAAAAGAGTTGCAGGTTATGTATTGCGCTCCGGCCTCCAGATAGTCGCGGTGCATCTGCTGCACGCGGGAGGGATTGGTTATGTTGAGTGCGGCCACTCCCTGATGCTTATGCTCCGGGTCACGGGCATCGGCCAATACGGTTCCCTGGGCGCCGTCAAATATCTGTATCTTGTCTATTGTCATTCTGTCTTTCAGGTGGTTATTTAAAGAATCCCGATGCCACGTAGCCGATGTTGTCCATAAGTTTGCCTATAAACTCGCTCTTGTTCATGGAGTAGATATGTATGCCGTCCACATCGTTGGCAATCAGGTCCAGGATCTGGTAGCTGGTGAATATCAGACCAATCTCCTCAATGGCGGCCTTGTCATCCTTATAGCGGTCAAAATAGTTGCGCAGCTTGAGCGGTACGTTGCAGCCTGTGACCTGTATCATGCGGTCCAGCTGGGCGTAGTTGGTAACAGGCATTATGCCCGGGATTATGGGCACCGTGATGCCGGCCTTGCGGGCCTTGAGCAGGAAGTGGTAGAACACCTCGTTGTCAAAGAACAGCTGGCTGTCAAAGAACTCCATTCCGGCATCCTGCTTAAGTTTCATGAACTCAATGTCGGTAGTCAGGTTAGCTGCCTCGGGATGCTTCTCGGGGTAGCATGCTCCGGCTATTCCGAACTGGCCGTTATACTTGCCTTTTATATACGATGCCAGGTCGCTGGCGTGCTTGAAATCGGAGAATATGGGTGTGGCGGTATCCTTAGGTATGTCTCCGCGCAGGGTGAGAATGTTCTCAACTCCGTAGTTCATCAGCTCATTGCAGACGCTGTCCACCTTGTCACGTGTGGAAGCCACGCAGGTAAGGTGGGCCAGGGGCTGTGCGCTGGTGTTGTCCTTTATGGTCTTGGCTATCATGGCGGTGTTGGACAGGGTGTTGCCTAGGGCTCCGTAGGTTACGCTGATGTAATCGGGGGAGTATTTGCCCAGCTGCCTGATGGTCTTGTCTATCAGGGTAAAGGTGTCCTCCTCTCTCTTGGGAGGGAAAATCTCGAATGAAAGGGTTTTTTTCTTGGCAAGAATCTCAGAAATCTTCATTACTGTTATTGGATTTGGATTATTTGTTCAGGTATTTTTCGGCTTCGATGGCGGCTTTACATCCGCTGGCTGCTGCGCATATGGCCTGACGGTAAACGGGGTCTGCCACATCACCTGCGGCAAACACACCCGGAACGTTGGTCACGGGGGTACCGTTCAAGGTCTTGATATAGCCGTTTTCATCGGTCTCTATCCAGGGCTTGAATACATCCGAGTTGGGCTTGTGGCCTATAGCCAGGAAGAATCCGTCAATCTCACGCTCGTAGTGCTGCTCGGTAGGCAGGCCCAGGTCCTTGACCAGCTTGATGCCCTGCACCTTGCCCTCTCCGGTAAGGCCTTCGGTGTTATGGCCGAAGAGGACCTCTATCTTGGGGTTCTCAAGCACACGTTTCTGCATTATGTCGCTGGCACGCAGGTAGTTCTTGCGGACTATAAGATAAACCTTGCTGGCAAGTGTGGCCAGATACGATGCCTCCTCACATGCGGTATCGCCGCCGCCTACAACTGCAACTACCTTCTTGCGGAAAAAGAATCCGTCACAAGTGGCGCAGGCGCTTACACCGCGGCCGGCATATTTCTTTTCATCCTCCAGGCCCAGATACTTGGCGGTGGCACCGGTGGATATGATTACGGTATCTGCCTGCAGCTGTGAGCCGTCATCGATGGTGACGGTGTAGGGGACCGATCCAAAGTCCACTGCAGTTACAATGCCCATGCGGATTGTGGCGCCGAACCGCGCTGCCTGTGTGCGCATATCCTCCATCATGTCATAGCCGCTCACTCCCTGCGGATAGCCCGGGAAATTCTCAACTACGGTGGTGGTTATCAACTGACCGCCTGACTGCGGACCCTCGTAGAGCACGGGGTTCAGATTGGCACGTGAAGCATAGATAGCTGCGGTGAATCCGGCAGGTCCGGATCCGATGATAAGGCATTTTACTCTTTCCATATATTGTTCTGTTTTATCTCAAATCAATGATTTCGGCATCCTTGTAATCCTTTACGGGACAGGTGAATACAGCCTTGTCAAACTTCTGTCCGGGCTTGTATTCCGTAACCTTGGCCGATGCCGATATGCCGCCAAGTTCCTTGTCAAACTCAACCTGAATGTTCCGGATTGCGTATGTACCGGCATCAACTTTTATGCTGACCTTGCTGATGCCCTCAACGCTGCGCTCCGGATTGGAGGCTGTAAGGACGAACGTATCCGTTCCGTTTCCGCTTACGCTGAATCCCTGATGTTTCTCAATCAGACTGATGATGTCGTAGCGGGCTTTCTCTTCGGGGGTAGGCTCTGTGATGTAAATCTCCTCGATGCCGTCGCCAAAGTCCTTGCCGTTCCACATGGTCTTGCCGTCAAACCAAAGCGTGTTATCTTCCATCTGTGCATAAAAACCGGTTCCGGACATCCTGATCACCATTTCCATGTGCTCAGTAGTACCCTCATTCTTGACCGCCGCATCCAGGGTCATGGCGATGCTTCCGTCCTTCTTCAGCTTGGAGACGGTGTTCTGCAACAGTCTGTCCGCGCTGTTCTGAGCCGACAGGGGCAGTATGCAGAAAGCAAATATGAAGAGCAGATATTTACGCATTGTCAAAGCAGATTGTAAGTTTCAAGTATGCGGTCCAGCTGGGTGTCATCCATAACCAGGACAGGGCGCGGTTTGCTTCCGTCGGCCTTGCCTACTATTCCGGTGGCCTCCAGCTGGTCCATAAGACGTCCGGCGCGGTTATAGCCTATGGCAAACTTTCGCTGTATGAGTGAAGTTGATCCTGACTGGCTGGCAACGATAAGACGCGCTGCATCTGCAAACATAGGATCGAATTTGCCCATTTCAACGCCGCCTTCAACCGGACCTGACTCATTCTCATCAACATACTCCGGCAACGGATACGCCTCTATGTATCCCTGTTGACGGCTGATGTACTGGCATATGGCATTGACCTCGGGAGTGTCAACAAATGCACACTGTACTCGTACCGGATCACTGCCTGACAGGAACAGCAGGTCTCCACGGCCGATAAGCTGGTTGGCTCCCGGACGGTCCAGAATAGTGCGTGAATCTATCATCGAACTCACACGGAATGCCATACGGGCAGGGAAATTGGCCTTGATGGTTCCGGTTATGATGTTTGTAGTAGGACGCTGGGTCGCTATAATCATATGCATACCTACGGCACGGGCCTTCTGGGCGATTCGTGCGATAGGCATCTCTATATCCTTGCCGGCGGTCATGATAAGGTCACCGAACTCATCTATCACAACTACGATGTACGGCAGATAACGGTGTCCTTTCTCGGGATTCAGCTTACGGTCCTTGAAGAGGTTGTTGTATTCGATTACCGAACGTACATTTGCATCCTTGAGCAATTCATACCGGTTATCCATCTCAATACACAGTGACTTGAGGGTGTGAATGACCTTCGTGGTATCGGTTATGATGGCATCTGCGTCATCAACATCAGGCATTTTGGCAAGGAAATGCTTGATTATGGGCGAATAGATGCTGAACTCAACCATCTTGGGATCAACCATGACCAGTTTGAGTTCTGCCGGATGTTTCTTGTATAGCAGGGAGGTTATCACGCAGTTAAGACCCACGGATTTACCCTGACCGGTGGCACCGGCTACCAGCAGGTGGGGCATCTTGGCAAGGTCAAACATGAACACCTCATTTGTTATCGTGCGGCCAAGTGCAACAGGCAGTTCCATCTTGCTCTCTGCGAACTTGCGGCTGTTAAGTATGGATTCCATTGATACCATTACGGGTCTGGCGTTAGGAACTTCGATGCCGATGGTGCCCTTGCCGGGAATCGGGGCTATGATTCGGATGCCTAGAGCGGCCAGACTCAAAGCAATGTCAGCTTCCAGATTCCGGATTTTTGAGATACGGACACCGGCAGCAGGCGTAATCTCATACAAGGTTATGGTGGGACCTACAGTCGCGTTGATGGTTGCAATCTCAATGCCGAAATCCTGTAAAACCTTTATGATGCGGTTTTTATTTGCCTCCTGCTCCTTCTCGTCAATCGCAGGTGCGTCATTGTCATAATGCTTGAGCAGGTCAAGGGTGGGGAACCTGTAATGAGACAGGTCCAGACGGGGATCGTACGGCTCCTGAATCCTGCCGTCCGCTTTTTCAATCTCATCGGCTGTGGTTATTGTCATCTCAATGTCCTCTGCCGGAGATTCCGTCTTGTCTTTATCGCCTGTGACTGCTGATTCCTGAGTGGTGTCGACTGGCGTGATAACGTCCGGTTTGACATCATCCGGATCTTCATCTATATCGTCATCATAATTCTGAACCGGATCAGGGTCCTCTGTGGTTTCTTGTGAGTCCGTGTCATTGGCAGTTGAAACCTCATGCCGATGTCTGTGCAATCCACGTTTCATGCGGTCTGCGCCATTACGAATGACCTGAATGGTATTCCTGGTGAGATAGATACAGTATAGAAGCATGGTCAGGGACAACAGTAGCAGAAGTCCCAGAACGCCTATCCTGTCACATAGGAAAGTGGTGGCATTCATGCCGTGAACTCCACCTGGCAATATGAATGAGTCTTGCATTATGCCGGTGTGCTTTATCCCTAAAAGAGCCCAGTGAAGGAATACCGAAAGCCATAATAGGAGAAATGTACAACTTACAAACCATCTGGACAGTCTGAAATGTGTTATACGCATCATGTTCAGGCTGCATGCGGTCAGGAACACAGCAACCAGAACCGAAGGCAGGCCCAACCAACCGTTTACCATCGTTTCAGCCAGCCTGGCTCCTATGCCTCCTGTCTTGTTGCCTATTTCACCAATACCGTTATCCACTACACTCTGGTCTACACCGCCGTTGAAAAGAAACGAGACATATGCGCCGAAAACAAAGATAGAGATGACGGCCAGGATGGCTCCGCAAGTAAAAAGGAAGGTTTCGTTACGGAATGTATCGGATATGTTTGTCAGACTGAACTTACGTTCCGGCTGCTGGATGCCGGTACGTTTTCCGGTCTCTTTCCTGGTGTTGTTCATATGTTGTTTAAAACGTATATTTTTTACTAATGTGCAAAGGTAGGAACTATTTGTGATAATAAAAAATCAAAATAGGGCGGGCTTATCGACGATTTGTGACTATTTTTGCAACCGATAATATTTTGATATGGATAAGCAGACGGCATTGGACAAAAACAATATTGAACTGGTGACGGTTGCCGCCGAATACTGCTCTTTTCTGGAACAGGCCTATGACAAGGAACCTGCAAGGGTGCTGGACGTACTATCAAAACTGTTGCCACTGATTTATCTCAAGGCTTCGATGGTTACATGTCCCGAGCCTGAGGGCTTGTACTTGGAGGAGACTGTCACTGAAGCGGATTATATGGAAATAAGAGGATTGCTGGCACAAAAACTCGGTGAAAACGATGATTATCTTGAAGTTTTTGTTGAGGATATGAAATACAGCGACACCCCGGTACGCAAATGCATATCGGAGGATCTTGCAGATATATATCAGGCACTCCGTAACTTTGTACAGTCATACCGCAGCGGATTGGATGAAGTGATGGCAGAGGCAGTTGCAGTATGTGTGGAAGGCTTCCGCACATACTGGGGGCAGACTCTGGTCAATACCCTCAGGGCCATCCACTATGTCAGATACAACTCAGACCTGAACATTGACGATCCTTTGTATGATTGAACTTCCCGACAAGATAGATAAATCATATCTGGCTGACAAACCGAGAGTGGTGTTTGACGGCATAATTGAGGAGATAGATACGGAAGAAAAAGCCTGTGCAGCCATCGGGATCCTGTCCAAGGAGAGCATCGTCGGATTCGATACGGAAACCAGACCCTCCTTTACCAAAGGCGTATCACATAAAATAGCCCTCCTGCAGTTGTCAACAGACCGTCACGGTTATCTTTTCCGACTGAATAAGATAGGAATACCGGATTGCATTGCTGATTTCCTTTCCGACCCCAAGGTAAAGAAGGTTGGCATATCAATTAAGGATGATTTTCATTCACTGTCAGGCAGACGGAAACTAAATCCTGCAGGATTTGTGGAATTACAGGAATTATGCGGTGAAATGGGGATAGAAGAGAAGGGGCTGCAGAAATTATATTGTCTGCTTTTTAACGAGAGAATCTCTAAGAACCAGCAACTGAGCAACTGGGAGATTGACTCCCTGACGGAAAGTCAGCGGCAGTATGCAGCCATAGATGCCTGGGCATGCCTTAGGATATACAAATATGTTTCGGAACTGAAAAAGACCGGCCAATACAGAATCATAAAGAGATATGCAGAAGAGAGTGGTACTGAAGAAAGGTAAGGAGGAATCACTCCTGCGTTTTCACCCTTGGATATTCTCGGGTGCCATTGCTGATATCAAGGGTACCCCGGATGAGGGCGATATTGTTGACGTATATACCCATGACGGCAAATGGATTGCTGTCGGGCATATCCAGGTCGGCAGCATTGCAGTACGCGTATTGTCATTCAGACAAGAGACGATTGATTCGGATTTCTGGTACAGAAGGCTTAAGGTGGCATATGACCTGCGCAGTTCGTTGGGACTGACGGACCGTGAAGACCATAATATCTACCGCCTGGTTCACGGTGAGGGAGACAATCTTCCGGGTCTGGTTATAGATATCTATGGCCATACGGCCGTTCTTCAGGCCCATTCGGTCGGAATGCACTGTAACCGCATGGATATAGCTGAGGCTCTTATGCTTGTCATGGGAGACCGTCTTAATGGCATTTATTATAAATCCGAAACCACATTACCATTCAAAGCGGACATAGAACGTGGAAACGGATATATTATGGGAGGCCCTTCCGATGACACTCCCCTTGAGTATGGAATGAAAATGCCCGTGGATTGGATCAACGGGCAGAAGACGGGCCTTTTTATAGATCAGCGTGAGAACCGGGCACTTTTGGAAAGATACTCAAAGGGACGCTCTGTCCTGAATATGTTCTGCTATACCGGCGGTTTTTCACTTGCCGCTCTCAGGGGTGGTGCCAAACTGGTCCATTCGGTGGACAGTTCGGCGCGTGCTATTGAACTGACCGAGGGTGGAGTGGAGGATAATTTCCCCGGCGATACACGTCATGCCGCTTTTGCTGAGGATGCTTTCAGGTTTCTGGAACGCATGGATTCCATATATGACCTTATTATATTGGACCCGCCCGCATTTGCAAAACACAAGGATGCCCTTAAACATGCGTTGATAGGATATCGTCGCTTAAACCAGAAAGCGATGGAGAAAATACAGCCCGGAGGTATTCTCTTTACATTCTCATGCTCTCAGGTGGTGAGTAAGGAGCAGTTCCGCACCGCTGTCTTTACGGCTGCGGCACAGGCAGGGCGCAGTGTGAAGATTCTTTATCAGCTCCATCAGCCTGCAGATCATCCTATCAATATTTTCCATCCTGAGGGTGAATACCTGAAAGGATTGGTGCTTTCTGTGGAATAAGTGTGAAAAAATGTTAAATGTCGAGTTTTTTATTCTGAATAAGAGTTGTATATAAATTAAAGACATATCTTTGCTACGTGTTTTTCATGGTATTAGATTTAATTTGAAAACGAGTTGTCGGGATGACAACTCGTTTTCTGCTTTTGGCGGATTATCCGCCAAAAGCAGAAACGAGTTACTTCCTTTTTTTATTTCGCTCCGCGAAAGGCCATCCTCCGGATGGGTTCGGGCTACGCCCTCAGTTAAATTGTTTAAGGCGGATTATCCGCCAAAAGCAGAAACGAGTTACTTCCTTTTTTTATTTCGCTCCGCGAAAGGCCATCCTCCGGATGGGTTCGGGCTACGCCCTCAGTTAAATTGTTTAAGGCGGATTATCCGCCAAAAGCAGAAACGAGTTACTTCCTTTTTTTATTTCGCTCCGTGAAAGGCCATCCTCCGGATGGGTTCGGGCTACGCCCTCAGTTAAATTGTTTAAGGCGGATTATCCGCCAAAAGCAGAAACGAGTTACTCTCCTTTTTTTATTTCGCTCCGCGAAAGGCCATCCTCCGGACGGGTTCGGGCTACGCCCTCAGTTAAATTGTTTAAGGCGGATTATCCGCCAAAAGCAGAAACGAGTTACTTCCTTTTTTATTTCGCTCCGCGAAAGGCCATCCTCCGGATGGGTTCGGGCTACGCCCTCAGTTAAATTGTTTTAGGCGGATAATCCGCCAAAAGCAGAAACGAGTGTTTAAATACCATTTTTCATTATCTTTGTGGTTGTATGGATGAGAAAAGGAAGATAGAACTGGTAGTGGGTGAGATCCTGAACCGCAAGCCTTCGGATCTGGCTCTCATAGCGCTGCTCAAGGAGAAGGATGGGGCCGACGAGGGGTTGCGTTGCCTTCCTGTCCTGGTAGGGCCGCTGGAGGCTCAGGCCATCATAGTGAGCCTGTTCCGTCACCGTATCCCTCATCCGGGTATCTATGACCTATATCTGAATACCCTTAAACAGTTTGACGGTAATCTGACGGAGGTGGATATATACAGGATAAGCGGAGGCATATTCTATTCCCACCTATTCATAGAGCGTGACGGCAACACCTCTTACATTACATGTCGTACATCGGATGCCATTGCACTGGCGGTGCGCAATAACATACCTATATATATTGAGGAGGATCTGCTGGAGCGCAACTGCGTACGCCTGCAGTCTGACGGTGCATACTCGTTGCCTATCACCACCGCAAGCACAAAGGTGCTCAAGGAGGCGATGGAGCAGGCTATTGCAACTGAGAATTATGAGTTTGCGGCACGTCTGCGTGATGAGATAAACAGCCGGGGGCAGGCCGATGAATCTGATATGGACTTAATCTGACAGCATATGTGGTTATTTTATACTCCCGACATACAGGATGATATGCAGCTTCCGGAGGAGGAGGCCGGGCACTGCATCCGCGTGCTCCGCATGAAAGAGGGTGACCGCATACGTCTGACCGATGGAAAGGGCTGTTTTTATGACGCGGTAATTAGTACTGTGTCGGGCAAACGCTGTTTTGTACATATAGAGAAGAAGGAAGAACAGAAGCCGCTTTGGAGCGGGCATCTGCATATTGCCGTCGCTCCCACCAAGCTGATGGACCGTAACGAGTGGTTTGTGGAAAAGGCTGTGGAGATAGGTGTGGATGAGATTACTTTCCTCAAAACAGACCATTCAGAGCGTGACGTCATAAAAATGGAGCGTATTGAAAAGATTGCGGTTTCGGCCATGAAGCAGTCGCGGAAGGCTACTTTGCCTGTGTTGAACGGTATGACTTCATTGCGCAGTTTCATTGAACACGGCTTTGACGGCGACAGGTTTATCGCTCACTGTGAGCCGGGTAGCAAACTCCTTCTTCAGGATGCCGTGGTTTCGGGACACAACTCACTCGTGCTTATCGGACCGGAGGGCGATTTCAGTCCCGAGGAGATTGATATGGCACTTAAGGCAGGTTTCAAACCTATATCGCTGGGGCCGTCGCGCCTGCGTACTGAGACTGCAGCGCTTGTGGCCGTACATATTATGAATCTGGCAGGACAGAGCAGGGAATGAGATACTTTATATATCTGGAATTTGATGGTAGCGCATACAGCGGATGGCAGATACAGCCACATTCACCGTCCGTTCAGCAGACTCTGGAGGAGGCCCTGGCTCTGTTCCTTCGCCAAAAGGTGAGCGTTACAGGTGCCGGACGTACCGATGCCGGTGTGCATGCGTCGGAGATGGTGGCGCATTTTGACCTGGATGAGCAGCATGACTGTGACTGGATGCGGAGCAAACTGAACGGGATATTGCCCCAGGATATAGCTGTACATAAGATTGTCCCAGTCCAACCGGATGCTCATGCCCGTTTTGCCGCTACTGCAAGAACGTATAAGTACTATGTTACCTTGGATAAGAGCGTATTCTACCGAAACTATTCCTGGTTCCTGCCCAACAGACCGGATTTTGACCTGATGAACCGCGCGGCCGGATTGCTCGTTGAAACGGTGGATTTTACCAGTTTCAGCAAACTCCATACGGACACCAGAACCAATGACTGCCACGTTACCGAAGCCGGGTGGACAGAGCTGGAGGATGGCCGCTGGGTATTTACCATAACCGCCGACCGTTTCTTGAGGAATATGGTGCGTGCCATTGTGGGAACCCTGATGGAGGTGGGCCGTCATAAACTCACCATTGACGGATTCCGTAAGATAATTGACAGCAAGGACCGATGCTCAGCCGGTGATTCAGCTCCTGCCCATGGCCTGTTCCTGTCTAAGATAGTTTACCCTGATAATCTGTTTGACATATGATTAAGAGAGTATTGGCCATTCTGGCTGTAGGTATGATGACCGCAGGTTCTGTGGGTGCTGAAGATCTGCGCACCCTGTTTGTCAATATGCCGGATTCGATCCTGCCTACGCTTACCAAAAGCGAGCGAATGGATTTTCTGGACTATATGGACAGCGGCATGAAGGCCCGCGTTAGGAATAAACTGGGAGGCGAGAGTGTGATGACCGCATTATCGGACAACTCTCTTACAGTCATGACATCGCAGTCGGGCAGGATGGAGATGGTACTTTTCCCACGAAGGAATGGCACAAATCTGATATGCATCATCAGGACGGTCTCAGCCCGCTATGATGATTCCAGTCTGGCGTTCTATAATGAGGACTGGTCACCTGTAAACAGCGATGACCTGATAAAGCTCCCCGGGTTTGATGATTATCTTACAAATGAGGCTCTTAAAGCTGATTCTCTGGATTATTTCAGGAAACAGTCTGTGCTCAGGCTGCAGTCCGTAACCCCGGTTGACGGGGCGCTGGAGTTCCGATACACATCATTGGAATATATCGGCGAGGATGCTGAACGGTATAGCACCTGGATCAAACCGGAACCATTGCGCTACATCTGGAACGGTAAGCGTTTCAGGCGCAAATGATACAATTGGGGACAGACCCCTTTTGTATCATTTTTGATGATGTATATAAAAATAAAGGTTCGGAGTCTGCATCCGAACCTTTTATCTTGAAAACAGTACAAAAGGGGTCTGTCCCCAATTGTATCATTTGCCACCGCGGCTCTTTGCGTAGCGGCTCATGAACTTGTCTACGCGTCCGGCGGTATCGACCAGCTTTGACTTGCCGGTGAAGAACGGGTGAGAAGTGTTAGAGATTTCAATCTTGATCAGGGGATAGGTCTGACCTTCAAATTCGATTGTCTCCTTGGTGGCGCAGGTTGAGCGTGACAGGAAGCAATCACCGTTTGACATGTCCTTGAATACTACAGGACGATAGTTCTCGGGATGAATACCTTTTTTCATAACTTATTTTGTTTTTAATTACTCCATCTATGGCCAACCGGAATATAGGCGGGCATCTCATTATGGGGGTTTCAGCGCGCAAAGGTAGTGTTATTTGTTTAAATGACCAAATGTTCCAGTTTGTTTTTTGCTCCCGTTAATTCGGGCTGTTATTGTAATGTGATGTTTGCAGTTGGGGTGACAACTGATTAAACTTTGTGAAAGTTGAAAACTTTCCGCCTCTTACATTTTTAATTGGTGATTAAAGAATGTAATTTTGTGTCCGGTTTTGGAATAGAGAGTTTATTAATCACAAAAAATATATCAAATCTATGGTAAACTACAAAGATCTGGGTCTTGTAAACACCCGCGCAATGTTTGCCGCAGCCGTCAAGGGCGGTTATGCAATCCCGGCATTCAATTTCAACACTATGGAGCAGATGCAGGCCATCGTTATGGCTGCAGTCGAGACCAAGTCACCGGTTATCATGCAGGTATCAAAGGGTGCCCGCAACTATGCCAACGCTACTATCCTGCGTTATATGGCTGAGGGTGCTGTAGCCTATGCCAAGGAGCTGGGTTGCGCTCATCCCGAGATCGTGCTTCACCTTGACCACGGTGATACTTTCGAGCTCTGCAAGGATTGCATCGACATGGGTTTCTCATCAGTTATGATTGACGGCTCATCCCTTCCTTATGAGGAGAATATCGCTCTTGCCAAGAAGGTTGTTGACTATGCTCACAAGTATGATGTAACAGTTGAGGCCGAACTGGGCGTTCTGGCAGGTGTTGAGGATGAGGTTTCTTCAGCAGAGTCTCACTACACCAAGCCTGAGGAGGTTATTGACTTCTCAACCCGCACCGGTTGCGATTCATTGGCTATCTCAATAGGTACATCTCACGGCGCACACAAGTTCACTCCCGAGCAGTGCACACTTGTAAACGGCGTTCTGGTTCCGCCTCCATTGGCATTCGACGTTCTGGCCGAGATTGAAAAGAAACTTCCCGGATTCCCCATCGTACTGCACGGATCTTCATCAGTTCCCATGGATGAGGTCAACACCATTAATAAGTACGGCGGTAAGCTTGAGGCTGCCATCGGTATTCCCGAGGAGCAGCTCCGTAAGGCTGCCAAGAGCGCTGTATGCAAGATCAACATCGACTCTGACTCACGTCTGGCCATGACAGCTGCCATCCGTCAGCACCTGGCTGAGCACCCCGGAGACTTTGATCCCCGTCAGTATCTCAAGCCCGCCCGCGAGAACATGAAGAAGATGTATATCCACAAGATCGTGGATGTACTCGGTTCAGACGGCAAGCTTCTGCAGAAGTAAGAAGACAGACCATAAACACACATATGCAATAATAGGGAGGACGTTATCGTTTTCCCTATTATTTTTTATAAAGGTGATATCCGGATTACAAAAAATGATTAAGTTTGTAGGCTTATTGCATCATGTGTATGAAAAGGTTGACTGGAAAATGTGTATCACTGCTTGTCTTTCTTGCGTTGGCATCGTGCGCCGGTAAGGAATTCAAGACTCTCGATAACGGTGTGGTTGTCAACATGACGAAACCGGTCGAAGGTGGTCCACAGAAAATCCGACTTACGGTGATGTCAGACCGGATCATACGCGTGACTGCTACTCCAGACAAATCATTCCATGACCGTAACAGCCTGATTATCTTGCCTGATGCAGTGCAGAAAGCGGGTTTTGCAGTCCGTAACCACAAGGATGAAGTCGAGCTGCAGACAGCCGGATTAAGTGCCATAGTGAACAAGACCGACGGAAGAGTCCGTTTCGTGGATGCCGGCGGTAACCGCATCAGCAATGAGATTGAGCCGGCTTCCTTTACACCTGTCGCTGTAGACGGAACACGCGGCTATTCAACAATTAACAGGTTTGATACATCCCCGGAGGAGGGCCTTTACGGACTGGGACAACATCAGTCCGACCAGTGGAACTATAAGGGACAGAACGAGGAACTGTATCAGTATAACACCAAAATCAGTATACCGTTCGTAATCTCATCAAACGGTTACGGAATCCTGTGGGATTCTTATTCCATGGGCAGGTTCGGAAATACGGAACCCTACAGTCAATTGAACCGTCTGTTTACATTGTATGACAAGGATGGTAATCAGGGTGGCCTGACCGGGACATATTACAGCGGTATGCGGGGCCGAACCCAGGTAAGACAGGAGGATTCAATATATTTTGTTGATTCGGAAACAGTAAAGAATCTCCCACGTTTGGGTCAGAGGGTGTTGTATGAAGGCTCTCTGGAGCCCCAGGAGACAGGTGAATACAGTTTTATCCTATACTATGCCGGCTATATCAGAGTGTTCCTTGGCGGCGAGGAGGTCGTGAAGGAGCGCTGGCGCACTGCATGGAACCCTAATTCGTACAAATTCAGTTTTGATATGAAGAAGGGACAGAAATACGATCTGCGCATAGAATGGCGTCCTGACGGCAGTACGTCGTATTGCGGACTGCGGGCTTATGCACCGGTCAGTGCAGAAGAGGCCGAGAGGCTTACCATGTGGAATGAGATGGTTCAGGAATCCGACTATTATTTCATCTGGGGGGATAATATGGACGGTGTAATCAGTGGGCTGCATTCACTGGTGGGTCGCCCCAACATGCTACCTAAATGGGCAATAGGGTTCTGGCAGAGCCGTGAACATTATCAGAACCAGAATGAGGTGGTACAGACCGTCAGGGAATTCAGGCGCCGCGGTATCGGCCTTGACAACATAGTTCAGGACTGGAATTACTGGAAAGAAGATTCGTGGGGCTCTCATGAGTTCGATGAGACCCGATATCCGGACCCTCAAGGCATGGTGGACCGCGTGCACGGAATGAATGCCCATCTGATGATCTCGGTATGGCCAAAGTTCTATGCATCGACAGAGCACTTTAAGGAGTTTGACTCTCATGGCTGGATGTACACCCGTGCAGTGGAGGACAGCATACGTGATTGGGTGGGACCCGGTTATATCGGCTCATTCTATGATGCTTACTCGGAAGGCGCGCGTAAACTGTTCTGGAACCAACTCAAGGAGCATCTGTACGGTTATGGCATTGATGCATGGTGGATGGATGCAAGTGAGCCCAATATCCGTGACTGCGTTCCGATGGACTATTGGAAGGCTCTTTGCGGTCCGACAGAACTTGGCTCATCGACAGAATATCTGATGGCATATTCCCTTATGAACGCTCAGGCTATATATGAAGGTCTGATAGAGGAGGATTCAAGCAAGCGGGTGTTCCAACTGACGCGGTCGGGATTTGCGGGATTGCAGAGATATTCAACGGCTTCCTGGAGCGGGGATATAGGCACACGTTGGGAAGATATGCGCTCACAGATAACAGCCGGTATGAATTATTCACTCTGCGGCAATCCTTATTGGACAATGGATATCGGCGGTTTCTGCGTAGAGAACCGTTATGCCAATGCACAGCGTTACTATGACCGCTCACATATAGAAACCGAAGACCTTAAGGAGTGGCGTGAACTTCAGACCCGCTGGTATCAGTTCGGCACGTTCTGTCCGCTTTACCGCGCACATGGCCAGTATCCTCTACGTGAAGTCTGGAATATCGCACCGCCGAACCATCCGGCTTATCAATCGATAGTATATTACAACCGGATGCGTTATAGTCTGATGCCGTACATCTATTCCCTTTCCGGTCATGCCTGGATAAACGGTGAGATTATCATGCGTGGTCTTGTAATGGATTATCCTGAGGATCCGGTGGCCAGAAACATATCAGACCAGTATATGTACGGCCCTTCGCTTATGGTTTGTCCGGTGTATGAATACGGTGCTACTTCAAGGGATGTCTATCTGCCGGATGGGAAACTCTGGTATGATTATTATTCTGAATTCATTTATGCCGGTGGCCAGACAATAGAGGCCGAGGCACCGTACGAACGTATTCCTCTGTTTGTTCCGTCAGGAGCCATACTCGTGTCAGGAAAAGACGTCAATCATGTCGATGAACAGCCTGCCGATGAACTGACTGTGGACTGTTACACAGGCAGTGACGGAGCATTTGTACTGTATGAGGATGACGGTACCACAAATGCCTATGAGAACGGGGAGTACTCAATAATACCGTTCTATATCAGGGAGAGTGAGATGGGCTGTGATTTCATTATAGGTCAGCGCACAGGTGAATTCAAAGGTATGCTCCATGACAGAAAATTCAATGTGCGGTTGCACCTGCCTGACAGGATAATAGAGTTCCCTGTCCGTTATAATGGTTCGACAGTCGTATATAATCAGTTGTTGCATCTTCCACAGAATCATTAAGCAATCAAAACAATATAAGAAATGAAAAGATATCTGCTAGGTTATGACATAGGCAGTTCTTCAGTGAAGGCCAGCCTGGTGTCTGTTGAGACTGGAAAAAGTGTTGCGTCTGCTTTTTATCCCGATTCGGAGGCCCCCATAAAGGCACTCAATCCCGGTTGGGCTGAGCAGGAACCCGATGACTGGTGGACATACCTTAAGAATGTGACCGCCAAGGTTATGCAGATGTCCGGTGCAAAGGGCAATGACATTGAGGCTATCGGTATCTCGTATCAGATGCATGGTCTGGTATGCGTTGACAAGAACGGCAAGGCTCTGCGTCCTGCAATCATATGGTGTGACTCACGTGCCGTTCCTTACGGCGACAAGGCTTTTCGTGAGATAGGTAAGGGCCAGTGCCTTACAAACCTGCTCAATTCACCGGGTAATTTCACTGCCGCCAAGCTGGCTTGGGTCAAGGAGAACGAGCCCAAACTCTATGAGAAGATTGACAAGATCATGCTACCTGGTGATTACATCGCAATGCGTCTTACCGGAACCACATGCACTACGGTGTCTGGCCTTTCGGAGGGCATGATGTGGAACTTCAAGGAGAATGACGTGGCCGATTTCCTGCTGGATTATTATGGGTTCAGCCGTTCACTTATCCCAGAGATCAGACCTACATTCTCAGAGCAGGGACGCATATCGGTTGCCGCAGCCAAGGAATTGGGTCTGGAGGTTGGAATACCTGTTACTTACCGTGCCGGCGACCAGCCCAATAACGCTCTTTCGCTGAATGTATTCGAACCTGGTGAAATAGCAGCAACCGCCGGAACATCGGGCGTTGTGTATGGCGTTAACGGAGCCGTGAACTTTGACCCGCAGTCAAGAGTGAACACGTTTGCGCATGTCAATCATACCAACAAGCAAACCCGTCTGGGTGTCCTGCTCTGTATCAACGGTACAGGCATCCTGAACGCCTGGACACGCCGTAACATAATGTTGGAGGGCCTCTCCTACGGTGATATGAACAAGATAGCCCAGAGCATACCTATAGGTTCTGACGGCATAAGCGTTCTGCCGTTCGGTAACGGAGCCGAGCGTGTGCTTGGCAACCGCAATGTGGGCTGCAGCATACACGGATTCAATTTCAACATACATAACCGCAACCATCTGGCCCGTGCCGTCCAGGAGGGTATCGTATTCTCATTCAAGTATGGTATGGACGTAATGGTTGAGATGGGTATGGAGATATCCAAGATACACGCAGGCAATGCCAACATGTTCCTCAACCCCGTATTCCGCGAGACTCTGGCCGGTATCACAGGCGCTACTATTGAACTTTATGATACAGACGGTTCCGTAGGTGCAGCCAAGGGCGCAGGTATGGGAGCAGGTCTTTACAAGGATCATAATGAGGCATTCTCTACATTGGAGAAGATCAACGTAATAGAACCTGACAAGAAACTCGTACCGCAGTATGAGGAGGCATACGCACGCTGGAAACGTATACTTAACATGTATATGAATGAATTTTGAAAAATAGCAGCTGAAAGGTTGATTATTTGAATTATAAATGTAACTTTGCCTTTCGCGCAATGAAAGGCGTAAACCAGAGTTTTTATTCACATTTTATTAATAAAATCAATTATGGCAAAAGAGTATTTTCCCGGTTTGAAGAAAGTCAAATTCGAGGGTAAGGACAGCAAGAATCCGTTTGCTTTCCATTACTATGATGAGAACAAGGTTATCATGGGCAAGACCATGAAGGATTGGCTGCGCTTTGCAATGGCATGGTGGCACACACTTTGCGCAGAGGGTGCAGATCAGTTCGGTGGTGGCACAAAGACATTCCCCTGGATGGCCGATGATGCTCTTCAGACCGCTAAGAACAAGGTTGATGCAGGCTTTGAGCTGATGCAGAAGCTTGGTATCCCTTATTTCTGCTTCCACGATGTTGACCTGATTTCAGAGGGCAAGAACGTAGCAGAGTATGAGGCTAACATGAAGGCTATCGTTGCTTACATTAAGGAGAAGCAGAAAGAGACCGGTGCCAAACTGCTTTGGTCAACCGCCAACGTATTCGGTAACAAGCGTTACATGAACGGTGCTTCAACCAATCCTGATTTCGATGTAGTTGCACGCGCTATCGTTCAGATCAAGAACGCTATCGACGCAGGTATCGAGCTGGGCGCTGAGAACTATGTATTCTGGGGTGGTCGTGAGGGTTATATGAGCCTTCTCAACACTGACCAGAAGCGTGAGAAAGAGCACATGGCTACCATGCTCCGCATGGCTCGTGACTATGCACGCGGCAAGGGTTTCAAGGGTACATTCCTGATCGAGCCCAAACCATGCGAGCCTTCAAAGCACCAGTATGATGTTGACACCGAGACAGTTATCGGTTTCCTCAAGGCTCACGGCCTGGATAAGGACTTCAAGGTAAACATTGAGGTTAACCACGCTACTCTGGCCGGTCACACATTTGAGCATGAGCTGGCTTGCGCTGTTGATGCAGGTATGCTCGGTTCAATTGATGCTAACCGCGGTGACGCTCAGAACGGTTGGGATACCGACCAGTTCCCCATCGACAACTACGAGCTCACACAGGCTTGGATGGAGATCATCCGTAACGGTGGTCTTGGCACAGGTGGTACCAACTTCGACGCTAAGACACGTCGTAACTCAACCGATCTTGAGGACATCGCTATCGCTCACATCAGCGGTATGGATGCTATGGCTCGCGCTCTTGAGTCAGCTGCAAAGCTGCTTGAGGAGTCACCTTACAAGAAGATGAAGGCTGAGCGTTACGCTTCATTCGACAGCGGTATGGGTAAGAAGTTCGAGGAGGGCAAGATGACCTTCGAGGAGGCTTACGAGTACGGCAAGAAGGTAGACGAGCCCAAGCAGACCAGCGGCAAGCAGGAACTGTACGAGGCTATCGTTGCCATGTACGCTTAATCGATACATCAAAAATGAAAAAAGCTCGGAGAAATCCGGGCTTTTTTTCATTTCAGCCAACGCCAACGCCAATGCCAACGCCAAAGCCAACGCCAAAGCTAAAGCTAAAGTCTATAATAGGAGCCTAGTATACGGTCAAACCACCTGGATGGTAAAAATCTCTTGAGCAGTACAGAGGCTTTCTGTACGGGGGTAGCTATGATGTAGCGGTTACGGGGATGACGCTTATGCACGATGCGGCTGATGCGGCGGGCAAGACGGTCGGGTTTGAGGCCGGTGTTCTCATCGCGCTCTATGCTTTGCATTGATCTGGAGTAACCGGGGTAGGCAGCCAGGGCCTCCGGACACCATACCTTACCGCGCTGTGCGGTGAAGCCGGTGGAGAAATCGCCCGGGTTAATGACGGTAACGTTGACGTTGAACCGGCGTAGCTCCAGACGTAGTGACTCGCAGTAGCCCTCAATGGCAAATTTGCTGGCTGAATACATTCCCTGATAAGGCAGTCCCATCAGTCCGCCGATGGAACTGATGCAGATTATGTGTCCTTTACGCTGATTACGCATGATGGGTATTACCAGATTCAGAAGTCTGACCATACCCATGAAATTAACATCCATCTGCCGCTGGGCATCATCTGTTGATGTGAACTCAAGCGGGCCGCCTATACCCATTCCTGCATTGCTTATCAGAGTATCTATGCGGCCTTCAAGTTCCATGACGCGGCCTACTGCAACCTTGAGAGATCCGGCGTCCTGAACATCGGCTTTGAGATATGTGACTCCAGGAATGCGTTCGGATTCCTTGCGATGGGTTCCATAGACTATATGGCCGTCCTGCGCCAGTTTCCGGGCCATTGCACGGCCAAATCCCGATGTAATGCCGGTGATGAGGATAACCATCTCAACTGTTTATGGATATGTTCATATGAGGGTACTCAAAGGTAAATCCCTGCTTGGGCAGTTCTGTGAACAATAACTTGTTCAAGTCAAACTTAACCGGCCAGAAGTCAGCTGAGTTTACCCATACACGGGCCAGAAAGGTTACGGTGCTGTCATTCATTGAACTGATGACGGATATCGGATCAGAGGCGCCTTCGGTCCCGGCATCAAGTACACGTGGGTCTGAATTCAGGATTGCCAATATTGCTGCGATGCATTTATCGGCATCGGTATCATATGCCATATTCAACTCTATGTCCAGACGGCGAATGTTTTGGGTTGAATAGTTGTCAATATTGCCGTTGGATAGTGCTCCGTTGGGAATTATGATAACCCTGTTGTCGGGAGTCACTATTTTTGTGTTTACTATAGAAACCTCCCTGACGGTGCCTGAGTATCCTTGGGCATTGATGAAATCACCGGCTTTGAAGGGCTTGAATACCAAAATCATAAGTCCGCCTGCAAAATTTGATACAGCTCCGCTCAGTGCCATACCTATTGCCATACCTCCGGCAGCCAGAAGGGCGGCAAGTGATGTGGTGTTAATGCCAAGTGTTCCTATTGTAATTACAATGAGCAGTACTGTCAGCGTGATTGAAACAAGCGATGTGATGAAAGAAGAGAGTGTTGGCTCCGTATTGCGTCTTATAAAGAGTTTGCCAAGCCATTTTTTGATTCTCCTGATAAGCCATGCTCCGATAATGTAGATGACGATTGCAGCCAGCAGTTTGAGGCCGAAATCTATGGCGCTCTGCATCAGGTCGTGGAGAAATGTGTCGGGGTCTTCCTTGACTTGGTTGATCAGGTCGTCTGTGACCGCTTTTATGGAATCATTCACGTTAATGACCGTATTGGGGTCAACTGTTACCTGTAGAAAAGTCATAAACAATATCTGTTAGTTGTGTAAAAATATAAATAATTCCGCTAAATACGTTACTTTTGAGCCGATATGAGAAAAACAACGTTAATTATACTCGCAATTGCAGCACTTTGCTCATGTTCCAGAGGTGTCAGGAAAGATCTGGAACAGGTCGAACGGTTATTTGAAACCGATCCGGTAGAAGCCGGAAGGATACTTGATGGTATTGATCCAGTGGCATTACGAGGCAAACAGGCAGCCTTATACGGTATGCTCAGAACTCGGGTTGACTATGCTACAGGGATGGAGATAATGTCCGATTCGCTGCCCAGACTGGCTACTGATTATTGGGGCAGCCGACGCAAAGGCCATTATCCGGCTTTAAGTTGGATGTCATTGGGTTGCGCCTATTCATCGATGGAAAAAGACCCTGAAGCAATATTCGCTCTGCTTAAATCCAAAGAACTGTTCAAAGATACCCTTTCGTATTACTACGCCGATGTAATCAGTCTGTTGGGTAAACACTTTATGCGTAGAGGATTGTATGATGAGGCAATCAATGCGTACACAGACAGCCGCAGACTGTATCATCAGTTGGGCGATTGCCGGTTGGAAGCATTCTCCGAGTACAATATAGGAAAGCTGCTGTTTGAGCATAAGGATTATTCCAAAGCATATGATATAATGAAGCGCATGCAGGATGATGCTTGTCTGGATGAGTATTATCGCAATTCGTGCAATCTCTATCTTGCTCATATAGTTAACGGTTTGCGCGGGAAGGATGCTGGTGCCGAAGAACTGGAATATGTGAATGCATATCTGGAAAAAGTAAGTAAAGAGGAGGATCTGGCTGCCGGTTATGCGATGAAAGGCATCGCTCTCTATTATCTGCGTGATGCAGATTCTGCATTCATATATCTGGAACGCGCCCACAGGATGTCCACGGACCTGTCCATTAAGATTTTTGCCGTGAAAGGTCTGGAGTGGGTGGCTACGCAGATGAAACAGTATCAGGCAGCATGGAACGCAGAGATACTTAATAAGCAGTATCAGGATGAACTTGACGAAATGTCCAACAAATCAGAGATTATACAGATCAGGCTTCAGTACAATGATGAAATCCAGAAGCACAAGTACAATGCAAGAATATCTAAGATAGTACTTTTCAGTGTACTGATCCTGATAGTGGTGATTGCCTTAACGGTGATATTCTATATTCAGCGTGACCGCCGCAGAGAGGCATATTATGTCCGGAAATATGATGACCTTATACAGAAACAGATAGAGGAGAAAGCCAAGTCTGCAGGCAACCGTCTTATGGAGGCATGCGAGGCTTTCCGTACAGGAATCGCATTCAATCTGGTCAATGACGTCTCACTGCAGAAACGTTCTTTCCGTCAGGAGGAGAGGGATGTGGTTATACACGATATAAATCTGTATTTCGCTTCGCCCATAGCCGCCCTGCGTTCCGAGGCAGACAGACTTGGCCAGCAGGATATAAACCTGATATTCTGTACGTTGTTGGGATTTGACCAGGATCTTATTGCCGATATTATGTGTACTTCGCGTTCCAATATGCGAAGCATCAAGTCACGCCTTAAAGCCAAGATATCCCCGGAGTCATTCTCACTCTATTTTAAGGATTGACACAAAGGGGATGGTCTCTTCTGTCTCATTTTATAAGTGAGAAAGCGCCAAATACTCCAAGACTGGCGGCAAGCATGATCACTGCAGCCAAAATGAGTCCCATCAGTATGTAGGTAACGCTTTTCTTAAAGTCCAGGTCAAGCAGACTGGCGGCCAAGGTGCCGGTCCAGGCTCCGGTGCCGGGTAGGGGGATACCGACAAATAGCAGCAATGCCATGTACAGACCCATTCCTGCTTTCTCTTCCAGTTTGCGTCCGCCTTTCTCGCCTTTTTCAATACACCAGCGGCAGAATCCGCCAATCAGTTTCCTTTCCTGTCCCCAGTTAAGGATCCTGCGGGCGAAAAGGAATATGAACGGAACCGGTAACATGTTGCCCACAAGTGCAACTATTATCGATGGAATAACAGGCAAATCAAAGCCTACGGCATACGGTATTGCTCCGCGAAGTTCAATCAGCGGAACCATGGAGATAAGAAAGACAATCAGATATTTTTTCATTTCTTCTTTGTTGTCAGTTTCCGGAAGGCATTATTCTGGAGGATAGATTCAGCAGATCTTCATCTTCAGGGTCAAGAGCAAGACCCTCATGAAGGAATCTTACTGCCTGCTCTTCACGTCCGGTGGAATAAGCCGTTTCGGAAAGATAATAATATATTTCAACGTACATTTCCTGAGGGACATCATTGTCCAGCATCAGCATGGCAAGGGTGTCCATGAATTTGTCATAAGCATCCTCATACCTTTCCGTCTCATACAGGCATCGTCCGCAATAGTACAGTAACGTATAAGATGACGGATCGTCCTTCAGTAGAGTGGTGTATATGTCATAAGCACCTTTCCAGTCATTCATGTTGAACAGGCACCCGGCTTTCATCATACGCGCTGACTTGTCGTCAGGTTCTATGGCCTCTATGAATTCAAAACACTCACGCGCTTTGGAATAATCATTCTTTTCATAGTATATCCTGCCCAACTGATCCCAGTAGTATGTATCGTAAGCAAACTCGTCAAGCAGATGGTTGTACCATTCTATTGCTGTTTCTGTCTGTCCTGTATCAAAGTAGAGGTCAGCCTGAAGTTCAATGAAGTTCCGGGAGTCAGGAGACAGTACAAGAGCCATGTCCAGCCATTTCTGGCAAAGGTCATAGTTGCGGTTGTCCAGATACCGGACTATTATGTCATTGAGCATACCGGGGTCATCATCACTCAACTGGACTGCCTGAGTAAAGTATGCGTCAGCTTCATTAATGTGGTCGAAAGCCAGCTCGATCTCCCCCTTCAGATAGAGCAGTTCCTGGTTTTCGGTATCCGTTATTGATTCTGTCAGGACCCTTGCCTCATCCTTGTGCCCGCTGCGAAGCAGGTTGTTCGCCTTGGATATAAGTATATCCGGGTCTGAAGGGTGCAGACGCAGACCGTATTCAATGGCTTCGTCCGATTTGTCCCACAGTCCTTTTATGGAGTAATATTCGGCTATGTTGGCAATATCCATGCTGTCAAAGTAGACTGAACTACCGTCAGACAGCATGTTCTCATATATGTTAAGAATATCCGAGAACTCCTGACTGTCAAAGTATGAAGCCGAGTCGTCCTTCATTAAGCCTTGTCTTTTACCTTACTCCAGGTGTCCTTGAGTGAAACCGTGCGGTTGAATATCAGATGCTCCGGAGTGGAATCCTTGTCCGTGCAGAAATAACCGATGCGCTGGAACTGGAAGTGGTCCATGGGCTTGGTGTCTGCCAGATACTTCTCAACATAGCAGTTCTCACGGATTTCAAGAGAATCGGGGTTCTTCATCTCTTTAAGGGCGTCGATGACATCCATGCCTTCCTCGCGCAGGCGGGCAAGTTCGTCACGCGGATTCTCTACTTTCCACAGACGGTCATACAGGCGGACCTCGGCCTTAACTGCGTGGGCTACGCTAACCCAATGTATGGTACCCTTGACTTTGCGGCCAGAGTCAGACTCTCCGGTCTTGGTGTTGGGTATGTATTCGCAGTAAACCTCCTCAATTGTGCCGTCAGCAGCCTTCTTGCAGCCGGTGCAGAGTACTATGTAGGCGCTTTTAAGTCTTACCTCACGACCCTGTGTCAGGCGGAAATACTTGGCGGGAGCATCCTCCATAAAATCTTCACGCTCAATCCATAGTTCGCGGCTGAAAGTAATCCTGTGTGTGCCGGCTTCGGGGTCCTCCGGGTTGTTGATTGCTTCAAGTTCCTCGGTCTTGCCCTCAGGATAATTGGTTACTATGAGTTTTACAGGATTGATAACTGCCGATACTCGTGTGGCGCGCCGGTTCAGATCCTCACGGATGGCGGATTCCATCAGTGCCATATCGTTCAGGGCATCGAACTTGGTATAACCTATACGGTCCACGAACATACGTATTGACTCAGGTGTGTAACCGCGACGGCGGTAACCGCAGATGGTCGGCATTCGGGGATCGTCCCATCCGGATACCATGCCGTTCTGTACCAATGCCAGAAGGTTACGCTTGCTCAAAAGAGTATAGTTCAGATTGAGTTTGTTGAACTCGGTCTGGCGCGGGCGGTTGTCATCCAGGTCCTGTCCTTTCTTGAGCCAGTCTATGAACAGGTCGTAGAGCGGACGGTGGGGAACAAACTCCAATGTGCAGAGAGAGTGGGTTACACCCTCAAAATAGTCACTCTGACCGTGTGCGAAGTCATACATGGGGTATGCCTTCCATTTGGTTCCGGTGCGGTGATGCGGAGTCTTGACTATGCGGTATATGATGGGGTCGCGGAAAAGCATGTTGTTGTGTGCCATGTCTATCTTGGCACGCAGTACCATGGAGCCCTCTTCAAGCTCACCGCTGTTCATCTTGTAGAACAGATCCAGGCTCTCCTGTATGGGGCGGTCGCGGTAGGGGCTGTTGATGCCGGGCTGGGTGGGGGTGCCTTTCTGTGAAAGGATGGTCTCCTGATCCTGCTCGTCTATGTAAGCCTTACCTTCTTTGATAAGCTCTACTGCAAAATCCCACAGTTGCTGGAAATAGTCTGATGCATAGAATTCGTTTTCCCAATGGAATCCCAGCCACTGGATATCCTCCTTGATGGCATCAACGTATTCGGTGTCCTCCTTGGTCGGGTTGGTGTCATCAAAACGCAGGTTGCATATGCCTCCGTGCTTTTCGGCCATACCAAAGTCAAGGCAGATAGCCTTGGCGTGACCGATGTGAAGATAACCGTTGGGCTCCGGCGGGAAACGGGTCTGTACGCGGCCTCCGTTCTTACCTTGGGCCAGATCCTTCTCAACCATCTCCTCAATGAAGTTCAGACTTTTCTTCTCGCTGTTTTCAGTTACAGTATTCTCTGCCATAATCAGTTTTGTTTTGAAAGTGCAAAGTTACCTTTTTTGCAGTTATTATTGTGGCTCTTTTTAGTATTTTTGCCAAGCAATGACAGAAGAAACCAGACAGGAACTTATTACAGCTGCCAGACGTTGCGAGTGTGCATCTTTCATAGACGGCGATCCGGTGCAGTTTCCGCACAGATACAGTGACCGCCACGATATTGAAGTGTCCGCTTTCATCTCAGCATGGATGGCATACGGAAGCCGGAGAGTGTTTCTGGGCATACTGGATATGCTCCATGGGATTATGGACTCAGACGGTGGCCCATACCGGTTTATCGTATCAGGTTCCTGGAGAAGTCTTGGGCAAGAAGGCTGTCTGTACCGCTTTTACAAGTGGGCCGATTTCAGGCTTCTCTGTGAACGCATGTCACAGGTGTACATGCGGATAGAAAGTCTTGAGTATCTGTTCGTTCCAGGTGAATCACTTGAAACAGGCGTGCTCAGGCTGTGCCGTGAGTTCGATGGGGTGAACGGTATCCCGTTACCCGGCAGTACATCGGCAAACAAGCGTCTCTATATGTTCCTGAGGTGGATGGTACGCAAGGATAGTCCGGTGGACTTCGGCATATGGACACGTGTCAGCCCGGCCAGTCTGCTGGTGCCTGTCGACACCCATGTCTATGCTACTGCAAAAGCTTTAGGGCTTACTTCAAGAAAGAGTGCCGACCTGAAGACAAGCATGGAAATCACCGCTGAAATGGCCGGAATCTGGCCCGATGATCCGGCCCGCGGTGACTTTGCCCTGTACGGAAGTCAGGTTATGTAGGGTTCTCGGTTTCTGCCGGCTCCATGTGTATGGCTACATGGGTGTTTTTACCGAACTTCTCTTTAAGCCGCTTCTCTATCGAATCGGCATGTTCATGCGCCTTGGCCAGGGTGATATCTCCATTTAAAAGGATGTGGAGTTCAATGGCATATCGGTTTCCGATGCGCCTGGTCTTAAGGTCGTGCGGTTCAATCACGTCGGGTTCGGATGCGGTTATCTTCATTATCTCGTCCTCTACATCATCAGGCAAGGAGCTTTCCATCAGTTCGCTTATGCCTCTGCTGATCAGGTCAAAAGATACCTTGACAATGAATGCACCCACAACCAATGATGCTATTGGGTCAAGTATGGTCCATCGATTGCCCAGAATTACTGCTCCACCTATTCCTATGGCCGTACCGATGGATGAAAGGGCGTCGCTACGGTGGTGCCAGGCATTGGCTTCCATAGACGATGAATCCAACTCTTTTGCCTTGCGAATCGTGTATCGGTAGGTCAGTTCCTTGAGCATGATAGATATGAGCGCAGCCCATAATGCCAGCATTCCCGGAGCTGCCAGTTGCTCGCCTTGATACCATGCCAGGATCTTACGGGCTCCGCTGGTAAATATTCCTATTGCAACCGCCAGCAGGGCAATGCCTATGAATATCAGCGCAAGAGTCTCATATTTGCCGTGCCCGTAATCGTGGGACTTGTCCTGCGGCTTGCCGCTGATATACACGAAAACCAGTACAATCAGGTCTGTAACGAAATCGGACAGGGAGTGAATGGCATCGGCCACCATGGCGGAGCTATTGCCCAGGATGCCGGCTACGAACTTGAATACCAATAGCACCACGTTGACTGTACCGCCCACAAGCGTTACTTTGTATATCTGTTTCTGTCTGTCCATTTTAAATATTAGTAACGATAATTGTTTCGGGATTCGCAAAAATAGTTACTTTTGCCAAATATCACGACATTTTTATGGATTCGCTGTCAATACTCATACCGGTATATAACTGGGATTGCACCCAGTTGATAAAGGACCTCCATTTTCAGGGTCTGGTATTGGGCGTTCCATATGAGATAATCGTGGCCGATGACTGCTCTACAGACAAGGATCTGGTAAAGGATAACCGGGTGATAGCCGAAAGTCATGAGAACTGCCGTTTCTTTGAACTTCCCCATAATATCGGCCGCTCATCTATCCGTAATTTCATGGCAAACCAGGCAAGATACAGAAAACTGATGTTCATGGACTGTGACGCCTGTATAAAGAGCAAGTCTTTCCTTAAGGATTACATGGATGTGGCGGATCAGGCATCGGTTATATGCGGCGGTGTGGTTCATCCGGATTCAATCCCGGAACCGGGCGTGGAACTGCGTTACCTTTATGAAAAGAGAGCCGATCAGGAGCGTTCGGCGGAGTTCCGCAGACGTACTCCGTATGCAAGATTCGATTCAAAGGTTTTTCTCATAGACCGGGATGATTTCATGAAAGTGAGATTTGACGAATCATACGTGCATTACGGATATGAGGATGTGCAGTTCGGCCATGAACTGGAGCAGAAAGGCATAAGTATCCTTCACATAGACAATCCGCTTGTCCATCTTGGACTGGAGAGCAGTGAGCAGTTCCTGAACAAGACAAGACAGGCGGTCATCAACGCATTTGAACATAAGGCAGAGATAGAGAACAGCTCCAGGCTACTTAACAATTACAGGAATGTGGTCAAGTTCAGAATGAGGTGGATATTCAGGCTATTATGGGCGTTTTTCCAGAAAAGCATGGAAAGGAATCTTTTGGGGCCCAAACCAAAACTCAGGATTTTTGCTTTGTATAAACTCTGTTACATCTGTCTTTTATAGGATATGCAGCCTTTAGCCGAGAGAATGAGGCCCAAGTCACTGGATGACTATGTGGGTCAGACGCATCTGGTGGGTCCTGGTGCAGTGTTGCGACGTATGATAGATTCGGGCAGGCTGTCATCTTTTATCCTGTGGGGCCCTCCCGGAACCGGAAAGACAACACTGGCTCAGATAGTTGCCACTAAACTTGAACTGCCTTTCAGTACATTGAGCGCCGTGACGGCAGGAGTCAAGGAGGTCAGGGAAGTCATTGACCGTGCCCGTAGCAATCCGTTGTTCCGCACCAAAGGCAGTCCCATCCTTTTCATCGATGAAATCCATCGATTCAACAAGGCTCAGCAGGATTCACTGTTAGGCGCGGTTGAGCGAGGCGATATAACACTGATAGGAGCGACTACCGAGAATCCTTCGTTTGAGGTGATACGTCCGCTATTGTCACGTATGCAGGTCTATGTACTCAACTCACTTGAAAAAGATGACCTTCTCAAACTACTGGACCGTGCCATAAAGACAGATACCATTCTTAAACAGCGTGATATAGAGCTTAAGGAGACAACCGCCATATTGCGTTTCTCGGGCGGTGATGCACGTAAACTGCTCAATATACTGGAACTTGTAGTTGAGGCAGACGGCTCAAATAAGGTGATAATCACGGATGAGATCGTGAATGAGCGTCTGCAGCAGAATCCGTTGGCATACGATAAGGACGGAGAGATGCACTATGACATAATATCGGCATTCATCAAATCCATCCGCGGAAGTGATCCCGATGCCGCTCTCTATTGGCTGGCGCGTATGGTTCAGGCCGGTGAGGATCCGGCTTTCATAGCCCGCCGTCTGGTGATATCGGCCTCCGAGGATGTGGGCCTGGCCAACCCCAATGCACTGTTGTTGGCAAATGCCGCCTTCGATGCCGTCATGAAGATAGGCTGGCCGGAGGGACGTATCCCATTGGCCGAGGCTACCGTTTATCTGGCAACCAGCCCCAAGAGCAACTCGGCATATATGGGAATAGCAAATGCTCTGGCCAAGGTGGGAGAGACCGGCAATCTTCCGGTGCCACTGCATCTCAGAAATGCTCCCACATCACTTATGAAAGACCTGGGATACGGAGAGGATTACAAGTATGCCCATGATTATGCCGGCAACTTTGTTAATCAGCAGTATCTGCCGGACGAAATCAGGGATTGCCGTTTCTGGGAGCCCCAGAACAACACTCAGGAAGAAAAAATAAAAGAGCGGATGGATGCGCTCTGGAAAAGATCGGAGAACTGATGGAGCGTGTCAGCCTTCTATGACCAGACTGCTGACCAGACGGTCATAGCGTGAACCACGTTGACGGTAGTAGAGAAGTATAAGGTATTCGTTTCCGGTTTCATACCAGTCGCCCTCAACAGGCTTGGTCTGGCCTTGGGCTTCATCGTCCGGCACCCACAGGTACTGGTAATCATAGGCACCCATCTTAAGCAATACGGTAGCCTGATATGCCTTTTCCTGGCTGTTGTACTCCATCTCATACCTGGAAATCAGGTTTCCTCCGGTGAAATGGCCTGATATATACATTTTTCCCTCCGTCATCCTGTCGCTTGTCAGGCTGAAATGGACAAACAGGTAATCGGCTTCGGTATCGCTGTCACTTGCCTGGTTGTATCGGATCAGATATCGGCCGTTATGATCAAAATCAAAGGTGTAGGCGTGATGGCGGGAGTCAGCCAGAAGGTTGGCGTGGTAGTAGGGGTCATGGAATCTTACTCGGTCAACATTCTTGAAATTATCGTACATGTTGACTATCTCGAAACGGCGGAACTCATTACCTGCCGGGAATATGAGTTCCCTGCAGTGCTCATAAGTCAGTTTTCCGCCCGAATTGTAAGTGGGCGTGGGATTAATTACCGCGTTGTCAAAACGACGGTTCTGCATGACCATGGTGTATAACTCACTTGCGGGATCTCGCACGGTCAGTCCGTTCATGTTGACCGTCATATTTATCTGTTGATGAGATTCGTACGTATCAAAATCTGTATTGCCGTCAACAGAAGCCGACAGGTTATGCAGATTCTCTGCCACAAGGAACCTGAACCAGGCAACCTCCTGTCCATTCTCTTGTATTGAAAGACGGTAGTTGCCTGACAGTTTGATTGAGGCATCGTCATTAGGCAGAGTGAGAGTGTAGTGCGTATAGTCAAACGTGGTGTTCAATGAGTTCTCCCAGTTGCCGATGGGCTGATCGTTGAAGCCGTCCAGATACTCCGATTCCAGTAGGTCTGAGGGTTTCCACTGTGCATCACAGTGGGTGATATGGTAAGTGTAACGGTGATACTCATGTGACATCTCGTCAAAAGAGAATTCCATGGTTTCATCACTGTCCAAGGTGATCATCGGAACACGTTCCCAATCACCGTCTGAGACAACTCTGAGCGTGTTTATCATATCCGATGAACAGCCAAACCACTGTGCGTGAAGCGACATTGGCACAATCATGGACAGAGAAGCCGACATCAATCCCAATATGTACGTATTGAATCTCATTCTGAGATAAAACGCTATGAAGATACTGCTTATTGTTTATAATTGTATATTTAACTGCTTTGAATTATATTTGCAGAGAAGTTAAAACCGATAAGTACTAACCATTTAATAATGACTTATGAAAAAATTCTTTACGGCAGTATCTCTGCTACTTGTTTTTTCCGCTGCAGTAACTGCTCAGGAACTGAACAATTTCTCAAGAGGACGTCAGCAGGTAAAATCGCCTGAAATCAACGGTGAAAAGGTAACTTTCCGTCTTAATGCCAATTATGCCACAGTGGTCAACCTGCAGGGTAACTGGTTGGAAGGCAATATCCCCATGCAGAAAGGCCAGAATGGCGTTTGGGAGGTGACAATTGACACTCCGTCACCTGAAATTTACACCTACAATTTTGTGGTTGACGGCGTATCGGTGAATGATCCTCAGAACTATATGGTACAGCGGGACGGAACCCGTTATCTGAATATGCTTCTGGTTCCCGGAGAACGCTCCGAGAACTATTTTGAGGCTAATCAGCGCGGTACCGTATCATACCGCTGGTATGACAGCAAGATTCTGGGCATAAACCGACGTGTGACCGTCTATACTCCCTACGGATATGAGACCAGCGGCAAGAAATACCCGGTTCTCTACCTGCTTCACGGAGCCGGCGGTGATGAGGAAGCCTGGACATCTATGGGCCGTACCGCACAGATCCTGGACAACCTGATTGAGAAGGGGCTGGCTCAACCTATGATCGTGGTTATGCCTAACGGTAATCCCGGACAGCAGGCTGCACAGCCTCTGGGACTGCCCGAGAAACAGATTGACCGCCGCGATCCCAATATGGCCGATGCGTACGTAAAGAGTTTGTGCACAGAGATAGTTCCTTTCATTGAGAAGAACTTCCGCGTTATAGCCAAGCCTGAGTCACGCGCTATTGCAGGTCTGTCGATGGGTGGCGGGCACACCATTACCGCAACAAACCTTTATCCTGCAATGTTTGACTGGATATGCCCTCTGTCAGCCGCTGGCAGTTCAACTGCAGAGCAGATAACAGCACTCAAGAAAGCCGGTGTCAAGCTGTATTTCCTGGCCTGTGGTACAAGCGATTTTCTGTGGCAACAGTCTGTAACGCTGGACCAGACCATGACAGACTGCGGTCTGGAGCACACATTCTATAAGTCAGACGGAGGTCACGTATGGGCTAACTGGCGTCTGTACCTTAATACATTTGCCCAGTTGCTGTTCAAGTAAAATAAGGAACAGAAACAGAAGGGGGCGATCGGAATAATCCGGTCGTCCTCTCTTTTTATTTATTTCTAAAAAAAGCGTACCTTTGCACTCCGAAAAATCTTAGGATATGGCAAAAGAACTCAAAGACCTTACCAAAAGAAGCGAGAACTACTCGCAGTGGTATAATGAATTGGTTGTAAAGGCTGACCTTGCTGAGCAGGCTCCTGTTCGCGGTTGCATGGTCATCAAGCCTTACGGTTATGCAATCTGGGAGAAGATACAGCGTACCCTTGATGACAAGTTCAAGGAGACCGGTCACGTGAACGCATATTTCCCGTTGCTCATCCCAAAGTCATATCTGAGCCGTGAGGCCGAGCACGTTGAGGGCTTTGCCAAGGAGTGCGCCGTAGTGACACACTATCGTCTTAAGAATGCCGAGGACGGAAGCGGCGTCATTGTGGATCCCGCAGCCAAGCTGGAGGAGGAACTCATAGTACGTCCTACATCAGAGACTATTATCTGGGCTACATATAAGAATTGGATCAAGTCATACAGAGACCTTCCTATCCTGTGCAACCAGTGGGCAAACGTAATGCGCTGGGAGATGCGTCCGCGTCTGTTCCTGCGTACCGCCGAGTTCCTGTGGCAGGAGGGTCATACCGCGCACGCCACCCGTGAGGAGGCAGAGCAGGAGGCACGCCGCATGCAGCAGGTCTATGCCGACTTTGTAGAGGGTTATATGGCGGTTCCGGTTGTTCGTGGCGTCAAGTCAGAGACCGAGCGTTTTGCAGGTGCCCTTGATACCTACACCATTGAGTCAATGACTCAGGACGGTAAGGCACTGCAGTGCGGTACATCACATTTCCTTGGTCAGAATTTTGCCAAGGCGTTTGATGTACAGTTTATTAATAAGGAGAACAAACTGGAGTATGTATGGGCTACATCATGGGGCGTATCAACACGTCTGATGGGTGCGCTTATAATGGCTCACTCCGATGACAACGGTCTTGTCCTACCTCCTAAACTTGCTCCCATACAGGTGGTGATTGTTCCTATCTATAAGAATGCTGATGACCTGGCACAGATAAGCGCCAAGGTCGATACTCTGGTTGAGGCTCTCCGCAAGAAGGGCATCAGTGTCAAGTATGATGATGCCGACAACAAGCGTCCCGGATTCAAGTTTGCCGATTATGAGGTCAAGGGTGTTCCCGTACGCGTTGCCCTGGGTATGCGTGATCTGGAGGCCGGTACATGTGAAATCATGCGCCGTGATACTCTGGAGAAGGAGACCGTACCGTTTGAGGGTCTTGAGGAACTTATCCCGAATATGCTGGATGATATGCAGACCGCAATCTTTGAGAAAGCAAAGGCTTGGCGTGACGCACGTATGGTTGAGGTCAACTCATATGACGAGTTCAAGGAGAAGATAGAGCAGGGATTCTTTGTTCTGGCTCACTGGGACGGCACCGCCGAGACCGAGGCTAAGATCAAGGAGGAGACAAAGGCTACCATCCGCTGTCTGCCTTTCGGTATGAAGGAGGAGCCGGGAACGGATGTCTACAGTGGTAAGCCCGCTGCACGCCGCGTGCTGTTTGCCCGTTCCTACTAAGAAGCCAATAGCTAATAGCCAATAGCCAAAGTTTAGAAAGGGTTCATGAAAATGAGCCCTTTCTAAGTAATTAGAAGTCTTTTTCAAATACCAATCCCACACCTTGTGTGGTGAGTGTGGTCTTGGAAAAATATTTATCGTTGGCTTTGTTGTAGCCTTTGAGGCTTATACCTTTACCATTCTTATCAGGAAACAGAAGGTACTTGAATTCAAAATCTCCGATAAAGTTGGAGGTGTTGTTTATTGTGTTTTCCCTATATCCGAAATTTCCGTTTAGCATCAGACGGTTGTTTAGAAGATGAGCTTCCAGGATTCCCTCAAGTTCCTTGTTGCTCAGGTTTGTCGCATCGTTTGACAGGTAACTGCTGGCACTTACGTTGCTGGATATGGAGACTTTCTCGTTGTCAAGAACCTGAGACAGGACATTGTTGATCTGGCCGCTTACAGTAGAATTAACGATAGATTCCATAGCGCTTGGAGTCTGTCCGTCATTCATGGCTACTACATCATAAGTGTAGAAACGTCCTATGGCCAGGAGATACATGAACTGGATATTTCTCTGCTCTTCGGTTGCTGTCGCACTGGCAAGTACGGCTTTTTCTTCGGGGGTTCCGTTTGGTATATCAATGTCAAAACTGATACGGGGATCGCTTACATTGCCTGTAATGTCCATCAGGCAACGGACATGCACTTTGTTGTTTGATGACACACTGGGATCCAAGTCATAGATTGAGGCTGAATTGACATTGTGGTAGGTCTGAAGGAACAGTTCCGTATCCATCGGGGCACCGTTGAACCGTACATAACTGCCTTCCATCAAAGTAAAGTTCTTCCGTATTACATCCTCGACGGAGAGGGCGCACTGGCCATATTTCAGGTTGTATATGCCATTCAGGACAGGACCGTTTTTTGGAGTATATTTCAGTGAGATGTCTCCATTCCCGCGGAAAAAGCCGTTAAGTGATGCCATGTCCATCTCAATCAGGGCATCCTCACTGCATTCTATTTCAAAATCCAGACTAAAGTTACGACCCTTCCTGGTCTTTTCCGGAATTATGTGCCTGACAGTTTCTTCATCAAGTTTTATGGTATTCCGGTCAACAATCGTAAGGAAACTGTAGTCGGCGACTGTACCCGAAGAGGGACTGTATCCGATCTTGGTGCCGGGAGCCGTCCGGGCATCGACAGAGATGGCCAACCCGTTCCTTTCATCGAACTTGAGCTTCATTGATCCTTCAGCATAAACTGATGCAAAGATGTCACTCCTTTCATTTTTGGGCTGATAATAGACAAGCATATCCGCTACATCAGCTGTCATGTCAACCCTCCACTTGGAGAATTTATTATGTGTCAGAATGCAAGTCATCAGTCCGTCGTGTCCATTTTCATCATAGAATTCAACATCCCTGAAAAGCATCTTGCCCGGTTCGAACCAAAGGGTATCGTGCTTGACCTTAAAAGTGGTGTTTATGGCATCCTGTACAAAATAAGCGTCATCAAGTATGGCTTGGCCCTCCAGGTCCAGTTTGGGGATGTTGCCGAAGAGACGTAACTTGCCGGTCGCACGTCCGTCAAGCTCACTGAAGACACTTTTTGTCCATGTGTTAAGGAAATGAAGGTCAGTATGGTCTGCATCCATCGATACATCGATGTATTTATCCTGAGGTATGTAATAACCTGTGAATGCGGTGGTTTCAATTCCTTCATTAACCATAGTTCCGTCCAGTTCCACCTGTCGGGTAATCTGATTCCATCTGCAGTCTGCTGTAAGAAGGCCGTGATATGAATCCATGAACTGGAAGTCATCGATGCTTAAGGAACCGTAGAAAGCAGGCTTGCCTAATAAGCCGGCAATAGAAAGTGTTCCGGATGCAATGCCTTCAAGGGCGATCTTGCCATTCTTATTTAATATGGAGAGGGTACGTCCCAGGTTGATACGGGTCATCGACAGTTTGAATATGTCTATAGAATCGGCAGAGATTGTTCCGTCGGCATGCAGTAACTGATTGTCGTTACGGGCAAAGAAATCAGAAACTGTTATCTTGCGCTTATCTGTGCTTATCCTAGATATGGACAGATCCCATGGCGTTCCGTTCACGACAACACTGGTTGTATCTATGAATGTCAGGGATTTGAGCCCGTTCTGGCTGTCATATCTGAAGAACTGTGAGAGCGTCTTGGCGGTTCCGCTCATCTGACCTGTCATGCTGTCCCAAGAATATTTGCCGCGTACTATATCCATGAATGCCATCAGGGAAGCCTTGAAACCAATGCCATCATCGGATCTGTCACCGTAGAAACCGGATATGTCGGTGTAGCAAGTTCCCTCGGCCGAGTTGATGCTTATAATACCATCTGAAAGCAACTTGTCCGATATCAATGCCTCGGGCACGAATATGTTGCCTGAGCAGGTGTTTTCCTGATCTGAGAAATTCAACTGTATCTGTGCGGGCTTGGTGAGGGACACAGGATAATGCATAACCTTTACAAGCAGATCCGTGTTGTCGATGTTGGCTTCGACAGCAAAGTCGTTATGGGTATTTCCTGTATAGTCTGCAGCCCCTAACTTGGTTGCCAGCATCTTTCCGATTGTAGGCAACGCGTCACCGCAAGCCTTGGCGATTGAACCGGGGAGGGTTGACAGGGTGTAGTCACCGGTAACCGACATGTTCATGAAGTCGCTCTGCAAAGTTATGATTCTGACAAAATCATTGAATCTGCCGATTTCAACTGTCATGTTGTCCATGGACCAGTCGCCATCATTGTCTGCGTAACTTACGCTGTCAATTGAAATCTTTCCTTCAATATCATCAATATTCCGTCCGCCAAGGTCTGCAGCCACTGATGCAGACAATGTCATGTTCTCCCTCTCTGTCAGATGATATGCATTCAGGTTAAGGGAATCCGCATCCAGATTGACTTTGTAGTACGGGGCGCTTCCGGTTCCTATACCGGCATTCAAGGCCAGAGAGCCGTTCCTGTCTGAGAATACGAGATCTGACAGAATGAGGTCGGGATCAAATGAGCCCTGCAACTTTATGTCCTTATAATTATAAAGATTGTATACCAAACTGCCGATATTGCTTTGGAAAGAGCCATAATATCCGTCTTTCTTTTGGGTGGCTTGCGCATTTGCCGTGAAAGAACAGTTGCCCAGTTTGTCGTTGCCCGTTATATGAGACAGTTTGATGTCATCAGCTTTGATCTCTCCGTTATATTTTCCTCCCTTGCCTTCCAGACGGCAAGTGGCTGCGCCTAACTGGCTGTTCAACTGGATGTCTGACCGGATATCCTTGCCGCGACTGTCCAGACTTGCTCTGAAGTCACCGTCACCCAGTTTGGCTATCTGTGACGGAACGGTCAGTCCGAACGCTCCGAACTGGCTTCCAATCCATGCCGGCATACCATCCCTGAACGAACCTTGAACTTTTGCATTACGGAATCCTTTCAGGTTCAGGTTACTGTCCATCAGTATCGTTCCGCTCATATCCATATCAAGAATGTGGTCGGGAGTACGGACGGATAGGGAATTCAGGACGATTGATTCAGAATGTGCAGAGTTGGCATTGAGTGATATGTCCAATGGGTCGGTCATATGTGCCATCTGGGGTAGGAACGCCTTGAAATCGTTTCCTGTTACTGTCGCTTTGAGGTCTGTCTCAATCTTGGGCAATCCTTTAGGCCGTTCTCCAAGACCGATTGCTGCGGTAAGTGTAGAGGCTTCCAACCGGCTGCCGGGAGTGGATATACTCAGCCCTGTCAGTCTGGTGAAATCATCACTTACGGTCACGGTACCCTTTGCCTTGGACAGCCTGAAGCCGGATTGTTCGGTGAATGCGAATTTTCTGATAATGAATGAAACGGAATCCGAACTTAAAGACTTGAGTGAAACGTTGGCCGTTAGGCTGCTGACACCGATATGATCGGGATTGAACAGACTGTCGGTTTGTGCTGCACTCAGAATGTCATATTTTACGGAACCGTTGCGTATAAGTATGGAATTGGCCCTGAATGACATCGGTTTGCCGTTACCGGAACCGGCTGTCAGGAATGCATAGTTCGGTTCTGACTCCGGACTGTCTGCGTAAAGCCTGACACTGGGGCTGTTGACTCTGATGCTGGTGATGCTGAGCTTGTTTTTCAGTAATTGCAGCGGCTTAAGACGAATGGATAATGATGCTATATGCGCAAGAGTATCATGCGAAAGGTCATAGATGGTAAGGTCATCAATGGATAAGCCAAAAGGGTAGGTCAGCTGAACCCTTCCCGCCGAAACATCAGTTCCAAGCGCGGCTTGGGCAATCTTCACTACATGAGATGCCGCGTCCTCCTGGATCTTCCGGTTGTTTAACAGCAGATGGCCACTTATGAATAGGGCTACCAGTACGGCGAGAATGATATGTAAAACCTTTCCTGCTTTCATCAAGGCAAAAATAGGACATAAAAAAATAAAATGTATATCAAATTGCACTAAGTTTTCCACAATTTTCTGTATTACAATCCATTGTTGAGAGGCTATATACATTTTTTTGCCCATTTTACCGATGGAATGGGCAATTTGTCCCTCTTGTTGAAAACTGTCTTTTCTTTTTTTCACTTTGAGTTTATTTTTACTCCTTTTATTTAGTAATTTTGCGCCCGAAAATTTGAATAATATTAAACTATATATTCAACTAACAACAAAATGGCAGAAATCATTCGTTTACGAAAAGGTCTGGACATCAAGTTGCTGGGCGCTCCCGTAAAGGAGTTGACAGAGGTTGGTCTTGCGGAGTCATACGCCTTATGCCCCGATGACTTTACCGGAGTCACTCCCAAGCCGGTCGTCAAGGAACAGCAGACCGTCAAGGCCGGTGAGGCTCTGTTCATTGACAAGAACCACCCTGAGGTGAAATTCGTTTCGCCTGTAAGCGGTGAGGTGCTGGCAGTGAACCGTGGCGCACGCCGCAAGGTCATGAGTATCGTGGTCAAGCCCGATGCCAAGCAGACCTATGTAGAGTTCGGCACCAAGAGCGTACAGTCGCTCTCAGGTGAGGAGGTAAAGGCCACTCTTCTGGAGTCAGGTCTTTTTTCATTCTTCCGTCAGCGTCCATACGACGTGATCGCTAACCCCGCCGATGCTCCCCGCGGCATATTCGTGTCGGCATTTGATTCCAAACCGCTTGCTCCTGACTTTGAGTTCGTACTCCAGGGCAACGAGTTGGACTTCCGCACAGGTCTGAGCGCAATCGCCAAGATAGCTCCCACAACCCTGAGCATCAGCGCCAGCCAGACAGCCGAGACTCTTACCGACGCCAAGAACGTTGACCTGTATGCATTCAAGGGTGCACATCCTGCAGGCAACGTAGGTGTACAGATCAACCACATCAAGCCCGTCAACAAGGGTGAGGTGGTTTGGACAATTGATCCCGAGGCAGTCATATTCATCGGCCGTCTGTTCAACAAGGGCGTTGTGGATATGACACGCGTCATTGCAGTGGCAGGCGAGGAGATAGTCAATCCCCAGTACCTCAAGGTCATTGCAGGTGCCAAGATATCATCAATCGTTGACGGCCGTCTTAACAAGACCGAGCACATCCGCATAATCAACGGTAACGTGCTGACCGGTGTAAAGTGCACCAAGGACGATTACCTGGGCGCATTCGCCAACATGGTAACCGTTATCCCCGAGGGAGACGACGTAAACGAGTTCATGGGCTGGATAGCTCCCCGTTTCAAGCAGTTCAGCGTAAGCCGCACATTCTTCAGCTGGCTCTGCTGCAAGAAGCCTTTCAGCATCGATGCACGCATCAAGGGCGGCGAGCGCCACATGATCATGTCAAACGAGTACGATAAGGTGTTCCCCATGGATATCTATCCCGAGTTCCTTATCAAGGCTATCATAACAGGCAATATCGACAAGATGGAGGCATACGGTATCTACGAAGTCGCCCCCGAGGATTTTGCACTGTGCGAGTTTGTAGATTCATCTAAACTTGAGCTTCAGCGTATAGTACGTGAGGGCTTGAATAACCTGCGTGCCGAAATGGCCTAAACCCCAAGGAAGTCATGAGTTTAAGAAATTACATAGACAAGATCAAACCGAATTTTGAGGAGGGTGGCAAACTGCACGCTTTCCGCTCGGTTTTTGAAGGTTTCGAGACCTTCCTTTATGTTCCCAACGACACTGCAAAGAACGGTGTGAACATCCACGACTCATTCGACAGCAAGCGAATGATGATCATGGTTGTGATTGCCCTGGTTCCCGCACTGCTGTTCGGTATGTACAATGTAGGCTATCAGCATTTTGCTCTGGCCGGTCTGCTTCAGCAGGCTACATTCTGGAATAAGTTCTGGTTCGGCTTCCTGGCCGTACTGCCCAGACTGATCGTTTCATACGTAGTAGGTCTTACAATCGAGTTCATCGTGGCTCAGTGGAAACACGAGGAGATTCAGGAGGGTTACCTGGTATCAGGTTTCATCATTCCCCTGATTATCCCCGCAACCACACCTCTGTGGATTCTTGCCGTAGCCGTTGCATTCTCGGTAATCTTTGCCAAAGAGATATTCGGCGGCACCGGTATGAACTTCCTGAACGTTGCCCTGATTACCCGCGCATTCATATTTTTTGCCTATCCATCGGTAATTACCGGTGAGACCGTCTGGGTGGTTGACCACGCAATCTGCGGTCTGGGTGCCGATATTGACGGTATGACAGCCGCTACCGCTCTGGGTACAGCCGCTACAACCGCTGCCGCTCCTGCATTTGATATGAATATGGTCTGGGGTTTCATCCCCGGCTCGGTGGGTGAGACCAGCGTGATTGCAATCGCCCTGGGTGCCCTGCTTCTGCTCTATACCGGAATCGCCAGCTGGAAGACAATGCTTTCAGTTTTCGTGGGCGGTATCCTTATGGCTCTGGTATATAACCAGTGGGGTCCCGACAACGCAATGGCTCAGATGCCCTGGTACGAGCATATCTGCCTGGGCGGTTTCTGCTTCGGTGCCGTATTTATGGCAACTGATCCTGTAACATCGGCCCGTACAGAGGTTGGTAAGTGGATTTACGGTCTGCTCATAGGTATGATGGCTATCACAATCCGCGTCATGAACCCCGGTTACCCCGAGGGTATGATGCTGGCCATCCTGCTCATGAACTGCTTCGCTCCGCTTATTGACTACTGCGTAGTACAGCGTAACGTGAACAAACGTCTTAACAGAATAAACAAATAAGGATTATGGCTACGAAAAAATTCAAATGTAAGGTTTGTGGCTATGTCCACGAAGGAGACAAGGCTCCGGAGAAGTGCCCCATGTGTCAGGCACCTCAGAGTGAGTTCGAGGAGATTGTTGAGGCCGGCGCAGAGGCTGCCGCTCCTGCCAAGAAGGGACTCAACACCAACAGCAACGTATATACTATAGTCTATGCTGCAGTAATGGTTATCATAGTGGCTTTCCTCCTGGTGTTTGTATCACAGACACTTAAGGAGCGTCAGACCGCCAACATAATCAACGATACCAAGCAGCAGATACTCTCAGCCCTGAATCTGCGTGACCTGCCCGATGTGGCCGGCACATATGATGAGGTTATCAAGGCCGATGCCCTGATGCAGCCGGATGGCAAGATGGCTGAGTATGACGGTGATTTCAATACCTCTTATAAGAGTGAGTTCGACAAGGGTAACCTGCACATCTTTGTGGCCGAGGTTAACGGCGAGCGCAAGTTTGTCATCCCTATGAACGGACTTGGCCTTTGGGGAACCATCTGGGGTTACATTGCCCTGAATGAGGACCGCAACACCGTTTACGGTGTTTATTTCTCACACTCATCCGAGACTCCGGGTCTGGGCGGTGAGATAGCCGGAACCAAGTTCCAGGACCGTTTCCCCGGCAAGCTGGTGGTTAACGGTGAGGAGGTTGGTCTCAAGGTTGTCAAGTACGGCAAGGCCGACAAGGACTCACAGTTTGAGGTTGACGGTGTGACAGGTGCTACCATCACATCAACCGGTGTGAATACAATGATTAATAAGGTGCTGTCAGCATACATCCCGTTCCTGACCAAGCAGTGCTGCAAGGAAGGCGGCTGCGAGGAGGGTGCCGATGAGTGCTGCGATGAAAACTCTAACGACTGATAGGATTATGGCAAACAAGAATAATGAGGCTTTCAAACAGCCGTTGTGGGTCAACAACCCTGTATTGGTTCAGATTCTGGGTATCTGTTCGGCTCTGGCCGTAACGGCTCAGCTCAAACCAGCCATCGTGATGGGCCTTTCAGTGACCATCATCGTGGCTATGTCAAACGTTATCATATCGCTCCTGCGCAATACAATCCCTAACCGTATCCGCATCATCATCCAGCTTGTGGTTGTGGCCGCACTGGTAACTGTGGTAAGTGAGATACTCAAGGCCTTTGCATACGATGTGAGCGTCCAGCTGTCCGTCTATATCGGACTTATCATTACCAACTGTATCCTTATGGGTCGTTTAGAGGCATTTGCCATGCAGAACGGTCCCTGGGCATCGTTCCTGGACGGTATAGGTAACGGTCTGGGTTATGCTGCCATACTGGTTGTGGTTGCTTTTGTACGTGAACTCTTCGGTAGCGGAACATTGTTCGGTTTCCAGGTTATACCGCAGGCCTGCTATGAGGCCGGATATCTGAACAACGGTCTTATGATCATGCCTCCCATGGCCCTTATCCTGGTAGGCTGCATCATCTGGTTCCATCGTGCCAAGAACAAGGATTTACAGGAAAACTAATCTCAAAGCGTAAAGAACTATGGAACATTTCTTCAGTTTATTCGTAAGGTCGATATTCGTCGACAACATGATATTCGCTTTCTTCCTGGGTATGTGCTCATTCCTGGCCGTATCCAAGAACGTAAAGACGTCTTTGGGACTTGGTGTAGCCGTAATCTTTGTTGAGCTCATTACACTTCCTGTAAACTATCTGCTTCAGACCAAGGTCCTTGAGCCCATGGGCCTGGAGTTCCTCAGTTTCATCCTTTTCATCGCTGTTATAGCCGGTATAGTCCAGCTGGTTGAGATGGTGGTTGAGAAATTCTCACCGTCACTTTACAACTCACTGGGTATATTCCTGCCGCTTATCGCCGTGAACTGCGCCATCATGGGTGCATCACTGTTCATGCAGCAGCGTATCGGAATGGATCCGGACAACACTCAGGCCATAACCTCATTCGGTGACTCAATCGCTTACGCACTGGGTTCAGGTATTGGTTGGGCTCTGGCTATCGTCTGCCTGGCTGCCATCCGCGAGAAGATGGAATACTGCGATATCCCCAAGCCTCTGAAGGGAGTGGGCATTACATTCATTACCGTGGGCCTGATGGCTATGGCTTTCATGTGTTTCTCAGGTCTGGCTATTTAAATAAGGTAATATTATGAATCTGTATTTATCAAGCATTATAGTTTTTCTGGCCGTTATATTGCTGCTGGTAGTGATCCTGCTGGTGGCCAAAAGCTACCTGGTTGCCTCAGGCAAGGTCAAGGTGACAATCAACGGCGACAAGGAACTGGAGGTGAATTCAGGCGCAAGCCTTCTGAGCACTCTGGCCGAGAACGGCGTTTATCTGCCCTCTGCCTGCGGTGGTAAGGGTTCTTGCGGACAGTGCAAATGCCAGGTCGTTGAGGGCGGCGGTGAGATCTTGGACTCTGAGAAGGGCCACTTCACTCGCAAGCAGATCAAGGACAACTGGCGTCTGGGTTGCCAGTGCAAGGTCAAGGGCGACCTGGCCATCAAGGTTCCCGAGAGCGTACTCGGAGTAAAAGAGTGGGAGTGCGAGGTTATCTCCAACAAGAACGTGGCTACCTTCATCAAGGAGTTCATTGTGCAGCTTCCTCCCGGAGAGCACATGGATTTCCTGCCTGGAAGCTACGCTCAGATCAAGATTCCCGCATACTCTATGGATTATGACAAGGATATCGATAAGGACCTCATCGGTCCCGAGTATCTGCCCGCATGGGAGAAGTTCGGTCTCTTTGGCCTTAAATCGGTCGTAAAGGAGCCTACCATCCGTGCTTACTCTATGGCCAACTATCCGGCCGAGGGTGACCGCATCATGCTGACGGTACGTATCGCTACTCCTCCGTTCAAACCCAAACCTGAGGTTGGTTTCCAGGAGGTTCCCACCGGTGTGGCTTCATCTTACATCTTCAGCCTCAAACCGGGTGACAAGGTTATCATGTCAGGCCCTTACGGTGAGTTCCATCCTATCTTTGACTCCAAGAAGGAGATGATATGGGTTGGCGGCGGTGCCGGTATGGCTCCTCTGCGTGCACAGATCATGCACATGACCAAGACCCTTAATACTCGTGACCGTGAGATGCACTACTTCTACGGAGCACGTGCCCTTAATGAGGTGTTCTATCTGGATGACTTCCTGGGTCTGGAGAAGGAGTTCCCCAACTTCCACTTCCATCTGGCTCTGGACCGTCCGGATCCCGCAGCCGATGCAGCAGGCGTCAAGTACACTCCCGGATTTGTTCACAACGTTATGTACGAGACCTATCTTAAGGACCATGAGGCCCCTGAGGATATCGAGTACTACATGTGCGGTCCCGGCCCCATGTCAAAGGCTGTTACCGGAATGCTGGACAACCTGGGCGTTGATCCCGCCTCAATCATGTACGATAACTTTGGCGGATAATTCCTCCAAACAATTGATAGTAAAAGCGGCTCTTTTTTGGGGGGCCGCTTTTCTTTTTTAAGCACCGCCGGACTATGGGGTTGGGGAGACAACGTTCCGCAGCTACTCCAGGCCTCTCCGGACCCTAAACGGCAAACTCCTCCATCTTAGCCACCTAAAGGTGTCTAATCGTCGTCAGACAAGTGCCGTTCTTAACGGGATCCTCCAAGGCCTTACGCTCACGCTGCTGCACTGATGCTCCCCAACCCCATAGTCCGGCTCCAGCAAATGGGAGCCTTTCCAAATTGCAACGGGTTTGCAACGCCTGTTTGTTGTTTTGACAATCTATCTGCATTTACATTTGTACCAGAATCATCAAAACAACGAATATGAAAAAGATAATTGTTGCGTTGTGTGTTATGCTTATAATGCAGTTGAGTCAGGGGAGCGTGATGGTTGCTCAGACTGAATCTGTCAGAACAGTAACCATTGACGGAATCATCTATACTGACAACGGGTATAATAAAACATGGTCTGTAAAATCTCTTGCCGATGGTGTTGTTAAGACACATATTGTTATACCTGACTCCATATCCGTTGACGGATTGATGAATAAGGTTTCAAGCGTTTCCACCGGTGCTTTTGACGGTAATACCGATATTGAAACGGTGCATCTTCCTGACAGCCTGCGGCTTTTGAGCGGAATGACTTTCCGTAACTGTACTAATCTCAAGCAGATAAACATTCCAGGGAATTGCGCTCTTACCGACAGAGTGTTTGAGAACTGCATATCACTTGAGGAGATTGTTATCAAGTCCGGTTTTAACCTTGTAAACGGTAGCAGATTATTTACTGGGTGTACATCGCTTAAGAGAGTAGTAATAGAAGAAGGTGATTATATCGGTCCTCATTTTTTTGACGGGTGTACATCGCTTGAAGAACTGGTCATGCCATCTTCTATGGAAGAGATTGGTCTTGAGGCTTTTGCGGGTTGCTACAACCTGAAGAAAATCAAAATCAATAATACCGGCAGCACAAATTATTTGTTTATGTCAGTAGCTGAAGGGACTTTTCCTGATATGAGTTTGTTGGAAAAGGCCGTTGCCGATGCTGCCACTCATGAAAAACTCAAGACCGGTGATATTATTCGGGGCGTGGTGCGTGATTCTGACGGTAATCCGGTCAATATGGTTTATGTCAAGGAACTTGACTCAGAGGGACGGATTATTGATCATGATCTGACTGAAAGTAATGGAAAGTTCTCTCTCCGGTTGAGTAAACCGGCAAATAGGATTGAGTTCTACAGTATGGGTTATGAGACCGTCAATCTGCCTTTAAACACGGCATATTATCTGATTGATTTGATAGAAAAGCCTGATACGGCAGTAATTGTTCCCTCCAGGAAAAAAGACTTGACTGGGTCACACCGCAGGCATGAGTATGTTGATCTGGGACTGAGTGTAAAGTGGGCTACCTGTAATATAGGCGCAAAAACACCTGATGATCCTGGTGATCTATATGCTTGGGCTGAAACAGAACAGAAGTATGTATATTCCTGGTCAAACTATAAATGGTGCAAGGGAATTGAAGATGAACTGACAAAGTATTGCACTGTAAGCAGTTCTGGTTATAATGGCTTTACTGACAATAAAACCGTTCTTGATCCGGAAGATGATGTGGCACATGTGAAATGGGGTGGCCGCTGGCGAATGCCTACTGTTGAAGAGTTTCAGGAGTTGTGCATGAACTGTACCTGGACATGGACTACTTGTAACAATGAGTATGGTTACAGAATCACAAGCAGGATACCCGGGTATGAGGACAGATATATCTTTCTCCCTACATGTGATGATTACAGCGGATTGTTTCCATTCCACGTAGGCTTTCAAGGTGAATATATGTCAAGCTCACTCAGCCCAGATTATCCATCCTCCTGTTATATCCTCATGTTCACATCCGATAAGGTAAACTGGTACGGATATGGCCGGCAGTTCAGCCGTTCTGTCCGGGCCGTCTGCCCATGACACAAAAGTATCGTTTCCCTGTGTCATGTGCTGTGTCATTGCATCTGCTCCAGCAGAGTATTGCATCGGTTACGGAGGTAGGGAGTCAGCTTGGTGGGATTGCTCTTTAGCGGGTTGGGCAGACAAATGGCTATGGATATGGCTTGTCTGCGGGTAAGTTTGTCGGCTTGACAATTAAAATAATGCTGGGCGGCGGCTTCGGCACCATAGATGCCGGGGCCCATCTCAATCACATTGAGGTAGACTTCCATTATGCGGTCCTTGCTCCAGAGTAGTTCTATCAGAACTGTCCAGTAAGCTTCACAGATCTTCCTGGCGCCGGTGCGGGAGCCGAATGTGAATACGTTCTTTGCGGTTTGTTGAGATATGGTGCTGCAACCACGGATTTTGGTCCCTTTGTTCAGGTGATCATCACGCATCTTGCGTATCTCTTCCCAATCAAAACCGTGATGCTTATAGAACTTCTGGTCCTCGGTCAGAACTACGGCCTTGGCAAGTTGAGGTGATATCTTATCCAGGCTTACCCAAGTGTGCTGATTCTTAAATGACTCCACTTTACGGTTCTCGATGGAACGTTTAAGCATGAGCGGAGTATATTGTATGGGAACGTATCGTAACAGAAGCACCAGGGCAAAGCTGAAGGCTATAAAGAGTAGGGGCAGCCTTACTAACAGCTTGTATGTCCATTTGTGCTTCTTCATAAACGGTTGAGTCCTAATCGGCTGCAAAAATACTTATTTCTTGACACATGACACAAAAGGATAGTATCCCTGTGCCAGTGGTACTGGGAGGTTTTTTAGGGAAACGCAAATTGCAACAGTTTTGCAGCGCCTGTTTGTTGTTTTGACAATCTATCTGCATTTACATTTGTACCGGAATCATCAAAACAACGAATATGAAAAAGATATTAATCCTCTTATCTGTATTGCTGCTTCAGGCAGCCGCTGTTTCCGTGTTTGCTCAGGATGGATATGTTGATCTGGGCTTGAGTGTCAAATGGGCCACTTGTAATGAGGGTGCTTCTACACCTTTGGAAAAGGGTAACTCCTACCAATGGAACCCCAATAATGCCGAATGGAATGTCTTTAATGGCAAGGCTCTCATTAAAGCTGATGGTGATATTACCAAGTTACAGCAGGGTGGAGATTGGCGTACTCCTTCCGTTGAAGAAATGATAGAACTGCTCAGTTACTGTACTTGGACCCGTGTTGATAATGCCGACTCATGCGGCTTCAAGATAACAAGTAATATTGAAGGTTTCACTGACCGTTCCATCTTTTTTCCGGTTATAAAAGAGAGAATTCCTATATCTGAAGTAGTGAGCAATGGTAATGGTGGACATCGGATAGTCGTTGTGGATTCAACCTATAATTATACGGGGTATTATATGACAAACTTCATAAATAATCCCAACGTTCCTGGATATCTTGATTGTGGAGGCTATTCTGCTGCAATGCACAAGAACGGACAGCCGGGTTGGTATTCAAGCAACTATGTTATTCGTCCGGTCAAGCCGCTGGATCCTCAGATCAAGCAAAACAGGGTTCTGCCCGAAGTTGAGTTAAGAGAATCATCATCTGGTACAAGAGGTTCTAAAGATATTGATATGTCTGAATTTGAAAGCCTTGGATTGTATACAATTGATGAAATACTCAATGCAAAATTGATTGGATTGGATTTGCCATAAGCATTATTATGAAATAAGCACTTTAACTGGAGACGTATTTTCAGAATATTATTGTTTAGATAACAGAACATATTTGAAAACATTATGAGAAAGATTATTCTGATATTAGCTGTATTCAGCCTGATGACGGCGTTGTCAATGCCGGTTATGTCACAGGGAACAGGTGATCATTTGCAACCTTGCGATATTATTCTCCCCAAATTTGAGGCGGTATATACGGGAAACATACTTGAGGATCCTGAAGGTTTTAGGAACCATCTGGAGTCTATGAGAAATAACCCCAGAACGTATGACACCAAGTGCTGGTCGCCAGGGGGTGGTAACAATGCTGCGCTTGTGGCAATCGTAAAAGCATTTTATAATGCCATCGGATATAAGGATACTGAAAGGATCAGTTCCAAACTTGAAGACATCAAAAACCTGACTGGGAAATATGCATCACAGCTCCAGGATCCGTACCGCGAGTATTATCTGCTCCGTATTGACAAGAAACCGGCCAACTGGGTGTTTGATTTCTGACACAGAACAATCAGTTCCCTGTGTCACTGTGTCAATAATAAAAACTGGACTAATGAAAAAGAATAATCATCTGCTGAGCCTCTTGCTGATAATGGCCCTGACAAGCCTGAATGCCGGCGCCCAGAATCTGTTTTCACCAATTACCAGGTCTCATTATGATTTTTGGGGCAAGTATATCGACAAATATTACACCCAATCAGCCGACGTCAACCTTATCATGCCGTCGGATATGATTATATCACCATCCATCCTGGAATCATTTGTGATGTATCAGGGTATGATAAAGGTAACATCGCAACAAGGGAAAGAGTATAGTGTAAAGTGTAGCCCGGAATTGTATAATTCTCTAAAGCTGTTGGCCAAACATACGGTTATGACATCTTCATACGCCAGCAGATATATGGGACTGGATGGTCAGATGTATTTCATGTTCTATAGATCTGACGGTGCATGGTGCTGGTCACCATACGGAATATGCAGTGACATAGTAACGGTATTCAAGGAAGTGATGAATGCTGTCAGGGACAATGACATCAAGCGTATGGAAAAACAGGTTTCTGCGGCAGATTCATTGCGCCGTCTGATCAAGACCTTTTATCCCGAACAAGGCTGGCCTGTAATAGTTTCCGTTTCAACTCCCTGGACCGAAGACAACAAACTTGCACCCATTAAACACTTAAGTCTATACTCGTCATTTGGCGGCGATATATTCAGTAACAACCTTGATGTGGTTTTTACATTCAGTGACAAGGATTTCAAGGAGGAGTATAGAAAACTGTATCTTGAAAAATATGAAAGCACCATCCGTCAGGTTGCACACAAGATTTATGCCCTGTCTGATTTTGCTGATGATGATTATTTCTTTTCATTCATTGTTGATGAAAGTGTGACCAAGCCTCAGATCAGCAAAGACCAGAAGCAATTTGAAATCAAGCTTAAGGAAAGTGACCTCACTGTAGAAAAGATGTTATCATTGCTTATTGAAATTCAGGCATCAGAAATACATCTTGATTGTGGCCCCGAATTCAATCCGGAGGCTTTCCGTCTGCCCGAAGGTACAACTGTCCAGGATATTATCCTGAAACTCCCCGGAGTAACCATAGACAGTCTCAAGAATGTTTACGTAAACGGCAAGAAAGTGACACGTTTGTGACACAGAAGTATCGTTTCCCTGTGCCAGGAGACGTATTCAGAGATTTTTGCCGTTTAGAAGATGAACAACCAGATAAACTGCATTATGAGAAAGTTGTCTTTTATGTTTTTGGGCGTTGTGATGATGTCACAGCTAGCTCTTGCGGCCGGATATCCACTGAATGGTTCATGGGAGCTGATGGATCCGGAGTCCTGGAATTTTAAAAATATGCAGAATAAGGCTCCTGAGGGTTTTGTCAGCGGTTATGTGGTGAATGATGCCTGGGGTAATAATTATTTCAGCATGTATGTTGTAAAGAAGGCAGACAAGTATGAACTGGTATATAAAAAGCCCGGAATTGCCAAGACAAAAGAGATTGACGCTACGCTGGCAAAAGAGCTGTTGAAGACGGTTGACGATAATATAGGTGAAGCCCAGAAGCGTAGGGATTTTGAAATAGAGGATGCCAGGAAGAGAAGTGAGAAAGTAGAGACTGGTGAAACAGATGATGTTGAAATAATAGAGAGCATATTCTATGATGGTGATGTCATATATGCACTTAAGCCCGGAAAAATGGCATACTCCTGGCCTGGTATGTTTTATCGTTTGCCGGACAAGAACTGGAATGATCAGATGGCTATTCTCTCTGATGCCCAAGCATCGGATAATCAGGATATCAGAGTTGAATCTTTTGACGTGGACAAAGAGAACAATTATTCACCCAACGGCGATATCGTAGATGAGGAGATTTTTTACATTGATGAACCTCTCGATACAAATGCAATCTATTTCGTAGTTGAAGATTTACCGGAGTTTCCGGGCGGTACGCAGGCTTTAGCGGATTATCTGCGTGATAACATAAAGTATCCGGAATTGTGTCGCAAGGATAGTGTTCAAGGTCGTGTAATTATCTCCTTTGTGGTAGAGAAGGATGGTAGTATAAATAGCGCAGAGGTAGTAAAAAGTGTCCATGAACAACTTGATGCTGAGGCACTGAGGGTTATAAGCGCCATGCCCAGATGGAACCCGGGTAAACAGCGCGGCAAGACGGTTCGCGTAAAATATACCCTTCCTGTAAACTTCAGACTGGATGGTACTCCATATCTGAAAGTCCCCAAAAGTTCTGCTGAAAAAATAGATAATAAGACTGCCGAGATTATAGAAATTTTTGAAGAAGATTCTTATATCGAATGAATGACACAAATGGACCCATTCCTGTGTCAGTACAAAAGGGGTCTGTCCCCTTTTGTATCATTTTTACTCCAGCGGTATTTCAGGATGCTGTACGGCCAGCAGGGAGTCTTTCTGCGAGAGGTAGAACATGTATAGGATTACGTCCTTGTCACCATTGTTCTCGCCGTGGTGGATGGTGTTTACCATTTCTACAACTGGCTCGCCCTCATGAACTACCTTGGTCTTGCCGTCCAGTCCTATGATGGTCAGCTCGCCCTGCACCAGTATGCCGTAATTCATAACGGGGTGGTGGTGCCAGCCTAACTTTTTGCCGGCGGGGAAAACATACTTTACTGCCACCAGTTCGGGGCGGCCTTGCAGATAATCGGGCAACTCAACGCCATCCCAGCTCTGGCTGGTGCGTATCAGTTCGGTGCTCTGCACTTGTGGCGTGGGGTCTGACTCTTGTGCTTTGGCATCATTGCATGAGTTCAGTGATAAACATACTGTAGTCAAACCGCAAACTATGGTGGCGGCAAGCATCCGCAGATAAATCTTTTTCATAGTCCTTTATGAGAATTGTTGATTATGCGCAAATGTAATCAAATCTTCACGAATAGCACAATTATTTGTAAGTTTGCAAAGTCCAAACATAAAACATACTTGATGATGAAAAAGATAATGCTTATGGTGGCCGCAGTCCTTTTGTGCGGCATGTTCAATCTGAGTGCTCAGCCTACCTACACAGATATAGGTTTCAATGATATAGCCGATGTGTTTGCAGAGGTTAAGGCCAATGAGACGGTGGTGTTTCTGGTCAGACACGGTGAGCGCGGCCGTGATTACTCCAAGAACGGACTGCTGACCGAGAACGGAAAGGCTCAGGCCCGGATGGTGGGTGAGAAGATCAAGAGCGGTGAGCAGGCTTTCTACGCTCACTCTGATTATGGCCGAACCATACAGACCTGCGAGAATATTGCCATCGGCCGCGGCGATGAGTTCATTCATGAGGAGTGGGGCATACTCAACGGCGATTGGTACCGCAAGGATATTCCGGCTCTAAAGCGTAACGGTTGGGATAACTGGGAGTCATTGTCACAGTGGGCTTATGAGGGTGGCAAGGAAGAGGGCTTCTATAACCTGGAGGAGCGCAGCAAGGAGTGGCTGGACTCACTTAAGGCTCATCTGCCTTCAATGAAGCGCATCAACGTGCTTGTATCTCATGATTATATGGTGACCCCGATGGCTATCTACGCATCGGACAAGCAGGTTGACCTGCATTACTGGGTAAACCGCAAATGGATCAATTACCTGGCTGGCATAGCAATTATTATCGATCCTCAGGGACAGATGCGGTTCAAGACAATCCGCGGTCTGGACTCCGGCCTGCTGGTCAGATAAGACACTTTTGTTGGTCAATACCTGATTTTGAAGTAGTCCAGCAGTAGTCTGTAATTGTCCTGGGCGGTCAGGCAAGTGTCGGTCAGGTAGCCGTCTATGTGCCCCCATTCACGAAGTCCCCGGTAGTAGAAGAGCTTGAGTTCATCGGTTATTATGAATGGCACTATTCCGTAGGCCAGGCACTCCTTGAACATGATAAGACGTCCCACGCGGCCGTTACCGTCCTGGAAGGGATGTATGGATTCAAATTCATGATGAAAGTCCAGTATATCCCGGAGCGTCTTGTCCTGTATTGCGTTATATGCGGATAGCAGGGATTTCATGCGGGCGTGGACATCCTGGGGCGGACAGGTCATTTCACTTCCAACCTCATTGGGCAGTTGCTTGTAGTCGCCCACATTAAACCAAGATTTGCGGCTGTCTGAGGTTCCGGACTTGAGTATGCGGTGCAATTCCTTTATCAGGGATTCTGACAGCTTGTCCTGTGCCTTGTCTATGATCAAGTCTATGCATCGGAAGTGATTGGTGGTCTCCAGAATATCGTCCACATTCACGTTTTCATCTGTTATGCCTATTGTATTGGTCTCAAAAATGTATCTGGTCTGCTCATGGGTCAGGCGGCTTCCCTCTATATGATTTGAATTGTATGTGAGGTCAATCTGGGTCCGATGATAGATTCCGCCGCTTATCTTTCCTTCCTTCTCCTGGATCAGCCGCTTCAGGAGCGGGGATAACGGACGTTTGCCTTTTCGGGGCACCGAAGTGTCGGCAGGGAGGTTCCAGGTTTTCCCTGACAGAAAGGCTCCTTCAATCTTTCCTGCTGCGCACCAGTTCCTGACGGTGCGTTCTGAAATGCCGTTTTCATCGGCAAATTGACTGACAGTTATGTAATCCATTTCCTTTTATCGGCAAAATAGCGTTTATTCCGGCTACAAATATGGTAATTCTTGCCGATATCGGCAAATTTATTTTTGCAACGTTTTTGCAGCGGCTTTTTGTTGTTTCGGGATATACTTGAATCTAAATTTGCAGCATAACTTAAATTAAAACATTATGAGAAATGTATCTGTTGCGTTGCTTGCCTGTTTCATATTATCGGTCAGCAGCAGCGCTACCGCACAAAATGCCGGTAATACCGGCAACGGAGCAGTAACAGGTTCAAACGGACCTGCTTCACTGAGTGTGTCGGAGATTAACAGGTTGAAAGAGAAAGTCCTGATATTTATGGATGGTATCACTTGGGACATTGATTTTTATGACAGTGATTATTTTGATTGTGAAAACATATCGGAACTCAGGAAGAAGGCGTCAGATTTCCTGAATCTTAATCCGGAAGATATTGTTAAAGTGAGGTATCTTAAGGATGACGATGCTATCAAGGCGTGGGGAAGCCGTGGAAAGTACGGAGTCCTTGAAGTACATACAAATCAAAACAACTACGTTTCCCAAATGAAAGTTTCCGGAAAACAACCTAAGGAAGGTGATGTCATTCTTGTTGAAGTGAAGGATGAAAACGGTCCGTTGATGGCAACGGTTGACCTTCCCGGGAATGAAAAGCAGGCCATGCGCGTTTTGGGCAGTACCGACAAAGACGGACGTCTGGCTTTCCGCCTTGCTTATACCGGTGACCATATCAAAGTACAATGTCCCGGATATCATGGCGTTTACCAGGCAATCAAAGGTACCAGGATAGAAATAACCATGAAAAAGAATCCCTATCTGAATGAGGCCGATGTAGAGCTTGGCCGACGGAATGTGGAAAGGGCCCGGAACAATTACGGTTACAGAATGACTGAAACAACTGTATCGGGAGACAAGCCAAAGGCAAATGGCACTGTCTCAGGGGCACTTTTGGTTGAAGGCTCTCCAGTAAGCGATTGTATGATAGCTGAAATAGATTCAAACGGTAAGGTCTTTTCCACAACAAAGACAGACAGGGATGGCAATTTCTCACTTGTCATAAAGGATCCTGATGATTTCCTGTTTATCGGATATGATATCACCCGATACAATGTTCCACTTATTACAATAACTGGAAACAGATACCATATCAACATAGCACCTAAGATACGTCTTCGCGGATAGATTTTTTCTATATTGCGAGACGCATTTTCAGTAAATTGCGGTTTATTTAGCGGAAAGGCTTGAAATAGTGATGAGGAAAAGCTTCCTAACAGAGCAGGAACTGGCTTTGGGGTGCGTCCGTAATGATAGGGATGCACAGGCGGAGCTGTATACCCGATATTCATCAAGACTCTATGCAATATGTCTCAGATACATAGAAGACAGGGAGGAGGCGCGAGACCTGATGCATGACTGTATGATCAAGGCTATGGATAACTTTAAGTCTTTCCGATATGTCAGCGAAGGTTCACTTTATGCATGGCTTAGCAGGATTACCGTCAATATGGCTATCAACCGCCTTAAAGAGAGCTCCCGGTTCAGGCAGATTCCTTTTGAACAGGTTAGCGGGGATGAATTGGATAATGCTTTGGAGCCCGATGCTGAATCAGTCAGGAAGATACCTGACGATGTACTTGATAAGCTGATAGCTGAATTGCCTCCCGTAAGGCGTACGGTGTTCAATATGTATTGCATTGACGGATACAGCCACCGGGATATTGCCCTGGCATTGGGCATAACTGAGAGAACTTCCACATCGGTTCTGGCCAAAGCCCGCGCCAGCCTTAAGAAGGCATTGATGAACTATATAGATAAGACAGGACTATGAAGGATTGGGAAGACATAATAAAAGAACGTCAGTTGAGCCGAAAGGCAGAGCTGCCGGAGTCTGACTGGAATGATTTCCTCTCCAGGAAGGCCTCTCATGACCTTGCGGTAAAGCGCCGCCGATTCATTACAGCGGCCATATCGGTTCCTGCAGCAGCTGCAGTCCTGCTTTTGCTGTTCCTGATGCCATTTAAAGCTGTTGTACCGGATAATCAGATTTCACAGAACGAACAGTCAGAATCACAGATTACCACAGACAGTCTGGCAAATGAGATGGACAGCATCACGATTGAAAAACCGCAGGTTGAAATAGTGCAAGTCAAGCCTGAGGTAAAGCCCGAACCAAAACCTGTTGATTCAAGAATGGTTGCGCGAAATACCTCTTCGGTTAAAGGTCGTATCTATGACTTTGATTCGGCTGAGCCTATGTATTCTGCCGCTGTGATGATTTATCAGATTAACGGTGCTGACTCAACCTATATAGGTGGTGCTTCAACGGATGAAAACGGTGAGTTCGTGATTGGTAATCTTAAGCCGGGCAACTATGTTGCCAGCACCAGATTTATGGGGTATGATGACGCTAACAGGAACTTTACCATACGCCCGGGTGAAGAGTTGTCTGATATAGGCAACATTTCTGTAAGAGGGGGCAGGATGCTTTCTGAGATTGCCGTAAATGCAGTTGTGGCAAAGGTCCAGATGATCAGTGATACCGTAATGTTCAACAGCGCAGCCTATAAGCTTCCTGAGGGCGCATCTGTTGAGGATCTTATCCGAAAATTGCCGGGAGTTCAGATAGACAGTGCCGGAAATGTTACCGTTAACGGCAAGAGCATTTCAAGGATATTGGTTAACGGCAAGGAGTTTTTTGCAGGAGATACTACAAAGAACCTTACTCAGCTCACCGCCGAGATGATTGAGAAGGTCAAGGCTTATGAGAAGAATAGTGACCTGAGCAGTCAAACCGGAATAGATGACGGTAGGGAAGAGACGGTACTTGATCTCCACCCCTCCAAAAAAGAACTGCGTAAAGCCAGGAGAGCCGAAAGAAAAAGGAAAAGGAAGGACGCATTGTTAAACGACCCCTTTGCGTCAAAGTGACGCATTGTTAAACGACCCCTTTGCGTCATTTTTCAAAAAAAAGTATTATGTTCGCGTTTGAACATAATTACTAACCTAATAATAAAGATATGAAAAGGATTGTTCTTTCAGTCATGATGCTGGCTGCACTGTCTGTGTCGGCCCAGCAGAGAAACAATGCTCCAGTTCCGTCATATGCGGACGCAGTCGAGGATTTCAAGCCTTCAGTAATCACAAACCAGCCAGGACGTCAGTATCCGATGGTGAACTCGCAGGGTGCGGTACGCGTTCAGTTGCGTGCTCCGGGTGCTACATCGGTGCAGTTGGATCTGGGTCGCCGTTATGAGATGACCAAGGATGAGAACGGTGTTTGGACGGGTACATCGGCCCCGCAGGATGTAGGTTTCCACTACTATCAGCTTATTGTGGACGGTACGGCTATGCCCGATCCCGGAACCATCTCTTATTTTGGTGCAGGCCGATGGGGAAGCGGTATTGAGATTCCGTCGGACGATATGGATTTCTGGCAGGTTAAGGATGTTCCTCAGGGCTCTATCGTAGAGAAATACTACTGGTCAAAGGCCACTGAGAGCATGCGTCACTGCTTTGTGTATCTGCCCAATGAGTATGACAAGAACCCTAACAAGAAGTATCCGGTACTGTATCTGCAGCACGGTAATGCCGAGAATGAGTACGGTTGGTCAGTTCAGGGTCATACCGGTCAGATTATGGATAACCTGATTGCAGCCAAGAAGGCTGTTCCGTTCATCATTGTGATGGATTACGGTCAGGGCCAGAATATCCATCTGAAAGGTCAGTATGCTCCGGAGCCTCAGCCCCAGCAGCAGGGTCAGCAGGGTGGCCGCGGAGCCAGCAACGATGCATTCTCTGTAGTGCTTATGAACGACATCATCCCGTTCATTGAGAAGGAGTTCCGTGTATATACCGATGCCGCTCACCGCGGTATGGCCGGTCTGTCTATGGGTGGCGGCCAGACACGTCGTATCACATTGGCTAATCCCACCAAGTTCGGATACATAGGTATGTTCAGCGGCGGCACCATCAGCCCTGATGACGTAAACGGTGCGAACGGTTTCAAGAATACCGCCAAGCTGGTGTTCATGAGCAGTGGAAGCAAGGAGAACCCCAGGGTTATGGAGGCAGCCGAGGCTCTGAATGGCATGGGCGTAAAGGCTGTAGGTTACATTTCCGAGGGCACTGCCCACGAGTGGCACACCTGGCGCCGCAGTCTCTATCAGTTTGCTCAGTTGATTTTCAAATAAAACAACTAAAATAAGGAGGCTCCGGCCTCCTTTTTTATGCCTGACTTCTAACATTTTGTCATGGTTTTCGGAAGGGTTTACGTAAAAACTGACAAAATGGAAAGGATTGCAATTGATTTATTGCAAAGTGTAATCAATAGGAGCTTTTGACTTTGCAAAATATTTGTATATTGTTCAAAAGTTTATCACTTTTTTCATTGAAAATATTTGTTTTACCCAAATTAAGGGACTACCTTTGCGGCACGAATCAAAAACTTTAACACATATATTCTGTTATGAAGCATAATTTTTGCGCAGGTCCTGCTGTTCTTCCGCAGGAAGTGATTGAGAAATCAGCTCAGGCTGTCTATGATTTTGCCGGCACAGGCATTTCTATTCTCTCTATCAGCCACCGTTCTAGTGAGTTCAAGCCCGTAGTCGATGAGGCCGAGGCTCTCATCAAGGAGATTCTGGATGTACCCGAGGGTTATTCAGTACTGTTCCTGGCAGGTGGTGCCAGCATGGAGTTCTGTCGCGTACCTTATAACTTCCTTAACAAGAAGGCTGCTTACCTGAACACAGGTGTCTGGGCCAAGAAGGCCATGAAGGAGGCTAAGGCTTTTGGTGAGGTTGTTGAGGTTGCTTCATCAGCCGATGCAAACTACACCTTCATCCCCAAGAATTTTGAGATTCCTGCTGATGCGGATTATTTCCACTTCACAACAAACAATACAATCTACGGTACTGAGATCCGCAAGGACCTGGACAGCCCGGTTCCATTGATCTCAGATATGTCATCGGATATATTCTCACGTCCCATTGATGTAAGCAAGTACAACTGCATTTACGGTGGCGCTCAGAAGAACCTGGCTCCTTCAGGTATGGCTTTCGTAATCGTAAAGAATGATGCCCTGGGTCATGTTGACCGTTACATCCCCACAATGCTGAACTATCAGACTCATATTGACAACGGTTCAATGTTCAATACTCCTCCCACATTCACTATCTATTCTGCACTGGAGTCACTCCGCTGGCTCAAGGCTCAGGGTGGTGTAAAGGAAATGGCCAAGCGTGCCGAGGCCCGCGCAGCCAAGCTGTACAGTGAGATTGACCGCAACAAACTGTTTGTAGGTACCGCCAATGAGGAGGACCGTTCATATATGAACATCTGCTGGGTTATGCAGCCCGAGTACAAGGAGCTTGAGGATGAGTTCATGAGCTTTGCCAAGAGTCAGGGTATGGTCGGCATCAAGGGTCACCGTTCAGTGGGCGGTTTCCGCGCATCATGCTACAACGCTCTGCCTATGGAGAGTGTTGATGCTCTGATTGCATGCATGAAGGAGTTTGAGGCAAAACATTAAACTAAAATTGAAAATTGAGAATTGAGAATTGAGAATTTTTGGAGCAGTGAGAGGAGAGAAAGTTTACTTTCTATCCCGAGTCGCGACAAAAATCATGGAACGAAGTGACATAATTGACAATTAATTACACATTATATGAAGGTACTTGTTGCTACATCAAAACCTTTTGCAAAGGTTGCTGTTGACGGAATACGTGAAGTTATTGAAGGTGCAGGTTATGAGCTTGTACTGCTTGAGAAATATACAGAGAAGGCTGCTCTTCTCAAGGCTGTTGCCGATGTTGATGCCATAATCATCCGCAGCGATATCATAGACGCTGAGGTATTTGATGCCGCCAAGCAGCTCAAGATTGTGGTTCGCGCAGGTGCAGGTTATGACAATGTCGACCTGGCATCGGCCACCGCTCACGGAGTATGCGTAATGAACACTCCGGGTCAGAACGCCAATGCAGTTGCCGAGTTGGTAGCCGGTCTGATGGTTTACGCCGTACGTAACTTCTACAACGGCACATCAGGTATTGAGCTGCTGGGCAAGAAACTGGGTATCCACGCTTTCGGTAACGTAGGCCGCAACGTAGCCCGTATTGCCAAGGGATTCGGCATGGAGGTTTACGCTTTCGATGCATACTGCCCCAAGGAGGTTATCGAGGCTGCCGGCGTACATGCAGTTGACAATGTTGAGGATATGTACAAGACCTGCCAGTTTATCTCTCTGCACTTGCCTGCAACTGATGAGACCAAGAACTCAATCGGTAAGAAACTGGTTAGCCTGATGCCCAAGGGCGCTGTCCTGGTTAACTCAGCCCGTAAGGAGATTATCAATGAGGACGAGCTTATCCAGCTCATGCAGGAGCGTGAGGACCTTAAGTTCGTATCGGATATAGCACCTGCCGCCGCCACCAAGTTTGAGGAGCTGTTTGCAGGCCGTTACTTTGCTACTCCCAAGAAGATGGGTGCACAGACTGCCGAGGCCAACATCAACGCAGGTATTGCAGCCGCCAACCAGATTGTGGGATTCATCAAGGATGGTATAACCAAGTTCATGGTTAATCGTTGAAATAACGTTGGCGTTGGCTTTAGCCTTGGCTCTTAGCGAGCCTTTGGCCCGAATGCATAACGGAAGGTGGCCAATGCCAACGCTAACGCCAAAGTAATTAATTATGGCTATAGTAAAACCATTTCAGGGAATCCGTCCGCCCAAGGAACTTGTCGAGAAGGTGCAGAGCCGTCCTTACGATGTGCTCAACTCAGAGGAGGCCAAAGCCGAGGCAGCAGGTAACGAGATGTCCCTTTATCACATCATCAAGCCCGAGATTGATTTTGATCCCATAGCCGAGGAGACCGATCCCCGTGTGTATGCCAAGGCTGCCGAGAACTTCAAGAAGTTCCAGGACAAGGGCTGGCTCAAGCGTGACACCAAGGAGCAGTACTACATCTACGCTCAGACTATGCAGGGCAAGACCCAGTACGGTCTTGTGGTTTGCGCATACGTGGAGGATTACCTTAAGGGCAACATCAAGAAACATGAACTGACCCGTGCCGATAAGGAGGAGGACCGTATGAAACATGTTCGCGTAAACAACGCCAACATCGAGCCGGTGTTCTTTGCCTATCCCGATGACAAGGTGCTTGACGAGCTTGTTGCCAAGTACGTAAAGGGGGCTCCCGAGTACGATTTTGTTGCCCAGGGCGACGGTTTCCGTCATCAGCTCTGGATAATAGACAAGGATGAGGATATCAAAACGGTAACAGAGCGTTTTGCACATATTCCTTCACTTTATATCGCCGACGGACACCACCGCTCAGCAGCCGCTGCTCTGGTTGGTGCCGAGAAGGCCCGCCAGAATCCCAGCCACCGTGGTGATGAGGAGTACAACTACTTTATGGCAGTCTGCTTCCCGGCTTCACAGCTCACAATCATCGACTACAACCGCGTGGTCAAGGACTTGAACGGCATGACATCGGACCAGTTCCTCAAGGCACTGGAGAAGAACTTCATCGTGGAGAAAAAGGGTAAGGATATATTCAAGCCGTCAGAACTCCACACATTTTCACTCTATCTGGACGGAGAATGGTATAAGCTGACCGCAAAGAAGGGGACATTCGATGATTCAGACCCCATCGGCGTTCTTGATGTGACAATATCATCAAACCTGATTCTGGACCAGTTGCTTGGTATAAAGGACTTGCGCCGCGACAAGAGGATTGATTTTGTTGGTGGCATACGCGGTCTTGGAGAACTCAAGCGCCGTGTTGACAGCGGTGAGATGAAGATGGCTCTGGCGCTCTATCCCGTTTCAATGAAACAACTTATGGATATAGCCGATACGGGCAACATTATGCCGCCCAAGACCACTTGGTTTGAGCCAAAACTGCGCTCCGGTCTCGTGATACACTCACTCGACTAATTGAGAATTGAGAATTGAGAATTGAAAATTATAAAAATGGCTCGGAAGATTTCCGGGCCATTTTTAATGTCGCGGGCTTTACGCAGGTGCTTGTTAATTCTCAATTCTCAATTCTCAATTGTCAATTGGAAAGACTCTGTCTTTCCTGGGGAGTTTGGCGTTGACTTCGTTGTAGGCGTGGCGGGTCAGCTCTTCTATCAGCGGGCGGTCCACATCGGCATCCAGACGTATCTGGTTCCAGTATTTCTTGTTCCAGTGGAACGCGCCTTCTATCGCGGCGTAATGGTCACGCAGTTCCTGTGCACGGTCGGGGTCACACTTGAGTACCACAATATCGGGCTTATCGAGCGTAATGCAGGCAAAAATCTTGCCTTTGAGACGGAATACCACAACCGTATCGTCAAACGGCATATCCTCTGTTGTAAGAGGCAGGCTCAGGCAGTATTCGCGGAACTGTTCTATATCCATAACGTGTTTCAGTTCAACAGTTTGACAATCTGTTCCAGGTAGTGGGCATCGGTCTCATCAAAGGTGTTCAGATACCTGCTGTCAATGTCAAGTACGGCCGATACCTTATCGGCTTTGAATACGGGTACAACTATCTCGCTGCGGGACTGGCTGCTGCAGGCTATGTGTCCCGGGAACTTCTCCACATCTGGTACTACTATAGTCTCGCGGCGTTGCCAGGATGTTCCGCACACTCCGCGGCCAAGAGCAATGCGTGTGCATGCTATCGGGCCCTGGAACGGTCCCAGAACCAGTTGCTCCTTACCATCCTTATCGGCTCGGACAATGTAGAATCCTGTCCACCAGAATCCCATAGTCTCATGAATTAGAGCCGCCAGATTTGCCATATTCGCAATCAGGTCACTCTCTCCGTCCAACAGAGCAGCTGCCTCTTTAAGCAACTGCGTGTATTTGAGTTCTTTGTCTGTCATTTGATTATTATCCTCTGGTTTTCTGGCGTTCCGCTTTTTCCGCGTAATGTGACATTATATATTCCTTTAGGCATTGCCGATGTATCAAATGATACTGTACCGTCTTTGACGACGGATGATTCAAGTACTTGACCTGACATGCCTGATACCGTCACATTGTCATTGCCGGTAGATTCTGAAACATGAATATCCAAACGGCTTCCTTGCTCTATCACTGTCGGGCTTATTCCCATCCTTGAAGGAGAACGAGATATGGACATGACTTGTGTGGTTGTGGGGTTAATAACATATACTCCTTCATATGTTTTCCAATGGTAGTAATTGCCCGATCCTTGCTGTACATCCTCGGACGTGAGTATGTAAACAAGCCCATTCATGACAGATACGGAATTAACCCTGAGATATGTGGTGATTTGGTCCTTTTCATCGGGCAAACTGATGTATGCCAGTTGTGAGCCTTTGCTGTTCATGACCTTCAGACCTTTGTACTTGCGTGACTGGTTTACACTTCTGCGGATTACCCAATCATCGCATATCCATCCATCACCAAATCTGGGTATCAGCTCTATGTCAGCTATCAGATACTCCCAATTGTCATCATCGTTGAATATGTTCTGGCTGGCATAGATGGTGGTTGTAGGATAGAATGAGTTGTCAATGTCCTGATATAGGAATCCTTCCAGGTTTGGCTCATACTGGTAATAACCGTTTTCAACGGAATAATCAAGGTCTTTGGTCCATACGGCATTTGTGGTATCAAGTTCGGTATAATAACCAAAGAAGTGGTACATGCAGACACAACTGTCCTCGCTTACACCCCAGAACTCGTACGGATATTTGCGCCCGTAACGCTCAAACTGATAGAACTGATCATCCCTGAGATTGTTGCCCATCAAAGCCTTCATGCCGTCGGCATCAAAGAACTCAATCAGTTGGAATGACTCTCCGTATCCCCATAATCTCCGGATGAAATCCTCTATCTCAGGAATCATAGACAGGGTGTAAGTGGTATCCTTATCCGTAAACTTGTCATAGAACTTTTTATCAAATCTGACGTTCTCAACTATACCTTCGGCCTTTTGATAGTATGTGTCCGATGACTCCTGCAGTGGAATGGGAATAGACAGTTTTATGCCCTGCGGCCCGGGGCTCTCATAGATTCCAATCTCTGATTTCTTACCATTATGATCAAAATCAAATACCGTCATGTACGCCTTCCCGTCATTGGTCAGTTCCTTGGGAAGTGGACTAATAGTTGATTCGCTGCCCATACGGGCCTCCATCTGTACGGTCTGTGCAGAAATGGTAATTGCGGATATTGCCAACAATGCAGAAATGAATAATCTGTTCTTTAACATGAGGTCACTCTTTTTTATTCTGCAATAATAGTCAATTGTTCTCATCTGACAATCAAATTATGTACGTTTCAACTTTTCCGACAGGATAAACCGCTTGAGTTTTTTATTATTTTTGCAGATATGGCGGAGCATTGGAGCATATATGCGGATTGGAACCCTTGGCATGGTTGTACCAAGATAAGCCCGGGTTGCAAGTACTGCTATGTCTATAGGCAGGATGAGATGTACGGAAGTGAGATAGGGAGCAATCTGGCCCGCAAGACCGCCGCATTCAACCTGCCCGTTAAGCGTAAGCGTGACCGCAGCTGGAAAATTGAGCCGGGCAAGATGGTATTTACCTGCTTTACATCGGATTTTCTGCTCAAGGATGCCGATGAGTGGCGCCGTGAGTGCTGGCGTATGATGCGCGTGCGCAGTGACTTGTGGTTCTACTTCTTTACCAAGCGGATAGACCGTTTCATGGAGTGCGTCCCTGATGACTGGGCCGACGGTTATGACAACGTGCTGGTGGGCTGTACGGTTGAGAACCAGCAGATGGCTGATTACCGTCTGCCTATATTCAAGGCGCTGCCTATCAAGCACAAGTCAATCATTGTGTCGCCTTTGATATCGGCGGTGGATATTTCCGAGTATCTGGACAGTAGTATTGAGGAGGTATCGGTAGGAGGGGAGTCGGGGGTTGATGCAAGGCCGTGTGATTATGAGTGGGTGCTGGATCTGCGCCGCCAGTGTGTTGAGAAAGATGTGCCGTTCAGGTTCCATCAGACAGGCGCCAAGTTTATCAAAGACGGAAAACAGTATTATGTGCGCCGTCCTTTTCAACTCAGTCAGGCTCATAAGGCCAACATTGACTATAAGATAGACCAATTCTTTGTGCCCGAGAAAGTCAAGTTTGAGTGGAAGGAATCAGACTATCGGCAGGAAGAGTTGTTTGATGGATTATTAACCGAGTAAACTATAGAAGATGAAAAAAGTATTGTTCATTCAGATTGCCTGCGCGGCGATGATGCTGTGCGCATGTGGCGGTCATCAGTCTGGGCTATCGTGAATCTGACCCCAACCGTCCGGACCGCAAACCGACAAATGAGATGGTAAGGTTCTTCTGATGCAAGAGTATGGTCGGACCGTTTTTCTTTTGTATTTTTGTGAATGAATAAGAATGTGATATGAAAAAGATACTAGCTACAGCCGGTGCACCCGCAGCCATCGGTCCATATTCTCAGGGTATTAACCTGAACGGTACGGTATTTGTGTCAGGGCAGCTGCCGGTCAATCCGGCTGATGGCACTATGCCGCAGGGAATAGAACTTCAGACCCGTCAGTCTTTGGATAATATCGGTGCCATTCTTGCAGAGGCGGGTCTGTCTTTCAATGATATTGTAAAGACCACTGTGTTGCTGGCCGATCTGGCTGACTTTGCTGCCATGAATGCTGTCTATGCCGAATATTTTCCACAGGACAAGCCCGCCCGAGTATGCTACCAGGTAGTGGCTCTTCCCAAAGGGGCTCTTGTGGAGATTGACGCGATAGCCGGCAGGTAAGGCTCATTTATGAGAATTACGCGTAGTTTGCTGCTCTGTCTGGTCATGGCGCTTGCCACGGCTTCATTATGCTATTCTCAGAATAATCCTTATCAGATTGATGACGAGTGTTATAAATACATGACGGAGGCCGACAGGCTGATTGGTAAGCCGGGTATTCCGGCCTCCGAGGCTGAACATATATTCGAGCAATTTGTCAAACTGGACTCATTCGTACAGGGTACAGGACTGGGATTGAGTATATGCCGTCAGATAGCTCAGGCGTTGGGGGGCAGCGTATATCTTGACACTGAATATACCGGCGGGGCACGTTTCGTTTTCAATATTCCGGTATCAGGAAAGACCGAAGAGTAGGATATGGAGCATAGTACTGATACATATCTCACTGTTAAGGACAGTGCACAGACTCAGTTTGTCGAGCAGCGCAGCAGGTTCATTTCATTCATTTGGCATGTAACTTCGGCCGATGAGGTCAAGGATCGTATAGCAGCCCTGCAGAAAGAGTATTACGATGCGCGTCATATATGTTATGCCTATATGTTGGGCCCGGAGCGCACGGACTGGCGTGCCAATGACAACGGAGAACCGTCCGGTACTGCCGGAAAGCCTATCCTGGGACAGATAAACAGTTCCGGGCTGACCGAAGTGCTGATAGCTGTGGTAAGGTATTTCGGCGGTGTCAAGTTAGGGACATCGGGTCTGACGGAAGCCTACAGACAGGCTGCGGCGCAAGTTATTGCCAAGGCTGATGTTGTGACGGCATATGTAGAGAGTCGGGTTGCTGTCCTTTATACATACAACATGACCAATGTGGTCATGAAGGCGGTCAAGGATATGGACTTGCGGATAGTCAGCCAGGAGTGGGGCGCATTCAGGGCAGAGGGGCATTCGCGCAATTTTGACTGCCGCAGTGTGTTTTCGGCCAGACTCAGCGTTGTAAATCAGTTTATCGGTCGTCTGGAAACTGTGGCCGGTACACAGCCGGAGCCGGAACTGGCCTGTCTGGCCTAAGATTAACCGGTCATTGAATGTTATTGTTACGTTTTTTCAGTATGTTTGCAATACTGAATCATGTGAGTTAATTATTGATATTATAATGAAAACAGGAAAATTAAGCGCAGGCATAGCTTTTTTGCTTTTAGCGGTTTCAATGCAGTCATGCGGCGGCCAGACAAGGCCCGAGAACAACAATGGCCATAACCTTTGGCTTGGTGATATAACAGTTCCAGTAAACGCTCCTATGAAAGAGAAACTGGGTAAGTATGACAGCCAGTTGGGCGATGAGGGATTCCGCATCAGAAAGAATGACAAGGGTGAGGCTGTTATTTATGCAAATACGGATGCCGGCCTTATGTACGGCACTTATCACCTTAAACGTCTGAACGATTGCGGTGATTTGTCAAAACTGGACAAGGAGATAGTTGAGGTCCCGGCTTTCAGGTATAGGATACTGAACCATTGGGATAACCCAAACCTGACTGTGGAGCGCGGATATGCCGGCAAGTCACTCTGGAAATGGGAGGAGCTGCCCGGTAAGATACGTCCCGAGTATGAGGAGTATGCACGCGCCAACGCATCCATCGGCATAAACGGCACGGTTCTCAATAACGTGAATGCCGATGCCCGTATGCTCAGCCGCGAGTATCTTGAAAAGGTTAAGGTACTGGCCGATATATTCCGTCCGTATAATCTCAAGGTATATCTGTCACTCAACTTTGCCGCTCCCAAGCATCTGGCCGGTCTCAAGACCAGCGATCCTTTGGATAAGGATGTAATCAAGTGGTGGAACGATAAGGTGGCCGAGATTTACAGCATAATACCTGACTTTGGAGGATTCCTGGTAAAGGCCAATTCCGAAGGTCAGTCAGGTCCGCAGGACTACGGCCGCACCCATGCCGACGGTGCCAATATGATTGCTGATGCCCTGAAACCCTATGGCGGAATCGTGATGTGGAGGGCGTTTGTCTATGCTCCGGAGTCACCCGATCGCGCCAAGCAGGCAGTTGAGGAGTTCAAGCCGCTGGACGGACAGTTCCGTGACAATGTAATCATCCAGATCAAGAACGGTCCTGTTGATTTCCAGCCGCGTGAGCCTTTCAGCCCGCTGTTCGGTCAGATGGAAAAGACCAATGTGATGGCAGAGATGCAGATTACCCAGGAGTATCTGGGCCACAGCAACCACATGGTCTATCTGCACCCCATGTGGAAGGAGTGCCTGGACAGCGATACATATCAGAATGGAAAGGGAAGCACTGTGGCAGCCGAGACTCTAGGCAAGGTGCATGGTAATACAAAATACAGCGCAATTGCCGGCGTGACCAACATTGGCGACAGCGTTAACTGGTGCGGACACCATATGGCTCAGTCCAACTGGTACGCATTCGGCCGTATGGCATGGAATCCGGACCTGAGTTCGGAAGAGATTATCGATGAGTGGATAAAGCAGACATTCACAGCCGATAAGAAATTTGTGGAACCGGTGGCCAAAATGCTGCTGGAGTCACGTGAGGCTTGCGTCAAATACGAGATGCCCATGGGCTTGCACCACTGTTTCTCAGGTGCCGGACACTACGGCCCCGGACCTTGGGACCGTTCATCACGTCCCGACTGGGAGCCTGCATACTATCATAAGGCTGCTGCCGACGGAATAGGTTTTGACAGAACCTCCAAGACCGGTACCGATGCCGTAAGCCAGTATCATGAGCCGCTCCGTTCACTTTATGACAATGTGGAGACATGCCCCAAGGAGCTTATACTGTGGTTCCACCATCTGCCTTGGGATTACAAGATGAAGAGCGGTCGCACCCTTTGGGATGAGCTTTGCTACACCTTTGAAGAGGGTATCAAGGAGGCGCGCGGCTTTATCCGTACATGGGAAAGCGTTGAAAAATATGTCGACCCGTACCGTTACGGCCAGATTCATGACAAACTGGTTCGTCAGGCTAAAGATGCCATCTGGTGGCGCGATGCCCTGATGCTCTATTTCCAGACATTCTCTGGAATGCCCATACCGGATGACTGTACCAAGCCACAGCATACTCTGGATGAACTGCGCAGTTTCCGTCTGCGTATATCCAACTATGAGACTCCGGCACTTGATAAGCTGCCCGTTTATGAGTTGGACCTTTAATGACACTGATTTTGTTTTATTTATAAAAAGAAAAAGACTACTATGGCATCAATTCAGGATTTTATTCTTAAGCAAGTTACCGCACAGGCAGGTAAGGTTGATATTCCTTCAAACCTGAAGGATAAGGTGTTGGGAGGTCTGTCAGATTCGATATTCGGCAGCCTTACCCAGACAGCAGCCAAGTCAGGTGGCATTGAGACTATCAAGGAACTGGTTACAGGTAAGACCAAACCGGCTGCCAGCCCTATTACTTCACTTGCAACAAACCTGTTTACGCAGAACGTTCTCAGCAAGATGAACCTCGGCTCGGCCGCATCATCACTGACCGGACTGATTCCGGGAGTAATGGGAAGCCTGTCATCTTTCATCAAGGATCAGGACGGAGACGGTGATATAGACCTTCAGGATTTCCTGGCAGCCTTGAACGGCGGCAAGGGTGGTGTACTCAAGACAGCCACTTCAATGCTTGGCGGACTGTTCAAGAAGTGAAGTTGACAATCTGTTTTTTACGCCGGGCTTGAGTTGTCAGGTCCGGCGTAAAAATTTTATGCATTATTATACCCAGTTGATAAAAACTGACTATATTTGCCCAGTAAATTCTAAAAACAAAAAGGATTATGAAGAAATTATTGTTTATGGCAGCAGCTCTGCTCACAGCAGGATTTGCCAGTGCACAGATCACTTACTCAATTGGTTATTTGAACTCAACCCAGGATTTTGACTATCCTCTTTTATCTCCGAAAGACAAGACTTACAGCGGTTTTTCAATCGGAGTTGATGACAATATCAATCTGGCAGGTGATTTTAACGTAGCTCCCGGTATAGGTATGGAGTTCTCATTTGACAAGGATGATGATATAAAGTATAAGGAGTTTGCCCTGTTTGTTCCGGTAGATTTCAATTACGGTTTTGCCATCTCTGACAATTTCAAGCTGTCAGTTTTTGCAGGTCCTACTTTCAATCTTGGCCTTATGCAGAAGGCTACCGGTGACAATGATTATGAGTTTAACTACTATGATGAGGATGAAGGTAACATGGGTCGCTTTGATATCCTGCTTGGCGGTGGTATCTGGTGCGATATCCAGGACCAGTTCCGTATCAAGGTAGGCTATAAGGCTGGTATGCTCAACACTTGCAAGACTGATGACTGCACCAGAAAGACCAATGTTCTCTCTGTATCATTCGGTTATATTTTCTGATTGACGGAACAGGTAGTGACTTTCATTCCTGCCTAGACTATAAAAAAGTAAGACGTCCTGATGGGCGTCTTACTTTTTTTGAGCCGAAGGCGGGACTCGAACCCGCGACCTACGCATTACGAATGCGTTGCTCTACCAACTGAGCTATTTCGGCCTCTTTCGGCCGCGAAGGTAGTAAAAATTATTTGGCTGTGTCGGCATTTTTGAGTTAATTTGCAATTTAATATATCTATAATATATAATCTCATATTGTAGTATGAAATATGCACTGGTTACAGGTGGCTCAAGAGGGCTCGGAAGGGCAGTCTGCATAAAGCTTGCAGCTCAAGGCTACCCGGTTCTGATAAATTACAAATCTAACTCAGAGGCTGCTCTTGAGACCAAGCGTCTCATAGAGGAAAATGGAGGTAATGCCGAACTTATGCCTTTTGATGTATCTGTTCAGGCTGAAGTTGAGGGGGCAGTAGACAGATGGCAGGACTCTCATAAGGATGACTATATAGCGGTTCTTGTCAACAATGCCGGTATACGACGTGACAATCTGATGGTCTTTATGCAGGATGATGACTGGAACAGCGTCCTTGACACCAATCTCAACAGTTTCTTTTTCCTGACCCGTCGTCTGCTCAAGGATATGCTTTCCAAGCGCTGGGGCAGGATAGTCAATATGGCATCCCTGTCCGGAATCAAGGGATTGCCCGGACAGACCAATTACTCGGCAGCCAAGGCTGCGCTGATAGGTGCAACAAAGGCTCTGGCGCAGGAGGTTGCCGCACGCAAGGTTACGGTAAACGCAGTCGCTCCAGGTTTCATAGCTACAGATATGACCAGGGAACTGCCGGAGGATGAACTCAAGAAGATGATCCCGGTGGGTCGGTTCGGTCGTCCCGAGGAGGTGGCCGAAACTGTGGGGTTCCTGGTTTCGGAGGGGGCATCGTACATAACCGGTGAAGTTATTTCGGTTAACGGAGGATTATATACCTGATCAGAATGGGAAGAGTAGTTATTACAGGAATGGGCATATGGAGTTGTCTGGGTACAAACCTGGATCAGGTAAGGGACTCTCTGTTTGCCGGAAAGTCAGGGATTGGGATAGATCCCGCGCGTAAGGAATACGGATACAGGTCACTCCTGACCGGTATAGTGGAGCAACCTGTCCTGAAGGGGGTGCTTGACCGCCGTCTGCGCGCAGGTATGAGTGAGGAGGCAGAGTATGCTTTCATGGCGTCACGTGAGGCTTTTGCGGGTGCCGGTGTAGATGATGATTATCTGCTGGCCAATGAGGTGGGTGTGATATTCGGAAATGACTCAAGTGCCAAACCTGTTATTGAGACCAACCGCATAATGGAGGAGTACAAGGACAGTGCCATGCTTGGATCGGGTCTGATATTCCAGTCCATGAATTCTACAGTAAACATGAATATGAGTACCGTATTCCACCTGCGCGGTGTCAACTTTACGCTGAGCGCCGCATGTGCCAGCGGATCGCACGCCATCGGGATAGGGTACATGATGATACAGCAGGGATTGCAGGATATGGTTCTGTGCGGAGGTGCTCAGGAGACCAACTATCTCTCAATGGCATCGTTCGATGCTCTGTCGGCATTCTCGGTACGCATGGACGAGCCTACCAAGGCATCACGTCCGTTTGACCGTGACCGTGACGGACTTGTTCCGAGCGGCGGTGCTGCTGCCCTGGTACTTGAGGATTATGACCATGCCGTTAAGCGCGGCGCCAGGATACTGGCCGAGGTTGCAGGATACGGATTCTCATCGAACGGTACCGGAGGTATATCACAACCCAATTCCGATGCATCGTTCCTGGCTATGAGCCGTGCCCTCAAGCAGGCCGGTGTACAGCCTGATGACGTTGACTATATCAATGCTCACGCCACATCCACACCGCAGGGCGATATGTTTGAGGCCGTAGCTCTGGCACGTCTCTTTGAGGGACGAAAGGCATGGATAAGCTCCACCAAGTCAATGACCGGTCATGAGTGCTGGATGGCAGGCGCCAGTGAGGCAGTCTACTGCACGCTTATGCTCAACAACGGCTTTGTGGCTCCCAACATTAACTTTGAAAACCCGGATGAGTATTCGGCCAAACTCAATATAGCAGCCGATACTAAACAGACTGAATTAAGGACTATACTGTCAAACTCCTTCGGTTTCGGAGGAACCAACAGTGCACTTGTAATCAAGAAGATATGAATCTGTCACCAGCCTTGAAGGAGGCATATACCAAGGAGCATCTCAGCGCCCGTGACGCACAGCGTCTGGCTGAGTTCATCGCTTGGGGCCCGATAGTTTTCCAGGCATCACGCCTGATGATAAAGTTCGGAATACTGGACCTTCTGCGTGATAACGTTGACGGTCTTACACAGCAGGAGATTGCCGATAAGACCAAGTTGTCTCTCTACGCCGTAAAGGTGTTGACCGAAGCCTCCCTATCCATAGGCACAGTATTACTGGACCCTGAGACTGACCGTTTCCGCCTGTCCAAGACAGGATGGTTCCTGCTTACAAATCCCATCACTCGCGTAAACATCGACTTTAACCACGATGTCAATTATGAGGGTTGGTTCCGTCTTGAGGAGTCTCTCAGGGAGGGTCGTCCGGCCGGATTGGAGCATTTCGGAAGCTGGCCTACGGTATATGAGGGTCTTTCACAGCTGCCGGAGCAGGTGCAGAAGAGCTGGTTCGGATTTGACCATTTCTACTCGGACCACTCGTTTGACGAGGCACTCAGGATTGTGTTTGACGGCGGAAAGACGGAATCATTGGTCGATGTGGGAGGCAATACCGGCCGATGGGCCATGCGTTGCGTAGATTACAGCGACAAGGTGAAGGTTACCATTATGGACCTGCCGCAACAGCTGGAGATGATGCGCCGTCAAACCGCCGGACAGAAGGGCGCTGACCGTATAGATGGATTCGGCATAAACCTGCTGGATCGCAATCAGAAGTTCCCCCAGGGCCGTCACTTTGACGCTATATGGATGAGCCAGTTTCTGGACTGCTTCTCGGAGGATGAGATACTGAGCATACTTACCCGTGCCACCGGTGCCATGGACAAGGATACCCGTCTTTACATAATGGAGACATTCTGGGACCGCCAGAAGTATGAGCCGGGAGCATTGTGCCTGACCATGACAAGCCTCTATTTCACAGCCATTGCCAACGGTAACAGCAAGATGTACCATTCGGAGTGCATGGAGCGTCTGGTGGAAAAGGCAGGCATGAAGGTTGAGACAATACATGACAACCTGGGTCAGGGAGGTCACAGTATCATGGTATGTAAACTGAAATAATCAAACAAGTAATAACATATGGACAGAAAAGAGATTGAAGCCAAAGTCAGGAATTTCATGATCGAGGATCTTGAGATTGATGCGGATAAGATCAGTCCCGATGCGCTGCTCAAGCAGGATCTGGGTATAGACAGCCTGGACTTTATTGACATTGTGGTCATTGTTGAGAAGACATTCGGAGTCAAGATCAAGAGTGAGGAGATGGCTGGGGTAAAGACCTTCAGCGCGTTCTGTGACTATTTGGAGAGCAAGCTTGGCTAAGAGAGGGGGTAAACCCACTGATTGGAAGGGTAAGACCGACGGTCTGCCATGGATGATCCGTTCCCTGGTATTCCTTATGAAGGTCATAGACAGGCGCATCATCTATTGCTTTATGGCAGTTGTAGTCCCTTTCTATATGCTTTTCAATCACAAAGGCTATCTGGCCATCTACAGGTTTTTCAGAGAGCGTTTCGGCTACGGCCGTATCAGGTCATTCCTGAATGTTTACGCCAATCATTTCCGGTTCGGACAGGTCATAATAGACCGGTATGCGGCATTCGCCGGCAAGAAGTTCCGGTTTGAACTGGACGGCAACGAGAGGTTTATGGAACTTGTAAACGGTGAGGGTGGATTTGTACAACTCAGTTCACACGCCGGCAACTACGAGATGGTTGGATACGGTCTGACATCGGTCACCAAGAAGATAAACGGTCTGTTCTATGGCGGTGAGACTCAGGTGATGATGGACTTCAGGCGCAAGATACTGGCTATGCACAACGTGAACCTGATTGAGGTGAATGAGTCAATGTCTCACATATTTAATATGAATGCGGCTTTAGACCGCGGTGAGATTGTGAGCATGACTGGTGACCGCCTGTTCGGATCGGCCAAATCGATAAAGTGCATGTTTCTGGGCAAGGAGGCGCAGTTCCCCATGGGGCCGTTCGCCCTGGCAGTACAGAAGGATGTTCCCATGCTGGCGGTGTTCTCAATGCGTGACCATGGCCAATATAGGGTTTATGTGAGGGATATAAGACAGGATGAGTCAGTTCCGTTAAGAGCCCGAATGGCCGATATGGCCGCCCAATTCGCTGCCGAACTGGAGAGAGTGGTCAGGTTGTATCCCGCGCAGTGGTTCAACTTCTATGATTTCTGGAAGGAGTGATGAATGAGTTTGAAAAAGTTGATGTCCACACGCTGCTGCCGCAGCAGGAGCCGTTCGTGATGATAGACCGACTGGTGCATTATGACCCAGTCAGGACTGTCACGAGCCTTGAGGTAAGGGCTGACAATATCTTTGTTGACAATGGTCATCTGTCAGTGGCCGGGATCAACGAGAATATTGCCCAGACATGCGCGGCCAGGATGGGATACATAAGCCGTTCATCGGGTGAGAGAGTCAGGATTGGGGTGATTGGCGCCATAACCGGGTTCAGCGTGAGCCGTACTCCGCTGACGGGCGAGGTGCTGACAACGACTATAGATGTGGTGCAGGAGGTGTTTCAGGTTACGCTGGTTCACGCCACGGTAAGAGTGGGTGATGAGTTGATTGCCGAAACGGACCTCAAGATAGCACTGCAAGACTGATAAAAAACTGATATGAAAGAACTTAAGGCAACCGTACCTTTAAAAATCCGCTTCAGCGAGGTGGATTCTATGAACATTGTTTGGCACGGCTCGTACATGATGTACTTTGAGGATGCCCGCGAGGCGTTCGGACGTGAGTACGGGATAGCCTATCTTGATATTTTCGGCAACGGTTATTATGCCCCGCTGGTGGAGATCTCTTTCAAGTACAAGAGCCCCATCACATATGACATGAAGCCTGAGATAACCATAACCTACAGGCCGACCGATGCCGCCAAGATAGTGTTTGACTATGAAATAAAGAATCCGGAGACGGGTGATGTGCTTGCCACGGGCCATTCCGTGCAGGTATTCATGGACCTGAACTACCAACTGGTTTGGATCAATCCGGATTTCTATGAGGAGTGGAAAAGAAAATGGCTCGAGTGATAAGATGCATAGCAGATAACGTGGTGTCGCCGCTGGGAACAACTTCACGTTCCAACTACGACAGTGTAAAGGCCGGCAGGTCCGGGCTGGCACTTTATGAGTCTATGGGCAATATCAGCACGCCTTTTGTACTGTCACGTATGGACCGCGTCGTAATAGACGGTCTTTGCGCGGAACTTGGAATACAGGGCAACTATACTTTCTTTGAGAAGTTCCTGCTGTGCTCATCGGTTCAGGCCGTAAGGGATGCCGGTATCGATGCCTCATCGGACAGGGTGCTCTTTATCATATCCACTACCAAGGGCAATGTTTCACTCTTGGGACAACCTCAGGAGGGAGTTGAGCAGGAGCGTGTATTGCTGGCCAGGGCCGCTCGTGAGGTAATGCGTTTCTTTGGCAATCCAGGCAAGCCCATCGTGGTATGCAACGCATGCATATCGGGCGTATGTGCTCAGATAGAGGCCATGCGTGCCCTGCGTAGCGGACGTTATGATTATGCCGTTGTGATAGGGGCCGATGAGCAGTCGCCGTTCATCATATCGGGATTCCTGTCGTTCAAGGCCATATCCGATGAGCCTTGCCGTCCGTTCGACAAGGACCGCAAGGGCCTGAATCTTGGCGAATGTGCCGCAACGGTGGTGCTGGAGGCATCGGATGATAAAAAATGCGGCTGGGAACTTGTATGCGGCGCTATCCGCAATGATGCCAATCACATATCGGGCCCGTCGCGTACGGGCGAGGGCAGTTATCTGGCTCTGATGGAGGTGCTTAAACAGTGTAACCGTGATAAGTTGGCCTTTGTTAACGTACACGGAACAGCAACCGCGTATAATGACGAGATGGAATCGATAGCCCTGTACCGTGCTGGTCTGATAGATGTACCGGTAACGGGACTGAAAGGTTATTACGGACATACAATGGGTGCGGCCGGCATAATGGAGAGCATACTATCCATGTATGCCGTCCGGGACAATACGGTACTGGCCACACGCGGATTTGCGGTGCAGGGAACAACCTGGCCGGTAAGCGTGAGCAATGGGTTGAGAGAGTGCAGGGGCAGTGAGTTCATCAAGCTGCTTTCAGGATTCGGTGGCAGTAATGCCGCCCTGTTATACAGATATTCGGAGTAGGTATGGAGAGGAGAGGACTTGACTTTGTAGCATTGAATCAGGGTAATGCACAGCTTACCGGACTGTACCGCAGCCAAATAGGGGACTGGCCCAAGTTCTTCAAGATGGATACTCTGAGCAAAGCCGGATTCGTGGCGTCCGAACTGCTGCTTAAAAAAACGGGGGAGCACAGGCTGGAAGGCGAAGAATACACACACAGCCGCGCGATAGTGCTATTCGGATCGACGGCGTCACTCTGCGCTGACCGGAACTATCAGGAAACCATTCAGGACAGGGACAATTATTACCCAAGTCCGGCGCTGTTTGTCTATACCCTGCCCAACATAGTGACTGGTGAGATAGCCATCCGCAACCATTGGCGCGGGGAGACATCTTTCTATGTTCTGGAGGCTCCCGATGCAGCCCAGATGGCCTTTCATCTGGCATGCGCATTCGATGATCCCGAAACGGAAAGCATTCTGGCAGGTTGGGTGGACAGCCGGAACAATGATGATTATCAGGTTTTCATGACTCTCATAGACAGGGAGGATGCCGCCGATACCGAATGGCTTGCCGGACAACTGGATTTGATTATTAACAATTTAAACAAATAACGATATTATTATGGAAGAGATGATTCTTAAACTGAAGCAGGAGATTATTGAGGTTCTGAATCTTGAAGACATCAAGCCCGAGGATATTGACAATGACGCTCCTCTGTTCGGAGAGGGACTGGGTCTTGACTCAATCGACGCTCTGGAGCTGATAGTTCTGATGGAGAAGAACTACGGCATAAAGCTGCAGGATCCTGCCAAAGGAAAGGAGATATTCAAGTCCATCAACGTGATGGCTGATTATATTCAGAAAAACCGTACCAGATAATGTCTCTGAACAGGTCAGTGCTGATAACCGGCTGCGGCATAGTGAGTGCCATAGGCCTGGATTGCGGACAGGTATTGGATTCGCTCCTTAAGGTACGTACCGGAGTGGGACCGCTCAAATACCTCAGGACCGGGCATACGGAGTTCCCGGTAGGTGAGGTCAAGCTGTCCGATGAGGAGATGGAGCGTATGATGGGCATAGCTCCCGGTACGCCTACAACCCGTACGGCACTGATGGGAATGATTGCCCTGCATGAGGCATTGGGGCAGGCCGGACTGAATAAAGATGACCTTAAGGAGTGCGGTTTCGTGAACGGCACCACCGTGGGCGGCATGGACAAGAGTGAGCAGTACTATCTGGATTTCATAGAGAATGACAGCCGAAATGCCTACATCAGCACCCATGACTGCGGATCGTGCTCCGAGATGATTGCAGACCGGTTTGGTGGTTTCAAGATGATAACCACCATATCCACAGCATGCTCATCGGCCGCAAACGCCATTGAGATGGCTGCCGATATGATTCGTCTGGGTGAGGCCGATATAGTTGTGGCAGGAGGGTCGGAGTGCATAACAAAGTTCCATCTGAACGGTTTCAACTCGCTTATGATACTGGATCATGAGCAGTGCCGTCCGTTTGATGCCGGCAGGGCCGGTCTGAATCTGGGCGAGGGGGCCGCTTTCGTGGTGCTTGAGGAGGCTGGTCATGCGGCTGCCCGTAGCGCCAAGGCTCTGGCACGTCTTTCTGGTTACGGCAATGCCTGCGACGCTTTCCACCAGACTGCTTCATCACCTGATGGCGAGGGCGCTTATCTTGCTATGAGCAAGGCTCTTAAGTCTGCAGGTTTAAAGCCGTCGGACATAGATTACGTGAACGCTCACGGAACGGGAACTCCCAACAACGATGAGAGTGAGAGCCAGGCCATGATGCGTGTGTTCGGCAAGGATCTGCCGCCAGTGTCATCGACCAAGGGCATGACCGGACATACCACAAGTGCATCGGGATCAATCGAGACGGTTATCTGTATTCTGGCTCTTAAGAACGGATTCCTGCCCGTGAATTACGGATTCAGCAATCCTATGGAGAACGGCATCGTGCCTAACATGGATCTGCATAAGGGCTGCAAGTTGCGTCACGTGCTCTGCAACTCGTTCGGATTCGGCGGAAATGATTCGTCATTGGTAATATCGGCAGTGGAATGATTATGGAAAACAAGTCTGTCAAGATTCTGTCTGCCAAGCAGATATCAATCCAGAATCCTCTCACTGAGGAGTGGATGGAGAATCCTCTGGGTTACACTGAGGATTACGTACGTGCCGTTGACCCTGATTTCAAGCAGTTCATATCGGCCGGCGATGCGCGCCGTATGGGCAAACTGCTCAAGCGTGCTCTTGCCACATCGCTCTCCGCTTTACAGGAGGGTGGGATAGAGAATCCGGATGCCATTATAACCGGAACGGGATTCGGCAGTATTGAGAATACGGAGCTTTTTCTGGATGCGCTGGTACGTGAGGGTGAACAACTGCTCAAACCCACTCAGTTCATGCAGTCAACGCACAACACAGCATCGTCCCTGATAGGAATACATACCAAATGCCACGGATACAACTCCACCTACTCTCAGAAGGGTTTCTCGTTTGACAGTGCCCTGTATGATGCCTGGATGCAGTTCCGTCTGGGCAGGATCAGGTCTGCACTGGTGGGTAGCCACGATGAGATGTCGCCCGTGTTCTCAGGGTTTGTGCGCAAGGCCGGTCATGTAAAGGAGGGTGAGATTTGCAGCGAGGCTGCCGTATCTGTACTTCTGGCAGACAGCGGTGATTCGGCATACTGCTCACTTGAAGGCGTAAAGCTGTTTGACAGACCCTCTCAGGATACTCTCAAGCAGGTTTTGGCCGATATGACCGCGGGCGGCACGGATGCCGTGATGACGGGCATGAGCGGCAACGCTGAGAATGATTCATGGTACGGATTTCTGGATGCTATGCTTCCGGGTGTTCCTAAGTTAAGATACAAGCCCCTGTTCGGGGTCAACTTCTCGTCATCGGCCATAGGATTCTATGCATCGGCATGCTGCCTCAAAAGGGGTAGTGTACCGGCTGTGCTTTCGGCATCGGGCAAGGCTATTGACTGCCGCAAGGGCATTCTGGTGGTGAATGTGGTTGAGGGACGTCATTATTCATTCGCACTTTTGAAACCGGTATGTGGAAGATAATTCCTTACTCATTGCTGCAGAGCCTCCTGTTGGCGGCAGGTCAGCTTATGATGAAGCTGGCCCTTAACCACATGAGCCCGTATCAGGGTTTCTGGCGCTTTATAGGCCATGAAATAACCAACTGGTGGTGGCTGGGCTGCGGCATATCAATGGGTGGCGCTACGGTGATGTGGTTCTATATAATGAAGAACTTCCCGCTCAGTGTGGCATATCCCTTAAGTTGCCTGAGTTTTGTGTTCGGAATGCTGGGAGCCATGCTGTTCCTGGGCGAGCAGATTCCGCTGGGTCGCTGGATAGGCATCGGCCTCATACTGGTGGGTGCGGCATTCATAAGCAGATGATATGAAGAGGCTCTATTTCATAGTTACTGGTATTGTCCTGCTGCTGGCAGTGGGAGTGTGGGCTGTACCGTTCGGCGGGCAGCAGACTGAGAATGAGATGATTGAGAGTATTGCCAAGGCGTGCTCCGATATGCGTTCCATGAAGTGTGACATAAGCCAGACACGCACTGTTCCGCTCATGGACGAGCCTCAGAAATCATCCGGAACAATGATTTATATACAGCCTTCAAGATTCTGTCTGGATTATAAGGAGCCTTTTGAGTGGAAACTCAAGGTTGACGGAGACAACGTGACGGTTGGCTCCGGTCAGGAGGCCGCTGGTGATGCCGGACGCCTTTACAAGGGTATGTCGGGCATGATTCTGGGATGCATGTCTGGGCAGATGCTCAAGGATAACCGCACATTCAGCGTATACGTGACCGATACCGGTGCGGAGTGGAAGGCAGTGATGATTCCGCAGCGCCGTGACATGAAGAAGATGTTCAGCCGTATTGAACTGGGATTCGATCCCGAAACACGTCTGCTTAAAAGACTTCTTATGGAAGAGGCCGGAGGTGGCAGTACGGAGATATTTATAAGCAATGTGAAACTGAACGGGGACTATGAGGCTGAATGGTGATTTTTACAGGATAGAGTCCCGTCTGGAGGACCGGCCACAGGGACAGTCAGGGTTCAACGTCATTCTGAATCCTGACCATCTTATTTATAAGGCACACTTTCCGGGACAGCCGGTGACTCCCGGCGTCTGCATACTCCAGATGATTCAGGAACTACTTTCGGTAGAGATGGGTATTCCATTGTTTATCAAGAAGATAAGGAATGTAAAATTTACTAACATGATATCGCCTGTGACAGACCGAAGGATATCGGTACTGTTCGGTTGCATCACCGGGGAGGAAGGTGGCATCAAGGCTCAGGGAGTGGTGGCACGTCCCGACAATGGGGCCGATGTGTTCCTTAAGTTCTCGGTTTTTCTTGTTAAGGAATCATTCTGAAATGACACCAAGATACTGCGTCATATTACCCACGTACAACAACAGCGGCACCCTGACCGATGTGGTGGAGCGTACGCTTAAGGTATGCCCCGATGTGATTGTGGTAAATGACGGCAGTACTGACAATACACAGGCCAAGTTGTGCGGCCTGGATGTGAGTGTCATCAATCACGACAAAAACCGTGGCAAAGGTAAGGCCCTTAAGACGGGATTGCACTATGCCGCCGAGAACGGGTTTACACATGCCGTGACTATAGATTCCGACGGACAGCACTTTCCCGAGGATATTCCGGCAATGATTGAGGTATCCCTGCAGCATCCTGATGATATAATTGTGGGATGCCGTAACCTGACTACCGAGAATATGCCGCGTCAGAATACCTTTGCCAACCGATTCTCAAACTTCTGGTTCCGCCTGCAGACCACACGGAAATTGGAGGACACCCAGTCCGGATTCCGTATCTATCCGCTTGATTCTCTTTACGGTATGGGCCTGATAATCTCCCGATATGAGGCGGAATTGGAGCTGCTGGTGTTTGCCGCATGGCACGGAGTGGGCGTTCAGGGTGTGCCGGTACACGTATGGTATGCCCCCGAGGGTGAGAGAGTTTCACACTTTCGCCCGTTTTGGGATTTCTTCAGGATCAGTGTCCTGAATACGGTATTGTGTTTTGGTGCGCTGCTGGTGGGATTGCCGCTGGCTCTGTTGCGTAAGATAGGAATACGGCTATGAGAAAACTGTTCCTGGGCATATATGACTGGCTATCGGGGCGCAAGACGGTTGCGGTCCTTCTGGCCACGTTCATTATGCTGCTCTCGGTTATATCGGCCCTGCGCATGGATTATGAGGAGGATATAGCCCGGTTCCTGCCTCTGGACACACGTGACACCCGCCAGACGGAACTGATGGACCGCCTGCAGGAGCAGAACAGGATAGCGGTGATATTCCGTTACGACGGCAGTGATGACGTAGAGAGTGCTCTGGCCGATGCCATGGACCGTTTTGAGGAGCTCTGGTTTGATTATGATACCTTAAGTCTGGTGCCCGATATGTCCGCTCTGGCCGATGAGTCCATGGCTATGGAACTGATAGAGTTCGTACAGGAGCATACTGCCAGTTTCCTGACCGATGCCGATTACCGCCGTATGGATTCGCTGTTGTCACAGCCCGGATATGTGGACAGTCAGCTTGAGGCCGACCGCCGTTCATTGCAGATGCTTACCGGCGGATTCACCAAGAACCTTATTCCAAATGATCCGCTCAACCTGTTCTCGCCGTTGCTGATAAGACTCTCTGAGATTGGCGGCAATACAGGTTTCCGCGTATCGGAAGACGGTTATATGATACACTCCACGCTCCCGGTGGGGCTGCTCTTCTTTGACTCACCTTATGGACAGAGCGAATCGGACCACAACGCAGGTCTGGTGGCTCTTGTGGAGAGGGTGGGCGCACAGGTTACCTCCGAGACTGGTATCGCGGTGTCTCAGATAGGTGCTCCGGTTATTGCAGTCTCCAATGCGGAGCGCATCAAGAAGGACAGTATCCTGGCTGTTGCACTGGCCGTAATTGGTATCCTGATAGTGCTCTGGTTCTCATTCAGACGCATAAGCGACATGCTGTGGCTGGTTGTTACACTGCTTTTTGGAGGCCTGTTTGCATTGGGCCTGACCGGACTGTTCAAGGACAGCATATCGATAATTGTCATAGGACTGGGCTCGGTGCTGGTGGGTATAGCGGCCAATTATCCGCTGCATTTCCTGCACTCGCTGCACGATACGGCCGATAACCGCCGCAGTCTGGGTGATATGGTGGTGCCGTTGCTTACCGGCAATATAACCACTGTGAGCGCATTCTTCTGCCTGATATTCCTTAAGGCCGAGGCCATGCATGACCTGGCACTTTTCGGGTCATTCATGCTGGTGGGCACCATACTCTTTACTCTGGTATTCCTGCCCGTGTTTGTAAAGCCCAGAAAGCTTGCCGCGGGTGAACAGCCCCGTGAGGAGAAGGTGGAACCCCGTCTGAACCGCACCGGGCGTATGGTATCGCGTGTGGTGATGCTCATAACGGTTGCCATGCTGATATGGGGCGGTAGTGCCGGATTTGATACGGACCTGAACCATATCAACTACATGACTCCGCAGCAGAAGGCTGATCTGGAACTGATCTCAAGCGGTGTTGACCAGGGTTCCATGGACCAGCTCTCCGTGCTGACATCCATGCTGCCTTCCAAGTCTGAGCAGGACGCAGGCCGATGGCTATCGTTCTGGAACGCTCACAGCGACCGGATTGACCAGTTGAGGGAGCGCAGCCGTGAGTACGGGTTCTCGGAAGATGCGTTTGCTCCGTTCCTTAATTCCGTAAAGACCCAGCCGGAACTCATCTCCCGGGAGGACCTTACGCAGGAGAGCATGGCCGATGTAATGAAAACCCTTGTGGAGTCCCTGTCCGATGATTTCAACAAGGTACTGTTCATGTGCGGATTCGTGGTGTTTGCGTTCCTGTGGATATCGTTCGGAAAGCTGGAACTGGCGCTGATATCGTTCCTGCCGCTTACCGTGGGCTGGATATGGATTCTGAGTATCATGAATATGCTGGGTATACAGTTCAACATAGTAAGCATAATACTGGCCACGTTCATATTCGGCCAGGGCGATGATTATACAATCTTCATTACCGAGGGCCTGCTGCATGAGTACAAGACCGGCGTAAGGACTGTCGATGACCGCCGCAGGAGCGTGATTATATCGGCCATAATAATGTTCATTGGTATAGGAACACTGATTTTTGCCAAACATCCGGCCATGCGCTCTCTTGCCGAGATTACAATCCTGGGTATGCTGGTGGTGGTTGTGATGGCGCATTTCCTGCCCGAGTGGCTGTTCCAGTGGATGACCATGAAGAACGGCCGTAAGCGTGAGGTGCCGGTAAGCATAATGCGTATCCTGCGCAGCGCGTGGGCTTTCGGATTCCTGCTGATATCGGTCATTGTCTGCACTCCTGTAGTTCTGGTCATATTCCTGGGCCGCAAGCGGGAGTGGAAGGACCGGTTCCTGCATAATCTGCTCTACAGGTTTGCCAATCTGGTTATACGCCGTGTGCCGGCTGTAGGTTTTACGCTGGACAACAGCATTGGTGAGACCTTCAGTAAGCCTGCCGTGATAATAAGCAATCACCAGTCACATCTGGACCTGATGTGCCTTATGATGCTCACACCCAAGATGGTTGTGGTCACCAATGACTGGGTATGGCGCAATCCCATTTACGGGGCACTGATACGCCGTGCCGAATTTGTGCCGGCAGCCGAGGGTATTGAGGACTATATGCCGCAGTTCCGCAGTCTTGTGGAGCGCGGATATTCCATACTGGTGTTCCCCGAGGGTACGCGGTCAGCCGATTGCTCCATACTGCGCTTCCATAAGGGCGCATTCCATCTGGCTCAGGAGCTGGGTCTGGATATCCTGCCGGTATGTCTGAACGGAGTAGGCTACGCCCTGCCCAAGGAGGAGTTCATGCTACGTCCCGGACATATCACCGTAACCATAGGCAAGCGTGTGGCACCCGATGACCTTAGTTGGGGGGCCGATGCAAGAGAACGTACCAAGGCATTCCACAAGTTCTATCAGGAGTGGTACGCCCAAATGTGCAACAAGCTGGAGAGTTGACTATGGAGGTTGTGATTATAGGTGCGGGAATGGGTGGATTGTTCTGCGGAGCGCTGTTGGCCAAACGCGGAGTCCGCGTTACAGTACTTGAGAAGAATGGTGCGCCAGGTGGCGGACTACAGACATTCGCACGTGGCGGCGAGACCTTTGAGACCGGCATGCATGTGGCGGGCGGTTTCAATGATGGTGGCATTCTGAATAGCCTGTGCCGCTATCTTGGCATTATGGACAGGCTCAAGATAAGGCAGTCCGACATGATGCTGAGCATTACTTACGCCGATAGCGGACACACCTATGACCTTCCTGCAGGCCGAGAGGCCTTCATAGACTATCTTTCCGGGAAATTCCCCCACGAGAAAGATAACATACGCCGTTACGTTGATGCCGTGTTCCGCGTATCGCATGAGGAGAAACTCTTCTATCTGGAGAGCATGAGCGGTGTCAATGATCATTCCGATGAGTTCTTTATGCCGGCCGATGCTTTTATAGCCAAGTATATAAGTGATCCGGAACTCCGAGCCGTGCTGGCATCGGTCAATCCGCTCTATGCGGGTATTCCAGGACACTCTCCGGCATATATCCACATAATGATATCGTCCCTGTTCATGGAGAACCCCTGCTGGTTTGAGGGTGGCTCCGCTCAGTTGGCCGATGCCCTTAAAGACGTTATTGAGGTTGCAGACGGCCGTGTGCTTACCTGCTGCGAGGTGGCATCGGTCCGTGTTGAGGATATGAGTGTGGAATGTGTGGTGGACAAGAACGGCCGTGAGTACCGCGGAGACTGGTATATATCTGATATTCACCCCGCGTCGTTGTTCCCGCTTATTGAGGGAAAGGCGTTCACATCGGGCTACCGTGCACGTATTGAGAGTATCCCTGATACTGCATCGGCCTTTAAGGTATATCTCAGACTCAAGCCGGGAAAGGTGCGCTTTCCGGGACATCCTGTATCCATTGTTGACAGTATGGATAATTCCTGGAAGATGGCTCAGTATGACAGCACAGCGTGGCCCCATGGAGTTAACTGTTTCTTTGGAGAAGGCAGGGACGGCTTTGCGTCACACCTTACGGCATACTGCCTTATGGACTTTGATGAGGTCCGGGAGTGGGAGAATACACGCTCAGGACATCGTGGAGAGGCATATGAAGCATGGAAGAGGGAGCGTACCGACAGGGTGCTTGACCTGGTGGAGAAACGCTTTCCTTACATCAGGGAGTATGCCCGGGATATTTTTGCATCGTCACCCCTTACGTTCCGCGACTGGATGGGAACCGTCAGGGCCGGAGCATACGGCCTTTTCAAGGACAGTAAAGACATAGCATCATCGCTGATTCCAATCCGTACTAAAGTAAAAAACCTGCTCCTTACGGGACAAAATGTAAATATGCATGGAATTGGTGGGGTTCCGATGACGGCAATTGAAACCATTCAGACTATATTTGCAGATGATTCCGTACTGCAAGGAATCAGGGAAACCATATCAAACAAGTAACAAACAAAAGGACAATATATGAAACCTTTCAAATTGAAACTCATTTATCCCAAGTGGCAGAAACTTAAAGGACAGACCACTTTCAACCTGCCTCCACACGGACCGGTGGCTTTTGCAGCTACGCTTCCCGAGTGGGTTGAGGTGACCTTTACCGATGAGAATGTGGAGGCCATAGATTTTGACGAGGAATGCGACGGTGTTGCATTGTCAATGATGCTCAGCACTCAGGTCAAAAGAGGATGGGAGATAGCTGATGAGTTCCACAAACGCGGAAAGCTGGTTATAGCCGGAGGTATATCCACAATGCTGCATGCCGAGGATATGGTAAAGCATGTGGACTGCGTGTTTCTGGGTGAGTCCGAGGGCCGCATGGAGGAGGTGATGCAGGACTGGGTGAACGGTAAGCTGCGCAAGTTCTACAACTATATGGGCAACATGCCTCCTATTGAGTCTGTAGGTCCCTGCCGCCGTGACCTCTACAAACGTGAACTCTACAACCATAAGGGCGTGCAGATGGTGGATCTGTTCCATGCCAGCCGCGGATGCAGGTTCAGCTGCTATCCCTGCGCCGTTTCTTATCTGGGCGGCCGCAAGTTCCGTCCGCGTCCAATAGATAAGGTGGTTGAGGATATGGCTGCCATTGACAACAACCGCCTGTTCATAGTGGATAACTCTCTGGCCCAGAACAAGGAGTGGGAGAAGGAACTCTTTACCGCCATTGCCCCGCTCAAGAAGAAATGGATTAGCCACACCATCGAGGATGACCCCGAGGTGCTGGATCTGGCAGCCAAGGCAGGTGCATGGTATGTGTATCAGGCGGTTTATGACACATCGGACTACATCAAGGAGCGTGTCAAGCGCTATCATGACTACGGAATAGGTGTGGAGGGAACGATCCTTCTGGGACTTGACAACCAGACCGAGGATGACATAAAGCGTCTGATTGATTTCCTTGGCGAGATAGACCTGGACCTGGCCGAATTCACGGTCATGACTCCGTTCCCGCATACCAAGGGATATGACGACTTGTTGCGTCAGGGCCGCATATTTGACTTTGACTGGAACCACTACAATGCAGGTCAGGTGGTATTCCAGCCCAAGCACATGAGTCCGGAGCGTCTGCAGGAGCTCTATGACTATGCATGGAAGAGCTTCTATGCCGATGAGAGCCAGGAGCAGAAGATGTTCCGTCTGTTCTGCAACGTGGCCCTGCGTGAGATGGAGGAGGGCACTTACCGCCCGCGTGACCGCCGGTTGGCCAACAAGTCATTCGGTAAGGATGTGGTCAGAAACATAAAAACCGTGAATTCATGAAAGTATCACCTGATTATTACGACGAGATATTTGACTTTAAGGGCGAATGGGATATGCCCTCATCATGCGGCCTGAAGATCCGTGAATCAGAAGGCAGGCAATACGTTATAGTTACAGAACTCTATCAGGACAATCCCGGCACATCCGTTACATATGCCGGCAAGAATCTGGCTGACCAGATATGCCAGGCCAAAGGTATCAACCCGGCCGATATGGTATATGTGGAGTGCAATCCCAACACCAACTCCAAGCTATCGTTCTACGACGAGGAGTATTTTGAGGTAGACTTTGAAGCCGATCCTCAGCACAAATACCGTCAGCTGACAAGGGAAGAGTTACTCAAACTTCTGGGTAAGTGATGCTTGCAAGCCTGCTGTTCAGTTTTATGGCCGTCATTATCCCGAGCAGCAAGACCATTGCTCCCTGGGCTGATCTGGAAAGGCATGCCGATGAGGTTATGATTACGCCTTATCTGGCAGATGACAGCCGTAAAGCACCTACTGTCATTGTCTGTCCCGGAGGCAGCTACCACTGGCTGGATGTCAAGGGCGAGGGTATCGAGGTGGCCGAATGGCTGCAGGACAACGGAATCAATGCGGTGCTTCTTCAGTACCGAACGGCAGGACTGGGCTCTTTTATCTGGCATTACCGGTTCCTGTTCCGTGGACGTAAGCATCCCGATATGATATGTGATGTCCAGCGTACAATCCGATACGTGCGTGAGAATGCCGACAGTCTGGGTATCGACCCGGATCGTGTGGGAGTGATGGGCTTTTCGGCCGGCGGGCATCTGGCCATGTCGTCTGCCTGTTTCAGTGACAGGGACTATACCAATCTTCCTGAAGGACCTTCGGAAGTTTCGCTCAGACCCGATTTCGTGGGCGCCATATATCCCGTGGTCACAATGAACGGTGAGTATGTCCACAAGCGTTCACGACGCGGACTGTTGGGCGAGTGGGGTGTCTACAGCGGCAGGAAAAGGGACATGATGTCCATCGAGGAGAACATTCCTGAAAACTGTCCTCCGGTATTTCTTATAAATTGTAAGGACGATCCTGTTGTAGATTGGCATAATTCAGTAATTTTGGACAAAGCTCTTACCGATGCCGGTGTCAGACATAAGTATATCCTGTATGAGACGGGTAAGCACGGGTTTGGTGTAAGTGACATTTACGGCTCTCCTGAGTGCCGCAAATGGAAAGATGAGTTTTTGGTTTGGCTTAGTGAGTTGTATGAATGACATTGAGTTTTCATCGCCTGCGGAGATCAAGGCGTTCCAAGAGGACCTGCTGCATAGGCACCTTGTTTATCTCAAGAAGAATTCGCCATATTACAGGCGTGTTTTTGACAGTTATGGGATAAACATCAGTAAGATTGTGCATCTGGAGGACCTGACACGTATTCCGTTTACCGAAAAGAAAGACCTTCAGCTCTATAATGATGATTTCTGCTGCGTTCCCAAAAACAGGATCATCGACTACATAACCACATCGGGCACTCTTGGTGATCCTGTACTTTTCGGCTGTACAGAGAAGGACCTGCAACGCCTGGCATACAATGAGAAGAAATCGTTCATGTGTGCCGGATTGACTCCCGACAGCGTTGTCCAGCTCATGACCACTCTCGACAAGCGTTTCATGGCTGGTATGGCATATTTCCTGGGTTTGAGGGAGATGGGTGCAGGTGTTATCCGCGTAGGTAACGGAATCCCGGAACTGCAGTGGGATACAATACGCCGTTTCCATCCCGATGCCATAATGTGCGTACCTTCGTTCATACTCAAGCTGATTGAGTATGCACAGTTACATGGCATCGACTACCGTTCCAGCAGCATACGCCGCATTATCGGCATAGGTGAGGGACTGCGCGGACAGGACTTTGAACTTAACCTGCTGGGGCGCCAGATTCATGATAAATGGCCGGAGGTTCAGCTGTTTGCCACCTATTCATCGACCGAGATGGGAGCTACTTTCAGTGAGTGCGAGTACGGCATGGGCGGTCATGTGCATCCGGAACTAATCATCGTTGAGATAATAGGCGATGACGGAATGCCTGTGGCCGACGGACAGCCGGGTGAGGTGGTAGTGACTACACTTGGGGTTGAGGGAATGCCACTGCTCAGATTCCGTACCGGCGATATAGCATGCAAGCATGTTGAGCAGTGCCGCTGCGGCCGATGGTCATACAGGCTCTCACCGCTTCTGGGACGCAAGAACAATATGATCAAGCTGAAGGGCACCACTCTCTATCCGCCTGCCATCAACGATGTGCTGGACAACACTGATTATGTGGAGAATTATGTGGTGATAGTACGTAACAGCAATGCCGGAACTGATGATGTACTGGTCAGGATAGGGCTCAAGAATGATCCCGGCTTTGATGTCATCAAGGAACTTAAGGACAGTTTCCGCTCACGCATCCGTGTGGCACCAGAGATTGAGATATGTCCGGTTGAGGATATCCGGAAGATCAATTATCCGCCTACGGGCCGCAAACCGGTCAAATTCATAGATGAGAGGAAATGACAGATTACCACAAATTTGATGATATCCGTCCGTATCGTGACGAGGAGATTCCTGCTGCGATGCAGCGCATTGCATCCAACCGCTCGTTCCCGCTGGTTGCTCAGTTTGTCTATCCTGAACTGACTGTTGAACAGGCTGCCGAGAAGGTACGTGGTTACAAGACCATACATGATTTCCAGCTTGGCGCCATGGTTCCAATGAACAAACAGGTCATAGAGGGTACAATCACAGAATTCACTCTGGGAGGTGCGGAGAAGCTGGACCCGTCAAAACGCTATCTGTATGTCAGTAACCACAGGGATATAGTCCTGGATTCATGTATACTCATGTATGCTCTGCATCTGGAAGGTCATGATACGGGTGAGATTACATTCGGCTCAAACCTTATGCAGGGTGAACTGGTGGTTGACATAGGCAAGAGCAACAAGATGTTCCGTGTGGACCGCGGCCGCAACCCGCGTGAGCTGTACAGCACATCGGTACATCTGTCGGAATACATCCGATACGCAATCACGGAGAAGCACCAGTCTGTCTGGATAGCACAGCGCAACGGTCGCACCAAAGACGGCATTGACCGCACGGACCAGGGGGTAATCAAGATGTTCGGCATGAGCGGACCCAAGGACCGTGTGGATGCACTTGATGAGTTGAATATCGTGCCCGTATCGGTCTCTTACGAGTGGGAGTCATGCGACATACTTAAGGCTCTGGAACTGTATGAATCACGTAATGGTGAGCCTTACATAAAGAAACCGGGTGAGGACCTGAACAGCATCCTTACCGGCATCATGCAGGATAAAGGCCGTGTGCACTTCCAGATTTGCGATCCGCTGCGTCGTGAGGAGCTGGAATCGTTGAGAGACGTGCCCAATGTTCAGTTCCATCGTGAAGTAGCTCAGATATTGGATAGACGTATTTGCAGCAACTACCATCTGTTCCCCAATGCATATATTGCTCATGACTTGCGTTATGGCAATACCCGTTATTCGGACCGCTATACCAAGGATGAGTACGATGCGTTTGTGGCTCACATGACAGAACTGAACAAATTCAGCGACGATCCGGCTTTGGGTGATATATTCCTGGGCATTTACTCCAACCCTATTGAAAATTGCCAATGACACGCCAAGAACTGTTGCAGAATCCTGCGCTCCAGGATGAACTTAGAAGAATGCAGAGCGGTGAGCCCTATGATGCTCACACCCCCGAGATGCTGGCATGGCGCGGTGAGATAAAGAAGCTTTTGCGTAGACTGAATATCACTGAGTATCACGAGCCGACCATGGCCGCCATTACCCGTGAACTGCTGCCGAATTCGGCTCCCGATGTCTATGTCGAACCTCCTTTCTACTGTGACTACGGCTATCTGATTCATGCCCAGGAGGGCGTATTCATGAATTTCGGCTGTACCATACTTGACGGCGGCGGTGTTTATATCGGACGTAAAACACTTATAGCTCCCGGCGTACAGATATTTACGGCCGAGCATCCCACTGATGCCGATGACCGTTCCAGGTTCGAGATGTGCCGTCCGGTAAGGATAGGAGAGCGCTGCTGGATAGGCGGCAACTCTACAATCTGTCCCGGAGTGACAATAGGAGACCGTGCCGTTATAGGTGCCGGTAGCGTTGTAGTCAGGGACATTCCGTCAGACTGCGTGGCCGTGGGCAATCCCTGCCGGGTAATCAAGCGTGTAAACGGAGCAAAATGAACTTAATAACCATTATAAAGCTTATGAAGACCAGATCTTTTGCCGTTATGGCTATGGCAGCATTGTCTCTGCTTATGGCAGGTTGCAAGGAGCAGAAAGCTCCCATCAAAGTGTGTATATTCCCGGGTGATTATCCTGACCCCACCATCCTGCGTGACGGCAGTGACTACTACATGACCCATTCCAACTTCACCTATTATCCCGGACTGCTTATCTGGCACTCCACCGATCTGCTTCACTGGGAGCCTATAGCACGTGCGGTGCAGGGGCATGACTATTCAATCTATGCTCCGGACCTGTGCAAGGTAAACGGCAAGTACTACATCTATTATCCCACCAGCAGCGGTGAGAACTTTGTGGTTACCGCCGATAAGCCGGAAGGTCCATGGAGTGAACCGGTCAAGCTGCGTGTAAGCGGAATAGATCCCGGTCATGCCATCGATGCTGACGGCAAGCGTTACCTCTATACAAATGACGGCCACGTGGCTCCACTGTCAGATGACGGTCTCTCAATAACCGGTCCCAACAGGAAGGTCTATGACCCCTGGCAGTATCCCGAGGAGTGGGAGACCGAGGGCATGTGGCTTGAATCGCCCAAGATACTCAAACGCGGCGACTGGTATTATCTGGTAAGCGCCGAGGGCGGCACAGCCGGTCCTGCCACCAGCCACATGTGCGTAGTGGCCCGCAGCAAATCTGTTACCGGTCCTTGGGAGAACAGCCCCTACAACCCGCTGGTACACACCTATACTATTGATGAGGAGTGGTGGTCAAAAGGTCACGGAACCCTGATTGATGACCCGGAAGGCAACTGGTACATAGTTTATCATGCATATCGCAACGGATTCCACACCCTGGGCCGCAGCACCATCATTGAGAGCGTTAACTGGACTAAGGATGGTTGGCCCGTACTGGCCGAGAAAGACGGCGCCAAATGGGAGAACGGCGGCTTGCAGGATTACGACTACCTGCGCCACTATGAGAATCCTCTCATGTGGGCCAAGTGGGAGCCCGGCTTTGACAACGGCACTCTGATGACTACCACAGCCGTAGATACCAAGTATGAGATTACCGCTAAGTTCAATATCAAGGCGGGTGGCCGTGCAGGACTCTATCTGTTCTATGACGAGCAGGCCTATATAGGTTTACAGGGAAATGATTCCAAACTGGCAATAACTGATATCGCATTACAGCAGCCCAGAATGAATGTACGCTATCCTGTGAATGCAGGCTCAAATCTCTATGTGCGCATACGCAACGACCGCAACAAGGTAATCGTATGGCGCAGCATCGACGGCAGTAACTGGAACGAGGTGTGCAAAGATGTGGATGTATCAACATACCACCACAACGTATATAAAGGCTTCTTTGCTCTCCGTCCCGCCTACTTCCTGGACGGCGGTGCTACACTTGAGGATTTCAAGTATGTTCCGTTAAACTGAATAAAGGGGATGACACAAAGGGGACGGTTCTCTGTGTGTTCTTTCTTCGAGAGAACACACAGAGAACCGTCCCCTTTGTGTCATTCAATCCATCGGATAGACAACACCCCACTTCTGGCGCAGGCTATCCATCACTTTCATGATGTCAAGCGTCTCCTGATGGGGCATGTAGGGTGATTCAAGCCAGCCGTTCTGAAGTGCCTCTTTGCAGGCAAGGACCTGATATTCATATCCGGTAATCTGGTTGGCCGGTTTATCAAAGTGAGCTATAGGTTTGTAATCATTGTATACTGTGATGCTCTGCGGGCAATTGATGTTGTCTACAAGCAGGTATCCTTCAGTGCCGCAAATTTGGCCGATACGGCCGCACAGGCAGAGTGCGCTTGACTGGATGTTGGCAATGCGGCCGTCAGTGTATGACCAGCTGATGGAGTTGTGCATATCCATTCCAGTAGTGCCCTTGATGCAGTTTGAGGTCTCGTTTATTACATCGGCTCCAAAGTACATGCGGCAAAAATTGATGCTGTAAACGCCTAAGTCCAGCAGTGCTCCTCCGCACAAATCGGGTCTGAGGATGCGTTCCTTGAACTCCATCATATAGCAAAGACTGGCGTTGAGCAGACGGGGTGTGCCGATGGCACCGCTGTCAAGCAGCTCCTTAACCTTGAGTGATAGAGGCATGTATCGGGTCCAGATTGCCTCAGTTATGAATATGCCTTTTTTGTGCGCTAGATTAAGCAGGGCATCGGCCTCACGTGCATTGGCAGTGAACGCTTTCTCGCACAGTACCGGCTTGCCTGCGTTTATGGCCAGGCTGGCATGCTCAAAATGGTAGGAGTGGGGCGTAGCGATGTACACGAGATCCACATTGGGGTCCTCCACAAGTTCGCTGTATGAACCATATGATTTTTCAAATCCCCACTGGCTGGCAAACTTGGCTGCTCTTTCAGCATCACGCGCCGCAATGGCATACTTCATTGAATTGTCCAGGCCTGTAAGCGTCTCGGCCATCTTGTCGGCTATCCAGCCTGCTCCTATAATTCCAATCTTCATATTTATATAAGGTTAGCAATGATTATTTCTTTTGTGCGAATATACAAATACTCCAGCTATATATAAAAATGAGCTTTTGTTTTTCTCAAATAACAGTTTATTTTCATCGATGACTGCTAGTCAGTCGCCTGGGTCGGGATATTTCCAGATTACAAATGAATTGAAGTTTTATATGAACTCCTTTTTGTAGTTCTTTGAATATATGTCCGAAATAAATGAAGCCCTACGTGGTATCAGAATTAATGGAATTATTAAATTTGCCATAATAGTTTGAGTGCTTATGGAGATACTATCACACTTTAGAACAATAGAAGAATTGGTCAAAATGCTTGACAGGGAGAAGGTCCTGTTCCGCGATATGTTTGAGCGGCGCAAATCGTTGGCCTATCGAACAGACTTTGCTCTTGAGATTGTTGACTATAAGCGTGAAAGAGTTCAGTATCTGATTGAACATGGTGTTATTCATGAGAATGGTGATTTCCTAGAAATGGAGGACGTGTATGTGCAGTTCTTCGAGGAAGTTCTCGACATGAATGAGGAAATAAGCGTAGCTAGTGTGAGAGAGCATATCAATGCCTTGAAAGAGAACATTGGATATTACCTTGAAGAAACAAATGAACATCGCAAGACGCAATACCAAGGTAATGTTCGTAAGATGCTTCGCCGCATTGGATTGAGAACTTTAAAAAATGTAATAGACCTGAAGCGTAATGTGGATGTTGCCTATAAGCAGGAACCAAACTACAAAATCAAAAAGACGCGATTAGAGAATCTTGATGAGAAGCGAAAGGGAATCAAGCAGTTGATTACAGAATGCGAGAAAATGATGGATGGAGAGTTCGTCTTCTTCAAGATGGCTAATGATCAGGAGATGCAGCGCACAACGATGGATGTGCGTAACGATTTTACGGAGGCCGACCACAATCTGCTTGAGATAGAACATCAGATTATTGACTATATAAACCAGATTGAGTTGCAGAGTCAGCTATTAAAGAAAATACGCCGATTGAAATACTTGAAAGACCAACTTACTTGGCGTGAAGATACAAATATTGTACGTACATTGAGTGATGTCAATCCATTGTGGATGGAGAAACGCCCTTACAATCGCATCTTTTTGTCAGTTGATATGCTCCGAAGTAGTGAGGAGGCGTACGACTTGATAAGAAAGATTGCAGGAAAGAATGATGTGCGACGGCTGGCGAGAACTGAAGCCAATCCATTAGACCAAGAGTTTTTAGATGAGAACATAGAGGAAGTGAACAGTGTGAATACCACTGCGCTTTGGAATGCTTTCAAAGCGCAAGGACAGAACTTGTTTTCGTTTATCAAAAACTATAACTATCATTTGCCAAGAACCCTTAATGACCATATTATCCTCTTTTGCCAGATGGCAACTCAGCACAGCGATGAGTTGCGTATTACTGACAATTACGAGACATTTGAAAACATAGAATATGCACTGATATATGCGAGTTAATACACAACAAATCTTTGAACGGATGAGCAAAGGCGGTTTCCTCTCTGTAGATAGCACAGATCAGGAAGTAAAACACCTTTATGATGATATTGAGGAGAATTATTCTGACTATGAGGCATATTTCTCTGAGTTAGGTCTACGATTGGAGTCAGGTGACGGCTACTATTATTTTGCTCGTACCCAAGAGGCTAAGCAGACCATTGAGCAAAAAGTGCAGAGTTTTGCTCAATGGGTGGACATCTTGGACTTCCTAAAAACATACGACATCACGTTCTCTACTGGTTTTCAGTTCCGAAGCACCCATATCCTGGAGCGTATTAACCTTGACGTAGAATTGCGTGACAAGGCTCGCAAGTTATTTCGTAAGCAGAACACCAATCAGGATATTGTGGAAAAACTCATCAGTGAACTGACTACTATGGGATTCGCAGAACTGATTAACGAAGAGGATGCCACCTATAAGGTAACTGCCGCTTTCCGTTATGCGGAGGATATGGTGAACCTGATAGCTATTTATAACGAAGAGGAGATACCAGAGCTATGAGATATCTGAACAAAATCATATTCTTGAATTCAGCTAACATTCCATACGCAGAGGTGATGTTGGATGGAAACGTGCATTTTGCGGGTACTCAAGGTGTAGGCAAGAGTACGGTATTGAGAGCATTACTCTTCTTCTATAATGCTGACAAGATGAGATTAGGCATCCAACAGGGGCAGAAGTCGTTTGAGGAGTTCTATTTCCGTTACAGCAACTCTTATATAGTATATGAAGTAAAGACCGATAATAGAGCCTTTTCTATCATTACTTATCGCAGTCAAGGAAAGGCGGTTTTTCGCTTTATTGATGCACCCTATCAAAAATCATGGTTCGTAGATGATAGTGGGCGTGTGGAAAGCGATTGGATCCGTATTCGTGAACGGATAGGAAGCAATGACATCAGTGCAAAGATAGAGACGTACGAACAGTATCGCAACATCATTTTCGGCAATACACACGACCGCAGCCATCGATATGACAAGTATGCTATTGTGGAGAGTTCGAAATACCAAAATATACCTCGAATTGTCCAAAATGTATTCCTTAACAGCAAGTTGGATGCAGACTTTGTTAAGAATACTATTATACAGTCGATGACAGAAGAGGAGGACAGTATCCGCCTGTCAGATTATCGTCATTTGGTGGCAGATTTTGAACGGGAGTTCGATGAGATAGACTGTTGGTATAGGAAAGACAGTAATGGTGAAATACCTGTACGTAATAAAGCGGCGAAGGTTGTGGACAACTACCGTCTACTGATAGCTCTTGACTATGAGATAACGCAAACTTGGCATAAGTTGAATCATGTGGTCACTTATACTCGTGAGCAATTGCCACTGGTTGAAGAAGAGATTCGAGAAATACAAGGGAAACTTGGAAAACTCAAAGAGAAGATTGATGCCACACAACAGGAGTATGAGAAAGAGCATGACCGCTTGACTAAAGAAATCAGCAAGCGAGAACAGCGTCTGGACGATATTCGCAAAAAACGTAAGCATTACGAAGAAATCGGTATTAAGGACATCATTGAATTGGATGCACAGGAACAGAAATTTATTAGCGAGAAGGTGCAGAAGGAAAAAATGCTTCGCGCGTTAGAAGAGCAATACAAGGATGTGACAGATAAATATCATGCACTATATGCTGCACTTGATGACGAGTGGAGTAAGTTTGAACTGGCACAAAAGGAAGAACTGCAACGTTGTCGCGATGGCATACAGACAGAGCGAGATAAGAGTGTAAAAGTGCGTGACCTACGTAAGAAATCTGTGGAGGATGCATATGGAGAATGGTTGACAGCATCGGACGAGCGTCTTACTGTTTTGCAAGAGAACCATAACTTGGCCGATAAACGTTTGTCGGAGTTACAATACTGGCATCCTATGGAAAAGGAGATAAATGACTTCAAGATAGAGATTCAGAACCTGAAAGTTCAGGAACATCAACTGGATAGCCAATTGACGATTACAACGAATAGTCTGAAATCCTTGCGACAGGAATGGGAGATGAAGAGCAATGAGATTAAGCGTGACTATGAGCGCCGACAGGAAGGAACTCAAAGTCAACTTAAACAGTTGCAAAATGAACTGGATGAAACAGAAGGAATACTTGCCCGATGGAAAGGCTCGTTCTATGAGTGGCTGAGCCAGTACAAGCCAGGATGGGAGGATACTATTGGAAAGGTCGTAGATGAGCAGCAGGTTCTCTACGCACAAGGGCTGTCGCCCCAACTGACTGATGACAGCCAACTGTTTGGAGTAAGCATCAATTTGGAGGCAATACCTCTACATCATCGCACTCCTGACGAGTACCGCAGCCTGCAAAAGCAACAACAAGAGGCAATTGCTGCCAAGAAAAAAGAAATGTCGGACTTTCAAGTCCAATTAGAAAATGAACAGGAAGGATTACGTAAGAGTTATAAAGGCAAAATTGCAGAACTTGTGGAACGAGAGACTATTTTGAAAGTTCAGTTGGAGCAGATACCTACAAAGAAAAAAGATGGAGAAACACGTTTACGCCAGGCAGAACAGAAAGAAAAGGAAATGGTGACTGCAGAACGTGAAAAGCGGACAAAGGTCTATAACGAAACTTTGCTGGCGTTGGATGGAGAGAAGAATAGCCGTACACAACAGCGTACTAAGCGTGATAAGGACTTAAAGGCTGCTGATATTGACTATAACGCAGAAATACGCGATCTTCAGAAACGATTCGACACTTTTAGACAGAATCAAGCGGATGAAAGAAATGCTAAGAAAAAAGACATTGATGAACGCATGCAGTTGTTGAAGCGGCAGGAACGTGATGAGTTGAAAGGCAAGGGTGCTGACACTCATGCACTTGATCACTGCCTGAAAGAATGTGATAGCGTACAGGCCATTCTTGATAAGATTGTCCAGCAACGTCATTTTGTTATCGAGTACCGTAAGGATGAAGAAGAACTCTTCTCCCACGAGTCTGTATTTCGGGAAGAAAAGCGACAGTTGGAAACGAAGGATGCCGCTGCTCGTCAGCAGTATGAAGACAAACGCAAACGATATGAAGCAGAGAGAACAGAGCAATCAGACCTAGTCACTTCTAAACAGATTATGGTCAAAGCCATGAAGGATGGTCTGAACCAATATGAGCAACTATGTCAAATGGAGAATATACTGCCAGATGCTTTGTTACACGATGATGTTACTTTACCTTCAACATCTGCGTTGACAGAATTAGTTGTGCTAATGCGAGGTGCCGTTAACAAGAAGCGTCAAAAGATGGAAGAACTTAAACGTGCCACGAATTTGTTTAATTCTCACTTTGGTCCTAACAATACTTTCCATTTTATCACTCCGCAATACGATGAAGATTATTTGGCCTTTGCTCTTAATTTACAGGATTTTGTAGAGAATGACAAGATTGAGATGTATCGTGCCCGTGTCAGCGACCATTATAATACCATACTCCGGAGTGTTTCCCGTGAAGTCGGATTGTTGATGAATCATTCTGCAGAGATTAGTGGTATAATTAGCGAGGTGAATCGTGACTTCCAAGAGCGCAACTTTGCAGGCGTAATCCGTAGCATTGAACTCCGAGTGGAAGAATCATCAGATCGGATGATGCTCTTATTGCGTCAAATTCGCGACTTTACGGAAGAGAACTCGCTGACCATAGGTGAACTGAATCTGTTCTCAGGTGGAGACCGTGACAGGGTAAATGAAAAGGTGGTAGAGTATTTAAAGAGGTTTATGAAGCAGTTACAGAAAGAACCTGCCCGTACAGAACTTACGCTTAGCGACACTTTCCGCCTACAGTTCCGCATTCAGGAGAACGACAATAATACAGGGTGGGTAGAACGCATTAATAATGTAGGATCTGATGGAACTGACATTCTGGTGAAGGCTATGGTAAATATCATGCTCATCAATGTGTTTAAGACAAGGGCTTCTAGAAAGAATGGTGTATTTATCATCCACTGTATGATGGACGAGATTGGCAAACTGCATCCAAGTAATGTGGTTGGCATCCTACAATTTGCCAATGTACGTAACATTTATCTGATAAATAGTTCTCCAATGGGCTATAATGCAGACCTATACAAATACAACTATCTGCTGACAAAGGACGGCAAGTCGCAGACGCACATCAAGCGTTTGATGACAATAAATGCTTAATGAAGATTTCGAGGACACTGATAAATACGTTGCAACATCTCATGGATGGTGAATCAGTTGCAGCCAGTACACTGCGAAAAGATATCGCAGAGACATTGCTGACAGAAGGATTGCTGACGGTGCAGACGCATGGTAGTCGGAGAACATTCAGGGCGATTGATAGTATTGCATTGAAAAACTATTTGCAAGCACACTATGAAGAGTTGCGTACTGTTGGTGATAAAGATAAGTATTCCTATGAAACTCGTTCAGAACAGGCAGCAGAAACAGGTAATTCCAAACTTGTAATAGTTCGTTCGTGTCCAGGATTCCCTGTAAATAGTTATGAACCAATCATTTGTTCACTCTCTGGCAATGAATTTGTAATCAATCCACCAGAAGGTAGTTTCGTATTCATTGATAATTGGCAGCAATTTACCATTCCTAAGGATATAGTTGTTGTTGGCATCGAGAATATGGAAAACTTCCGTATGATTCGTCATCAAAGGAAATTGTTCGAATCGGTGTTGGGTGACATACCACTACTGTTTGTTTCTCGTTATCCGCAATCTAAAGATTTACGCAAATGGCTGCAAATAATAACTAATCGCTATGTACATTATGGAGATTTTGATTTGGCTGGAATCAATATCTTTTTGACTGAGTTCCATAAGTACCTTGAAAAAAGATCGTCATATTTGATTCCTTTAGATATTGAGAAGCGATTGATAATGGGATCAAAATCTCGTTATAACGAGCAATATGGAAAGTATCATGATCTTTGTTGTGATATTCATGAAATTCGATTTCTAATAGACCTTATAAATAAATACCATCGTGGTTATGATCAAGAAGGATATATTGGATAATAATAGTATTAATTGTAATGATGAGTAATATTTGTATAGACATCATTATAATAGTCTCACTTATATCATATAATATAGTATTCTTTGTACCTTCGCAAATGACATGAAGAACGCCTTGACATGGAGTTCTAAATACCTTTATTGTTATACCTATTTAAAACAAACATTTTAATGGAATACATAATATACTGTGACGAATCAGTTAGCGATGGCATTTATTATACTGATTTCTTCGGAGGAGTTCTTGTTTGTAATACAGATTATGATGTTATAAAAGATGCATTGAATGCTAAGAAACTTGAACTCAACTTACACGGTGAAATAAAGTGGGTGAAGGTTACTGGTAACTATTTGGATAAATACAAACAAATGATAGACCTGTTCTTCTCATATATCAAAGAGAACAAGTTGAAGGTTCGTATTATGTTCCGTGAAACATCTCAGGTTCCGTCTAATCTCAATCCTGAACAGGTTCATAACAGGTATTCTCTCTTGTATTATCAGTTTGTAAAGCATGCATTTGGCTTGACATATCACGATGCTCTACAAGACAAACCTATTTACTTACGTCTGTATTTTGATGAGATACCATATCCCATTAATCAGCGTGATGCATTCAAATCACACATATTTTCATTGCAACAAAATTCGCGTTTCCGTAAAGCCAAAATAAGAATTAGAATGGATGATGTTGTGGAAATAAACTCTAGTAAACACTCCATCCAGCAATGTATGGATATTGTTCTTGGTTCTATTTCATTTATGCTAAACAAGAAAAACTTGATTGTTCCTGATGGAAAGACGTCAAGAGGTCACAGAACAATAGCTAAAGAGCAATTATTCTTTCACATCCTGAAAAGAATACAAGAGTCAAATGGAGTTGAAATATTTGATATAAGCCGAACTACTCCAATAAAGATTCCAAATGATTTTTGGACAATGCCATATAGACACTGGAAATTTACGACAAAGGAATTTAGGAATAAGTAGGGGGATAAAAAGAAAAAAGCCCCGCTTAAGCTACATAAACCGCCTTAGTGGAACTAAGGCCTTCGCTTCCGAGTAGGACCTTTTCTGACGCAAATATATCTACTTTTTTACTTGAAACCAAACAAACATGGAAAAATGTTTGGGAGTCTTAGTCTTTATCCATTTCTGATGGTTTATTCAATAAGTTCAAAGTGCTGGAAATCCTTGCATGATGTCCAGTCGCCACCCCATTCAAAGCCAGCCTGGGTGAAGAGACGGAAACAGAGGTCGTTATGGTCTATCTTGTAGGGGAAAGTCTGGGTGCGGTCGCAGTACTGGGCCGCAGTAGCGGGTTGGATAAAGCGCGTGCCGTCAGCGCGGTCCTTGTAATAGGGGTTGTACAGCGTGTTGATATCTATAGCCAGCCCGCGGGCGTGTTTAGACAGTTTAGTGCTGCCGGCGATAGCGCGGTAGCAGAAACAGGATGAGTTGTTGTCGCGCATCTGAGTCTCGTCATCAGCATCATAGACATCGGGCAGCAACATCTTCTGGATAGGGTAGCGGGCATCAAAAAGCCTGCGCAGGATACTTGCCACGGTGTCGGCTATCTGAACATTGCAGATCATCTCACCCACATGCATTTGGTTGTCATAGTCCCAGTGCAGAGCGCGGATGTGACGCAGGTCACTGCGGCCTATATAAGGATTTTCCTTATAAGTCTTGTCCTGCATGCGCTGCCACACGCCGTCAGGTATAGGCTCAGCAGCGAAACACCTGTCAATGCCGCCAAAAGCCTCAACAACATCGGCCGTTACGGTTTTGCCTGCCTGCCACTCCCGCAACACCGTAGTGTCAACCTCATTCTGACTGTTTTTGCCCGAGCAGCATAATGTAAGTATTACAGCACCGCACCCAAGTGCAGCACCCAATATCCGTAAGACTGTCCTTTCCATAATGTAACAATTTAATTCTATACCGGCAAAGATAATGAATTATGGTCTTTCTTGCCGACAAAAGTGTTTATATGAGAAAAAATTAAAGATTTAGCTTGCAATTTAAAATATTAGCTATATATTTGCATCGTTAACTTAATAAAACAGCTATGGCGGAATCAAATAAACGCATCCAGGAGCTTACCAAGGCCGAACTGGAGATAATGCAGGTGATATGGAGTGTGGGGCGTGAATTCGTGGTTCGCGATATTCATGAGCTGCTGCCTGATCCCAAACCTGCGTATAGTACGGTATCAACAATAGTACGTATTCTTGATACTAAGGGATTCCTCACTCACAAGACTTATGGTCACAGCAATGTCTATAAGGCGGCTGTGAGTAAGGAGGATTACACAGACTCGTTCATGCATGGTGTGCTGAACTCCTTCTTTGGAGGCTCCATCAGCACATTGGTGAACTATTTCTCATCGCGTAAATCAATCTCCGTGCAGGAGACCGATGAGATTCTTAAGATACTTGACGAAGATAAAAAATGATCGCTATGAGTCCTATCCTTATTTATTTTATTGAAACTCTCCTTTGCAGCGGACTATTCCTGCTGCTGTATCATTGGTTTATTGCCCGTAGGGCAGGTTACGGTTTCTGCCGCAAGTACCTGATTGTTACTATGGTGCTGGCATCCGTTATTCCTATGCTTAATGTTCCGCTCTATCCGCCGCTTAACACCGACAGTAAGGTGGCTGTGGTAAGTGAGCCGGAAAAGGTTGAAACAGTCGGGACTGTTGCCGAAACTACATCGGCAGTATCGTCAGAGCCAGTCTCAGCACAGGTTCCGGATGTGTCAGCCCCGGCACCGGAGATATCGGCCCCGACAGAGGTGGCGATAGTGGAGCAGGCTCAGGCTGCCCCGGTGGCAATAAGCAACATGCAGCAGGTATCAGATTTTCTACGTCGTAACGCACTCCTTATTATATATCTTACAGGAGTGGCCGTTTCATTGCTGGTTATTGCCGGCGGAGCGGTGTCGGTGGCCAGAATCAGGCGTAAATCACGTATCACACAGGCCCGGTCATATGATTTGGCCGAGAGTGACGGCGTTGAGACTCCGTTCTCATTCATGCATACCATCTATATGGGTTACGGATATGATGAAAAGGATCGCTGCCATATACTGAGCCATGAAGCCAGTCATGTACGTCATCATCACTCCCTTGAGAAACTGTTCATGTCTTTGCTGCGGTCACTGTTCTGGTTCAATCCCATGATGTGGCTTGCCGAAAAGTGCCTGGAGGATGTACAGGAGTGGCAGGCCGATAAGGATGCCCTATCGGACGGTTACAGGCTGGATGAATACAGACAGACTGTAGTGAACCAGCTGTTCGGCTACAACCCGGAGATGGTATCGGGGCTTAAAAGCTCATTTACCAAAAGACGGCTTCTGAAGATGAAACAGACCGAATACAAAGGCGGTATAGGGCTCCAGGTTTGTGCAACCTCACTTGTCGCGGCAGTTCTGTTCCTTGCTTTCGGCTGCGGCCGTGCCAAGACGGCAGATACCCCGGCTGATGCCCCGATAGACTATGAGGACCTCTACAATAATAAGAATTATGTAATGACTGCCGATGAGTTCCTGGGCGATTTTTCAGGCACAAGAACCCGTACCGCAAGTTATGTGTTTGAACGTGACGAACAGGGACGCGTAATCAAGGGTGTGGAGATTTATGAGAACAAGGATTATACTATTGCTCCCGTAACAATTGCAGTAAACGGCGTGGAAAGGGCTAAATCACCCAGAGACCGTAAACTCAGATGGATAAACAAGAGCACCGTGATTATTATTGGCGGAAAGAAATCCACACGGGCAGACTTCCTTGCACTCAAGGAGGGAGATTATAAAAAGATATACTATTTCCGTCCCAAAGGAAAAAATGCGGATGAATGCTCGTTTGTTTATGTCTCCACTCCGCAGCACCAGGTTGCATCAAGCGGCTTTCCTGTTATAATTGATAACCCCGGATTTGACGCTCCCGAAATCATAGATCCTTTAGGATATGGTTTCTGTGAAGGGATGTTCTTGTATAATGCCGTAAATTACAGTGTTGCCACTCCTGATGCCAAATTTGTTCTTGACGGGAATTTTGTAAGTTATGATGTGTTCCAGGATCACATGGTGAATCCTGAGAACCGGATACCTAATCTTCTTGTCTATCGTAATGATGCTGCAAGGAAGTTTTTCGGTGATGATTGCTGGGAGGTGGTTGAATGCAGTAACCGTAAGAACGTGTTTATATGGTTTGACCGGATGCAGGACGGCAAAGTGGCTGCTCAGTTCCAGAGAGGTAAGGAGTCCAGTTATGAGGATATTAAAGATGCCATTGCCAATGCAAAAGCATTCAACAAGACAATAGGCGGACCTACGCTGGTTGACCTGCATGTTCAGAAAGATGTAACAGACAGCCAGCTTAAGGAACTGATTGATAATTGTATTGATGCTGATGATCCGGATGTGTATCTGTATATGCAGAGGACCAGACAGATTATCTCTGAAGACGGTAACGGAAACAGAACTGTACGCTCAGTCTATGATAATAATACCGATAACCTGATTGAACATGGGTATGTAGATCTGGGCCTGTCGGTTATGCCCTGATAATAACAGTAAACCGTATAATTATCCGGTATAACATTATTTAATAGAGCAATTGTTGAAAACTTATTCATTCTGATGTGCACGTTTAAGGGAAAAGCAGTACCTTTGCGGCATGTTAAGAAAGAGAGGAAATATTGATTGTTCACCAAAGCATAAACCCACGGGTGGTGATAGTGTTTTCAGTCATTTCATTTCATAAAGGGGGAATTGTTTAAGACATTTTCCCTTTTTTCTTTTTTAATGGAGAAGTAAAGTAATTTGATCAATATAACAGAAAATGACAGTATCACTAGTTTTGGCCGACGGCACCTCATTCAAGGGTGAGTCATTCGGATACAATCAGCCCGTTAGTGGCGAGCTTGTATTCAATACCGCAATGGCCGGTTATCCTGAGATCCTGACTGAGCCCGCATCTCGCGGACAGCTCATTGTTATGACCTATCCGGTGATAGGAAACTACGGCATCCAGCCCATGAGTGCCGATGAGAACGGGCTTCCTACCAACGCGGAGAGCGAGCATGCACAGGCACGCGCCCTGATAGTAAGTGACAAGAGTGATTTCTACAGCCACTGGAACGCTGCCGAATCACTTGAGGAGTGGATGAAGCGTGAAAAGGTGGTAGGCATAGAGGGTGTTGATACCCGTGAACTTACCAAGCATATCCGCAACCACGGCAGCATGACCGCCAAGATACTGTTTGACGGAAAGCAGAAACCCGCAGAGTATGCATACACCAACATGCTGCCGGAGGTATCGGTCAAGGAGCCTGTTACATACAATGAGGGCGGTTCCAAGACTGTGGTTCTGGTGGACTGCGGTGTCAAGGCCGGTGTTGTACGCTGCCTTATCAATGAGGACCTCAAGGTGGTTCGCGTTCCCTGGAACTATAATTACTCAAAGATAAAGATGGACGGACTGGTGATATCGGACGGCCCCGGTAACCCCAGTTACTGCAGTGAGGTGGTTACAGCCCTGCAGAAGTTCATGGCTAAGAACGACACCCCGATACTGGGTATAGGTATGGGATGTCTGCTGCTGGGACTTGCCGGCGGTATGGATACATACAAGCTCAAGTTCGGACACCACACCCAGAACCAGCCGGTTCAGCTGGTGGGCACCGACCGCTGCTACATAACCACCCAGAACCACAATTACGCTATCCGTGAGGATTCTGTTGTAGGTCAGTGGAAGGTATATCTCAAGAACTTGAACGACGGTTCTGTTGAGGGTATCTACAACACCCGCAAGCCCTGGGTAGGCGTGATGTTCCACTCGGAGAGCGATCAGGTAAGCACTGATGCTGAGTTTATATATGATGATTTTGTTTCAAAACTCTAACACCCTAAGGATATGGCATTGAAGAAGTATAAGAAAGTGCTGCTGCTTGGATCGGGCGCACTCAAGATAGGTGAGGCAGGCGAGTTTGATTACTCCGGTTCGCAGGCTCTTAAGGCCCTGAAGGAGGAGGGCATACAGACCATCCTTATCAACCCCAACATTGCTACGGTTCAGACCAGCGAGGGTGTTGCTGACAGAGTTTATTTCTATCCCGTAACCCCGTTCTTTGTAGAGAAGGTAATTGCCAAGGAGCGTCCCGATGCAATCCTGCTGGCGTTTGGTGGTCAGACCGCACTTAACTGCGGTGTGGCACTGGAGCAGAGCGGTGTTCTGGCCAAATATAAGGTAAAGGTGCTGGGTACCCAGGTTAAGGCCATTATGGACACCGAGGACCGTGATCTCTTTATAAAGCGCCTTGATGAGATAGGCGTACAGACCATCAAGAGCCACGCTGTTGAGACCATGGACGATGCACGCGCAGCTGCACGTGAGCTGGGATACCCGGTTATCATCCGTTCGGCTTATGCTCTGGGCGGTCTGGGCTCGGGTTTCTGCGACAATGAGGAGGAACTGAACAAACTTGCCGAGAAGTCATTCTCATTCTCACCACAGATTCTTGTGGAGAAGAGCCTCAAGGGCTGGAAGGAGATTGAGTTTGAGTGCGTGAACGATAAGAGCGGCAACTCAATCATAGTCTGCTCAATGGAGAACTTTGACCCGCTGGGCATACATACCGGCGAGAGTATCGTGGTTGCTCCCACACAGACACTTACTCACCACGAGGTGCAGAAGCTGGAGGAGCTGACCATCCGCATTGCCCGTCACGTGGGTATAGTAGGTGAGTGCAACATCCAGTTTGCATTCGATCCCCAGAGCGAGGATTACCGCGTTATTGAGGTTAACGCCCGCCTGAGCCGCTCATCGGCCCTGGCATCAAAGGCTACCGGTTATCCTCTGGCATTCGTGGCCTGCAAGCTGGGCCTGGGCTATAACCTGTATGAGCTTAAGAACTCCATAACCAAGGATACTACCGATTTCTTTGAGCCCTCTGTTGACTACGTGGTCTGCAAGATTCCGCGCTGGGATCTGAGTAAGTTCCATGGCGTGGACCGCGAGATAGGCTCGTCAATGAAGTCCGTAGGTGAGGTTATGTCTATCGGTCGCAGCTTTGAGGAGGTTATCCAGAAGGGTATCCGTATGATCGGTCAGGGCATGCACGGATTTGTGGAGAACAAGAGCATCAAGTTTGCCGATTTGGACAAGGCGCTCAAGGAGCCTACCGACAAGCGTCTGTTCGCTATCAGCCAGGCATTCAGCGAGGGCTACACCATAGACCGTATCTATGAACTTACCAAGATTGATAAGTGGTTCCTGAACCGCCTGAAGGGTATTGTTGACCTGTCCAAACAGCTGCACAAGGTTAAGGGCATTGATGCTCTGGGCGAAGACCTGCTGCGCAAGGCCAAGAAGATGGGATTCAGCGATTTCCAGATTGCACGTGCCATAGGTGAGGAGAAGAAACTGGGCACACAGGCCGGTCTTCTCTCTGTACGTAACAAGCGTAAGAGCCTGGGCATTGTTCCTTATGTTAAGCAGATAGATACCCTGGGCGGTGAGTATCAGGCCAAGGAGAACTACCTGTATATGACTTATAACGGATGCGCTCACGATATACCGTTCTTTGATGACAAGAAGTCAATCATAGTAATAGGCTCAGGTGCATATCGCATCGGTTCTTCGGTAGAGTTTGACTGGTGCGGCGTTCAGGCTCTGAATACCGTACGTAAGGAGGGTTACCGCAATATAGTGATCAACTGCAACCCTGAGACAGTAAGTACCGACTACGATGTTACAGACCGTCTGTTCTTTGACGAGCTCACATTTGAGCGCGTCATGGATATCATAGAACTGGAGAATCCCTACGGTGTGATTGTATCAACCGGCGGACAGATCCCCAACAACCTGGCCATGAAGCTTGACGCCATGAACGTACCTATCCTGGGTACAAGCGCCAAAGACATTGATAACGCCGAAGACCGCGAGAAGTTCTCGGCCATGCTTGACCGTATAGGCGTGGATCAGCCTGAGTGGAGTGAGCTTACCTCAATGAAGGAGATTGGCAAGTTCATTGACAAGGTGGGATTCCCAGTACTGGTACGTCCCTCATACGTGCTCTCAGGTGCTGCCATGAACGTTTGCAGTAACCAGGAGGAACTGGAGCGTTTCCTGCAGTTGGCAGCCGAGGTATCAAAGGAGCATCCGGTTGTGGTAAGCCGCTTTATCGAGAACGCCAAGGAGGTTGAGATGGATGCCGTTGCCAAGGACGGTGAGATAATTGCATACGCCATCAGTGAGCATATTGAGTTTGCCGGTGTACACTCAGGTGACGCTACCATCCAGTTCCCGCCGCAGAAACTTTATGTTGAGACAGTTAAGCGTATCAAGCGCATCAGCCGTCAGATTGCCAAGGAGCTGCATATAAGCGGACCGTTCAACATCCAGTATCTGGCCCGTGAGAACGACATCAAGGTTATTGAGTGTAACCTGCGCGCTTCACGTTCATTCCCGTTCGTAAGCAAGGTTCTCAAGATTAACCTTATCGAGATAGCAACCAAGATCATGCTTGGAATTCCTGTAGAGGCACCCGAGAAGAGCCTGTTCGATATCGACTACGTTGGTATCAAGGCATCACAGTTCTCGTTCAACCGTCTGCAGAAGGCCGATCCCGTTTTAGGTGTTGATATGGCATCGACAGGTGAGGTAGGCTGTTTAGGTGATGACCAGCGCTACGCCATCCTGGAGTCAATGCTCTCGGTTGGTTACCGCATCCCCAAGAAGAATATACTGCTCTCAACCGGTACGGCCAAGCAGAAGGCCGCCATGCTGGATGCAGCTAAGATGCTGGTATCAAAGGGGTACAACCTCTTTGCTACCGGCGGTACATCCAAGTACCTGGAGGAGAACGGTATAAAGAATACCCGCGTATATTGGCCCAGCGAAGAGGGACAGCAGCCGCAGGCCCTTGACATGTTGCACAAGAAGGAGATAGATATGGTCGTTAACATACCTAAGGACCTTACACAGCATGAGCTTACCAACGGTTACAAGATACGCCGTGCAGCCATTGACCTGAACATTCCGCTGATTACCAACGCAAGACTTGCAAGTTCATTTATTAACGCGTTCTGTACCGTCGATATAAATGATATACCTATCAAGAGTTGGGACAGCTTTAAGTAAGCTGCCCCAACTCTTGAGATATGGACCTTGTCTATACCCCCTAAACCCCCGGAGGGGGCTTGGTCGCTTCGCTCCGAATTATTAATAAAGATTCCAGCTAGGCGATTCTAGGTAAAAATAGGTTTCCATTTGCACCAAGTAAAATGAAACTCCGACAGCAAAGCGTTGTCGGAGTTTCATTTTACCCGGCCGGAGGCCGGCAGAGTGGAATGGAATGAAATGGAATGGAACGGGTTTGGGGCGTCGCCGCCCCAAACTAAAAAAAGGTTGTTTCTAATACGCAGATAGGTTTCCAGCTAACGACTTTTTAGGCCCTGAAAGGGCCATAAAAGTCAAAAACATTCGAGCCGCGAAGCGGCGAGCTTTATTTGCTCCACTTTATTACAATACCTGATTGTGCAGGCACTGTAACGCGTACAGGAGTCTCAGGATGTAGATTAACCCGGAACGTTTGCCCAGAGAGCAGATCCGTGACTTTAACACCATCCCGGGCCTTGAGTTCCATGTAGTCAAAGGCGTGCTGCGGGATGTTGACGGCAGTGTAAAGCGGCTGGTCGCAGAAGTTTGTCACAACCAGTATTGCGTCATTCCCGTCGGAGCGCAGGAATGCATACTGTCGGTGAGGGTTGAAATCCGATGACTGCGGATTGACGTACATCAGGTCAAAGAACTTGCCGTTACGTATGCAGTTCTCCTTTTTGCAGATACCCAGCAGAGTGGAGTAGAATTGTCTCAACTCACGCTCATCGGCTGTCAGGCGCTCATCATTCCATTTCCCGTCATTGTACAGGCGGGTAAGAGTATCGGGAGCCCAGTAATCAAATATTGTGGTGCGTCCGTCAAGCCCGCTGAATCCTTCCCGGTCCATGCCTGGCTCAGCGACCTCCTGGCCAGCATACACCATTACGGGACAACAGTCCATTAGGGCCGAAACAATCATAGCCGGACGTCCTTTCTGCCCGTTTCCACCGAAGAATCGGGAAGCTATGCGCTGCTCGTCGTGGTTCTCCATGAAGTGAAGCATGTTCGGGCCTACCTGACCGTTCTGCTGCCAGCAGCGCGTTATTGCGGTGGCCGATTCACGTGACTCCACTACAGCGCGAAGCGTGTCATAAAGACCTACCTTATCATATATATAGTCGAACCCGCCCCAATCTACATAACTGCTGTAAGAACCGGGGTTGTAAATCTCGGCAATGAACTGAATCTCCGGATGCGACTGCTTAACCTGTCTTACTGCCCAATGCCAGAAATCCACCGGAACCATTTCGGCCATATCGCAACGGAATGCATCCACGCCTTTCGATGCCCAGTAAAGCAGTATGTGGAGCATCTTTTTCCAGGTGTCCGGAATAGGGTCGAAACAGTGTCTTCCACCGCCAGTGTAATCAACACCGTAGTTTAGTTTTATGGTTTCATACCAATCTGAGTATGAAGGAGTTGCCGTGAATTGGTCATTGCCTGTGGCTCGTGCCGGATACTCCTTGTAATCACCCCAATCCACTTCTCCGCCAAGTTTCTGTCCGGGCATGTAATAGAAGTTGTTCTGCGGCGAGAAATGCATGCTTACATCATCATCCTGCCCCAGGTCTTTCACTCCTCTGGGCTTTTTGACTGAATGATACTGGCGGGCCACATGGTTGGGCACGAAATCCATGATGAATTTCATACCGGCGGCATGGACGCGATCCACCAGAGCCTGGAACTCTGTCATTCGGTCCGGAACAGACACTGCCAGGTCCGGATCTATGTCATAATAGTCACGGATAGCGTAGGGCGAACCTGCACAACCTTTTACGGTCTTGGGGTTTGATTCCGGAATCCTGAACTTCCTGTAGCTGGTGCAGGATGCGTGGGCTATCAGTCCGGTGAACCAGATATGAGTAACTCCCATCGCCCTGATGTTATCAAGTACGGTGGGAGTGAAACTGTTCAGTTTGCCTGAGCCGTTAGTGCTGATGTCACCGCCAGTTACGTTCTGACCGCCGCTGTTGCAGCAGACTCTGGTGAAAACCTGGTAGATGACGGCTTTTTCCATTTAGCCTCTGATTCTTTTGATGAGACCAGTCAGAACGGCACCTGGACCACACTCTGTGAACTCCTCGGCTCCATCGGCAATCATGTTGAGAACGCTCTGAGTCCAGCGTACCGGTGAGTTGAGCTGGGTTACCAGATTTGCCTTGATTTCATCGGGGTTTACGTGCGGTTTGGCATCCACGTTCTGGTAGATGGGGCAGACGGGTGTATTGAACTGTGTCTCGCTTATGGCCTGTGCAAGCTCCTCCTTGGCGGGAGTCATGAGGGGTGAGTGGAAAGCACCGCCTACCACAAGAGGCAGGGCACGTTTGGCGCCGGCCTCTGTCATGAGCGGGCAGGCGGCGGCAATAGCTTCCTTGGAGCCGGAGATAACCACCTGTCCGGGGCTGTTGTAGTTGGCGGGTACAACCACCATGCCTTTGGCATTCAGGTCGGCGCAGATGGCTTCAATCTTATCATCGGCCAGACCGATGATTGCGGCCATCGTGCCGGGAACCTTCTCACAGCACTTCTGCATGGCACCGGCACGTTTGGCAACCAGTTTGAGGCCGCTCTCGAATGAGAGAGCACCGCAGGCTACCAGGGCCGAAAACTCACCCAGGGAGTGTCCTGCCACCATATCGGGCTTGAAATCAGCACCGTGCGACTTGGCTACTGCCACTGAATGGATGAATACTGCAGGCTGTGTAATATCTGTACGGCGCAGGTCTTCATCACTGCCGCTGAACATTATGTCAGAAATCTTGAAACCAAGAATGGAATCGGCCTCTGCAAACAACTCTTTTGCCCAGTCAAACTGGTCATACAGGTCTTTACCCATGCCCGAAAACTGGGCACCCTGTCCGGGAAATACGTATGCTTTCATATCTGGAATAATTAGTATGTACAAATTTTAATAGTTACCTTTGTGGGCTATCTGAGCAACATGTATTGATTTGATGCGCACTTTTTAATAACTTGTGCAAAAGTAGTCATCATTTCTTATGCCTACAGAGGCACACAGAACTTTTTTTTATGACTCTACACAATTATTGTTTTTTGTGCGCGTTTATTTATAAACGAGATTTTGATGCTTAATTATAAAATTCAGAATTATACTAAAGCCGGATATATGGAGCATTCCGATGCGATGGGAATAACACAACGCTCAATTAAGAGGCTTTTTGATATTGTATTCTCATTGGTCGGGCTGGTTGTATTATCTCCGTTATTTCTTGTGTTCTCCATTATCCTGCTGTTCAGTAAAGGGCCTGTGATATTCAGGCAGGAGAGAATAGGCTATAAGGGAAAGCCTTTCACCATCTACAAATTCAGGACGATGAGCATCGATGCCGAAACAGACGGCATTCCACGCCTTGAGGCGGAGCGGAACAGGTATCTTACTCCTTTCGGACGTTTTCTCCGCGCACATCACCTTGATGAACTGCCCCAGTTGTGGAATGTCCTCAAAGGTGATATGTCTTTTGTCGGACCACGTCCCGAACGCCAGTATTTTATCGATCAGATAAACCGCGAGACAGATGACTACCGTTACATATATCTTATGCGTCCGGGAGTTACATCGTATGCTACTATCTACAACGGTTATACGGATACCATGGACAAGATGCTCAAACGTCTTGAGTATGACCTGGATTATCTTGACAACCGTAATATATTCACTGACCTTGGGATAATCTTCAAAACGGTTTTCTCGGTTTTCAGTGGAAAGAAATTCTGACTTTCTCCCCGTCATTTTCATTGCTATGAGAAAAATCTTCTTTTTGTCATTATTCTTGTTGGCTGGTATTACCGCCTCTGCCCAGATGACAGAGGATCAGATAATAAAATATGTACAGGAGCAACAGGCCAAAGGCGTTTCCCAGGAACAGATAGTATTTGACCTTAACAAGAGGGGTGTGACGCTTCAGCAACTTCAGCAGATGCGTGAAAAATATGAGAAGCAGCAATCAACCGGTGTCTTGGGCAATACACTCCCGTCGCAGAATCAGGTATCACAGGATTCACGTAACCGGAATGTGGGGCAGCCGTTCAATCAGCATAAGGCTCAGACCGGTTTTTATGACACTGAACTGGACAATGATACCCGTGACAAAGCCAGAATGCAGCAGATGTATAATGAGTCGATGTTCCTGTTTGTTGACTCCATTTATCTGCTTAGACAGTCATTGCTACCCGGAAAGAAGGAAATATACGGTCACAACATATTCAAAAACCGTAACATGACTTTTGAATCCAGCGCCAACATCGCTACCCCTCAGAACTATAAGCTGGGACCAGGAGATGAGGTGATCATTGACGTTTGGGGCGCTTCGCAGAATTCCATACAGCAGGTCATTTCGCCGGACGGAAATATCATGGTTGAGGACTTGGGGCCGGTATATCTGAACGGTAAGACAGTTCAGGAGGCCAATGAGTATATTAAGAAGGTGTTCGCTCAGATTTACTCCGGACTGGATGGTGACAATTCCAATTCAAGCATAAGGCTATCCCTCGGTCAGAACCGTTCCGTGCTTGTGAACGTTATGGGTGAGGTGGAGAATCCCGGAACCTATCAGGTCTCGTCGTTCTCTACGGTATTCAATGCTATATATATGGCAGGTGGCGTGACAGAGATCGGTTCACTCAGGGATATAAGACTGTATCGAAACAACAAGGAGGTTGCCAAGGTGGATATGTATGATTACATCATGAACGGTCGCGTTCAGGATGATATACGCCTTGAGGATAATGATGCAGTAATAGTCTCCCCGCATTCTATTCTGGTCAATATCGACGGTCGTGTCCGCCGGCCCATGTTCTATGAAATGAAGGAGGATGAGAGCCTGGACAAGCTGATAGGTTATGCGGGAGGTCTTGAATCGGACGCATACCGTAAGGATGTCAGGGTGATCAGGATGGGTGAATTCCAGCGTCAGATATTTACTGTAACCAAGGAACAGCAGCAGTCATTCATGCTTTCGGATGGCGATTCGGTTTATGTTGATTCCATCCAACTGTCTTTCAGTAATATGGCCGAGGTGCGCGGTGCAGTCTACCGTGCCGGCAAGTTCCAGATTGACGGTGGTATAACAACCGTCAGGGATCTTATAGAAGCTGCCGGTGGCCTTAAGGAGGAGGCGTTCCCATCCAGGGCTCTGCTGAGCAGGACCAACCCTGACAAGACTCTGACAAACCTTTCTTTAGACATTATTGGCCTGATGGAAGGACGTGTCCGGGATGAGCCTTTGCGCAACAATGATATACTGTTCATACCAAGCCTGTTTGATGTGGGTGAGGTCAAGACATTCAGCGTCTATGGTGAGGTGCTTTTCCCCGGCGATTACCGATATGCGGACAATACCAGTATAGAAGACCTGATACTTCAGGCCGGCGGCCTTAAGGAGGATGCATCAATAGCAAAGGTTGATGTGGTGCGCCACAGCCGCGACAAGAATGCATTGGAGAGGTCTGACTCCATTACCAAGACATTCTCTTTCAAGATTGATGAGAATCTGTCCATTCTGGATAACGATTTCCGGCTGATGCCGTTTGATGAGGTTTATGTACGCCGCAGCCCGGGCTATTCTGTAAACCGCCGTGTGGTGGTGGACGGTGAAGTTACATTCCCCGGCTACTACTCACTCCAGACCAGTACTGACCGTCTGAGCGATATCATGTCAAGGGTAGGAGACCTGAGTCCGGAGGCTTATCCCGAGGGCGCCCGTCTGGAGCGTCTGATTACAGCCGAGGAGAGAAAACATATGCAGAGTATTGCCGAATCATTGTCAACCAATGACTCGATAACGCTTCAGAGAGTACTTCGCAAACTTGCAGAATCAACCACTTATGACGTCGGCATCGACCTGAAGGATGCCATCGATAATCCCGGAAGCGCATCTGATATAGTGCTGCGTGAAGGAGACCGCATCTACATTCCGGTATTCAACAATACCGTTAAGATAAACGGTGAGGTCATGTTCTCCAATACCACACCGTACGTTAAAGGCAAGAAATATAAATACTATATAGACAGAGCCGGAGGTTTTTCACAGAATGCCCGCCGTAGGAACGTATATATAGTATATGTGAACGGTTCGGTGGCCAAAGGAAAGCGCTGTTCTTCCAAACAGGTTCAACCCGGCTGTGAGATTATTGTTCCGGCCAAAAAGGAACGTGACGGTCTGAAGACTACTGAAATACTGAGCCTGGGTTCGACATCAGCATCATTGGCAACGGTGGTACTGGCACTCATGAATCTCTTAAAGTGACGGTCATGGATAAAAGCAAATATGAATTAAAAGGCTCTTCCGATTTTCTGGGATTGCTGAAACTGCTTTGGGACCATCGTGTCCGTATAATACTCAACTGCATATACGGCGGACTGATTTCAATCATCGTGGCATTCAGCATCCCCAAGGAGTATACATCAGAAGTTGTAATTGCTCCTGAGGTGTCAGGCTTAGGTGGAATATCAGGAGGCTTGGGCGCGCTGGCATCGATGGCCGGTATCAATATGGATTCCGAAGAAGAGGCTATTTATCCCCAGTTGTATCCCAAGATCGTATCAACGTCTCCTTTCCTCTGCGATCTGGCATCTCTCAGTGTTGATGGCATATACAGAAAAGACTCCATTTCAACCAGTCTATACAACTATCTTGTCAGGTATCAGAGGGAACCTTGGTGGAATAAGGTGTTGTCGGCTCCGTTCAAACTGATAAAGAAGGAACGCAAGGAACTTCTTGGTGAGGGAATAACGCTTGATGCCAAAAGGCTGAACAGACAGCAGCAAAAGGTTCTTAAGGCTCTTTCTGACAGGATATCGGTAGAACTGGACAAACAGACCAGTGCCATTTACGTCAGAGTGAAAATGCAGGATGCCGGTATTGCGTCGACAGTTGCAGATGCGGTAACCGGGAATCTTGAGAAATATGTAGTGGATTACCGTACCGCCAAAGCCAGAAAGGATCTGGAGAACACCCAGAGAATGTTTGACGAGGCCCGTGAAAACTACTTCAAGGCACAGAAAGCATATGCGGAATACAGTGATCAGCATATGGGCGTTACCAAACTGCAGTATCTCATGGAGCAGGAACGCCTGGAGAATGAGAAGAATGTGGCATATAACCTGTATAGCCAACTGGCCCAACAGATGGATATGTGCAGAACTAAACTGCTTGAAAAGACCCCTGTCGTGGTTTTGCTTCAACCCTCAACCATACCCTATAAGGCAACAACGCCCAGAAAGATAATGATAGGACTTCTGTTTGTGTTTCTGGCGTTTTTCGGTACAGCTGCATGGATTCTGATGCAGGAGTTTGTATTTGCTGAAAGAGCGTGATGGAATTCCTGTTTGTCCTGACCTTGCTGATTGAGTCCGGGGTCCTGATGTATCTGGAATACAAAGCCTGGAGATCAATCTTTACACCTATGTCTTTTTTGCTGTTGCCGTATCTGGTGGTGCTGATTGTGTCAATAGCGATGTCAGGAAAGATGGGTTTTGTGGAATTCTACTATCCGAGCATATTCATTTGGATAGTAGGATTATTCTTTTTTGCCATACCGGATTTTCTCTTGGCCGGATATGCAGGTAAATACGGGTATACTGACCTTAAGTCCGGGATTGACGATTCCCCAGCGGGCATGCCTCGTGTCTTTGTCCTGATCGGAATAGCTTTGTTGCTGCTGTTCTCATACCGGCTTTTTGTAACCATCCGTAGTTCACAGTATCTGATCGGTTCCGATCAGTTTGCCGAAGAATTTGCAGGATTTGGCTTTTGGGGCCATCTGAAGCGTTTCTGCAGCGTCATGCTGATGCTCTTTATCTACTATCTGGACAAGAATAGAAGATGGTTGTGGCTGCTTATTGTAGGCTTGTTCCTGATCAATATCATCAATATGGTCAAGGGAACCATGATTATTCCATGCGTCACAGGTGTTATGCTCAGATTGGCATCGGGTAAGATGAAGATAACAGGTGCTTTTGTCGGGTGGCTGATTCTGAGTTCTGTCGCAGTCTTTTTCGTTACATTCTTACTTGCCATAGTGGTTGTCAACAAGATGGAGGTGAATGACAAGATCATAGTGTGGATATTCCAGCGTTTTGTACATTATTTCTCCAGCGGCACACTTGGACTCAGTGTAGATATGGAACTTGGTTTTCCCGATTCGGGACCATTCCAGGTTATCTGGACACCATTCATAAATCTGATAAACCAGATCAGCGGCAACGGCGAGATACTCTCTCCTGTAAACCCGATATTCCACTTTACAGGAATAAGTCTGACCAATGTGAGGACAATGTTCGGTACACTATTCATATACACCAATTATCTCCAGTTCTGCCTCTACACGATGGGGCTGAGCTTTATCTGCTATTCGCTGAAAATTTTAACCGTCAGACTGACCAATGTCTACATCAATACTGTTCTGTACTATCTGTGTGCCCTGTTGGCAATGGGTTGGTTTGAATTCTATTTCTTTCACCTGGATATAATTGAGATACCGGTAATGATCCTGATACTTCATGTTATAGATTGGGTGTCAAGGATTTCTGTAACTGATGCAAGAACTGTAAGAACGATATGACTGCCATAATTCTGATAAACTGGAACGGTGCCGATGATACCGTCGCATGCCTTAAATCGCTTGATAAGGCACATGGCGATTTCCTTGTGGTGGTGGCTGACAACGGCTCTACTGATGACAGTCTCAAGCGGATAGGGGATTGCGTGCAGGAACTTTCCATAAAAGTTGATTTACTGCCGTTGGACCGTAACTGGGGCTTTGCTGTGGGGAATAACAAGGGAATAGCACATGCCATGAGGTACAATCCCGATTCATATATGCTTCTGAATAATGACACCGAGGTCGAACCGGATTTCCTGAGCCGTATTGAGGATTGCAGGAGGAAACATCCCGAGATAAAGGTTTTCGGTCCACTGATATTGTATTGGTCCGACAGGGGGCGTATCTGGTCATGCGGAGGAAAACTGACTTTCGGATCACGTAAGGCATATTACAGGAACCGTCTGGTCTCTGATGTCAGATTGGGTGAAATATTCCCTGTTTCGTTCATCTCAGGGTGTGCGCTGTTTGCGGATTCTTCGTTGGTGCAAGACAACGGACAGTTGCTTACGGAGAGGTTCTTTTTCGGCGAGGAGGATTATGAGTTTGCACACAGGATGCGGATTGCCGCCCGGAGGATGGCAGTTGTCCCGGATTCTGTCATATATCACAAGGTTAGTGCATCTTCACGTAATGCCACAGAAAAGTTCAGGCTTGGGCGTGACTATATCTATTACCTTGGCAGGTTGATAGTGGTCCGTGAATACTACAGCCGATTGTCATCCTTATTGGTCCGGATATTGAGTTTCCCGCTTTGTGTACACTATTTCAGACTTGACGGGCTTGACTTCAGGAAAGCATTCAGACTATCATGCAGGCTGATGTCTGACGCAAAGAGAAAGCATGGCATCTCATTTGATGATTTCAAGGCTATAACTATAGACGGCTCTTATTTCAACAACTGATGGAGAAAAAAATAAGACAGGTTGTATTGCTGTATTCAGCGACTTTTATGGGCGCTGTACTGAATTTTATTGCTTCAAAGGTCAATACAGACTTTCTTACACCTTCAGAATACGGTGATGTCAGATATGTCCTGAATTTCATACAACTGATTTCATGGGTGGTGCTTTTCGGCTGGTTCATGTCAGGAAGCCGCCTGCTTGCTTTGTCAGATCACAAGAGTAACAGTGCAAGGATCAGAGGCGCGCTGATCATTTGCCTGGCTGTTTCGGCAGTCATGCTGATGCTGTCTACGTTAGTGGTAGGTCTGTTCCATAGGGATAATCCTGAACTCAGACATCTGTTTTTCATTGCCATGCCGGTTGCGGTTTATCCGCTATTGACAAACTACATGAATACTACCGCTCAGGGTGACAATCATATCGGAAGACTGGCCTTAGCCAGAGTCCTGCCGGTACTGTGCTATATTCCTGTCGCACTGATGCTGTACAGGTTGTATGGTGCCGATTCCAAGATGGTCATATTGCTCCATTGGGGCGTATGCTCTATAGTCATGATGTTGATCGTAATCTCAACCGGACCGTCATTCAAGAGGTTGAAACCGCATTTTGCGGCACTTAATGAGGAGAATAAGAGATACGGAATAAAACTATATTGGGGGTCATTGGCAATGGTTGCCACAAACTATCTTGCCGGAGTGACATTGGGATGGTTCAATGAAGATAATTCAAATGTGGGGTTCTATACTCTGGCATTGTCTCTGGCGCAGCCGTTGTCATATCTTCCCGGAATTGTCGGTACCACCTATTTCAGACACTTCACACATGAATCCTGCATACCGGGTAAGGTTTTTGTATATACACTCATAATAACTCTGGTGTCATGTCTGGGTTTCATATTATTGATAGGACCGGTTGTAAGTCTCTATGATAATTCTTACGGCATAGTGGCAAGATATGCGTCTCTCCTTGCTGTCGGTTTCAGCATACATGGAATAGGAGATATGATTAACCGTTATCTGGGCTCCCACGGTCAGGGGATAACCATCAGGAACTGCAGTTTTGCATGCGGAGCAGTCAAGATCGCAGGCTCCCTGCTGTTTGTCTGGTTATGGAATGTGAATGGAGCGGTACTGACTCTGATAATCAGTTCGATGGTTTATTCTTTATCACTTTATATCGGATACAGATCTTTCATTAAAGTAAAATGACTTATCTTTGTTGGAATAAACCAAGCAGGTCATCAGATAATGAAACACTCACTTCTGTTCTTAGGCGCATTGGACTATCCGAATGTCCCGCAGGCAGGTGATGCTATAAAGAACCGTTTTATTGTTGACTTATTCAGAAGAGAATTAAAGGGTGTTGATTATGTCGATACCCAGCGTTGGAAAAAGAATCCTCTGATCCTGATCCGGGTCATCCGGTATCTGCTGACACGCAGGTATGACAATATAGTCATTTCAACGTCAAACGTCAGCGCCTACAGGTTGATACGTCTGACAACATCACTTCATCTCAAAAGCCGTATCTACTATTTCATGATCGGAGGTTATACTCCCGTAAAGATTAAGAACGGGATATACAGACCGGAGCCGTTCAGGAAATTGGAACGTATAATTGTTGAGGCGGATAAGGTGTGTCAACTGTACAGTGAGGTAGGTATATACAACACTTACCGCATGTACAATTTCAAACCTGTCCTTTATGTCCCTGATATCAGCACACCTCATACAGGACGCGTCAGGTTTGTATTCCTGTCAAGACTCACAAGGCTGAAGGGTGTATTCAATATCATCAATTCGGTAAGGATATTGAATGCGGAGGGTTTGTCGGATCGTTTTCAGGTGGATTTTTACGGCAGGATCGATGCAGATATAAGGGAACCTTTCATGAGAGATGCCGATGATCTTCCTAATGTCTCATACAAAGGCTTTCTTAAACTGGATAGTCCCGAAGGCTATAAGATCCTGTCCGGATATGATGCCATGTTGTTTCCCACAATGCATCTAACAGAGGGTTTCCCCGGCGTTATTGCAGATGCAGCTATGGCGGCATTGCCGGTGTTGGCTTCTGATTGGCAGTACGCCAGGGAGATAATCGGCGATGGCCGGTGCGGTATCCTGTTCCCGATGGGTGATGACAAAGCTCTGACTGGATATATGAAAAAGCTGATAGAGAACCGTCAGATACTTGAACCCATGAGAAAGAATGCGTTGGAACGCAGCAACGAATATAATGTAGACAAAGTACTCACCAGGGATCTGATAACCCTGCTGGGAATGGATAAACCGATAACAGACTGATATGTTTATAAAAGATATCATCAAAAGGATCGCATCGTTCATAGGAGGGAGAAATCCCGAACTGATTGTAAGGATACGTTACAGACTCCGTTTCCATAAACGGATTGATCTGGATAATCCTAAAACCCTGAATGAGAAGATTCAGTATCTGTCACTCCGGACTGATACCACCGAATGGTCCCGTCTGGCCGATAAGTATGCCGTAAGGGAATATGTCAGTGATTGTGGTCTGTCTGATACATTGAATACCTTATATGCCGTATGGGAAAATGCCGATGAGATTGATTTTGAGAAACTTCCTGACCGGTTCATCCTTAAGACGACCAGTGGCTCCGGAAACTGTGTCATTGTCAAGGATAAGAGTCAGATTGATAAGGATGGCATCCGGAAATACTTTAAAAAGATGCTTAATACCATTTACGGTCTCTCTGAAGGCAACCCTCATTACTCCAGGATAAAACCGCGCGTCATAGCCGAGGCACTGATACTGAATGATCCCGAGTCGGCAAAGCATTCCACATCACTTATTGATTACAAGATATGGTGCTTCAACGGCAAGGCTTATTATATATGGGTCTGCACAAACAGGACCCATAGCGGTACCAATGTCCTGGTATATGATACAGACTGGACCGTACATCCCGAGCATTGCAATTTTACCAGGTACTATTCGGAAGGTAAAGTGGTCCCCAAACCCAAAAACCTGGACTTGATGCTCTCCATGGCCGAAAAACTTGCAGCTCCGTTCCCTGTTGTCAGGGTGGATATGTACAACATAGACGGTCGCATCTATTTCGGCGAGTTGACATTTACAGCCGTAGGGGCACTTATGAACTGCTATTCGGAGGAATTCCTTCTTCACACAGGTCAACTTATTAAACTGTAACTGTATTTGCTGCAAGACTCTCCTTGCTTTTTTTTGCTTATGTTGCCATAGAAGATTGTAATAATACTATCTTTGCAGGGCAATGAAGGAGGGTTTGGTTTCAATAATAACTACTCTGTATGATTCAGGCGATTATATAGCCCGAACCATAGAGTCGGTCCTGCGTCAGACATACACCGACTGGGAGCTTGTCATTACTGATGACTGCTCAATCGACAACGGACCGGCAATAGTAGAGTCATACGCCTCCAAAGATTCCAGAATACGTCTGCTCAGACTTAAGGAGAACGGAGGTCCAGGAATTGCCAGGAACAACTCAATAAGGAACTCACAGGGGCAGTACATAGCATTCCTTGACAGTGATGACTTGTGGAGCCCGGACAAACTGGAGCGCCAACTGGCCCTGATGAAAGAGAAAGGCTGCGGAGTGGTATATTCCAGTTATAAGATATGTGATGAGTCAGACAAGGTCACCGGCCTGATCAGATGCAGAGGGAAAATACCATATTGGCGCATTGTCTGTGACAATGCCATTGGTTTTCTGACAATGATGTATGATACCCGTGTTACAGGCGTGGAATATCTTCCGGAGTTGCGTAAGCGTCAGGACTGGGGCCTGAACATAATTCTACTCAAGAAATGCCGTGTGGCATACGGAGTCAAGGAACCTCTGGCCTGTTACAGGATCCGTAAGGGCTCAGTATCGCGTGACAAGTTATCACTCATCAAATACAATGTAGCCATATATCGCGAGATAATGGAGTATTCCAAAGTAAGGGCAGTGCTGACATTCATTCTCATATTCCTGCCATTCTATTCCGGAAAGAAGATTCTCAATTATCTGATGACTCTTTTTTATCGGAACAGATGACCAATAATTTAACTTTCCTCTATCCGGATACTATTATTACTGACTTTAATTACGCAATTCATATAATTAACAGAATGAAGAAAGTATTGTTTACAGCAGTTCTGGCCCTCGTAGCAGCAGGTGCCAGCGCACAGGAGCCCAATTTCACAATGGGTGGCGGATTCGGCGGATTCGGCGGATTCGGTGGTCAGCAGCAGACCAATGTCAAGTTTGATGAGTATGTAGCAGCCCCTGACGGCTTTGACAAGGAGCGTGCAGGTATCGACCGTGGTACCGTTCAACTCATTGAGTACAAGTCAGAGTCAGTAGGCACAACCCGTAAGGCCAATGTATATCTGCCTCCCAAGTATGATCCCAAAAAGAAGTACAGCGTGCTGTATCTGCTTCACGGAATCGGTGGTGACGAGTGGGAATGGATGAATGACGGTGGTGTACCCAATATCATCATGGATAACCTTTATGCAGATGGTAAGGTGGCCGATATGATTATCGTTATGCCTAACGGCCGTGCTGCTGTGAATGATTCACGTGAGGGCGGTTACGGTTCAGCCGGTGCATTCGGTGTATTTGACAAGGACCTTATCGGTAGCCTTATCCCTTACATTGAGAAGAACTTTAGCGTATATACAGACAAGGATCACCGCGCTATCGCCGGTCTGTCAATGGGTGGCGGCCAGTCTCTGAACTTCGGTCTTGCCAATCTGGACAAGTTCGCTTACATAGGCGGTTTCTCATCAGCTCCCAATACACAGCGTGCAGCTCAGCTTATTCCTGATGTTGAGAAGGTTAAGAAAGAGAACAAGCTTCTGTGGATGGTATGCGGCAGCCGCGACGGTCTGATCGGCAACAGCACTCAGCTCAAGGCATTCTGCGATGAGAACGGAATTCCCTGCACACTTATCAGTTATCCTGACGGTGAGCACAACTTTGTTGTCTGGAAGTACGGACTCTACAAATTCGCCCAGCTGATATTCAAATAAACCAGGGCGGTTATAACGCTATAAGGACGGTTCTTGCTGTGTGGAGATATTGCACAGAAAGAACCGTCTTTGTTGTGTTATTCCGTTTTTTCTGCCTATTTTTGAGAATTGTATCAAATCAAATCACTCCAGAGGATGCAAAACAAGTTTTTAAGGACAGTTTGTACAACGGTTATCCTTACATTCATACCATTGTGCATGTCTGCTCAGGACTATGACCTTCTTCTGGGCTTTGAGTCAGCAGGATCGTTCGGCAAAGGCACTTATGCTCCATTCTGGCATACATCCAACCGCCAGGGATTGTCATCAACAGACAGGGAGAGCGGGCTGATGCATTTATCCGCGTTAGGCGATATCTCATTGCCTAACGGAATAGGTGTGGATTACGGACTTGATTTCGGGGCGCAGGCAAGCACCCGTTCAGGTCTGTTCCTGCATCAGTTGTACATTGATCTGAGTTATAAATGGATCGGCTTGGACGCCGGGATGCAGGAACGGTGGGGAGAACTTAAGAACAGGACTTTGAGTACCGGCGGCCTGACCTGGTCAGGTAACAGCAGTCCGATTCCTCAGGTAAGGCTGGGAATACCATACTTTACACGTATTCCCGTTTTAGGCCGATGGTTCTCCCTAAAAGGTCATATAGGTTACGGACGTTTTACCGATGATAAATGGAGAAAAAGTCAGGCAGAAAAGGCAGTAAAGGCAGTAAACGTTAACCGATATACTGATGAACTCCTGTTTCACAGTAAAGCCTTCTTTTTAAGGTTGGGGGATGCCAACCGTTTTCCTTTGGAGGCTACCATAGGGCTTGAAATGTATTCGGTATTCGGAGGTACACTTCATAACAGGCAACTCTATTCGAATGATATTATTGATGAACATAGACTCCCTTCGGGTCCTGATGCATATCTGACCGCCTTCCTGCCGTTCAATAAGGTAGGGAGCCAGGGAAAGGAGAACGGCAATATCCTGGGCAGTTGGCATCTCTCCTTTGATTACCATGCCGAAGAATGGGGCGTAAGGGCATATTATGAGCATTTCTACGAGGATCATTCCAGTATGCTGGGTATAGAATACAAGAACGATCAGCAGGGAAAGAAGGATTTTGTGTTCTATGGGTTCAGACGTAACTGGTTTGACGCTCTTTGGGGTATTGAGGTTAATTTAAGAAAGAGTGTACCGGTCAGTAATGTAGTGTTGGAGGTGCTGAATACCCGTGGTCAGTGCGGTCCTGTCTACAAGGCACCGTTTTATCCTGTAGTTGAGGGAGTTGACGGCTGCGATGGTATGTACAATCATGAATTATATGATTCATACAGTATGTCGGGTTATGGTATAGGCAGCCCGATACTCATCTCTCCCGTTTATAATAAGGACAACAGCCAACGTTTGCAGAGCAACCGCGTTCTGATGTATCATGTGGGTATTGACGGCACATTCGGACCAAAATGGTATTACAGGACGTTATTTACGAATACAACCCATTGGGGTACATATGAGGACCCGTTCAATCAGGTTCAGAAGGTTACTTCACTGCTTCTGGAAGGGTCTTATCGTCTGGGTGATGCTTACAGTTGGAATGTGGGCGTTTCTTTCGGCTTTGATTTCAATGAAGGCGGTCTGATAGGCAATAACAGCGGAATAATGGTCACACTGTCAAAAAAATGGAAAATCCTATGAGAAAGACCTGCAATATCATCATAATAATCCTGTTGACGTTGACAGCGTACTCTTGTGAGAACGTCTTTCATAATGATGAGCTTGATTTCATGTGGCGGCTGGATAGCGTGGAGTTCATCGATGGTGTTGATTTTGATGGAAATCCATGTACTGTGGCAACAAAGGAGGGGCTATGGCTCAGTTTTGCAAGGGATCTGGTCAAAGTTGATGACAGGAACAGTTATACTTCGGCAATCGGTATTCTGACTGACAACGGAAAACAGGTCAGTTTTGATTTCTCTATGTATGAGGAACCTGAATGGCCTGGCACAGATACGCTTCTGAAGTCAATGGGAATAAATACCAGGTTGTCAACTTTCAGCATCACTATGCTTGACAATAAGAAACTTATTCTTACCGGCGACAAAACGATACTGAGGTTGACCAAATGGTAATGTGTAATATATCACATGCGCAGCATCTTAAGGAAGTCACGTTCCGTACGGAGCGTGGCTTCTTCTTTTCCCTTGAC
>Ga0247611_10000090_pt1 | contig 173500 bp, 263 predicted proteins | sample 177DNAGHGhighgp2_FD_192422 | JGI IMG/M metagenome (GOLD analysis project Ga0247611, IMG submission 192422) | Sheep rumen microbial communities from Palmerston North, Manawatu-Wanganui, New Zealand - 1770 DNA GHGhigh gp2 | ecosystem: Host-associated > Mammals > Digestive system > Stomach >...
AATACTCAGAATAAGTTTTTGGATTTCCTATATTACCTCCCATAAGATTAATACCAGGACCATATGCAGCTTTTAAGGCTTTTCCTATTTCAAATACCTTAATGTCGTGACCATTTCCTGGATCTATACAAACTCTGAAAGGTCCGCTCCCCGATGGTCTCCTCTGTAAAAAATTCTCTGCTATCTCTTTTAGTGAGAATGCTGCAAATATATAATTACAACCTTCAAGCCTTGTGTTTAGGGGTATAGTTCTAGGAAGAATAGGTCTAATTCCTTGGTTGTTCCATACCCTCCAATTCTTTTCTGAAATTACCGAGTCCATAGGAGAGGTAAAGATAGGAAGACTTTGAATCTTGTCTATAGGATCTGTTACACTAAAATCATACTTTCCCACTCCACCATTCTTTTCTGATGGTACAAGTGCAATATCTACAAAATCTAATAGTTTTTCCATATTATATAAGGAGTTCAAGTTTAAAAAGACTCTATCATCTTTTTTAGATGTTCTGTTAGTCTTAAAATACCATAATCAGGATTTTCATAATATTTTTTTATTAGCCCCTTATATAAAATAAAAGATGGAAAATATATAATCCCTTTATCAATTATAGGACCAGAATTGCGGTATTTGTAAAGAGAGCAACTATTTACTTCAAATTTTTTCCAATAAAGTTGTTTAATTCCTGTAAAATTTTTATTTTTAGGAATCCTTATCAAAACAAATAGTTCATCGTTAAAATTATATTCTATATATTTCCTAGTTTGAATATATCTGATTTCCATTTAAGTAATCTATAATCTATTTTTAGTCCTAACAACACGATCCATGTTTAAGCCAGCATTTAAACTCTTCTAATGTGATTGTAAATTTTCCACAATCATTAAAATCGTCAAAAAATAATTTATGTGAAGATATAATATAGGGAAAGCCAATACGTTCTAAAAATATTCTTTTTAAAATTTTTATTTTATATTTATTCTTGGACTTTTTGCTTGAAATTTCAGTAATTATATTATAATTTTTATTTTCATCAACCCAAAAAGAGAATATAATTTTATAAAAACAATAAAAATGTAAAATCCTATAACTAACTTCAATCATTACGAAATCTCTTCATCATAACAGATATATTGATTGAAAGCTCTCTCACTAGAATGTCCGGTTGCTCTAAGAAGTTTATTACGAGGAACATTTCTTAGCGTATTGATGGTGGCAAAAGAACGACGTGCACTGTGAGAAGAAATAAGTTGATACTTTGGTTTAGTCTCCTTTATTATAACACCATTTATTCTATTGTCTATATTAATGGGTTCTAAAAATTCTTCTCCAATATGATATAGAATTTCATGAAGATATGTATTGAAATTATTTATATCACCAGAATAAGGAGCATAATAACCATATCTTTCTAGAATCTCCCAAACCACCTTACTCTCTATACTCATCGTGTTTATATCTAAGACACATTTATTTCCAGTCTTTTGTTGAACTATAGAAAACTGTCCATTCCTAAAATTTAATGGAGTAATTCGTACAAGATCAGAGTATCGTTGTCCTAAATTACAGCCTAACACGAACATATCTTTTACTCGATTTAATGTTAGGAGTTTATTTTTACTATAAAATACCTCTTTCTTTAATCTGAAACTATAGGCCTTTTCCATACCTAACTTAAAATGATAGATATGGCTTATTTCATCTGGTGTTAGAGAGATTTTGCTGGATGAATAACTAGGAACATCAACCTCATTATAAGAAGGATCTAGCCTAACTCCATATTTTGAAGACCAGTTTAAAACAGCTATAAGATTAGATTTTAATAGTCCGATAGTAGAATATTTTAGTCCCTGATTAACTAAGAATGGAATAAAATGATTCCAAAAGACAGAGCTAATCATTATAGGATAAATAATACAACCAGTCAATTTTTCTACTCCCATCAATTTATTTACTAAGAGCTTATAATTCTCTATTATTTTAGGATGAGATTGAGACTTTATTTCACACATTTTTCTAATGCACTGTATAAGAGAACTTCCACTTAAGTCTAGAACAAAGGAATCACTGCCACTTGATATCAAATAATTACGAAAATTATTGTCAATATTATTCATAATTTTATAAATTTTTGTTATTATATTAGTAAGGAGTTGACCATTTTTGTGAAAATATGTACAGATTTATGACAATAAGTATGTGCAATTCCGTTACATGCTCCAGTATGAGAATACAACAGATGGAAATGCTGCATTTATTAATACCGCTAACTGGCAGGGAGTAGATGTAGAACCAATTCGTAATAGCAAAAACTTACTTGAAAGCGGAGGAATAGCAGAGATTTTATACGGCAATAATGTTTCTCGTACATTCAACGCAACAGCAGGAACTAATCTAAATACAACTTCGTGGCCAGTTAATATAAATGTGCCAAGCGGAACAGAAGTTTCTGTGTTAATATCTTCTGAAAATATTGGATATGTCCAGGTAGATAATTTTTATATAAAAGTTAATGGCAATTTTCAATCATATTCAGATAAACCCTATATTAACGTAAAGAAAAAATATACATTCCAAAACGATGTAACTGCTTTTGGTTTTCTTCTTTACGGAAACAATATACCGTCCAATACAACAATTAAATTGGAATGCCATACCAAAATTGGCATTAAAGGTGAATTGTTAAAAGACGCAGAAGAAATTAATGGGATTAACATAAAATTACCATTAAAAGCTGATGAAAATGAGGAAAGTGTCAATTTGTTTAATCCTGACGATGAGAATATAATAGAAGATAGTTATATTAAAACAGACGGAACTGTTGGAAGTAATGGTTCATATATTATATCTGCCCCTATTGCTGTTAAGCCAGGCGAATCTATAGTCTCTAATAAGTTAGGAACTTCTGCTGCGGGTGCATTGTACGAAAATGCAGATTCTACCACAAAAGGGTATTTTCTCGTATCAACATCTCCTTACGTGCTATCAAACCCAACGGACAAGGTTATGTATGCAAGATTCAGCTACCATAAAGCCCAGACCAATATTATGGTTAATAGAGGTACTACACCACTTGCATATCAACTATATACAGATTCAAATAAAGTCATTCGAGAATCTGACGTTGTAAATGAAACTGGGAGTTCTACAAAAAAGCCAATTTCTCAAAAGTTATTTACCGATAGAATATCCAATACTATTGGTAGCGATTCTATTGTTCAAGTGCTTGGTAATAATGAGAATAAAATAATATCTCAAGCAAAAATAACAGAGCTTCTTGGACTTGATTTTGGTGGTAACGTACAAAAGAAAAAGTACAATACAGTTTCTGGAACTTCACTTAATACAACATCAAATCCGTTGCTGTTTAATGCAAAGAAAGGAGATACGTTGCATATATGTATTTTGGGAGGGGAAAGCAACGTGAATGCGGTAGCAAGGGTTTTCTATTATCGTAACAATGGAAATTTTGTAAACGTGACAACTACGATTCAAGGTGAACTTACACAAGGTCACGAATACACCTATATAATGCCAGCAGATGCAGACGCTTTTGGATTCTTGTCTGATGGTGATGCTCATGATAATGGATACCTACAGCTTGTTATATGGACGCAGGATTCTATTCCAGTAGATGTCAAAAATCAGACTATAAAGAAGTGGACGCTTGCAAGAGTTGTTAGACAATGGATGAATGGAGATAAGTGTCCTATTGGATTCATTGGTGATAGTACAACTGATGGAACAAGCACTACAGGATGGAGTGTACAAAATTCGCACCCACGTCAAGATGCAAGAAATTGGCTTGAAGACCATCCTGAGTATATGCCAAGTGCAAGCACGGAAACAAGAGAAGCAGCAGCGCAAGCTGCGGGAAAAGGTAGAGGTAGTGTAGATTATATATGCGAAAAGGCATACCCGTATTTACTTGAAAAACTAATACAGTCAGAATTTGGCAATAATAATGCAAGAGTGTATAATATTGGTTATTATGGGATGGCTCTTACAAGTTATATTAATGTAGGAGATTTTTTCTCGGACGCATACTCTGATTGTAAGATGGCGGGTATTATCCTTGGTATAAATGACCGAGGAAATGTGAACAGCTATGGTAAATATTACAATAGCGTCCTTCAACTTTTAGAAAGGTATGTAATTTGGCTAAATCGTATCGGCATTACCCCATTTATGGTTACAAATCAGTATGTAACACAAAGCGGTAATAACCCAAACACTGGCAGTGGTATCCCAGACATCATGTACAATGATGATGTACAAACAATCACCAACAGAGCCAAAATTGAAGTTGCCAAGAAATATGGTCTTGAAGTTATAGACATGAATGGATTTGGAAGACTTGTGTTTATGTGCAGTAATTACGCTTATAGTAACCTTACGGAAGATTTACATTTTAAGGATTTGGGACATAAATTGGAAGCTGGATTCTTATTCTCACAACTCATTCCTTGGGTAAACAAGACGGGGGATGCCCGAACAGTGTATATCGGGTTTGGTGGTGCATACAACAAGAGCGAATTTAATGTTGGTAAATATGAGACTGGCACTAATGACCGTTTTAAGAGAGAGATTAATTATACAAGAAGTGAAAGTACAAATATTTGCATTTTTGATTCCTATGTATTCAATAATTCTCTGGATGGTGCATATACTGTTAAGTATCTAACCCCTGCTGCAAGTGGGTATATAGTTATTGATGGCGACACAAGCAATCCAATAATAATCAACTCTACTGAAATGACTCTTGACCCTTGGGATATTGGTCTGCATCATGTTCAAGTCTATACTGGGGAAAGTACAACTGTTGCATTCAAAGGATTCTTACTTGAGCAAAACTAATATACTTATTGTAATAAGTAGATTCATAGGAGATTGATAAATAAAGGAAAGGATAGACAAAAACTACCCTTTCCTCTTTTATTTTAAGTACATCCTTTTTACAAGAACTATATTAAATAGTCCATAATATAACTTTTATTGCCCGACCATAATCTGTAGCAAAATGAACCTTCAAATAAGGGAAGTCATTTGTTGCTATTATTTCACCGTATGGTGTTGCAACTCCAGCTGTTAATTCAGATGCAGTGAATCTACGAGTAGATATTCCTTCTATATCATGGCTTTTGCTACCGGTTATATTGCAAAACTCATAATAGGTTGGTGTGGCATTTGCAGAAGCAAAACTAAATGAAGAACCATCTTGAACTACAGTTGCATTGACTACGATGAAATGGCAATATTCACTATTCTGCGAACCAGTTAAACGTGCTTTGTAAGTTCCATAAGATAGTCCACTTAATGTCTCATCTATACCAGATATTGCATTGCTTTCCAATAGAACATCATCTTTATAGACTTCAAGCGTAGTAAAACCTACATCAGCGTAGTCAGTACGAAGATTCAGAACAACATTGTCTCCTTCAATATAATTTGCCTTTTCGCCATAATTAGGACAAATATCATCATTGTAAGTATATGGGACTAATGTCTCATCACCAACTGCAACAAATTGATTCTGTGGTGTATACTCACGATTTTCATAAAGTTTTTTGTAGCGATAAATGACATAATTACCACCAAATTCTTTTAGTATTTCATTAAAGGATGCGACATCGCTATAGACAGTTGTTATCACGCCACCTTGCGCTGCCTCTGTTATTTCTATTTCTACAGGTAAATTGTTCTTATCTCTTTTAATACCAGTAACCATACGAATATGACCAGTCATTAAAAGACTATCAGCCAACTTAATACCATACGCACTTTGGTCATCGACTTTTTCCATTTCGTCCCATCCTGGTATTTCTGTTGTAGTTATATTCATAGGAAGACCATAAGCATAAGCTATAAGACCAGAGCAAACAGTACCATAGTATGCAGCACAGTTTCCTCTATGGTAAGTCCTTCCAATAGCACTCGTTGAATTATCCTTGTTGACATTCTCTGTATATACTACACTTCTTGGATTATTTACAGCAGTCATAAATGTTTCAAACGATACATCTATGGCAACAAATTGTGAATATTCAGCAACAGAAGAATATATCATTCCGGTCTTTTCGATATTAGGTTGATATGTACCTTGATTATAAGGTATTCTTCCTTTAGGAGTCCATTTAATTGTAGATAATTGTGCGGCTTTTAGTAGAGCATTATAAACACCTATATTATCAGGCTTGTCATACGGGTCAAATGATATTTGTTGAACTAAATACTCTTTCAAAGAAACTGTTTCAGAATTATAGAACTGAACTCTTACAAATGCTGCATTAGATGGAGCAATAATAGCTATATTCTCATAATCTTTTGATACGCCAATACTATTGATATAAGATTCCAAAAAAATATCATTATCATCGTAGAAACAACATAAACAGGCATTTGCATGACGATATACTCTTCCAGAGACAAGATACACTTTATTTTCTTCTATAGAAAATTTCCTTACACCATAAGTTGTACTGCCCGATACAATCGTTCCATTGTTGTATAAATAAGAACTTCTGTTTGTACTTAATGCTACTATATCAAGTGTCTGCAAGTTAGTCTTGTTTGCTAAATCATTATATAGAATAGAATTGTTAATAGTTTGTGATTCTACATCTTCTTTTAGACTATCTACCTCCTTTATTTTTTTAGCAAGTCCATCAGTATCTGCATCACAAAAGAAAAATATACCCTGTTTTTCATTTTTCCAATAAGTAAAACGAACATACACAGCACCATTAGGCACTACTGTCTTATCAATAACATAACCATTGTGGTCACTATTGGTTTCTAATACTGAACTATTAGGGATAAAATGCTTCTCGGAATCATAAAACGCCAAACCTAAAGTCGGTGCACTGGTTGAACTTTTGCAAACTCTCGTGTATAAAATATTCGATATTCTAGTAATATCAATATATCCAGTCTTCATCCTTGAGTCTGGAGCACTTTGGGCACTGCCATCTGAACCTCTAATACTACCTACAGAAGAAGAAAATGGGATTTTATTATATTGATAAATCGCTTGTCCAGCACCAATATTATTTAAGGCTTGTGTTTTCTGCTCATCAGTCAAAATTTGTGGTGAAACACCAACAAAAGTAGATACTGCTCTCTTAACGATAAATCCTGTATCAAGGTCATTGCGCCAAAGCAAAAGATAGGTACATCCATCAGGGATTTTCATCCAAATACTTACGTTGGGGGAAATTCCATAAACACTTGTTCCCGCAACAACTGGTACATTACCATTAGCAGAAGCAGCATTTGTGGTTGCAAAAGCAACTCTAAGCGTGTAATCATCTATTCCATCTATATGATAGATTTCTCCTGCTGTAACTGGAAGATATATATGTTTGTTAGCCCTATTATTATTAAAAGTACCGTTTAATAAAATCTTAAAATCAGCCGATGTATAGGACACCTCATAAGCATTGTCCATTCTGACGCTATTCAGCGTAGCAATTTCGTTTTCTGAACAAATAAGAGCATCATCATCTATGCCCTGCCACTGAGTAACATCAGTAGTAAAGTTCTGAGCCGTACAAAAGAACTTAACATAGTTATTGTCAGAAGTCTGTACAAACTTTATGCTCATTCCACCTTTTCGAACAGATGTAGGAATATAAGTTCCTAGGTTTGCATCACTGAGAAGAGCACTCAGACTAGCAAAAGTGGTGCCTCCGTTATGAGCACTAACGTCATATACTCCACCCAAAGCAAGTTCTTCAGCTACACCACCACTCTTCACAAGGTTATCACTAGACGCGGTTGGAACATTATCAATATTTTCACTAATCCAATTTCCTGTAGTAGTATTGAAAGTGGAAGAAGAGAGTCTATACTGTTGATAAGTATGACCTGAGCTTTCAATATACCTAATGCTCATTCCTCCCTTTTGTTTGGCCAGAGGAATAGCAGCTAAAGCTAATGATAAAGTTGAATACTCGGCAGGCGTTAGAGGATCACCACTAGCATTATACTCAGAGATGTCAAAAATATCATTAATTTCAATTTGGTTTCCGTCTCTATCTATTACTCCGTCGATATGAGTTAGAGGATAGAAAGTTTCACCATTTCTCGTAAGTCTCCTAATTTCACTCATAATATTAATTTTTAAAATTATGTATTACCTTTCTATTTAGGTAACTTTACAAACACGCCCAATAAAGGGTTTTCTCCAAGAACCTCAAAACACAACAAACACTATTTTCCGAAAGTTAAGGGTTCCGAGGTTCTAAGATTCCCTATCCTTTCTATAATTGTAAGAGAGAAAGATCAAATTTTAAGACTTTCCCTAAATATTATTCTTCTCAATATATAAGGAGAAGTGACATTTTTTTGATGTTTTAGTGGGTCAATTTAACTGAAAAAAGAGCATTTTTGTTATGAAATAATAAAAAGTAGCTTTATATTAGCTACTTAAAATAATAGTTCTTAGAGAATAACGATACTCTGCAAAAGCACATAAAATTTTATCTACATCCTTAAAAGATATTTCAATTTCGTGAGATTTCATTTTTATAGGATAGCCAAGATAATCGTTAGGCCCTCTTTCAAAAGTAGAGTAAAACTCTTTTTCTAAAAAAATATTTTTTAGGTGTTTTCTTTTAAGAATCTTTTGCTTTTTTATGTCTTTGAGGCGTAGCCAAGGAATAACATAAAAGAAATCGTTGGGGAATTTATAAAAAATAGTTATAACACTTTTATCTTCTGAAGGATAACCTATTATACATTCAACTTTCATAAATTACTCTAGATATCTGAAAAGTATAAACTTTTTCTATCTCAGGTTCATCTGCCAAATATTCACACTGACTTCTTTGTTCTCCTATATATTTTCCCCACTTACACCATCTCCATCCATCTTCCTCTGGTTGATCTTCTTTTCTGATGGCACATAGAAAGATAACAAACTTCTCTTTCGATTCCTGATAATATTTCAATTCAGGTATCTTTTCAAAAATTTGTTCCCAACTATCACAAACACCATAAGGATAACTTATATATGCCAATCCTCTCTTATCAAGTAATATTGGATAATGTAATTCGGAAGCAAAATCGAGAGTTACATATTCTTGGCCCATAAACTTTACTCCCTCAAAACACGGATCATTTACGTCATAGTATTCATAAACTCCGGTAGATAATTTCTTTAGTATATTTCCCCACTTTAAGTTTCTAAGATTGTTGGCCACTTCATCACCATCAACCTTTCTTATGTCTTCAATAACTTTCTCTACTCCTGGATAATCCCATACTTTAGATTCCGGATTATATATTAGATCAACAAGCATTTTCTTTTCTAGAAATAGAAAGTGTGATGTGTAATTTACCTAAGTGTATTCCTCGGCTATTAAATCCCCAACTACAATAATTACTTTTGTCGTAACTGATGTAAAGATTATATTCTCTTCCCATCACTTCTTTATACAATACTTTATACATTTTTTAAATTGAAATTTATTATACATTATTAAGGATTTCGTTGTTTGAGATTCGCGCAAGAAACATAACAAGGTGTATAATATCTGTGTTTCACAAAATATATTCACACCTTAAAAATTACACACGGGGATCTGAGATAAAGAGAGCCAGTTTAAATTCTCCCCGTGTTTCCCATTCCCTTGCGCAAAAGAAAAACAACAGACATTTTTAGCCTAATTCTTTCCAATCATCACAACAACCTATACAGATATCGTTAAGATAACAATTAGAACACCTAGTATGATCACTAATACCTATTCTTTTATTTTCAATAAATTATGTACAGATTTATGACAATAAGTATGTGCAGTATAGACTTATGACTCAAAACTTTACTACTTATATTGCTCAGTGGGAAAGATATAACGATGTCACCTCATCTAATCAAGCAGTCTCTGATCTTGATTTTTCAGACGAGCAAGGAAACGTTCTTGTAAGATTCCAAGAAGGAGACATTAAAACAAAGAACTTTGATAGTTCTAAAGATGCATCTGAAGAAGAACGGGGTTTGATGTCTGCTGAAGATAAAACTAAGCTTAACACGATAGAAGAAGGAGCAGATGTTAGCGATGTTGTTACTGAGAATGCCGATAATGTTGATTTGGATTTTTCTGATGAACAAGGGAATGTAGTAATGCGTGTTGCTAACGGCCACATAAAAACAAAGAATTTTGATTCAGAAAATATTCAACCACCATCTCCACAGCCTGTGTCCAAGCCTAAAATTTCTTATTTAGCAATAGGTAATTCGGTCAATCAAGACGTTGTTGCTTATATTCCATATTTATTAAAAGAATTATATGGAGACTCTATAGATTTTGAAATCGGCATAGCATTTATTGGAAGTTATACTATAAAAGACTATGTAGAACAAGTCATAACAAAGCAAAAGAAAATAGAAATATATTCCTATGCTAATAATACCGATATATGGACTAATCATAGCAATACTTATTATTTAGAAGATGTGTTAGGTTTGCATCAATGGGATATAATTTCATTTCAAATGTACCAAACACGAACAGAGGTTTCTTCACATATAGAAGATGTAACGCTTTCTCCTCAATTATTAAATTATATTAAATCTAACGCAATTCAAGAATGTAGTTTCGGTTTTGTCACGCCTGCTACTTATACAGACATGAGAAGCACATATATAGAGTGGCAACAAACTGTTTTGACAAACTGTGCATTAGACTTTTTTATTGATTATGGGGCAACTAAAGAACTGATGATTGGAAAAGGAATCAGTAGTTCATTAATGTGTACAGACGGTTATCATAGTAACGAAGGCTTTCCTTGTATTTCTTTATCCTTAACTGCTATTCATGTACTAGCAAAACTTATTAATATTAAAGATATGTCAAACAATTTAAAGGATAGGATGACAGCAGCAAAGCATTCTACTTTGAATATTCCAAATCAGAACGGTAGTTTCACAACTACAACGGAGAGTGATTGGAGAATAGGAATAGATAGTGCTATTAATGGATTTAGAGTTAGCAATGCTACTTTAAATATTTCGAATAATACATTAAGACAACAAACTTATAATAACAATTAAAATTATGGGAAAAAGTTTAATAATTAAAGGCGCGGATTTTTCTGCGAACGCTATTGAGAGCGGGAACTACTATATTCCGCAAACTGTAAAAAACGCAATTGGAGGTAGTTTCTTTGTTAAGGATGGAACTGCTACTTTAACAGATGACGTAAATGAACTCTCTGGAAAAACAATTAAAGGATTTGATTTGTTATTTGTAAACAAGTGCAGTGGTCAGACCATGGGTGAAAGGATTACTTTCAATCCTATAACTGAACAAAAAATTATATGTAATATTAATTGTGCTTTTGAAACTCAAGATGAAAGTGAACAAAAAATAATACACTATGATTTATCAGAACCTTATACATTTAAAGAAAACGATGTTTTAAGTATTTTTCCTATTGGTGCAATCTACGAATCATCATCAGGCGCTTGGAGAGGTGGCTGCTATGTATTTAGAGCACAAAGACCTGATAATATACCCAATTTTGCCTTTTTAAGTAAGATAGGTAGTAACCCTCCTTTGTCACAGTATTCATATCAGCCTTTTGCGAAATTGTATCTACAGTGATGTTATGTACGGCTAAAGACTCGTATTTTCAGCACTTATTGTAAGATGGGTCATATTATTATAACAATCGCATTAGAATACTATATCAGGAAGCGACTTTCAATTACGAGAGTCGCTTCTTTCTTTCACTAAACTCATCATTTCCGCTCTTTCTTCGATAAATATTAAAACGAAATTTCTACTTACAAGAATAGATGGCTTGGGACATTAACAAAGCTATATATGCACTGAACAGAAACGCTGCTGGTTGTAATAAATCGACACATAACACTTTATATACTTTTTGTAATAAGTGGATTCATAGGAGATTGATAAATAAAGGAAAGGATAGACAAAAACTACCCTTTCCTCTTTTATTTTAAGTACATCCTTTTTACAAGAACTATATAAAAGTTACTCAAACAATAACTCTGGGACAGTTGCAACAGCCATACTATAAAGTGCCTTTGCTCCTTCTGTATCAGGATGAACATTGTCACTTGCTAACATATTTTGATACCATACTGAATCTCCGTTTTCACTAATTGCTTGTGCAAAATCAATGTACTTATACCCACTACTAATAACATAAGCATTTTTATTTATGTTTCTCGTTAAAGTGCTTGGTACATTTGGAACAGTAGTTAATATCAATTCTATGTTGTAGAATTTGCTTATAACTTCAACTTCTTGTAATGCTTCTAACCAACTGCTATTAGGTGCATCTGTAGTATCTTTATCATTCATACCTGGAGCCCATATAATTCTTTTAGGAATACCTCCCCAAGAGATATGTCTTTTTAACGATTCAAGACACATTGCAGAAGTGCCACCAGGAGTAGAACTAAACATAAAGTTATTATATCCCTGCTGCACTAAGTAATAAGGCCATCGTCTTTCACTATTAACTGAAAGGTAACTGTCTCCATATATCCATGTTGATTTTTCTATTGCATCACATTGATAAGACAAATGACAATCCTTCATAGTATCACCGACAGTAATATATAAAGTTCCATTATTACTACGAAATGCAGCATCCTCCCACTTATAACTGCCACCATTTGTTTTAATTTCAACAAACGTTGAACCTTTATAGTCAGAATGTAGAGTAACAGCTATATAATCTGAAATCGTTAAACCATGTTCAGTTTGTGAAGAAAGTGTATCGCCCTTTATATAGGAATATATTTTTGTACTTGTTATTTTTATTCTTCCTGATTGGTCATAAAATGACTCCCCTTGTTGTCCAAATCCAAGTATCAAATCACCTGTCAATGCTGAAACCTTACCAAAAAAGTTAAGAGTATATGCGCAAGTGTCACGAATGTTATATTCAGTTTCTCTGAATGTTTGACCACTGATAAGTTCATCTATATTATAGCTAACTCCTCCAGGGAAATTTATTGATTTTCTGCTTCCACAATCAAGTAATGTATCTAAAAGTGTATTATTAGGTCGGATATAATTAAAAAGATATGGAGACGTAGCAAGATAAACTATTAAATTTGGTGTTGCATAAAAGGCACTTGTTATGCTGTATCTTATGTATTTTGCATTGTTTGGAACAATGTAATAACTTTGACTCTGTACACCAGAACCTGATATAAAACTATCTTCATTGTTTGATGTATATGCACAAACACGTGAAAATTTAAGATTAGTTTCTCTCACATCAATAATATTTCTCCCTGTAAAAAGTTGAGCAAACAATTTCTGTCCAGGTGTAACAGGAATAAACTGTGAGGTGAGATACCCAGCTAATTCACCTATTTTACCCGTAGAAGGATAAAGACGAGTATCTGGTATAAGATTGCCCATAAGATTGATATTACAATCACGTGATTCTAATCCTAATACGCTGTTATTTATTTTTGAGAATATAATTTTCCCATCATAGGCTCTGTACGGCTGTATAGTATCTTTTTCTGAGATAATGACACTTTTATTTGCGTAAGAGTAAACAGTATCTATGAATGTCAATCTTATATATCTTGCATTTTCAGGTATAACATATACACGTGCTCCATTTGAACCAGAATTTGGAATAAACACCCTATTTATGTCATAAGCACAAACTCTTTTAAATGCATTTGAAGGCATTGTAGATGAGTCAGTTCTTACTCCATCAATATCTGCTTGTGCTCGTATAGATTCCCCTTCAAAAACAGGTATAAAATCAGTTGTATAATAACCATCGAGGTCGGTTATTTTTCCAGTATTAGAAGCTAAACATTTATTTGCTTCTACAGTATTTTCGTTTAAAAAATTGACACTTTCATCATAATCGAAACATTTTGCTGTAGCTATAATGTACTCTTCGTCATTTTTAACACCATTTGACAGTATAGCAACACTATGACTTAATGCTAAATTACGACTATTTAATGTTGGTACATTATCAACGTTCATACTTTGCCAATTATCAACATTAGTGAAAGTAGCAGCAGTAGTAGCATCAGTTTTCATATAGCGGCATTGCACATACTTATTGTCAGAAGTCTGTACAAATTAGCTTTAAAATAATATCTAATTTAGCTAAAATATATCAAGATTTGTGAAATATTCTATTGAAGATTTTCCAAAGATGCTCTAATTTCCTTATAAATATAAAATGAATTAGATTATGAAAGAAAATTATAAGAAAGAATATGAGGATCTTATAGAAAAATTACGTAAAGCTAGAAAAGATGTTAATAAGAAAGATTCTCAGTTTAGTCAAATTATAGATGATATTGTTCCAAATCTTATAGATAACGAGGATGAAAGAATCGGTAAAGAAATTATAAGAATTGTTGACATATGGACAAATAGCTGTCCAGTTGTCAATGGGATTCCAGTAGAAAAACTACTTTCTTGGCTTAAAAAGCAAATTGAGCATGCTAACTTCCGTAATAAGATACAGATAGGCGATAAAGTAACGCGTAATAAAGATGGTGTACTTGTTAATCTTTCCCAATTAAAGAGAATGGCAAAGCAAGGTGAGCAGAAGCCTATCAAAAAGCATAATGTTCGCGAGTTTTGCGAAGATAGATATGGATGTGTCAGCCCTTGTCCTATGAAATTAATAGAGGAAGAGAAATATACTGATAATGTTGAACCGAAGTTTATGTTTGGGAATTGGTACTTATGTATAAAAAACTTTTATGGCAAGGGTGTAAGATTTGATAAAGGAAAGGCATATTATTGTGGTCTTGACGGATGTCTTCAACAGTTTGATTCTGGCGCACACATCTGTATAGACAAAAATTTATATGAATATTTTAGGATTTGGACTATCCGAGATGCAAAAGATGGAGATGTGCTTGCTTGTGAAAATGATATTGTGATTTTTAAAGAAAATAATTATAATCCTAAAGACAAAAGCGGATGCATGTTTATTTATTGTTCTTGCAATAACTTTTACGAAACTGGAGGAATAAACCCAACTACTTATAAGCCTGCCACCGAAGAACAGTGTGACCTCTTATTTAAGAAGATGCACGAAGCAGGGTATGAATGGGATTCCGAAAAGAAAGAACTAAAGAAGATTGAGCAGAACTCAGCTGATTGTAGTGAGGATGAGCTATCTTGCTTTGAAAGTGCTTTGTTTACCGCTTTTAGCTATGCTTGGCAGTCTTATTTACTAGGTGGAATAGATATTAGACAGTGGACTAAAGAACAATCAAAAGAACTTTTGGAAGCTGCTAAAGAAGAGTTAAAATGGCATAATTCAGCTTGGAGTAAAGAGGATGAGAGAATGTTAGATATAATTCTAAATGACGTTAATTATGCCCAGAAGAATTTCTCGGATTCTAAACTAATTCCTTATAAAAGAAAAGTTGATTGGTTCAACTCTATTAAAGAAAGGATACAGCCACAGCCACAAAACAAATCACTTGCAACATCTGACTTAGATAATTCTTTGTGTGATATACAAGATAGATTTTCGGATACCTCATACGAATATAGAATACTTGGCGAAGCAATCGAGTTTATCCGTTGCACTGAGTCAAAGCCTAATTGGAAGCCAAGTGAAATTAGCCCTAATGGTGTATATCCTGAGGCAGACGGTGTTCGTATTTGGCATGATGGACATACTTTTAAGATACCAAAAAATTGGAATAAAGGATTGTGGCCTCTTTTAAATGATGTAGGTAGAAGAAAAGCATCTATGGATTCTTCATATTTTTGTGAATTAGATACGCAGTTTGATTGGGATTTTATAGAGGCAACTAAAAAGATACAGGAATTAGGAACCGATATTCCTCTTAATGATGGTGAGTTTCTTATAACTATGCCTATTTTTCATGCCATCTATTTAAATAGGTGGGAACTAAATGTAGCTTTATATAATATGGGAGCAGAGGAAATTAAACTTGGGGAGAATATTTGGATTGCACAGCGTAGAAGTAAGAGCGAAGCATTTGGATATAATAAATATAATAATTTAACTAGATTTTCTGTTGGTTCTATAAACAGGTGTATAATTATAATGCCCTGAGATAATGAATATAGAATGTGTTGTAATTAAAAAAGAAAAAATAGTATATTATAGGTGGTCTATTTTTGGTTATCCCTTAATATCTAAATCTAGGTATCATGGAAATAAAAAGATCGGTCAACTTATCCTTCAACATTTGTTTTTCCATCCGATTTTCTTAGTTCTTGCATCTCAGTCTGGTTTGCCAAGAACATTAGTATATGGTAAAGGAAGACGTAATAATAAAATAATTGAGATAGAAGATGAATTGGTTGTTGAATTGTGTGAGAAAGTTGCTTCTAGGAAACTATTCGTAACTGCTGGTATTCCTCCATTCATATTACCAAATTATATGTATGAAACATGAGGATTATTTATTAAAAGACAGAACAAAAATATCATCTGAGGACCTTAATAGTGAAAATTTAGATGATGTTATTGGTATTATATTAAATTCCGGTAAGATAATGTCAATAAGAAAAAAAATTTATTGCTTCTAGTGAGGATTTAACAAATTACCTCATTAAACACTTTTTTAAAAATACTAGACATGTTAATTTAGAGAGTGGAGTAATAAATACTGACCGCCTTCGTTTATATTGTCCGAAATTTTCGTTAATAGATTTTTTAGAAGATAATGAATATATTCCATCAATTGAAGAATTAGAAAGTTTGTTCAAAGAAAGAGAAATGGTATCTGCTTTAGCACAGAAAGTCGTTAAAAATTATGTTATTAATTATTCTGGATGGGTTTATTCTTCTACTATATATTCAGAAACCAGAATATGGATGCTTTTAGTACGCAGATTAGATTGTATAGCTATAACTCAGAATATAAATAGTAATTATTATCTAGTTAAAATAATGATTCCTTTTATTGAGTCTAACTGAATAAAACCCGCCTATAGTATTAAAACTATAGGTAGGTTTATTTTTATTTATAGGCATTGGTTTTCCTCGGGTTTCATCGCGCTAGAAATTTGTCTGCATATTGTTCTGGTGTTCCCAAATATTAGAATTGTAAGTCCATCTCCAAAACTCTCTTTTAAATTTTTATTAAGTCTGAGGAGTGTCTAATATTATTCCATTCTTGTCATAAATTATAGTGTTTGTGATATGATATTCTGAGATGACTTCTATTATATCATCCTCCATTTAAGACAATGAAGGGAATAATAAAACACATAATAAGTTTTTCATAATATTCTATAATTTTTAAGGAATAGATTTCTAACTACTATTCCTTCCTCTCTTTTAAGCTTTCTGAGAGGAGTTTCAATGCCTTATAGTTGATATGAAAATAAAATATAAAATATTGAACGGTTGGAAAATTACAAGACCTAAAAAGAATGGAAATTTTTTAAGGCTCTTTTATCCACTAGAAATCCCTTCCAGTACAATAATGCCAGGAGAGGATGTACTAATACCTACAGGACTTATGTTTCCTGGTATTTATCGGGAATACTTAATTATAGCCCTTCCCCACGTAGCCCCAAATAATTTAAGTGATATTCATAGGGTTTCTAAATTTCCAAAAACAGATAATCCAGTTTTGCACTTAACAGCAATATCAGATGGGAACCAACTTTTTATCCATTATGTTAATCTTGGTACTAAAGAAATCGTACTTAGTTCTGGGACTTTTATAGGCAACTTTTTCTTTTCCCCAATTATAGATATAGACATTGAAAATGATCAAGATTGTAACATTTTTAAAGAGGCTTGGAATGAATAATAAAAAAGTAAAAGAACTTTATTAAAACTATTTCTAGGATTAAATGAAGATAAAGAAACTTATACCTATAGATTTTCTTGAAGACCAAGAAATAGTAATAGTTAGATCTGGGAATAAATATCCTTTATATCAAATAAAACTGGGCCAAGATAAAAATATGCATTTATATCAAAGTTGTTCAAAATGCCCACTTGGAAAATGTATTGAAACATTATGCTGGAGAATAGAAGCTTTTATAATAGAACGAATGAAAGATAGTGAGGATGCTTGGAAGTGGGTATGGGTAGATTTAACTCCTAAGGAAATATCAAAAGCGCCTAGAAGATATGCTGAAATTTTTTAAGATTAAGGAAGTAGACATAAAAAAGAAAACAGCTTTAATATTATTTTCGAATAATAATAAATATCCCTTGACCAGCATAGAAGTTTTTATAGGAGCGGGTAACTGTGATCTGTATGATAAAAATAGTTTCTATAATCTGTTATGTAAGGATTTGAAAAAGATAATACCCGAGAATAAGTTAAGGATAAGTTTAGATTATTTTGAAGATTATTATGTAGTTATTCCGATAAAATATAACAAATGAGGACCTTTAGAATTCTGGTTACATGGATATTTCGACCGTCTGAAATCCTTATATATGTAATGAAAATAATTACCTAAAGTTTAAGGTGATTTTTATTTTTAATATTAATAACAATAAAATTATGAGAGCTATATTATGTTTAAAAGGTGATAAGAAAGTTTTATTGCCTGGTGTTACCTCTTTTGGTCTTTTTAGAGATAAAGACTGGTGTTTAGAAGTAGGAGATGGTTCAAAAGTTATGAAAGAACTTGAGGAAATGTTTGAATCTGTGAAAACTATAGATGGACCAGGATATCAAATCGAGGGAGGTAAAAAGAAAATTGAAGCAGAGGACAAAGATCTAATTAAGAGTGGAACCTTGTGGATAAATTTTGATCAGGACAGCAAGATTAAAGTTACTCTGCTTGATGATTAGGGCTAGGATTTAAATCTTAGCTCTTTTTTTTTCTCGCCTCTAAAATAAACTCCGTAAAAATAGAACAGGGAACTAAAAACAGAGGGTCCATTTTGCGTACGCCTGATCTCTCCTCTGTAATCTCTCAACCTGTTCTTTCCTCTCCCCCAGCATCTCTCTCACACAAGTTCTCCTCTTGCGAAGCCTATCTCCTTTCTTGTGTCTCCTCTTATGCTGGAATATAAGATACGGAGTGGGGAGGACAGGCGAGGAAAAATAAAAAGAGGATAATATAAAATCTATCCTCTCTATTTTTTTTTCATCTATACCAAAACTCTAATATCCTTTGCATCCATCTTGGAGAAGCATATTTCTTGATTATCGTGCCATGATTGAATGCCCACTTATATTCATCAATCCGAGAAACAGGAATCCAGGCTATCTCATCAACTTCATCCTTTTCTCCTCCGGCTCCTTCAATCTCTAACCACTCACTTCTCCGTCTTCCTAGAAAAGCTGTATGTCTGATTGTAACATTTCCATTATTACACAAGATAGGTTCAGTTTCTACTTCTACTTGCCTAATCTTTTTTATAGGAATATCAACACCACACTCTTCACGGGTTTCTCGCTGAATACCTTCCCAAGAATCTTCATCACCTTCTAAGAAACCACAAGGACAACACCAATAACCCTGATAATCTGGTGTTCCTTTTCCTCTCTTCTCCGCTAATACAGAATACTTACCCTCCACTACAGCATAGAAGAAACCAGAGATGGCACAATATCTTCCATCATATAATACTCTTACCTTATCTTTAGGGATTATCCAATTTTCACCTTCTTTCCTAGCTTCCCCTGATTCAAAGGCTAAGTATGGTTTATTTCTTTTTATCATATATCAATCCTTTCATTCCAGTTACAGAAAAATAGACCATAGTACCTAGAGAATCTTCACCGTGTTCCTTTTCAAGATCTTCTAACCTTTTCATGACACTCCTCATACCCTCACGATTCCCCTTCGCTAATTCTCGGATAAATTTTAAACAAAGATTCTCGTATATCATGTAATCTATCATTTCTTAAACATTGATACTAAAAATTCTCCTATCATTCCTAACATTACTCCAATAACAATGATCGCCCAAATTCCTATCCACTCTACTCCAGTAAATCCTAAAAGTATGAAGAATATAGCAACCAATGTATAATATACCATCCGAAATATACTAGTGTCTTTCATGATCGGATAAAATTTTTCTCATGAATCGTATTTTTTAAACCAGAAATCACGCTCAGGAAACCAGATACATACTAATAACCAGGGAAGCCAAGCAATCATAAACCAGATATTTACGAGAGCTTGAAGAATTTTATATCTTCCTATTATTGGAGGCTGTACATTTTCTGCTATAGCCCCAAATACAATTCCCACTATTAGATATACAAAGATAAATACCGTAATCATAATCTCCCAGTCACATACTTACAAAACTCCACTTCTTTTGGATCACCCATCTCTTTTCCTAGTTCATCCGGTACTTTTACGGCAGGAATCCAAGGACTGTTATCATCAAACTTTATAGCATCCAATTTCATAACAATGTTCGGATTTGCCAATTTCATACCAGGAATATTATTGGTTAAAGCTCCGCCAATACCTCCAGATGCACTACCAATACTACCTTCCACACTCTTCACTATATCCTTAAGATCGAACATGTTGATAGAATTGGAATAAACCATACCTTTCTGAAGAGGATCAACTTTCAAGTCCTTAAGGCGAGATATGTACTTCTCTGTTGCAACTTCCCAAGGACCAGAATCATGACGATAACCTGTAGAAGCCTTCATGTAAAGGGTGGTCATACATTTCAAAAACGAATCCTGACCTATAGTATCACCTAAAAGAATACCAGAGTGACCGTTGAAAACATCCATCCAATCCTTTACACATTTATAATTACCCTCACGATAACCATAGACAGCATTATAAACCATAAAGATAGAATGTGCCATAGTTCCTACAGCCGGCACTCCTAAACGAAGAGCTTGATATACCGACGAATTACCAACACAATATTTGGCTTCTTTCTTTATTATATCATCTACCTTATCTTGCCACTCTGCACTGAAACGACGCCTGAGACCAAATTCCGAGAACTTAAGACCATACTCATTTGAAAGACTAATCTGCTCTCTCAAAAGATCAAGGGCCTCTTTCTCTGCGGACTCTGTCATAGAATAACCATAGACTTTATTTCTAAGTTCAGCAAAGATAGGAAGTACATTAGTCTCCCAGAATACACCTCTCCATCCATAATCCTCCATGATACACTGAAATTCTCCATTCTCATCAAGGTAAGGATTAATAGCTTCAGGACGGAAAATATCGGCATTCTGGTACCAATCATGATACCATAAAGGAAGCCACCACATCTTTTCGGCAACCTTCAATTTCTCTTCCTCCGTTCCCTTCAATTCTCTGAGCTTTGAAAACTCTGACTTTATCTCATCTACAAAGCTTTGATCAAACTTTTCCCCAGACCTTCGATTCTTAAATTTAAACCGAACTTTCATGTTGGGGAATTTCATCATAAGCGCATACGATATGTTCCACTGATACACATCGTTCTCATACTTACTTCTTATAATCATATTTTTATAAATTATCTTTTCTTATATAAGGAGTTGAAAGGAAAGGATAGAAATACTATAATCTCTATCCTTATAAAATTTATCGTTTCCCTATTATCTCCAAGCCATTTACCCACTTACCTTCAGTGTCTTGAAATTTAACAGCTTTCATGGTATAATAAACCTCTAGATCTGTAGTTTTGGCTTTCTTCTTATACCCCAATTTTTGATATAATTCATTCAAGATATCCTTTACCTGTTTATTCGAATATCTTTTTCCGATAGTAAAAGAGCCATAAATTTCCAGATCAACATCATCCTTTACTTCCTGGTTCATTATCTTTTCTGTCCAGGCTTTTTTGATTTTATATTCTTCACAACCATAAGCTTTGATAATGTCTAGGCCGACGATCTGAAAATAATCTTTATACTTTCCAGGAATAAGCTCGAGTAAATTATCAAAATTCTTTTTCTCAGCTTTCTCTGAATATTCAACTAAAAATCGAATCTTATCATTAACTCTTTTTATCTCATTGAACTCTTCTATCTTCTGACTTACCTCATTTTCAATACTATCCATACTTTCAGATTGAACAGATGAGAATACTGAGAATCTATCTGCATAATCTGACTGCTGAAGTTCGAAGGCTCTCTGCTCCGTAATAAGAACAAGTTGATTAAATGTTGGCTGAAGTCTTACAACCTGACCTTTACTATTTTCAATTCGTGAGACAGCGACATAATCATAACGATAATGAGAAACCTTAGCATCCCTTTGATACTTTTTTGCTAAGTCCCATTTATTATCTTCTTTAGCGTCTTTAAAAGTATCTAAAAGTTTTTCAGTTGATTTTGTCTTTTCATCCAATAGCTCGTTAAATTCTTCCTGTGTTGTCTTATGACTTAAATTAGTGGTTTTAACATACATAAGAGCTGTATTCTTCCAGGGATTTTCCGCCAATCTCTGTCTACCAATGATTTGTTCTAGATCCATACTAATATCTACTGCCAAACATTGAATATTAGAATCGCTAAAGATAAAAGTACGAGCATTTGTTGAGTAAAAGTCTGCACCTAGATAGACAGTTCTAGTACAAAAGGTAAACATTTTATGCTGCTGTCCTCTAGTTGGGATCTTACCTATAACTGGAACATCCTTTTTAATACTATCATAAGTTTTCTCTCCCTTTAATTCAGCCTCTTTCTTAAGAACGTCATTGAAAGCTCTCCTAACTGCTTCTTTATTTTTTGTTGTTTGAGCACATAAGACATTACATTCAGAAAGGTGAAGTTTATTAGAACGTATAGCTTGACAAATACCGGCTACTGAGTTTAAGAATAATGTAGCTTCTTTAGACTCAATAAATTTACCAGTCTTAGGATCTATACGAGTATCAAATCTGCCATCTTTGTAGCTCTGAATAACTCCATTAACTGCTTGATTAAGAGAGGATGTTACAAATCTGATCTCTAGTTTTGGTTTCTTTACACGACCAGGATCCTCTGTTTCCCAATCGAACTCATAGTAGGGAAGATCTTTGAATTCTGGTAGCATATCAAGATACTTATCTAACATTGGAGTGGCACTAACGAAACATACTTTTTGTACATTCTTAAGATTGCTCAGTAATTCAATCTCTGTATCTGACTTAAAGCGTGAATCGATGAAAATGCTCTGAAACTCATCAACCACTACTTGAAACTCATCAAAACGATCATCATAACTACCTTGATGATTCCCTTCATCCCAATAAAAATGTTTGAGTGCGTCCTTCACATGTCTGAAAGAATCATAAGTAACCAAAATCTTGAAAGGATGATCCGAGTCGTCTTTACCATATTTCATCTCCCAAGATCTCATAGCATTCCTGAGATCTCTTTTCAGACGATCGAGGTTTTCTATAGTAATGTTCTCAGAGGCATCAGTAGTTTTCTTTCTCTCATCGATTGCTTTTAAATCATCCTGATTAAGATCAAGTTCATAGTCAACAGAAGTTTCCAATTCATTCCTGACGTAGTATACTTCACCTTCATGCTGATCCTCTTTGTTCTCTAAGAGGAATTTTCTTGGAGATATTAAGATGAGTTTTTGTTTATTCTTGATGCAATATTCAGTAAATCCACAACCTGTTAGTTTCTTGTTCAGAATATGTGGAAAGTCATAGAGATTTAGATCATAGTCTAACCAAATTCTTTCTTTAGTTTCAGGATTTATTTCTCCTATAAATCTAATACCTTTTGGTACTATAATTTTATGTTTTTCCATTGTTAATAATTATTTATGTGTTGAAACAAATGAAAGCCAGGTCATTCTGACACAGTCTTTCACAAAATCCGCTATGCGTATTTTAAACGAATAGCTCTCTTATCTTCTTTAGTTGAGAATCCCTAGTTGAGATTTCCCCTTTCATGTATTAGGATTTAAGCCTTTCTCAGGAGAATTTTCTAAATTTAAATCCTATAAACATTTATCTCTATATTAACTTCAACTTTTTAGAAATTAGAAAATCAGGGAATCTTTCAATTTTAATCCACGTAGCTTTAGCGAAGTGGGAATTGAAATTGAGAGGTTAAGGGTCTGACAAAGTCTAGGCAAAGGGTGACCGTAAGGGAAGACTTCTGACTAACTTTGGAATGGCTACGGGGAGGCTTAACCTCTGAGAAATGCTTTGTGGAACGTAAAAAGCATTAGCACTTGTTACAGCTTTTGTTTTAGCTTTCATATCTGCTATAATAATCTCTGTTGTAGACGCAGTTCTCAACTACCAAAAATAAAAAGAGATAGAATCTTAATCTACCTCAAAATATCCTTGGCATAGGGGTATCATTTCCTTCAATCTCTCCGGTTCTATTTTATCTGTTAATCCTCTCGCTCCACAGTAATGACCAAATAAGTATCGAGCCCTAATCCGTTTGTTTCCTCGTATCTTAATGATTACTACTCGGAGATCTTCATAATAAAATTTCATCAGCCTTATCGACATCATCCACCAAATTTTCATCCGGAGTAATAAAAGTTATAAATAAAAAGAGTACTATTCTCCCGAACCGTACCCTTTTAATATTTTTACCATCTATCATCGCATTCCTCAGATTCTTTTTTAATCGATCTAGGTTTTCAATAGTAGCGTTTTTACTAGCCTCAGTCTCTTTAGCCTTCTCCTGAATAGATTTGACATCATCCTTGTTTAGATCAAGTTCATAATCAATAGAAACCTCCAACTCATTCTTAACATAGTAAACCTCCCCTTTATGTTGATCTTCTTTATTTTCAAGGAGGAAACGACGAGGTGATACTAATATTAATGGTTGGTTGTTTCCAATACAATATTCTGTATAACCACATCCAGTGAGAACTTTATTGAGAATATGTGGAAAACCATAATTTTCTAATTCATAATCTTTCCAAATCTTTTCCCCCGTTTCAGAATTAATTTCACCAATATACCTAATTCCTTTAGGTACAATAATTTTATTCTTTTCCATAATATATTAAAATTTATTAAATAAATGAAAGCCTGGTCGTTCCGACACAGTCTCTCACAAAATCTGTTTCACAGATTTTAAATTATCTTTTTCTTATCAGTAGAGATCCCGAGTTGAGATCCCTTTATCATGAGTAAGGCTTTCAGCCCTTTAGAGAAGAGTTTTACCAATTTTATTTCTTATATATAATTATCTCTAATAATGCCCTTTGCTTTTAAAAATTTGGAAATTAGGGAATCTTTCAATTTCTTACCCTGGAACGTAGTGGAAGGGGAATTGAAATTGAGAGGTTAAGGGTTCGTAGCGTAATGTAACGGAATTATTGAGCTTTAGCGAAATAATGTAGTGGAATAGCGGAGTGGCCACGGGAAGGCTTAACCTCAGAACTATGCTTTGTGTAAACGTAGTTATTTAGCTTTGTCTAAATAACGAATAAAGCATTTCCGTTATAGCAAGTTCTCAACTGAAAAGAAAAGAAGCAGGTTTTATCCCACTTCTTTTACATATTCATATAGATCTGCTACCTCTTCTGGTGTTTTTGGCAGTAGAATTCCACAGGGTCTTATCCAATTATCGTAATCTAATTCAAATATGAGATACTGATTTACCCTATTCAAGACAGTTTCTATTCTTTTATCATATTTGTTAAGCCACGTTGAAAACGTTAATCGTAGATCCAAATAAATATCATGATCATAGAAAATACCAGTTGTTGACAAAGGAGGGCTGTCTAATAGAAAAGCTATATAATCTTTATAATAAACACCCCGCTTTCTTAACTCACTTTTAGTTTTTATGGATAGAGATTCAAATCTATTTTCTACGAATTCTGTTATCCACTCTTTGGGATAAAAGTAAGAGAAGTATTTATTAGTCTGATCTATTGGAGTATACATCAGTTTATACAAATTTATATAATTCATGTTGATCTATTCCAGCTTCTTCAACAGTTAATTCATATGACTCTAATAAATTTTCTGGTGTTTCTAGTAGATTATTTTCAGGTCTTATCCAATTATCGTAATCTAATTCAAATATAAGATAATAGTTTATTCTTTTCAATACGATTTTTATTTTTTCAGGATCTTTAAATACCCACTTAGAAAAGAGCATTCGTAGATAGAAAATGTCGTGTTTTAGAAGACTAATTAGATAATTGTTAATATGTGAATTTTCCAAGCAATGTACTATAACTTTTTTCGACCATCCATGTTCAGCCAATCTTTGTTTAAGGCCTTCAGGGAATTTTTCTTCTGTTATATAGTCAAGAATCCACTCTTTAGGATAGAAACATGAGAAAGATTTCTTATATTGAGTAAGTGGGGTATACATCAATTTACACAGGTTTGTATAATTCATGATTTTTTATATACCTAATTGATTTTTGACACATGACTTCTTTTAACTTATCCCACTTTTCATTTTCAATCCACTCTCTAATCTGTGTACTAGAGATGCAAGTTCTATCTGTATGTTCTGCTTCAGGTCTATAAGTTTCTAGCACTTTAAAGTTTCCTAATATCCAATTTCCCTCTTTCCACTTTTCGATATCTTCCACGGTATCTTTCCCACCAATGATCCAAAATTCGAAGTATCTAGATCCGTATCCTCTTATAATTTTTCTAAGTTGATCTACGGTATAATACTTTCCATCTTCTGGGTCTGGTTCTGTTACTACCACTAATACTTTTGCTCTATCCACTTTTTCCAGTTCATAGTGTGCCATCCAGAATCTTTCATCTATAGGGGCCGGTTGATTAGTTTTCCATGGGTTCCAAACTGATGGTATAACCCAAACCTCATCCATTCCTCTTCCTAGTGCCTCTATTACTGCTTCCTTATGTCCGATATGGAAGGGATCAAAGCTTCCCAAGAATATTCCAATTTTTGTTTTATAATTGTCCATTCTTTCTCTTTTCCTCCTTTCTTAATTCAATTATCTCTCTTATTATTACGAAAACGACAACACAACCAATCCAAGATAAGATAGATGATGTAATTATGATCCCAACATCTTTCCAGGTTATATCTCTAATTTTCAGTCTGACACAGTCTAGGATAAGGAGATAGATGAGAGAGGTGAAACAAATAATTACTCCAGCCAACCAAATATAAAATACTATCATTATTTTACTTTTTTAGTTCTTCTAATACTGCATCAACAATTTTTACTGTATGTTTAGCTAGTCTTTCATAGAACACATCGTCTATAATTTTTGAAGCCCACCCAGTATCTCTTTCTAGTAATCCTTGTAAAACTTGTCCTGCCAGCATTAGTCTTTCTTGTTCCATGTTTGTTCTTTATTTTACAAGTATAAGGAGAATAGGTTGTGTATGAAGTGAATTCCTTATTAATAGAGAAAGAATAAAAATGAATAGAGAAGAAATTTGTTTGAGAAGATCATGTTGGCCAGATGTAGATGGTCCAGAAGGTGTAAACAAATTTTTAGAGAGTCTTGGAATAGAGGTTAAGTTTCTTCTTGACGATGGGATTAGTTTTTCATATTTTCCTGATTGTTTAGAACCTTACAAGATAGGAGAAGGAACTTTATATTTCAAGGATCCAAAAACGAAAGATAATCTATTTCATTATTATGAAGATATTAGTGATCTTGTTTTTGTAAATATGATTACTTCGGAAACTTATAGAATTCCAATATATGAAGAAGAGGATTTTGCAAAAATCTGAATGGCAAGATATTAGTGTTGATTTTTTCTTGGAGGAGGTATTTCCAAGGTTTCTAGACAAGAAAACTGATTTATCTGGGTTGGTGATGGAGATTCAACACTTTCCCTCCCTATGTTGTGGATATCAGGATGACAGAACTTTTATTAGTCCTAGGATAACAATAGATTTTCCATTTTCTGAAAGGATGAGAAAACTTAAAAAGGATTTATTAAAAGCAGGGACAGAAACTTTAAAGAATTTTGAGGAAAATCATCTCTTAGGCTTTGTTATGTCTGCTTCTGGTAATGATCCTGAATATAAGATTGACTGTGTTACTTTTAGTAAGGCGACTATATATCTATTCCTTAAAAACTTAGGAGTAGATTATAAGAAAGGAGATCCACTTATCTCTTTATGGTATAACCTGAAGAAAGACGGTAAGATAGATAGAGATTTTGAAAAAGTAACTCCGAACAGAAAAATACGTATTAGATATTTAAGTTTCCCATATTTTATGGAAGTAATACAATACTTTAAAGAAACTGATTACGAATATTTTCCCCATGATTTCACAAAAGATGACTATGAAGATGGGAACTTATAATAGAGAAATATTATGAACCAGCCTGAACTATTGGAAGAAGATTGGATTAGGTTTAGAGAATCACATAAAAAATAAAGATGGATATATTTTTATTATTATTTATTCCTGCAATAATCGGATTTATTATTGGTTATTTGACAGGAATGTTTGTGGATTGGATAGAGAAGAAATTTTTTAAATCATGATATATCTATTAATTATTATTCTTATACTTCAGCTTAGTATTGTTATTTTTATACTCACAACATATTCTATTATACGAATGAGTTTAAAACAGACAAGAAGAGCTATTAGAGTAATTAGGAGAAGATTATGACCAAAGAAGATTTTAAAATTGAGATAATATATTTGTGGGAAAAACACAAAGACGATTTTATTCATATTCTTTCTACTCTAGCTTTACCTTTCTTGTTTCCAATTTTTCTTATAATCTTCATTTTATTTCCTCCCATAGACGATGAAGAGATAGATCAAGATATTAAGTGGTGTAAAGATCATAAAAAAGAATATCCAAAGACTATTTATCCCGAAGAAGCTCACTCTATTATTAAAAAGTGGAAGAAAGAATTCGAAAGGGAAGAAAAGAGAATAAAGAAAGAACTAATAAGAAAGAGATTAAGGAGACATGGTGAATAATAATTTAAAGATAGGCACTCATAATTCAGCCACAGGAGAAGAAGGAACTTTTTGGAGTTGTTTTCTTATTCCCTTTGCTAGATGTCAGAGTAAAACTTTGGCAGAACAATATAAAGCTGGTTGTAGATTTTTTGATATTCGAGTGAGAGAGTTTGATGGAGAATTATACTGTTATCATGGAATTTGGAGATCAAAGAAGAGTGCTCAAAAGATAATAAAGGATTTTATCTATGTTATAAATGATCCAGTCTTTGTTGAAATTACTTGGGAAGGATCTACAATAAATTCGGAGCAATATCAAAAAGTTTATGAATTTGCAAAGTGGGTAAATTCCAATGTATATGTTTTTGTTACAAGAATAAATATAAAAGAAGGTTGGAAATGTTTATATCTATTTAACAATATTACTTACAAAGGAGATGGTACTGGTTTTATAGGTATTAATGGTTGGAAATGTATTCTTCCTTTTCCTCGGTTATGGAGTTGGGTGCGTGGAAAAGTGGAGTTTAATAAAGAAGAGTTCATTTTAGTAGATTTCTTATGATTAAATTTAAACAACTACTATCAGAAGCAAAGCTAATGGAACAATTAGTTAAAGCTTTTGAATATTATCTATACACGGAGTATCTAAACAGGAAGCTTGGAGTAAATCTCTAAATTATTTCATGAGTTTTATAGTATTATGACACAAGAAGAGAAAAAATCAGATACAGCCCTAAACCTTGGGCTTTGTATTGTAATAATAGTTTTATTACATCTTTCCCTTCACATAATGCAGCTAAACGTGCACTTCACAAAAAATGTGAAGATATGAAAAGGTATCCGTATGATTATGCGGATGAGTATTATACAATAAAACCATATAAGAGATGACACAAGAAGAGAAAGATTTATGTAAGACTTGTAAACATTATTGGCAAGATTTTCCATTGCCATTAGACCATGTTGAAAGTCATTGTGAAATATTTGATGAGAAGAAAGGACTATCAGCAGATATGGATAGTGAAATTCCATATCCTTGTCTTAACTGTCCATTCGATTGTTATATTAGAAAGCAGGAGTAATTATGACACAGACAGAGAAGGATTTACTTTTGAAAGACCTATGCGCAAGATTGCCGTATGGGGTAAAAGTTAATCATAAAGGCTTAATACGTCCATTATTTAGTGTCAGTCCAACACAATGTTATCAAATTACACTGGACAACGCGATAGATGGCAAACATAATGGTTTGGAACTTGTTAGTCTTGATAGTGCGGTAGAGTTAAAGCCCTATCTTCGTCCAATGTCAAGTATGACTGAGGAAGAGAAAAAGAATATACTAAAGTAGTAGTTAAATCACAAGATTGCAGTTACGAAAATAGTGAGTCGGCAACTACGATGGCTAATGATTGGCTATTATCTAAAGGATTTGATGTAAGAGGTCTTATTTCAAAAGGTCTTGCGCTTGAAGCTAAAGAAGGAATGTATGATTAGTATTTGGATTATACTAAATAAATAATTATTAATTATGACACAAGAAGAGAAAGATTTGCTTATAAAGGATTTATCAGCAAGATTTGAATACCAAACAAAAGGTCTTCATAGAGGACAAGTAAGAACTATTATTGCTATGGGTTTGGGCGGCTGTTATCAAGTAGATGATTATGATTACTGGTTTAATTTAGACAACACATCTTTTAAACCCTATCTTCGGCCAATGTCTTCTATGACTGAGGAAGAATTTATGAATTTAACTACAGTAACAGAACTGCAATATGACCAACTTGAATTAGTAGATTGGGATAATAATTATAAAACACTTGAATTTTATCTTTCTGAAATACCACATTATTGTGTCATTAAAGTATTTGATTGGCTTAATAAATATCATTTTGATTACCGAAATTTAATACCAAATGGTCTTGCTCTTGAAGCTCCAGAAGGTATGTACAAATAAAAAGTGACAATATATTTATTAGTTACAGAACAGTTACAACGTAATTATGAAAGTGTTTAATACAGGCAGAACGATTAGATTAAATAACATCGAATCGTTTGAAAAAGTTGAAATTGGTTCTACTTTTTTCAATTTCACTAAAGACATTTCTACACCACAGTATGAACTAATTGATAAAAAGTTCTATCTATTAGTATTGGATGACGAAGAATCAAATCATGATAAAAATAATCCTAACTATGTTATAGAAAAAGTTGAAATCAAGCCAGAAGATTGGTTTAAGTCTAAATATGATGCTTATAATAAGTATGATATTGAAGATGAGTATTGTGGCGATAGATATGATGGTGAGTTTGTTATAGAGTCTACAATTAAAAACTTATCAACAAATGAGATATTCATTAATTGTGAATATGAACGTAATTGGAGTGCTTTTATAAGTGATAGTTTATCAGAGTGGTCTGCATATGATGAAAATGAAGCATTTGAGTTAGCAGATTGGTATTATAAATATATGTCATTACCTAAAAAATAACTATGGCAACAATTAAAGTGACAAAAGAACTATGCAAGAAATGCCTTTATGGTTATCCTTGTGAGATGTGGGATGAGATTGCACAAAGTTAAAAGCAAAAGATATAGAAGAAATAAAATGGTTAATTGAAGAAGCTGAACAACAAGCAGATTCTTGTTATGCTGCATGTAATTGGGTTGCTACTGAATTTAATAAAAAATATAGATAATTTAAGTAAGTATAAAATAGCTATATATAAAAAAATATGGTAAGATTATTAAAACTTCAATAGGCTAGTATAAAAATGGTAATCATGTTATTAAACATAGAAAATATCTTTTATTTGAAGCACATGAAGGTATGTATATAACAAACGACAAGGAACATGAAAGAAATAGAAATCAATAAAAATCGTAAACGTGAAAATTTTACATTTGCCAACATCAATTTACTTGGAAGATGCAATGCAAATTGCTATTTTTGCCTTGGAAAAGATATTACAAAAGAACTTTCTGGCAAGAATCAGCTTAATGTGCATTTCTCAGAATGGAAGAACTTTGACAAGTTTCTTGCTATGTGTAAAGAAACAAAAATTAAGAAGTTGTACCTTACTGGGCAGACTGCTGACGGATTGCAATATAAATATCTCCAAGAAATAATCGATTATTTACAAGACAGTGGTTTTTTGGTAGGAGTGAGAACTAATGGTTTACTTGCAGAAGCAAAAATGAGTTGCATACAATCCATGAAGGATGAAATTGCTTACAGTATACATACATTGAAGCCAGAGGTAAATAAGACTATCATGGGATTTTCTAAGATTCCGAATTGGGATAAAATTATTCCTGCAAGCGGTGATAATGTTCGTGTATCCATTGTCCTATGTCGTTACAACATTGATGAGTTTGATGACATTATTCAGTATATCAGTAAGTTTGATAATGTACGATACATCCAAGTGCGCCGTATCAGTACAGACACACGTTACGAACTTCTCAAAGAAGATATATCTTTGTATGAACAATTCTATGACAAATTTGCTGAAGAACATAAAAAAGAGCGTATAGAGGATTTCTATCTCGCCCAACGATATATACTTTATGGGAAAGAAATAAATTTTTGGCGAACAGTTGAAACGTCAATAAACAGTCTTAATTACTTTACAGATGGGACTTGCTCAGATGAGTATTTTATTGTTGAAGGATATTTGAAATACATGAACAAATAATTTTCCGAAGAAAAAAAAAACAACTATGATTACAGAAGATTTTGTTAGTGTTGAAACTGCGAAACTCCTGAGAGAAAAAGGATTTGACGAACCCTGTAATCATTATTATGATTATGCACAGAGATTACAATTTTGCGACTCAGAGTTATCTGATTCAGAATTATCTAGTGATGATGAAGAATATTTAGCTCCCACTCAGCAGAAGGCTTGCAAGTGGCTGAGGGAAGTACATCATTGGCATATATTTGTTCCAAAATGGGAAGATGTTGAATATATGCCTGGAGAATGGGAAGAAACAATGGTAGGTTATCAATATGTAATAATAAATATTGGAGAAGTTAATAGAAAATGTGAACAACCTACTATAACAGCATTTAGTCCAGAGTCAGCATATGAAGCAGCAATAAAGTATTGTTTGGAAAATTTAATTTAAATAATTATGGCAGTGATTGTAGATAACGATTGTATTAAATTTCTTGAAGAATTTAGAACTATTTGTAGTAAATATGTAAAATGTAGTAATCTTCTTAAAATGGAATTTAATGATGGTTCTACTATAGGTATGAGAACCTTATTAGAGATTGGTCTTGGTGTTAAACAAATAGAAGATGTTATTTAATTATGACAGTAATTAAATCATATACTGACGTAAATCAGTCAAAAAAGTTGGTAGAGATTATCCCGCTTGAAAGTGCTGATGGGTTTTGGGAATATCACAATAAATGGTATTCAGAAGGTGATGACTGGGAGGGTTATGAAGATTATCCAAGAGCAGAACCATATCTTGAGTACACTCGCAAGGAAAATGCATGGAAAGAATACAACTCAGATATTCCTTGTTGGAGTCTTGCAGCGTTGCTTGATGTTTTGCCTACATTAGATGACAGAAATGCAAACTTTTGTAAGGATATAAGATATGACAAATGGCATGTTTATTATCATAGTACAGCAACATTATCTATAATTGATACAGAAAGATATGACAATCCTATTGATGCTTGCTACGAAATGATATTAAAACTACACGAACTTAAAATGCTGTGATTATGACTTTAGGAAGGTTGATGGAACTTTACCAAGCTGAACAAGAGGGTAAGCAAATAATGGTGAGAACAGTTCATCATGGATATTATAGTTCTCATGAATATATTTCAAAAATTAAAATAACTGAATATGAATTAAAAGATTTAGTTCTTGATGAACAAGAAGATAAATCTTATACATATTTTATAAAAGATGAAGAGGATGAGTACGGATGTAAATTATAAAAATTATGAAGAAGTTTAAGATAGAAACGGATGGTACTTATTATTATCCTTATATCAGAGTTTTGTTTTGGTGGAAGCCTATAGAAAATTATGAGGTTAGGTGTGGAAATCTAGTATTAACAGGTTCAAATAAGTGTGATACTCTGGAACGTGCTAAGTTTTTGATTCAATGTATTAAAGATAGCCTGAAAAGAGAAGAAAACAGGGCTAAGGGGTGGATAATATGGATAAATTAGGGCTCGATGCTACATCATTAGAACAATCTAAAAGACTATTAAAACTAGGATTGAACCCTGAAACTGCAGGTCGTATTTATTTATCTATCTGTTATTTACGCCCTTAACTTCAATGAGAGATAATGAGTGTTGTGAGTATATAAAGACTCTACAATATACACAACCGCACTTATAGATTTATTAGTTAAAGGTTTTGATTTTTTTAGGTCTTATAGGAAAAGGATTAGCCATAGATATTTCAACCATCTAGAAAACAATGAAACCCTTATATATATAATATAAAAATAAGACTATGGATAAAAACATGAAAGATGCATTAATGGTTGGTGGAATTATGTCTGTATCGACCGTTATAGTGACTGGAGTTTTATATCTGGTCAAAACAAAGAAGAAAAGCAAAAAGAAATTAAAAGAGAGTATGGCAATCCTGGAAGAGTCATTAGAAAATAAAAATTGGTGGCTCACAAAAGAATGCCAAACAAGATCCCGACTTATTATTGATTGGGTGAGTGAAAAAAGAAAAGAGAGTCGAACTGAAGATAAAAAGTTGGAAGAAGCTCTAGAAACTATCAAACAAGAGCATTGGATGACAAAAAAGTATCAGTGTGCATTCAGGGTAGTTTATGATTGGGCTAAAATAAGACTATAAAAAAAAGAATAGAACAGGAGAAAAGACTCTTGTTCTTTTTTTTTTGCGCGAGAAATAAAAACAGAGCGGAGACATACCATACAGTCACCCGTATATTGAACCAAGAATTTTCATACTGGTTCTATTTCTTCCGCTCTAAAAATCTCGCGCACTCTTTATGTCTACCTCTCATGTATTCTCTAAAATTAGAAAAATTATATTTATAGTTATGCCTTTTATTGTATCTTTATTCTCTGATCTAGTAAAACTAAAATATTTTATTACCTTTTATCTTCTTAAAATAATCTGCTATAAGTATATTATTTCCCTTTTGCCAAAGATGATTTTTATCATTATATTCATCAGTAATACAATTATCATGTTCACTAATATAAATCTTTCCCACTTTATATGCTATCCTTGGTGGAAAAGATGCGGGTTTCATTATAACCTCTTTTAAACAAATCCACCTACTCCCCTTTTTAATTGTCGTATTTTTCAAGTTTAATAAATATTTTATCTCCTGACCAAGTACTATAAGATGGACAAGCTAATTTAAATATCCTCTCGGGTCTTCTTCTTTTATTACAGGAGGATGCAAAATAACTGAAATAATCTCCTCCACTATAAAATTTCCAATGACACACTTTAATACCTTTATTAGTAAAAAAGCTAGAATAATAATCTGTCCCAAACTTAACTTCTACCATTATTCTTTTCCATCTAATAATTTAAAAAGTCTTGTATTATTATTAATTCTGTATATTCTTAAAAAGGTTTTTGTACTAATATAAAAACTGATATTTGGGTGAGGAAGGGTTAATTTCTCGGTTTTTGAAAAGAATGGAGAATACCTTTTTAATAAAGACCTATATTTGGCTCTCTTATTTGCTCTATAAAACCACAACCCCTGTGTAATAAACACTCCCTCCTCAAGCCTAACAGCAAAAGTAACAAAATGATTAAGAGTATTACTCGGATATTTTTCTATAAAACCTTCAACAAGTATTCTCTTTGTCATAGTTTTGTAAGTATCTATAAAAATCTGTATCCTTCCGCTTGTATAATTTTAAACAAGCCTTTAAATCAATAGAAAAATAAAGATCGGGAATTGAGAGCAAATAATCACGTGAAATTAAGGTAAGATCCGGACGAAATCTTTTAAAAAATCGTTTATAAAATCCTCTTTTATTTTTATTATTGATTTCTCCGAGTATTATAGAACTACTTTTAAAGGTTTTATCTGAAAATTTAATTACATATGAAATATTCCAACTATGTCCGTCTTTAAAATGAACCTCAACATCTATCATAAAAATAATAGCATTTATCATCATCAATCTCTAAACTTTTTCTTCCTAATTTTGGAGGTTCATCAAAATCTAAGTATTCTTTAGTACAAAAAGTATATTTATATTTAGCATTGTCTAGGAACACTTTTTTTAACTTTCTTGGATCATTAATCTTATTAATGGATCTTCTAAATATTAACTTGTATTTATAATAATTTTTTTCAAGAATCCAAAATTTAAGAACATATTCATATCCACATAAATCTCGTTGCCTCCTAATATCAACGTTTATTTTCATCATATATAAGTCTTTTAGTGCAGAAAAAAAAGAAAAGAGATCTAAAATGTATCTCTTCTTATAAAAGGTAAAACTAAATTTCCTTGATATTCAAAGGACCACATTATTCCAGAATAACACATATACAGCAAGTTAAGTTGGATAAAATATATTAGAGTATACTCTGCCATCGACTATAAAGTGGTGCTTGCTGTTACACGCAATTTAAGAGAATGACTGCTTCCAAGCCAACTCACACCACATATAGTTTATGTATTCTTGCGAATGCTTTCGACCTTCTTGCGAAAATCATCATCCCATTTGTCCCAAAAACATTCAGAATCATTTTCTGGACAATCATTGATATCACTATATCCATAATGATTAAGAATTGCATCACAGATTTCAAACAGAACCCGTCTATCTATTTTTACATAGTCTTTGTCATCTTCTTTCTCAAGAAAATCCTTTTCTGCTTGTTCATAACCCTTTTTGAAAATATTTCTTGCGTACATCCTCCCAGCATTCGTATTTTGCGTTTTTGATATTTCTCCATCTATAAATGGATATGCCTTAAATGCTGCTTCTTCACTTCTTTTACTCATTTTTCATTGCTTGTTTTAAGTCGTTAATAAGTCCATGTACGTCAATATAGTCATAAGGACATCCCATTCTATAAGACTCTTCGTCTGCAATTTTGTAATCATCAAAAGAAATATTTCGTAGCCACTCGTAAATTTCCTCCCTTGCAATCTCCACAGCCTTTCTTGCTTGGTCAGGAGTGAGCCAAGGAGAACAAAATTCATCACCATATTTATCACCATAAACATTACTACAATTCCTTATATTCTCTCGGATGAATTCTTCTGCCTTACTCATAGTTCAATCCTCCCAATCTCGTGTTGCTTTATCAAAACGTTCCATAGCTGAATCATAATCCCATTCATATAAAGGAATACCATCGCAATAAAGTTCTTTACAACATTCAACAACTGCTTCTACAATTCCTGAATCTAAAGATTCAAGTTCTTTTTTAATTTCTGCCCTGCTCATAGTAATTAAACGTTATTCATTGCTTCCCGAAATACAGACACCCAACGAAAATTATTTATATTGGCATTACGCCTTATCCATTCTATTGCTGCATTTATCATCTCTTCTTTCTTCATCTCCATACCAGCAAGCATAGCATGGTCTTCTGCAAGTTCAATGGTGGACTGGTCTTTGGCTTTCTGCCATTTAGCACCAGCCTTGAAAAAATCATCAGTTGCATGGGACGGAAACCATATATCATGACAGCCATCAACAACCATTGCTCTACCTCCATGCTCATCCCAAGTTTCATTATAGTAGGAATCACATGCTTCTTCCAAATCCTCACTTACAGACTCTTCTTGCAAAGAGTCAATGAAATTAAGAATTTCAAGATAGGAAGAATGTTTGCCCCTATTGAAATCTTCCTCTTGCAATGTCATGTGTCGTGTAGAGTCACGAACATTATTATTCCATCTTTTCAGTCTTTCAACCTCTTCACGGATTTTCTGTACTTTGTCTGTCATAATTATTCTTCTTTCTGTGCTTTTATATACTTTTCGTAAAACTCTTGCTGAGATTTATCGAATTTATCTTGTTCTTCTTTGCTTAATGGTTTGTAAACTATCTTAATTTTAGCCATAACTTATTCTCTTTTCTGTGCTTTAAGTAGAAGTTCTTCACTAAACTCTGGTATAGGTCTCCATGCAATTATCCCATGAACAAGTTGCCCTGTGTAACCACCTCTTTGTTCTGACATCCATTTACCATTCTTTGTAGAATCTACTCTACATCCATACGAAGAATCCCATGCAAGAACCAAATCGCTTTCTGTCCACTCTCTATGACCTTGTAGTGTGTCTGATGTTTGCTTTGTTTCTGGCGGCATTTGTTTTGTGCAATCTATCCAACCATTGTTATACAAGTCTACCTCTTTTACTTCAAGGGTTTTAGTGTCTATTAAAAGATATATCTTCTCTGGTGCTTCGTTTGCTTTTATCATTTTATTCCATTAAATCATGAATATAACTATTGCATTTTTCCCACATTTCTCTTTCAAATTGTCTTTTATCAGCATCAGTCCATTGCACAACTTTTCCATCAGCAACTTCTCCCCATCTTCCTTTAAGCACATTACGAATATAAAAGTCGGTCATCTTATGCATAACTTCTATATTCTTCCTGTAACGCTTATTTGTATATTCCTTCCAAAGTACCTTTATATCCCTAATGCTTGTTGGAAATCTAAAACTAATATTTTTCATAATTATTCCTCCCTTAGTTTCTTTAAGTCTTGATAGAGCGACTTCATATCATTTATCCATTTGTAACTGTCTTGACTTAAATTGCAAATAGCATCCCAAAATGTTGCCATTTGTTCATCGCTCGGCTTCCAAACGGTCTGAGGAATAATATGATAATATTTATCTCTTATATTGCGTAATACTTCTGCCATTCCCTCATTGTCAGTATTATCAAGATGACAGGCGATTGTTTCTATATCATTATAATCCTCTACACTCCACCCATGCTTTGGCTGCGGCTGTAATCTCTCTTTGAGGGATTTGAGCCAATCAATACAAGCGTCAACTTCATCGGTACTTGCATAATGTTTCTTTGCTGTATCAAAGAAATAAATTGTATCTTTGACTCTATGCTCATCCTCTTCACTCCAAGCAGACTTCTGCTCTTGTACTGAGTTAAATTTCTTAACAGCAATTTTAAGGAGTACATCGGCATTGTCCTTAATGTATTGTTTCCAACCAGACTCCTCTTCACTTATCCAACCAAGACAAATATCAGCAAGGGTTCTTTCAAAATCAGTGAGTCCTTCATATTTGTCAAATGGTTCAACATTATCAACAGGCTTTTGTCTTCTATTCATTGGTGGATATTCGTAGTCATCTTGGTCTTTAATGGCAATCAATTCGTTATTGCAATGATAATATTCTTCATCAATAGAAGCAACTACAGGCATACCATCTGTATAACCGTCAGTAGCCTCTTGTAATGTCCTCATAGTGTCTCCTACCTTAAACTTAGGTACAGTCTTCTGCTCACCTTGCTTTTCTAAGCGGTAAGCATCATACACCCTACCGTGAAGGTTATTAAGTTTTTCATACAATTCTTTATCTTCTTGGACTTTCTTGACAGTTTCCATACAACATTGTAAAGCAAGGACATCGTTAAATGTGAATTGTGGAAAACTAATTTGCTCTTCCTCCTGCTTGTAACAATGCTCTAATGAAAATAATTTGAACAACTGTCTTGGTGTGATGTGGAATTTTTTATTCAAAATGTTGTCGCTTCTCCCAATGTAAATATCGTCGCCAATATATTCAAACCAATAAGATTCTCCTTCTTTAAATTCGTTAAAAGATTTACGACATTGAATAAAATTACCACTCACAAAATCATTCTTCTCTTTTTCTGCTTCATGAAAATTAACAAGATTCTGTTCTCCTTGCTTTTCAAGCCAAGCAAGCCAAGTATGGGATTTTTCCGCAATGACAGATGAAGGAAAGTCTTTGGATTCTTTCTCGATAGTTTCCATCATATCTTTCCTTATTCTCTCATCCTCGCTCTCTGGGACAAAATCTGCACATATACTACATGCAGTTTCGACTGTAATTTTTCCACTATTAACCATCTGATGTAGTCTGGTTATAGTATCTTTATGTAATTTCTCGTATTCCATAATTATAATAAATTTAGTTAATCTCTACCCCATAAAGGATATTTACATCCGTCTTTTGCTTCTGCCATAGTACGAATAATTTCATTACCTCTGCGAGTGCCATATTCACCTCGTAATTTAGCACCCATTTCTCTGTTAATCTTTTCTAATGAATTTTCCATAATCACAACATTTTAAGTTTGTTCAATTTTAATATCATTTCGTAGCAAGAATCAACCGGATTATCATAGTTGTCTGTTGCTTCAACTGGACATTCAAACATATTAACGCTCCATTTCCCCATAAAAGATGATAAACTTGCACTTCCATCATCATCAACTTTACTTGCTATCTTTGCTAATATTTCAAGCAACGCTGCAAGACTCCAACAAGGAATGTTCCTAAGTGATGTATCATGCAAAGTTCCGTTTACTACTTCTGGTGTGCTTTTATTCATGCGCAACACGAAATTGTAAGGGTAATACATATCAGCACTTTCACGTGGAAGTACCTCTGCCAACTTTTTTGACTGTTCTACATCAGTAAAATTTTTAATTGTAGTCATAGTTATTCTCTTTTTATTACCAACAAATGCTTTCTTGATATGGATGAGGCATTAATATTAAGTTGTTAAATTCAAATCTGTAATATCCTCCACAAGCACTTCTACTATTTTGCTCTTTTTTATAATCTATGGTATATATAATCATCCCATAAATGGGTGTATTATTTTCATCAACATATAGACGTATTTTATAAGGTCTTAATGTATTTCTATCATAAAATTCATCAAAATTATCTTTATGAGAGGTTTCTGCTTCTTGTAGAATCATTTTTATGTCACGTTCAATTGCATAATGACAATCATAATGATTACCAAAATATTCAAACCCACTATCTTTTATTGGATATTCTTCACAGTCCTTAAGTTCGTTCATAGTTAGATTGTTTATTAGTTAATGCTTTCTTTTTTAATAAGATTCACCGTAAGATAGAGGACAATAGGCAAACTGCTGCGGATTTTTATCAACATACAGAGAGTTACGACAAAGGTTTTGCAATTTAATTACTTTTCCTATTTGCCATAAATACACCTTTGTACCGACATTGGCATGGTTAAGAATAAATAGAGAAGAAACACATAAATCATGTGCATATTGGTCAGCAGCAGCTTCGGTCATGCAGACTTCCAGACACCCATCAACCCTGCACCAACATCTAATTTTGTCTGTGCCCTTCTCAACCACGAAAAACCCATCCTCGCCAATCTTCATATTCTTGGGCAGACACTTTCTCATTTCAAATTTCTTCTCGCCTGACATAATCTTTTCAAGTAAGTGCTTCGGCAATGTAATTAGTATATTCATTTCTTTTTCATTTCCCTATATCGTTTCAATACCTCTTCGCAAAAATCTTCTTCACTCGTAAACTTTTCTTTCTCATGCCAATTTTCCAATGTGAGTTTATCATGCAAATCTACTATTTTCCTTACGTCCTCCCAAGTAAGTTCCAAGTCTTTCTCTGCTTGCTCATACCCTTGTTGATATATGATTCTTTTAACTACATTTAAATCATAAGAACCACGACTATCCCCATCAATTTTCAGAGGAAACACTTCTAATGCTCTATCTTCTGCCTGACTCATCTTTCATTGACATTATAAGTTTATAATCCTCAACTAATTCATCTGTACCTAAATACCTCTCTTTATTAAAATAGTATTTTTTAGCGTGCTTTGTAAGCCAGTCTACCGTTTCTTCAATCACCTCTTCCCTTGCAATCTCCACAGCCCTTAAAGCATGTTGATCACAAAGATGCCCATTTTCATCGCTTACAAGTTCTATATACCTTTCTGCTTTGCTCATAATCATTCGTCTTTTATAATTAACATCTTAACCCTATCACCCTCATCTATATTGTAGATGTTTTCAGTTTCATCAACATTAAGACTTAAACCATTTGGCATCCAATAGCCAACTACCATATCAACGGCATCTTTCATCATCTGCTCTTTCATCTTCTCCATACCTGCAAGCATAGCGTGGTCTTCGGCAAGTTCAATGGTGGACTGGTCTTTCTTTTTCTGTAACTTCATTCCATACTCGATAGCATCTATAAATGTAGGTGTACGATTGTCCTCTTTCAGATGTTGTGTTACAAAGTCAGACTCCATTTGTGCTTGTTCTTCGGTTAGTGCATCACAATGAGCAAGACGATTATTTTCAAATTGTTCTTTTTGCCATTCAGCACCAGCCTTGAAATCACATGCTGATTCGTTTGCTCCTATTGTTGTCATAGGATGTTTCTTCGTACCATATTTCTTTGCCACTACTTCCAACTCCTCACTTATAGGCTCTTCTTTAAAATCTTTGACAACTGCAAGTATTGTATTCAAAACATCTTTCTTTGATATTGTTGAATTATGAAGTCCTGCATTACACAGTCTTGCAACCTCTTCACGGATTTTTTGTACTTTGTCCATATCATTCTCCTTTCATAAAGTTTTTGAAGTCATCAATAAATTTTGCGGTTGGGAAACCTAACCTATCACTACATTCGTAAACACGATGATAGATGTTATCCTTCAACCACTCACAAGCCTTCTCAATAAAGGCATCAGTGATTCAACTACATCATTAGACTCTCTTTTTGAGTAGATGTCAAGAATACCACATTTATCACACTCTCCGAAATACAATTTCTCTGGTGCTTCATTTGTTTTCATAATTCAATAATGTCTCAAAAATTAGGGTCATGCCAGGGATATTTGTAACTATTACTCTGTAATGCAAGTTGCATCATTATATCAAGCATTAACTGTTTGTTTTGATATTCAACCGCGCTTTGTCTATTATTAAATATGATTCCGTCTATTATCATCCCATCACTTCCTTTATTTCTTCGTTAAACTGTCTATTTATCTCTCTGCGCCACTTGTTCTTGAGCATGCGTCTATATGCCCTACGACTATTCTTAGAGTTAAGACATTTACCAATCGGCATACCGCAATAATACCTATGTCCATAATAGATTTTCCAAGCAATATTCATATTATCAGATTCAAACTTAGATTTCATAATGTTCTTTACGTTTGCTTTCATAACTCTATTTGTTTAATTTTACCGCATTTATTACAAATAAGTGTCTGAACAATTTTATAAGGTCTTTTACTGCGATCAGATTCATAAACGGATACTTCATTATGTACTTTCCAATCATGATGGCATGAAATCTTTGTCAATAAATCATTTAAAAATCCCATAACTATTCCTCCCTTAATTTCTTTAAGTCTTGATACAATGACGTCAGTTCTGCGCCTTCGTAATTATTCTGCTCGGCATACTTATAGAGAATTTCCATCTGCTCATCACTCGGTTTCCAAGTGTATTTTTCTTTGATGGATTTGAGCTTATTTTTTATTTCTTCAATTTCTTGGAAATCGCTTGATAATTGTGGATAATTATCTTGTTCGTTATCTAATAGACAAAATAATCTTTCAATAATATATTCACCCTCTCTACTCCAAGACGGCTTCTGCTCAATCTTCTTTAATTTTTTCTTTTCAGTATCCCATTCATACCCCGATTCATACATCTTTTGAAACAAGAGTTCGCGTTGTTCTTTGGTAGCTGGATGAACATACTTACTATCTACAGTTGCTGTATCTGACATATTAAATTCAATATCGTAAGAACAATACATATATACATCATCGTTGTCATTTGATTTAAACATAAAGTGAACCGAATCTGTAGTAAGCACATCACCGTCTTTTGCATCTTGGATAGTCCAAAGATGTGAGATATTATCAAAAGATTTGATACTATATGAACACACCTTATTATCAGCATCAGTAATCGTGTACATTAAAGAGTTTTCCCCTTGATATATTCTGTCTATATGGCACACTATATTGTTATCATACACAACCCAATCTCCAACTTTGAATTTAGGTTTAGTACCATCAGATTTCTGTTTTTCAAGGGTTATCCTAACACCTTCGTTAAATCCCCTCTGATAAGCTTCATCTATTTCTTTTCTATAAGAATCTACATTTCCTGCGAATTCTTTTTCTTCATTAGTAAGAATATCAACCTTCCTTTGTTCATTAAGCCATTTTTCCATTTGGCATCTTTCATGATTAGTGGAATGCTGTTTTACAAGTTTGATAATAGATAATCTTATTCTTTCATCCTGGCTTTCTTTAAGTATAGGAAATAATTTTTCAAGAAATTTTTTCTCTTTATCAGTAATTGAAAGATCATAATATCTGTTTCTTGCTAACTCGAATTTTTCTTCGTATTTTTTCTTATAATTTTCCATATAAAATATAGATTATATATATAAGGCTTATAGACTTATTTCCTTATATATATGAAAATAACAGAATTTAAAGATCTAATTCCGTATATTGGAAGAGTAGTATGTTGGTGTTTTGGAGAAGAAAAAGAATACCCTTACATAAATAATATTATAACATATATTAAAAAAGTATCAAAAGAACTTAGTATAGATTATGATAGTCTTTATAATGACTTAAAATCTAACCTTTCTTACTATTATTCAGATCCACACTTAGGGCCTATGAAATCTCAGAGGATGTTTACTCATGTTATAAACGATTCTCAGGTTCTTTGGTATACAGAAGTGGAGTGGAATGAAAAAGATGGGAGTATAATAAGAAAAACATTAAAGAAAGTTGTTGCTCGACTTGAAATGTCTCTTCTTTATAAAATGCCTTTTAGTGGTAAAATAGAGGGAGAGTTAAAGCCAGCAATAGATTATCGGAGTCCTGATGAATCAGTAAAGATTAAAGATTCTATCAGATTTTACTCAGCTGCAGATTCCTCAAACTATATTTCCCAAAGTTATGAAATTTGGAAATTTCCTGAGCAGGTGGCAATATTTACAACAGAAGAGGAAGCAAAAACTTATATAGATTCTCTAAAACCTAAAGAAATTAAGGTGAAGAAAAAGAAGAGCAATGCCTATGAAAATTTCTTAAAGGAAGCTGAAAAATTAGAACCAGATCAGATACGAGAATTAATAGTAGAGCTTGAAGGGATATATGACAAGAAAATTGATAAACTTAACCTAGATCCTCTCTCAATTGCCCTTACCTATAAAGGAAGTGCCACAGAAATTGATTCTTATATTATAGGAGGAGAAACAGCGACTAGGGATTGGATAAATAAAAATATGGATCCCCGTCGATATGAAACAATCGAATATGAGGATATCTTAGATCAAATCTTAGTAGAATATGATGAGAATATTGAATGGAAAGATATTACAGAGGAAGATCAAGAAGTTATTCAAGAGATCGCCGATTATTTGAAAAATGGTTGTAAAGGTTTTAAATGGGATTGGTAATATGACACTTTATGAATTTTTAATGCAAAGCCCAAAGGAAATACAGAAGGCATTTAGAGAAAAAGATTGGTTTGACACTTATCATAAAGTTCCATTAGATATTCCAAGTTGGTGTAAATGTTTTGGACTTACACCAGACCCTAGAATTGTCTACTATGGAAATTGTAGAGATATATATTTCCATATTAAAGAAGAAATTCCTGGCAGTTGGTTTGGGAGTATTGGATATGAACTTAACCTTAGTGTAACAGGAAGAAATCATAAAATTGTTGTTCACTTTCTAGGATTTGGTGATGATTGTTCTACATCAAATAGCCCAGAAATAGGAAAGGATAAATATGTTCCCGGTTTTAATCCTAAAAAAGATACTGCATGTTATAATGACCTTGGCTTTGATATAGAACCGGCCATGTTTTCAGATGGTTATAAACAGGACGAGAAGTATAAAATATATACATGGAAGGATGAAACACCAATTAAAGAATATCATGACAGACTTATAAAAATCTGTAAAGATATTGAACCTTATTTTAAAGAAGTTTACGAGTCTTTTCATTCAGGATCTTTTAAGAAACTTTGGAAGAAATATTATACCAGAGAACTGAGGAAAGGTGATATGACTAATGCCGGTTTTGGAGTTGGTCTTAGAGGTTTAGTCTGTATTATGTATTTTGGAGAACATATATTAGGAAGAAAAACTAGTCTAGAGGAAGCTGTTGCATTGTCATCAATAGTTTATGATGACATGGGTTGGGTCCCTTGGAGCGTTAGAAAGAAAAATCCTAAAGAAGAGGAGAAACTTATAAATAATATTATGTTCTATTCTAGAGGCGGCTTTTTTGACGAGGACCTCAAAACATTAACAATAGAAAAATTTGAAAACATGATAAAATTAAAGTAGGAGAATAAACTCCTACTTTTTTTAATCCTCACCTCTTTCATTATCAGCCCCGTTTGAAAAACCTATATTATAAATCTCTTCAAACATCCTAGCAACCTCTGTCATATTCTTTTTTTTTTAATCCCTAACCTTTTAAGTCTAGGAACATATACATCATTAAAAAGATCATTAGGACCATTTTCTCCAAAATAATCTCCTGATCCAATGTAAAATCTATCTTTATTATTCATAGTTATAAATAGATTTCTTTGTCAATACTTAATGATTTTAAAATATGCTGTAATTCATGAACATATAAAAGATCACATACTTTACAATAATTATTATTCCCCGTAGTAATAAAGAATGAAAATAAATTATGACAGTTTTTCTTTATCATTATTTTATTATATATGAAATGATCTTTTTGTTGTTTATCAGTAAATCCAAATTTTTCCAATATTTCAGAAGCAAGAGGAATAGGTTTAATATACTTTAAATCTCTTGCTCCATTTGCAAGTGCGACCTTATTTGATGCATATGCAATATCATAAGACATCATGGGCTTAATTACTCGGATTATATCTCCTCCAAGTACAGAAAGCACAGTAACTTGAACAGGCTCTCCTTCTGCCAAAATCCAGTCACCTACCATTAAATTTCTTGCTCTCATCGTAAATATTTTAAATAATAAACAAAACAGTCAAAGAAATCAGAAAAACTAATTATTTTAAGCTTTGAAAATTTATATGTTGTAATATTCCATTTTGAATCTACAAAAGATAAATTATCCCTCATCTCCCCCTTCAAACTTAGAAACAACTTTGAAAAAGACCAAGCTGGAAATATATCAATCTCATACTCATCAAATCCCACTAAACCTCTCTTTCTTAAAGTGTTAACTGAATCTATCCAATTTATATTGTCAAGCTGATATTCATCTTTTCCCTTCAGCTTCCAATGTATCATGTCTGCACTTTCACGGAGTATCCCAAGCTTTATAAGACGCTTTCCTTGCTCAATTGTTGTTGCTATCATATTTAATTATTTTTTTTATTATATCAAACCACCCTTCCATTTGTATCATAATTCGCTATCCTCTATAAGCTTCTGTTTATATTTTTCAAGACTCTTAATATCTCTATTAATTCTTTCTATAACATCTTCTTTGTTGAAATAAACAGCAGCAGCATACATTCCAAAAGAAGTAGTTGTTGATTCCAAAGTATTAGATGCTTGAACAGATTCATAATATGATTTTGGTTTTGATCCATACCGATCATATCCAATTCGATAATTATAACTCAACGGATGATTAGGATTAAACCCCTCAATATAAGTTACTGTAAATTTTTCAGGTCCACCTGAAGTATCATACACCCATACAGTATCTCCCACTTTAATGTCTTTAAGTCTCTTCATCTATAAGCCCTATTAGTTTCCACACAAAATCAGCTTTAGCATGACATCTTGCACTTTGAAATTGTCCCTGTATCCACCCCTCTTCCCTCCATGCTCGATCTCCTCTATATCCCTCCTCTCGAAATTGATTGAATACTTTTTCTAGATCTTCCCTTGAAATCCATATACCATTGTTCTCAACTTTATAATTTTCAAGTTCCATTTCTATTTTATTTTATATATCCCCTCCTTAGCCTCTAATGCAAGACCTTTTGGAATTAAGCCCAACCAATCTAAGTGATGAGAAAATATAAACTTCATTAGGTCCGACACTTTACTAAACTCCACCCAACTACTATCCGTCGGTAAAGGTGTATTCTCAATGCAACAGAAATTTGCAAACTCTACTTTCTCCTTTTCTGTCATTGAAGACATAGAGCGAAGAAGTGGTTTAATATCGAGGTTAAAAGATCTATAGTCTACTCCCTTTACATTAACCAAACTTGATCCCGTATTAGAAATTTCAATCAAGACTCCAATAAGATTTTCATAAGTCTTCTCTTTAGAATTCGGAACCCTGATCTCAACTTTTACTCCATAAAATAATCTGGGACATAAATCTTTTAATAATAAATTTTTCTCTTCTTGTATCATATTAATTTTTTATATATTATATAAGGCAATAAAGAGGGGACTTTAATTCCCCTCACTTTTATAATATAGTAGTTTCAAAAATCATTATTTAGACAATAATACTCCAAAAGGTATATAAGTTTGGCCTTTTTTAACGTTGTCTCTAATAACACAACTTCCATTCTTACACACCACTAATGCTTTGCTATAATCTTTATCTGCCACAGACCACTTAAGCTCATTCCATCTTTATAACTTTCAAAATTAAATTCTCTAAATTTCATATTTTTATTCAATATAACCCTCGTCTAATATTACTTGAGGTTTGTCCACATTAGCCGTCAGGTTAGTATATTCTGTCCAATGTTCGATAGGATAGGTTTTACTTATGATTTTTGCAGCTTGCTCTATATAATCAACATACCTACCTTTCCTATCTAAGAACAAAAAATGGACAAATGCATCTTTATCGTGAGCAGCAATAGAAAAAGCTTCATTCCTGCTATTTGCTGCTACTAGAATAATTCCACCTTCCCAACTTCCTTGTCTAATGCATCCAAAAACTTTCATTTATCTTCGGGATAATCAATGTAGTATATCTTCAGATCTTTGAAACGACATGCAAAATTGTTTTTATTCTCCTCTATAAATTTTGTAAGCTCATCCTTAGTCATGTCGGAGAGGTTAGTCCCAATAAAATAAAGACCATCCGAAAGATAAGCTTCATACTCCCCATCATCCGTATAAAAATTACCTTCTCTAAATTCTTCGATGGTTAAGAATTCTGGGCGTTCATAAGTATTTCCCCAATCATAACGTTTAACCTTATCCAAACATTTATATAGAGGTTTAGAATTGATAATAGTTTTTTCGATAGGCATGTAATCCTCTACCTGTTCATCTTCATCACCATCTTCTTCTTTTTCCATAATGACAGAGGAACCTATAATGCTCACTAATCTCCAACCATCAGATCCCAATTCATTTACCCTACTTTCATTAAATTCAAGTTTCTTATATTTAAATTTCTTTTCCATACATTAATAAGGAATTCGCGCATATTTTAGGTTGGGGAAAAGAAGTCGTGTGTAAGGAAAAGGCGTACGCAAAAATAATACACGACTTAATCAAAACCCCAACGATCTTTCATGCGCGGATAAAGAAGAGAAGATATACTAGAAAACTAATATACCTTCTCCCTATTTATTTACATGATGCTTTCGAGTTCTTTCTTCAAGTTTATAATCCTGAAGAATCTATCCACACATTTCCAAGAGGTCAACCATCTTTGTTCTCTATCCTCTGGTTCATTAGATGTTCCATAAGATATAAACAGGTCTTCTATTCCTACTACCGAATCTGCTAATATCTCTTTCAATGTTTCATTCCCAAGATATTCCTTAGCCTTCCCCGGTTCTAACTCCGCCAAACTAAGATGGGGAATGTAGGAAGAATATTCAGACTTAACCTCAAATTTTATACTCAGTCCTTTATTGATCAGAGACAGTACCTTAAAAAGTGGTGTCCCTTTTCGAAGTTTCAGGATCAAATAGTCAGTATCATTTTCAAAAGATCCAAGTTCGAAAAGGTCTAAGACGCTATAGAAATTATCTCCCTTGATCATTCCTTCAAGCCAATCCCAATCCTCTTTTCCTAAGATCTCCTTAATATCCCCTAACAATCCTTCACATTCTATCTTCTTTCCTTGTGAGTATAGTAAAGTAATGTGTGAGTCAAGTTCCACTCCAGTATCCTTAAGATCCTCCTCTTTGAAGACACAACCAAGACTAACAGGAGTGGTCAAGTTCATCGCCAGCATTAAACAGCTATTAATATCTTTCTTTTCCATTATCCTTTACCTTGATTTTTTAACCTAAACTTTGTCTTCATAGTCTTCAGATCATTCTTTAGACTAGAACCTCCTTGATTGAATCCCTCTTCGTCACTGATCGTAAGTCCGAGAGCTAACAGATTATTAAGGAACAACTGATTATCCTCCTTTGCTGTATCTTTTCTTGCACCGGTGATAAATTCCCGTGCGTTTCTAGATAACAGTGCGGACAACTCATCTTCACCTATCTTCTGTCCAGTCAATCTATACCTACCTTTACCTAAGATCGGCTCATTACGCTTAGAACTGATATCTACTCCTGCCATACTTGTCGTCACTTTAGCTGAGTAACTGGGGATATGATATAATTCCTCTAAGTTCATCCATCCGCACTGTAATTTTTTCTGCACGGGGACAAACTTACCGGTCATTCCACTCCTTACTTTCTCATACTCTTCGGGACTTAAAACTTCTTTCAATTCCCCAAGATCAGTAACTTCAGATTCTGGCATTAATATCTCAGACTGACTTTCTACTCCAAGTTCATCCATCCATTTCTCAACAATCTCCGGAGTAAAATCACTAAAGCAACCTACCTCAAGATAATATACCTCCTCAATCGGCTTAGACTCATGCAACTTTATAAATTCTTCTGTGCTTAAATCTGTATAACGGCCAGGATAATATTTCTCAATTAGCGGCTTTATTTTCTTTTGCCCAGATTTTGTTTTCTTATACTCCTCTACTAAATCATATATTCTATGAACACAATTACCTAAGGATTGCTCCATCAATACACCAGCTATCTTACGATTTCGATTATCCCGTTATTTATCATAACAGGTCAGACTATATCATTCCATTTAACAGGATCGATACACTTAGTCTTTGAATTTAGAACAATATATCCTAAACTGCTGATCCTCATTTTCTTTGAGTTCCAGCATTACTATCGATTTTCTTTACTCTCTCGAATAAAGCGACAAATCATTATAGTTTATCGTTGAATAGGGATTCATCACACATTCGCACCTGTACTGCTTTCCTGTATTCTTATCAACCATTATAGGCATCAATTCATCAGGCTTTACTACAGATACCACACCCTTACCTCCATAGTTATTAGTAATTTTTGAACCGACCATTAAAGTAGTTCTCTTTATGAGTCTAATTCTGACCGTGTATACAACCTTATATTCATCTCTATTCATATTAATAGGACGAAGACGATCAGCTGCTACATACTCCGGGAACTTATCATAAATTATCTTTCGGTCTGCATTCTTTTCATACTCTTCGGCTACTTCTTTTGAGGTGCGCGAAAAACGATAATCTGGTGTTTTTACTGATTTAGGTATTTTCGGCTTAGTTTGCTCCTGAATCATTACATCAGAAACATAAGCCTCATCAATGTTATTCGGAACTTTCAGGTAATCTTCTGTAGTAAAATCTGTAATATTCTTTCCAGAAACTTCACCAAAAATTCCACCCAACTTCTCAGCTAGGACTTTATTAACATCATCCAATCTGTTAGTCTTATATACACCAATTACATTATCTCCTGACTTAACCCTAGTTCCTATAGGCGCAATCCATTTAAGAGCTGAGGTGTTTTTTATATTAAGCTGAAGATCAATAATGCTATAATGTACACACCTATTAGCAAATGATTCTGATACTACAACGGCATCTTCATTTACATAACCAAAATATGCATGGAACAAAACTAATGCATTAAGTCCACTCTTATAGGTATCAGTAGTTAAGTTAGTGGCTCCTGAAATTATATCACCCCTCTTTAACTTCTGACCTACCTTAACTTTCGGCTCAGTATATACACAAACATCATTCTGTGATTGTATAGCTGTGCGCCTAGGATGATTTATAATATCACCGTCAGGCAATTCTATAACAATGTTGGATTCTGTTATTTCTTTGACTTTTCCTTTATCATAATTAAATTTCTCATTCAATACATTATCTTTGAGCTCCTCCTTATGCCCAGTTCCTACAAGAGGCCTTTGAGCATTAACTAGAGGAATTGCTTGTTTTAACCAAATATTCTGTTATTTATCACAACAGTTTAGACTATATCATCCATGTTTTACCTATAGTCGTTGATCTCAAAATATAAATTCTGAGTTGCTGATTCAAGATTAAACTCATTCCAGCAGTTAGTAAAATTTTCATAGTTTTCTTTTCCTATGGCACTTTATAAACAAAATGCTAGTTCCCATTGATATACGTACCGAGTCTGTATAATTAATGAAAGGAATTCGTCTAGTAGTTTCAGAAAGACGATAATCTGGTTCAAGATCTATTAAATCTGTCTCTTCAACCTTTACCATCTTTCTTTTCATTCTATATTTAACTTCAACCATTCCACTAGGGTCTGGCTTAAGTCTTCGGTTTTTATAATCTACAAATTCTGATGCTACAACTTTTGAATTAAGATAATCGATGTAAAATAACGATACTCTCTGAAATTCTTTATTATAAGCACTATACAAAACGCCATCGTCTGTAATTTTTGTGCAAACAGTTAGGCTATTTTGAATGTTTGTATTGTTATTTCCTTATTCTTATTTTTTCAAATAAGAGTAGTACTATATCATCCTAATTTAGGTTTCACATATAGTCGTTGAATATAAAATCAGTTTATATTAATTACGTTTTGTTTTTAAACCCTTTTCTATTAGGTATTTTACGTAATTCATACTAAATCTATTTTATACTGCTGATTGGGTATTACCTTCCCAGCAATTAAGTGAAATTATTCTCGACAAATAATTTATCGGTGTCATTTATACTCTATTTTTCGATAGAGATTAGAACTATATCTTTTCTTTTGTACATAGTCGTTGAATCTAGAGAATATAACCCTAGACTGCTGGTTTTCCAAAAGGACATTCCAGCAATTCTCAAAATTCTATCTCTTTTTTACAGAGAACAGACTAACCTATGTAATCTGCAAAATCAATTATGTCTGCAAATGTGGGATTAAAAGCCACCGTTTCAGGCACAGTAATTTTATTTCCCAAGCTTTCTAAGTTTGCAGCATTAATTCCCGGTGGTACTTGTATTCCAGTATCTCCTTTGGAATCAGAACTTCCTTTAAAAAACCTAGCTGACATTGTAGAAATGATCGTAAGTTGGTCCGCCAGTTTTCCATACTTTACAAAATAACTAGAGATGTGTCTACGAGCGCTATTATAAGTGCGTCCGTTGTTTGATCTAAAGATATGTTTCATAAAGCCTGTTGGTACACTTTCTATCGACTTATCAATAATCAAGTCCTTTAAGCGATCATCTCCAAAAGCTAAGCAATCATTAATCAGACGCGTAGTAATGTATTCGGGTTTATAATCAATATCTAACTTAACTTGGAATTTCTTTGTTTGATATTCCGATAATTTAAGTAGTTCTTTGATTTCACCCTCAGCATCATCTATCTCTTCATATTTTAGCTTAACTTCTTTATCTATCAGTCTTAAGTTTGGATCATTTCTTTTAATTTTCAAGATTCGACGATTAATATCATATCTTCTATCGTAGTCAAAATTTATGATATAATCACCAGAGCCAGACATTCTTATTCGACAATCATAATCAGAGCTTAGGCTGTTTGTTGCAATTCGATAAGCTCCCTCAATGATGAAAACCCCTTCAACTTCTTTGGGAACTTCGAATTCACTGTATTTGATTTCGTCTGGTTTATCGGTTGTTGTATATTCTATTCTAACCTTGAATGTAGCAGTTAATCCATTCTCTACATAATAAGAGGCTGGTTGATCTGCTTCTTCAACGATAGAATGTGTCAGTGTAGCTATCTTAACCTTAGGATTAAAAATATCTGCACTACCAACAAACCTTTCTACCATTATCTTTGCTCCTCGATTCTTGAAATATTCGTTAAAGCTACTCATTTTATACTAATGCTTTTATATTTAGCTGTTTATACTCACAATCTACCGAGTTAAAGAATTCCTCAATCTCACCTTTAATCTGATCTTTTAAATCCCGAGCTGCAACATATTCGCCCATAGGAAGACCTGCAGTGGATCGAAAGAAAGCTGTATAAGTAACTAGATAATTGTAAGTATCTTTCAATTGATATAATACCAGCTTTACAGAAAATAATTCGTATTTTTGTGGGATTATATCAGCCAATCTGTCATATAAGTTGTCCCTAGCCTGAATTATACTAGGGTCTTGACTGTCTAATACATTATAAGGTATTTCATAAGACAGAGCTATGTTATAATATGTATTATCTCCACCCATAGTATTTAAAAATCAGCATCCATCATATTTCCTCCAGCTTTCTTTGTCTTAGCTGGTTTTTCTTTTTCTTCAGCCACATCCGTTTTAGGTGGGGTAGCTGTATTACAAACTACCTCACCATCTTTACGAATGACTATGCTGATTGATAACTCCTTTTCAAAATTAGGAACATCAAATTCAATCTTCATAATCTTTTGCCTTTTCTTTATTTGTTTTTAGTATCATCAAGTTGGTTATTCAAGAGAAGGCCAAGAATTACTCCAGTCATAACATCATTTCCAAGATTTACTTCTCCTCGTAATGCCTTATTTACTACTCTTGAACTATAACCATAACTTAGAACAGTATAGAACGATTTCTTTGAAAGTACTGATGTCTGAGTTCCCTGATATTCGATATCCTCAATCTGTGCTGTCTTAGGATTATACGTTATATTTGTTAATCCTGTGAACAACAACTCAATGATATCTTCCTGTGTAGAGCTCAAGCTTGATACTCCACTCTTTGCGAAACCTCCATCAGTAAGGGTATAAAACTGCTTTCGGAAGATAAGATATATGTCGTTCAGTCTATTTTTACCTAGTTCAGAAATCACGTTGCTCATATTAACAACTCCTGAACAGATTCTATCAAACTTCCTAATTTGGGTCCCTTCTGAATAGAAATACATGCACTCCGGATTGTACTGATATGTTCTATCCCCGATTTTTACTTCAATATCTCCATTCTTGTTCTCCACATATCTGATAACCCCATCATCATATGCATAACAGTCCGAAATCAAGATGTTATCCTTTTCAAAATATCTAAGTCCTGCAGATTTTCTAGCTCGCATAAGATCGATCATAGAATTAAGTTTGCTAATTGGACTTGATGTATTATAAGCACAACATACGATCTCACCCTTTTCAAATTTATCTTTTGCTAATGTTACCAAGTTATCTGGACGAGGATACTTAAGCTCTCCTCCTCCTCTAACCTTAAGAAATATAAATTTTCCTTCTTCTCTGAAAGTGCATGTCTTAGGAGCATATAAATATCCATCCTTGGACAAAACCCTTTCATGGCCCAAACCCAAATATATTCCTATATTTAGATAGACTATATCTTATTTAACTATAAATTAGATATTATTAGTCGTTGAACTAGTTTTTAAAATACTAGCTGCTGATTAACCTTTTGGTACTTCCAGCAATTTTATCTATTTTTGCACGGCAGTCATTTATTTTAGAAGGCTTTAATTTACCGTGCTTCAGTCCCAGTGCAGCTTGAGTCGTTCCTTCAGTTAATGATCGAGCGAAAGACAAACCTATGGCAGCCCCAGGAGTAAAATCTTTAAAGAATTTATTTATAAGGTCGGGAGTAATGACGTTAAGGTCTCCCGTTCTTTTTGATACAATAGATCTCACTAAAACCAAATCATCCTCGTCTGGTTTCCCTTTAAAATCTGGGTAAACTTTTCCGGAAGGAGCAGTTCTACCACCAGCTTTATAACGAGGGATTAGGATTCCAGGATTCTCAGCATCTTCTCCATCTTGATAAACATAATTATTCAAGAGGAATGAAATTTGTCGCGTTAATGATCCCGAATTTGGCCACTTCTCTAGTCAACGCGCAGAAAACTAGAGATGTTAATGTTAGTCATATTTCTATAACTATTAGACTATATCACCTAAGTACAGTGTCTAGTCGTTGCTCTTATCACTCTTTACTTCCATCTCTGTTGCGGTCTTCTCTAATCCTATCTGGTGTTTTTCATTAAGATCTCTAAGTATCTCTCCCAAACCAGTTAAGAATGCACCGACAACAGTAATAATTTTAATAATTGTTTTTGGATTCATCATATAGGTAATAAGTTGCTGATTAAAATTGTTTTTCTTCCAGCAATTAAACTGTATTTTAACAGGCGCACCGTTACAATTCGGGCTTAACCTTTCACGCCTGAAACTTTGATACTCTGTAAGCTCCTATTTTCAATGCTGTGGAATATCATATCTTTTTCTGAAAGACCAGTTAGAAGGGAACCTTTTGTTATTACGGGGACCTCTGAAACTCCGCTTACTATCAATTGAGGCATATTGAGGGCGGATATACTAGATATCTTTACTCGACCTGCACGATTAAGCTCGTTTTTAAGATCTTCAGAAAATGAAGCTTCAATCTCTCTTTCATATTGCTCATATTTCTCTGTCAAAAGAACCAATTTTTGTCGATCCGTTAGGTCAGGAGAGTCAGCAATATTACGAATTTCCTGATAAGTTTTTGTATTAGTGGGAGTGTAAAGCGTAGGAAAATCAAACGTTACTACACCCGCAAGAGATACTACTCGGAGACAGAATTTTTGAAGTTCTAGTCGTTTTTCAATTCCATCATCAGGATAATCATATAAGAATGCACTAAGCTTCATTGCGGATTTAGCATCAAATCGTGTATACTTATCTTTGGTGAAATTAAAATCATCCATATTTCTTCCCAGAATTTTTGAAATTCTAATTTTACCATAAGTTGTTACCTCTGATTGATACTTTAATCCATCGCCAAAATCATAAGTAAATACAATAGGCGTTCCAATTTTTAAAATTTTATTTACTTCAACATCAAGAACCAATTTCTTATAATCATCATAAAAGTATCTTGGCTCTTTAAGCTCCTCTGGATCTTCCGGTGTCCATTCAGAAGCTACTGCTAACCCATTAAGTACTTCATGATTTATCGTGGCAATCGGTTCGCGATTTTTCTTGTAATAAGCTACATATCTGGGGCTCATCTTACGAAAAGTGTCCTCAGAAACCTCGCTTGGTACTAATTGACTATTAGTTAAGAAATTTCTTACTTAACATAGACTGTATCATCTCGCTTTATTTACGCGGTTTTGTACATCAGTCGTTGAAAAGAAATCATTATAGATTCCTTCTGCTGATCTGAATTTAATTTTCATTTCCAGCAGTACTCAAAATTTTCTTCTACATAACATAGAAGCTACTCTTTTCAAATAGCTACAGTATCCGATATATCTAATAATCTCTTATTAGTCTAGCATATATCTTCATCCCTAATAAGGGATGGTGAGCACTCTAGGGAAAATTATTTCATTTCCTATGCGTTACGCTGATAACCATATAAATTACCAGCTCGGTATTAGCTATAAAACTTTCACCGAATTTGCTCACTAATAATTTGAAACATTACTGCTTCAAACGGCAATATTGTTTACCATCAAAATCCTTTATGTTCAACCAGGCACACTACTTCTGGCCCGCCTTTTGGCAGCTATACATCTCTGTATAGAACAGACTATATCTTCATCTCTATTAAAAGAGAGTCTGGCTTTTCCACTCGTGATTTGAGTGTACTCCCATTTGGGATAGTCGTTGAGGTTGTAAAATATCAAATAGTCAGTTTGATATTCATTAATTATCTTCGTTATAAAAAGACCACCCGTGATCCTTCTTTACGACACCATTTACCCAGTTACTCATAGTGGTTTTGCTTACGTTTGCTGCTTCTGCAGCTTCCTTTATACAACCATATATAGTACCGTCAGGGGAAATAACTTTCTTTGCGTTAACTTTATCTCCTCCATGTTTTTGTTTAGATTTCATATACTCTCTATAGGCAGGATCTAAATATTTTTTCTTATGAGTCTCTGACTGTTTTCGTAAATATTCTGGATCTTTAGCAAGCCTTTTTGCAATCTCTGATCGTCTTTTTCTATACTCAGGATCATTTACATCTAATTTACTAAAATTTTCTGCAGCTCTTTTTCTAAAGCTTTCAGGGTCTTTTTTAACACTCTCTTTAGCAAGTTCTGACATTTTTTTCTTAGTTTCCTCTGTATGTCTTTTTCCTTTATGAGATTCAGAAAGTTTCTTTTTGTGTTCTTCTGATTTTGGAACACCTTTCCTAATTTTTGATAGCTTTTGTTTATGATCTTCTGATAGTTTTCTGCCTTTTCTATCTTTAGAAGCCCTCTCTTTTTGTTCTTGGGTCCAAAGACGACCAAAATTTGGATTATTTTCTCCTTTTAATAACTCCGACATTTTCTTTCTATATTCATCTGATTGGACTTTAGCAAGAAATCTTTCACGGACTTTACTTGCAGTTCTAGAAGAAAAATGCTTTGTTACTGTAGAATTCCTTTCTATTTGGTTTCGTCTATTACTATTGCTATTGTGCCCATTAAACATGAGATTTGCAGCAGTTAATAACCCATCTGAGTCGGGATATACTTCCAATATAACCAAATGAGCCATTAAATGATATCTAATAGGCATTTTTACGAGATTTTCCTTAATATCTGTACCACCTAATGTTTTTGGAAAAATATGATGTACCTCGTAGTATACAGTTGACAATTCTTCCTCTGTCATTGATTGGCATCGTTTTATCAATCTAATATATAATCTTAAGTATTTACATCTATGATTATATTCAATTTCTGTGAGACCCTCCTTTTTTATTTCAGGGAGGTGATAAGTCTCATAAATTAAATTAATTTCATCCATATAATTTTAATTTTAAGCTTTAGTTTGTTTCTTTACAACCTGCTGATTGTCTCTATCCTATGAATTTTTAGGGTTGGTGACTAAATCCAACATTAACCTCCTATCATAAGCCTATCAAGAGTTTCCAGCATTTAACCAGATTTTATAACACCTATTTTGTTAAGCGTTAAGAGGAGAACAATGAAGAATCTTTTACATCGCTGTAATTTTATAATTGATTCTTCAGACTATACCTTTCTCTCTTTGAGATTCTGTATATAGTCGTTGGGCTTAAGACATTATAATCTTAAGTTGCTGATCTGGATTTCAAAATATCCGTTCCAGCATTTAGCAGAATTTTACAGCAACCTGTATTTTTGATCGCTGGTGGAAATCCGATTGCGTATTCGTCCCACAATTTTATTTTTACGCAGAATAGACTATATTCCATTTATCCTTTGATTTATCACCTAAGGATAGACTATATTTTCTGTTGTGCCTTCTATAGTCGTTGAACCTAAGTTATTTTAAACCTAGATTGCTGATTTGAGTTTAACCTCATTCCAGCAGTTTAAGCATTTTACTTGCACAAATTATAGGTTATGCAAACTGGGCTGGCGATTCACCAAAACCATTCGTCCTTCTGCATATTCTTTGAAGAGTTTCTGAGTCTCCTCGTTCATTGCCTCCTCGCGTGTAGCTTTCTTCGCTTCTTTCTCAGTAAAGTTAAGTTTTTCCATGAGATGTTTGATGAAATCCTCTCTAAGCATCTCGTATGCGATCGACGTCGGAATTTTTAGTTCATCAATTTTAATATCCATGGCAGGCACAATAGGACATCTAGCTGAATTTTTTGTTCGTACAGCATAGAGTTCTCGTGCCAAATTTTCTTTACTAGTATTAAGAAGGTTGGTTGCTTGTTTGATAACTGCATTTAAGAACGCACGGAGAAGCGCAGTATATCGAACTCTTTCTCCGGGAGTTGAAAGTTTACTCATTACGGTTTCATAGTTTAAGCCGTCGTTAACTTTCTTATCCTCTACACAGCACAGCCAAATAATAGCGCTATACAAGGTAGAAAGTTTGTGAGTGCCCATCATTTTCTTACCATCTTTATAGGCAAGTGTAAAGGGTCTCATAGCGGCGGGCAAAACTAGATAGTAATGATTAATTAGTTTTCTAAATTCTGTTAAGCTCTCCGGAAAATGCTTACTAATAATTTCGAGTAACCCTTCATAAGAACATTTTTTCTCATCTGTAATAACTTCTGAGATAACTAGTTCTTTCTTTTTAGGGTTATAATCAAATTGGCAAGTATCGAACACTTTAATTCCCAGTTTCTTTGATCCTCTACCTGCTGAATATCCTAATCTACTAAGGTTTTTGTCATTAAAATTCATAACGATCTTAGTATCTTTGAATATCTCATCGAATTTCTGTTTAAAGATTTCGAATCGTAGAGCATTAAGATAATAGAAAGGTAGTTCAATTCTTGCAAATCTTCTTAGTGCTGCATCTTTTGTGTAAACCTTAGTACCGCAATAGGGACAAGGTTGTGGGTCCGGAGAGGCTTGACGAATTTTTCCACACACACATCTATCAACCATCGGAGAACCAAAAATTTCAGTATCATAAACTCCTCCTGTAATTGGTTGGAGTCTATCGAATTTAAGGTTTAGGTCTCCGTGTGAATAGAGTACATGATCTTTTCCATCAGACCTCGAATAATCTAGAATGTCATCATCTGTTAATAGCTCTAATGATATTGCCATAATTGTTTAGTTTTAAATGCTTTTCCAAATGATTTTCTTAGCCAGGTCGGAATCTTGTGCATTTTCAGCGATCCATTTTTTCCATACCTGTTTTACGTCTGCTATAGCTTCACTTCGTGTCTTATCCTTCAGTTTTTCATAGATACCTGCTTCTGGATCTTGATAAACTTCGATAAGGTCTGAGATTGTGTCCTGGGTGATAGTTTTGCTAGTATTCGTAAACTTAGATCTAAACTCTCTATAAACTTGTACATCATCATAGGTAAGTTCTAGATCTGAATAGTCTGAGACAATACGAATTTCAGCAGGCTCTCTTTCAAACCAGGAGAGTCCCATCTTTCTCACTCGGTCGGCTACTTTTTGTCTTCCCAACTCTTCATACTTTCTTGCCAGAGCCTCAACGATATCATACTTTGTTCTCATTATAATTTGGAACGCGTTATTGATTTGATCGTCGTACTCTTTTGGCATGGTAGGACAGTTTAGGATTAGGTCATAAAGTCCAGACGAGAACAAAAATATAATCAGAGCTGGAATTTGTCTAAGTTTTCTACGGCGTGAGAATACGGAGTCCTTAGATAGATCGCGATTGGCCAAATAATAAACGAACTCTGCGATTAGGTTTCTAGCCTCCTCTACAAATTCCTTATTAAAGCTACTCGTGTCATCTCCAAGAAAGTCCTCATCTACGTCTTGGCCACTTAGAGGTTCATCTGGGGTATAAACAGAGTTAGTGACGCGATTCTTTCCTGTTTTACCCAAGATAGATCGTACCACATCATTAATAGTTTTCTGGCTTGAATGTTGGGGATTTGCAGAAACTAAGACTGTAAGCAAATCTAACATCGTATTATCATCTTGTCTTTTACCGATAGAAACGATGTCATCATAGCCTAGCAGGAACTTAAGTTCTTGTTCCCCTAATTTTCCACCATACTCTTCCTCTATTAAACCCTCATCTTCCTCTTCTTCTGATCCAACATCTTCATCCACGTCTTCATCTGGGGAATTTTGAAAATATCCTTCCTCTTCCAATTCCTCATTGTCGTCGATTAAATATTCGTCATCCATTTTACTTATATAGATTTTTAAATTATAAGGCAGATTTTATTCTACCCATCTTACACCGATAAGGGAGTGAGACCGTTTCGAGCGCGTTTTAGACATGTACAGAGTATAAATGAAGGCCTGAAATCCTTATAAGTGTGTTTATTAGAAGTTTGTTATTTAAATTATTTGGGGAATGCCGTTTGTGAAAATAGCATTCTCTTTTTTTTGAAAAGAAAAGAAGAGATTAGATTTTATTTTCCAATCTCTTTTTTTTTATTTTTAATCTTTAGAACTTATTAATACCACGTAATCTTGCTTCATTGCTGCAAGATATCTTTCTGCTCTCGTAATATCATTCCTCAGATTCTCTATCAATTTATCTTTATCACTCCAACATCCAAGATCAAAGTCTACTCCGTCTTCTAGATGTACGGGGAGTCTATAATCTTGTTCTGAATCTTGTTTATAGGGTAGAGGCACGACAAACATTTCCGGCTCTCCATACTTAGAGATCCACATCTTAGTTCCGTCCACATGCTGTATACGTCTAAAGCACAGTCTCTTATCTTGTCTATCATATACGTACACTCTATCTCTCACTTTCAGATCTTTAAATATTTTCATCTTTGTAGCTCCATTTTATCCAACCATAGATATTAATAATGACATAGAAGATAAACATAATAAATTGTCCCATATTGAAGGGTCCTATTATGTTATACAAAATCCAAGCAAAGTTACCTATAGTCCATATTACAAATGCATATTTATTTTTCTTGATCACATAATAATTTCCTATGATGGCGCAAGAACAGCCTATAGCACTTAGGAAATCAAGAAAGGTTATCTCCATTACAGTGTTTCATAAGTTCTTCCTTACTTGGTTCTCCTCTATCTATTCCTTTCAATTCTAGAACGACTGGAAGATGTTTTCTTTTAAATTCACTTCCCTTATGTCTTTTCATCACTTGTTCCACAGTCTCTTCTCCATATTTATCTGTCACAAGATTTAATAGAAATAGATTAGCTTCTGTTGGCCTCTCTTTATATCTTAGAGCAGTCATCAGAATCTCATCCAGTTCTTCATAGGACTTGAGAGAAGGTGCTATTTGTGCTAGGTCTCCTCCTTCCTTTACTCCATTTCCGTCGGTGGGTGTTAGACCTATAGAATCTTTGAGTGCTTCTTTCTGTTTCTCTGTCTCCGCTATATTTTCCAACATCCACTTAGCTAACCCATACACTTCATGTTTCCAGAGCTGTGCGATAGGTGAAACATCTCCTTGATCTCCTGCTATAGTAAAGAAGCCAAGATTATTTTCAGAAAGGTTATCTGTATCTATGAGCACTCCTTTCTTTATTCCAGCCAAGTTTCTAAGATATGTCATTCTTAGACGCGCCTTTATATTACCCTGTGAAATTGGCGTAGAAGAACCTGCACCTAATTCACACCACCTCTCTATAATCTCATACTCTTTCTGCATTTCATGAGTAAAGAAATTTTGGTAACTAATAAAAGATTGTCCAACTTTATTTGCTGTTCCCGTTTCTTCTCCCGTATTAGTTGTGCAGGGAAGAGACACGCCATAAAAAGACAGGGTAGGGTCTCGGCGCGTAACTTCATGACATATTACGGCGCAGACAGTAGAATCAATTCCTCCCGAGATCCCCAACACCATAGACTCCAGGTTATTCTTTTTTAAATATCCCAGGAGTTCGGTTACACTAGATTCAAAAACCTCTTTATAATTCATATACTTCTACTCCTTCTTGATTCATCCATTCCTTCAGCTTAGTACCATCATCTATAGAGCGTATTCCATCCATAAACATATAAAATTTACTGCCTTTTAAGCACTTCTTAAGATTTTTTGCTGTCTCTAGAACACAATAATCTCCTGCTATTCCACATACTATAATATCATTTTGTAGATTGATATAAGAATAGGAATCTTCTGAAGCACTAGCCAGACTAATAACTTCTGGGTCATCGTCACATATTTCGGCATCTCCTCCAAAAGCTCCATATTCTTCTTCCCCAGGTATATCCCCCTTTTTGAAGATATCATATGTATTAGAAAGTATACTTCTCTCCATCAGACTTTGTTCTTTATCATAGAAAAAGATATTATCTAGATTTTGGAACCCTCTTGAAACGACCGCATCAAAAAGTTCATTAGGAATAGATGCACCCTCACTATATTGAACACAGTGGTTAGGCCAAATTCCTCCGTTCTTTTTAAAACTGCAATCTTCCAAGGAGTGCCAATCTACTGTAAAGATAACTTGATTAATTTCTTGATCTTTTTCAATCAGTTCTTTAATTCTTGGAACAACCTCTTCTCCGCCTTTCACGTACAAAGACCCTTGGGGGCTATAAAAATCTTTTTGAACATCTACAACTATTAATGTTTTCATAATCTAACTTTATATTTTAGTTCACATATAAGGCTTTTAGATTATAGGTAATGTGAAATAAAAGTTGAGAACAATATCCCAACTTTATAAACCAAGGTCTTTTTTAAATGGCGGAAGAATGCCTTTATCTGTTTTAGTGTACATATTTTCTGCTAACTCTCCTACACTCATCACAGGATCCCTATCTAACACTTCCTTAACTTTTCCCCAATCCGTAATAAAACAGGGAGATCCAGCATAAAAGGTTTTGCTAGGTTTTCCAATCCATCTGAAGACTCTAGTATCGTGATTATATTCAAAAAGAATCAGTGAATTTACCTCTTCAGAAATTAATATAGTTTTTTCTTTTTTCTGACTCTTATCTTCAACAGTTACTGTAAGATTCTCATCTTTCCAACCGAGCGAAGAATATCCTACAATAATGAAACTCTCATTAAAATATGAAGATATGTTTATCTCTTGAGGAGACATAAAATTTTTAACTCCACCACTTAATAAGTATAATGTTAAACGGCAATCCTTAGATAAAAATATCTTACTTGTTGTAGAATAATTAATTATCTCTTTAAACATATTTTTTAACCAGGCAGGATCAAGAAGTTCTGAAACAGAGATATCATAGAAATATTGTGGAATTATACACATTTTCTCTTTCCTCTGCTTTACCAATTTTATCAACTTTTCTTTTAGCTGAAGTTGTATTAATTCTATGATTTCCTGTTCTTCAGGATCAGGGTCTGGTTTTCCTACCATAACTGTATCACCACAGGTTCTCTTCCACCTTGATACTCTAGGATCTCTTTCAAAGTCTCTAATACTGATTAAGATATCTCGTACTGTTAATTCAGGATCATCTAAGAATGATTCAAAAACATCAAACTCATTTCCTTTCTTCCATCCTTTCCACATAAGCTTCTTCAGCTTTGGTTTTTCGGGAAGCTGTTTCTTTTTTAATTCCTGAAGTATAGTAAAAAGGTATTGAGATGCTTTTGGATATTTAAAAGAAAAATCAGAGGGGTGTATCCAGAGTGCTATCTTTTTCCAATAATTAATAAAATCTTTGAGTTGTATCTTCTGATCCACTAAACCTTCTAGTCGAGCCATAAATTCTTTTCTATCGCTTCTTTTTGCGTTTATTCTTCCATGTACTAAATGCTTAGATAGAAATTTGAATAATAAACTGTTGGATCCCTCTAAAACTTCAGAAATCCAAAATAACTCTAATTCTTCCGGATGTTTATTATTAATTATTTCAGTCATAAAACTAGACTGTGTCCTTACTTTACATGAAAAGACCTTCTTATTTTTATTCAGCAGATCTTTAATGCTTTTTGGAGATGCTGGAAGAATTCTATCTGGATAAAAAGGCTGTGTTTTTAATAATCCCTCTTTCTTTAACCAATCGAATATTTGAATAACAACTCCTTCGGTTATTTTACTAAGGTCCCTTTTAGTTGTTAATATAATATTGTATCCTCTAGCTAATTCTATACAAAGAAGGTTTGCCATTATCTTATCCCTAGATGTTGACTCAGAAGAATTTGGAATGATAAGATATCCTTTTTCTGTTAATAACTTAAATTCTATTTTATTCATGTTTTGAAAATTTAATGAGCAACCATTTTAAAGTCACTCACAGATCTCTCCGGTTGGAAAGAGATCTTTTTATAATATTAGAATCTATCTTCTTCTACTATATATAACTAACTTATTTCAGTTAGTCTCCCCTCTCGTATTTCACAAGAGAGCTCCTACCTTTAATATGGGTAGAATCCTCGGCTATTTGGAACAGGGCCAGCCTCAATTATAAAAGGACTTACTCTAGTAAACATAGTCTGTCCATTACATCCTGTTACTGGTTGCCGATAGGACCAGGGATTTTGGTAATACATCTGTGATCCTGGCTGAAATGTACCACCTCCAAAAATTCTTGTCAGATTTTCAGTGACCAATGTGAGCGACTGTACAAATGCAAGTAATTTACTACAACTGTCCTGAGTAGCTCTCATAGATGCTAATACTATGGGCTCTTCTTTACATTGCATAGGTGGCTGCTGCATAGGGTCAAATACACAACCCTCTTGTTTTGGGGGTTCTGATTTTGGCATGTTTTTCCTAGCGTTAGATTCAGTCATTGCTTTACTAATACCCACAAAAACGGCGGTCCCTGCTACTGCTGCGGTTAAGACCTTAAATCCTACCTCGCAAACTAATTTCCAATCCATTTTTCTATTTGAAATCATGTTTTGTAACTTCCCTTCTCCAACCGTATTGATCCAGGAAGTTGGGTTAGGTAATTTAGGTTCACTGCAGACTAACGGTTTTTGTTTCTAACAATGATCCCTTTTAATTTTAATCATAATTGTTCTTTGACATTTGTTTAACTTTGTTTGTAGAGTTCTGTCACTTATTTACTATACTCTACAGATATAAGGAATTCACGTGTTGGGAGAAATAAACGCAAGAAAAATAAAACACACGAGAAAAAAAAATAATCCTCGTGTATAAATTTTAAGGCGTACAGTTCAGCGCTTCGCAAATTATTTTACGCCTTATTATATTTCTTGCGTAAAAATTCCAACACGAAAATTATAAATAATCTTCGAATCTAAATCCAATCTTTTCATAAAATTTATTCCTAATTTTATCAGCTTTTATTTTTTCAATATTCCAATATCCTCTTCTAGCTAAGACTCTAAAAATTGGATATAAATTTTTATGTCCCATAAGTTCCTCAAAGTCTGTTATTTTTACCTGTTGTTTATATCCTTGAATAGTAACAGAAACAACATCTGTGGCATGAACAATTATACTATTATTGAAGTTATAATAGGAATAGAAAATTTCATCAGCATCTTTTACTACATCTAGCCATTTCCACCTTTCTTCATCAATCCATTCTACAACCTGCATATCATCATTCTCATTCTCTACAAGCCAATCATCAAAAATCTTTTTCATAAGAAAAGGGAATAAATAGGGGTTAAGAATATTTTTATCAAATCCGAACCAAGATCTCCAAGAAATCGCATAACCTTCTATGTATGGGGTTTTAACATATTCTGGAGTAATTCTGAATTCTGTATGAACAAGATCCCTCACTTTCTTCTTTACAGTATCATTAGGAGGAAGGGGAATTAAAATACGTGAATATTTTTTAAATTCCGACATCTGGATAATTTATATCAATATCATATAGCCCTCTTCTTTTCAACTTTTCAAATATTGGAAGTGCATCTCCTTTTATCTCAAGCTTCATCCTTTGATTATTATAAAATCCAATATTCACCCATAAACCGCTTGAATAGTGACCAACATTGAGAAAATTATTATAAACTTCTATATTAACATCTCCGTTTCTATAGCTTTTTCTAAATACCTCACTATATTGTTTGCTCTTGGAAAGATCTATATATTCAAAATTATCTTCATCAATCCAATCAAGACTTAATATTTCTTCTAAATAATTATTCCCAAAAAATTTACATAATGAATTTTCTAGAAATTCTCTAAATATTTCAACTTTTGTAGCATTTTCTTCACCATACCCGTACCAATTCGGCCAAGGAATTAAATATCCCTCATATAAATCAGTTTCTAAGTATACAGGTTCTCTTGTAAATGACTCTTTTGCTTTCTTCCTAATTTTCTTAATCAAAGATCGATCAGGTGAAGTGGAATAAATAATTGAGAATATATTATATCATTTTCCATATACATTCTTTCTGATCTGAATTAATATGTCCTCGAGTTTTCTTTGATCTGGTTCCTCTGGAAGACTCGATTTCTCAAATGCCGTTTTCATTTCTTCTTCCGTCTTCAGCATGAGTTCTTTTACCTCCTCATACTTCATTTCATGTCGTCTTATTTTCAACAATTCCTCTCTATCTCCAGCTTTTCCCCGATCTAAGAGCAATCCTTTTCCTTGTGTTATTTCTATTCCCATTCTCATGATTCGAATAGCATGCATTGTATTCTTAGAGTCCCATTGATGACCTAAGTTTGATTTATATCGTTCTGGGTTTCTATGTTCTACCCAATCCCAATATTTTTTATAATCTGCACAATGACGACTAAAAGCATTAGTATTATATTGAAAAGTGACTAGAGGATTAATAGCTTCAGACTTCGGGATACTGGAAAGACGAAGTTGAGTAGTTTCGTTTACAGAATCAATAATACCTCTATACTTAATTAACTCAGTTCGTTTTCCTTCCTCTAATTCTTTACAATACTCTGCCCATTCATTTGAGCTTATCTGAGATCTTTCTTTATGATATCTAAGTCGAATATAATCTTCTACTTTTAGGTTTTTATCAGCAAACCAATCGTAGTAAAGTGTATAGAGCTCAATCCCGTTAGGAAGACGACAACAGCCACAATGTTCTTGTTTCAGTCCATTCTCTCTTAACCATTTTTCTAGGGTCCAAACTCCATCATTTCCCGGCCGAGGTACCCAACAAAAATATAGCGGGTTTTTCCTCTCTTTAACTTCGGCAGGATCTATAGACATTGCTTTACTAAGACCTTCCATTTTAGATATTTGAGATTTAGCATAACCTCTAAAACTTGGATATGCAGACTTAGTTAATAATTCCTGCCGTATCTCCCAGAGAGGTTCCAACCGCTGATCGAAGTGTTGGATTTTATCGGCCGGGGTAAATAAAGAACATAGAGCCTCTGGATTAGACTTTTTCAGCTCCCTAAAAAATTTCCCCAATTCATCAAAATAATTATCATGTTTTTCATCACTAACATAGGGAAGATAATCTACTCCCGTTCCTAATAACCAATCGACGGGACAACAGAAAAGACCAAACGTATCTATATCTGATTTTTCTGTATTCAATCCAAAAAGATGACTTCCCCTAACTGATTTAAACATCAGGACTCCATTCCTTTTATCCCATTCCATACTTCTGTTGCTGCTTTTAAAGAAATTCTAAAACTTTTATGAAGTAAATCTGTTGTAAGTTTATTTTTTAACATACACGTTAAAACACACTCTTCTTCTGAGCTTAATTCATCTTCATCTTCATCGTCTTTAGCACATAGTTTAATTAAATCTATATAAGAGCTGATAGTTAGTTCTAGACTGTTAGAACTAATCATTGTAAGATAACTATTCTGTGCAGATAAAATTAGATATGAAATAATTTCTTCTTTTGTTATTTCAGGATTTATCTCAAGAAGTTTTTTCGTGGACTTCTTTACTCCCTCCTCTAAACTTTTATCCGTATTAGTATTTATCAAAGACTCAACACCACCTGATAAATTTAATGCAATCCTTAATTTACTAAAATCTTTCATAGTTTATTTCTTTCTTCACACAGATAAGGCATTCAAGAGTCTTCCAGTCAAGTCAGGGGTTCCAATTTTTTCGTACTCCCCATTATCCTTCAACCATATTAAATTACGATCTACAATAGGAAGACCAAGCTGTGAAAGACCAAGTTGATATAAGGAAAGCTGGATACTATATATGGAGAGGGGTTCATCGATATAGTCCCGGAATGGATCAAGTAGCGTGTTTGATTTACTCCGGTTGAATGAATTTTTTAAGTCTTTGTTTGTGTTATGAGTTACTAACATTTCTTCTCTAACACAAAAAGTATGAGAAGATCCTGACACCTCTAAACATCTAGTAGGAACTGTTTCAACCGGCCTTATCTTTTCCACACGCTTAAAACATTCCGGATTCTTTTGTTCGATGTATAAGTCTCCATATTTCATCCATCCAGCCATATATTCAGTTGTCATAACCTCATAATCAGCTTCTGTCATAAAAATATTTTCCCTTACCTTTTTCATTACCAACCATCTATGTTCATGATCTGCTACTATTGAAGTATTATCCTCAAAAATTATCTGGTAGCACGGATTGTAGTGTATCTCTGAAGTACCTAAAATTTCTACAATATTTCCATTCTTATCCCAAACCTTATCTCCAACCTCAACAGTTCCCATTGTTTTCCAACCATCCTCTGTTTTAATTCGAGTATCAAGAGGAAGGCCCTTATAATCATGAATACTGAAAGCTATATCACCATTCCCCATTCTATAGGCGAGTAAGATATCAAAAGTACCTGCATAACCAAGCTTTTCATGATATAATTTAGCTTCTGGCATAACAGGAAAAACATTTGGATTTTTTAATATATCCATCCAATATTTTTCTATAGCCCTTTCTTTCTCCGCATAAGGAATCATATAACCATCGGAAGTAAATTGAAAAGGAAGATCAACTGGACGTCCGATAAATAAGTTCATCATCTGTTCTCCAAACCAATGAGTCTTACTTCCGCAACTTGTACTGGTAATATTATTTTGATGCCACTCTTCTTGTAATGCCTCCTTAGATATTCCTAACTTTTTTGCCTTAGTCTCTGCAATTTTATCCCAATCTACATAAGGCTCAAATTTATGACAAACAGATGATACTGGAGGTAATTCTTTATCACCAACAAAATATTGATGAGTTCCCTCTATAAAAACAAGATTACTAAAAGCTTCTGTAATCTTTTCTCTGGCTTCCCCTACTTCCTTCGGTTCTGGCCACTTCTTATAACGTGCTAATATGTCTTTAACATTAATCATAATTCCATAATAAATAAGGAGAGGCATAACCCCCTCCCTGTTACATTAATTCTGTTCTTGATAGTCACCTAACAGTTTGGCTAATTCACGATATCCCATTCCAGCTATTTCCTCCACATAAGGCTTGATAAATTCAACATTAAAATCCCCGTTTAAATTTCCTGCCTCATCAATCTCGTCTTTTAAAACTTTTGCTGCTTTTAGAAGAACATAAGTGTACCTGAAAATATTAGTTAGCAATTCTTCTCCATGCTCTTCAGATTTTATCAGGTATCCTACTTCTTCTCCATCAAGCTCAATAACTTCATCTGGTTTTATTTCTTCTGAAAGAGTATTTATAAAGAAAGATTTAGCAGTTTCTAAAAGACTAGCCTTATCTTCTTCATTATCAAACTCACAAATAACTTTAATTTCCTTTAAGTTATCTTCATCGAAAGTAAATCTGTATGTTCCCATATCTAGTATTATTTTTCTTTATTATATTTATATGACAAATACTCAGCATATTGTTTACTATAGAACATATTTGCAGGAAGTCTCATCCAACATTTTCCCTTTTCTACTTCAACTACGGGATTACCATAATTAACAGAGGGATATGTTGTGACCTTCTTAACTTTCCATTCACTATCCATATTAGGCATAAGCCCATTAAAAGCTCCTTTATTACTATTGACATAATCAATAACTTCTGGAGTAATAAAAATCTTTTCCATATACATTTAATGTTTAACATATATAAGGAACTTGGGTTTAATTATAAGCAAAAAAGAAAAGAGCATAAAGCTCCTTTCTATCTAAGTAAGTCAGAGAAATATTCTATATCTTTCATTGCACGTTCTCTCTGTTCTTCTGTGCTGTTTGGATCCTTCAATACATCTTCTGCATCTTTGATCCACTTAGTTAATAAATTTTTCGTACATCTCCCAGGATGACGAATTACTTTTTCAACAGGCCCTAATTTCTCTTCGGGATCAAATAACGCACCCCAAAGAAACCAAACTAAGACCGCAATACTTAATACTAAAATCATAATTATTCTTTTTAAAAATAAAACATTCTCCACAAAGTCTATTCTTAACTTTAGGAGATTTCTCTATATTAATAAGGGTTTCAGCCTTTCTCAAACGGCCACACGTAATTTCCTTATTATTGAAATGAAATTTAATAAGAATAAAAAAGGCGTTATTTTTATTTATAGAAACAAACGGAAACCAATACGAGAGGTAATAGAAAAATTTGAGCCTGAAAATAGTTATGCACATTGTTTTCAGTGTTTTCTATATAACGAATGTTCGTATTATTGTAGTAAATCTACTAAATCTTTATGTAATATATTAGAAGATATTGGAATAATAAAAGAGGAACCAGAATTTTTAGAAAGATTTTTTGTAAATGCTAAAACTTGTACTAAAAGGGAACAACCTGCAAATTCAAAGAAATAAAAGAAAAAGCATAATCTACTTAAAAAGAAAATCAAAAGATATAACAAAAAGTCCTTGTGAACTTTGCTGTCTTCTTAATAATGTGTGCCATTTATATATTCAGCACAATGGATTAAATCTCTGTGTAGGTTTAAACCTTGACCTCGATGATTATTTTACGAGATGCTAAAATTATCTTCATTTAATAAAGAAGTAGTGAGGATTAGAAGAAATAAACGTAGGGGATTATCTTTAAAAATAAACCAAATAAATCTTGAATATGACCCTCTATGGAACAGAACTACTTGTACATCCTGTTTTTTAAATAGAAATTCAGGTTTTTGTTTATCACCAAAAAATAATTATTTTTTCTGTGACTACATTAAAGATATACTTAGAATTTCAGGAAACAAATCGATATTTTTTACTAAAGAAGGTTGTTAAAAAATACATAAAACTGGAATATGGCGCAACGGAAAAAAAATAAAATGTTTCTACCCTGTTCTAATATTTGTATTTGTTTTTAAAACTCCGATAAAATCCCCTAAAACTCTTAATATTGAGAGAAAGAAAGATATGTGAAGTTATAACACATATTTTATTTTATTTGGTTATGTTTAAATATATAAAATCTTTAATTCGAGCTAACAGTGGAGATAGCTCAAAGTCTTTCGGTTTAGTGATGTCCGTAATAATAGGTTCTTTTATAGGAATTGTTATAGGGGTGATTCTTTTATACGATGGATTTTTAGATGGTACCCTAGATTCAGATCTTTGGATGGTAGGGTGGTTTCTAATTTCAGATTCAATTTTTATTTTTGGAGGAGGCTTAAATAAAACACTGGCTGAAAAATGGTTTACTGGGAGAAAAAACCACGAACATCATGAAGAGTAGGAGATTATTAGTGTCTCCTATTCTTTTCCTCCATATTCCTTATAATTGTGAATATACGAGTATTTTATTGTAAAGATAAAGCAAGAGTCGATGGATATCTTTATCGAGTAATTTGTTTAGACATAATAACAGAACATGTAAGGAGATTTATATTTACTGTACATGGAAATAAAAAAATTAATTGTATTAATATCATATTGACAAGACTAAAAAGAAAATCTGTATTTGCAATATATGCGACTGGACGAGAAAACCCTGCAGAAGGTTATAGAAGACATTTTATAACTATTTCCCAAAATTTAAAAGAAAAAATATATGAAACAGTTAAAAATTATTATTAGTATTCTGTTTATGGGGTTGATATTCTGTTGCTGTGATAATAGGACAGATGAGCAGAAGTATCTAGATTATAAAGCTAAATTAGAAAAAGCACGAGAAGATTCAACCAACAAGGTTAGATATCATGGGTTTAATGTTGTTGTAATTGACTCTTGTGAATACCTAATTAAAATAGATGCCGTTACTCATCATAGTTATGGATTAATGTCTCATAAGGGTAATTGTAAATTTTGTAAAGAAAATGGCAGGGATTGATAAAACGTATGTGAAAACTTGGGAGAATTACTCACAAATTAAAGAGTGGGTAAACTCTGTAGGACAAGTAAAAGATGATTTTGGAAATATATTCTCTCCCATCGATTGGTTTTCTGATTATACCAAGGAAGAATTTGAAAACATTATAGAAGAAGAGAGAAAACAATATAAAGAATATTATAGTGATCCAGTACACATTCAACAGAGAAGAGAATGGGACGGTGAGGATTGGGAACCTGAGCCAGAAAAGATTGGAGAAGTTTGTATTTGGAACACCCCTACTTTCTTAGATATCTGGTTAATTAGAAATTGTCCACTCCAGATTATTCAAGAGAGACTAAAACAACAATACTCTTCTAATTATCTAGAAATTAAAGAGAGGAGGAGTTCGTATGATACCTATAAGCGACCGGCAGCTTCTTTCCACTTTAAAATTACGCGCGTTCAATCTTTCCCCAGGATTCGTGCGAAAGATCTAAAATTATATTTTCATATTCAAGAATTAGATTGGGATTTTAATACCGAAGATGGAAAATGGTATAATGTTTTGGAATGTAAGGATATCGACTTTGGTTCTGCTTATATTCAAAAACCAACTAGGAGAAAAATCGCGCGTATTATAAAAAAGTGGGATCTTCCTGCTGGTATTACTCTCAGGGCGTATAGTAATTATGGACACTATTTTGAAATACTAATTAAGAAATAAAGTGTGGAAAAATACTAGACTTTGGGCAACTAAGATAATTTATAATGACTCAGCAATTCTTCTTAGTCGATACAAAATTGATGATAGAGATTCAAACAATATCTATCGCCTTTTATTACGAAAAGATTCTTTTTGGGTTCCTAATGTTATTATTGGTCGTGGGTTAAGATATGAAGATGGGTCAGTTAAAGTTAAACTAGAGAAATGTGCACAAGAAACAGGAATATGGTTAAAGTGCTTTGATGACTATGAAGAATCTGAAGTACATCTATATTCATGGGGTAAACCGTCTTCAGAAAGTACACAAGTTTCTTTTCAAGTTTCAGCAGACTATTTAAAAATGAAATCTGGAGAAGGACCTATAAATGTTATTCTTCGAAGAATATCAAATAAAAGAAAGAATAAAGAGATGTTATTTGATGAAAATACATAATATTAAAAAACAAGGGGAGTCTGTTTGGTATTTAATAAGTCATGAAGGAATTGGATTTGTTAGTGTCTTAAAGAGGGAAGACCAAGAGGAATACCAAATATCTGAAGTTAGTGTAATACCCGGAGAAAGAAGAAAAGGTATAGGAACCACTTTAATAAAAGAAGCTGAAAAATTAATTCAAGAAAACGGAGGAACAGAAGTATATTTGAAAGTGGAGAATAAAGATGTTTTAGAGTGGTTCGAAAAACTTGGGTATAGTATAATAGATAGATATAAAGACTATACGGAGTTAATGAAAATTTTAGAGATGTTTTAAAAATAAAAAAGGATAAGTTTTATGCTTACCCTTTATTTTTTATAATATTCCTTCAGAAACTAACCAGTCCCTAAGAGCTTTCCAATCTACGGTTTCACACCAATCACCCTTACTGTTTTTGATCATCTTTCTTTTAATTCCAGCGTTATGATCATCTATTAAAACATCAAAATAAACTTTTCTTCCATGATCGTGTTTTTCAGATTCCCAGATTGGATTTTCATTAACATAATCAAAAACTAACCCTTTCTTTGATAAAAATTCAAGGACTGGACTTAATAAATCAACCGTAGTATCTGATTTATTTCCGTGATTATCTCTGTACTCCACTAATTCAGAACAATATATATAATATCCATCATTTCTTTGAGTATAGAGAATAATAGTATGGCCTCTTTCCTTTAATTCTTTTAAAGTTTCTATTGCTCCAGGAATAGGCTCCCCAATTTCAGGCCATTCATCTACACAAATTGTATTATCAAAATCAACTCCTATTACCATAGTCTTAATAAATAAGTTTCATGATCTTCAAACCCAAGCTTTTTTGTGAATATCCTTTTTTGAACAGGATCTTCTACACAAATCCTAAGTCCTGATGATATTCCACGTGTTTCTGAAATAACTAGGTTTATTAAATAACGTAAATACCCTCTCTTACGATATCCATCCAACACCTCTACATAATGAATATAAGTGTGCGTTGCGGTAGATAAATAAGAGGGCCATGTATATAGAATAACAGCTATTATCTCCTCTCCTAATATTATCTTACATACTCTATCAGTCCCTTGTTTTGAATTCTGTAAGTGAAGGGCCTCCAGAGCATGAATCTTAGAGAGCATGCATGGAAAATTCTTTAACTTCTTTACAGTTTCTCCAGTAATATTCCCAAACTCATAACGTGGAATAGATTCTTTTTGTCGTCTCTTTACTTTTTTAATTCTCATTATTTGATTCCAAACAAGTAACAAGAATAATACTATAAAAGGACAGACAAATTTTAAAATAATCATTATATCCATGCCATATATTTAAGTAATTAATTTTTTCTTTACCCTCCTAATACGATTTTCATATTCGTGGGTTAGTTTGTCTATTGTATTGTATACTATAGAATTCCAATGATCTAAACCCTCTTCCCGGGTATTAAATACGGAAGGTGGATAAAGTTGTGTAGTGAATATTAGGTTTCCGGTCCTAAAACTATCCCCTTGTTCTACAAAAATGACCTTAAAATATTTTATATTTATTTTTTCTAACTTAGCAAAAACATTATATGAAAGGCCACCAACAGGACCAAACTTTATCTCAGAATACCAAATAGTTTTACCAATCTCCAAATCCTCAAGTTCTTTTCTGCTAATCATTTATTATATTCTTTTTAAGAGACTTAATTTTTGTTTCTGTCTGAGATTCTATTATCTCTATCTGACGGTTGATAGAATAATTCCAATACTCTATTCCATCATCTATCTTTTTAAAAAAGACATCATTATAATGACAATAATATTGTTCGTTCTCTCTTAGTGCGGTTCCTTTGAAAACTCTAATTGTTTTAAACATACAAGAGCTTTTAATATCAATCTTCTCTAGTTCTGCAAAAATCTTTCTAATAATTCTGCCAGAAGAAGAATATTCAAGATTAACTAACCAGACGTGATCCCCAGGTTTTAAATCTAGAACCTCTTGATTACTTAGTTTCTTCATTTATTAATCTTTTTAATAATTTTTTCTTTTTCTTTTCATACTCATAAGTTAGTCGGTCCTCAGCCTCTCGTAAACACTGATTCCAATATTCCACCCCTTCGTTATAGTCTTTAAAGAAATTTATATAACTAATTCGTCTAGAATTAACCCAGACAACTCCAGCAGCTACTTTTTGTATAGTATCCCCAATTTTTAATAAACGACCCCTACCAGCACTGATAACTCTCTTTGTAGTGAACTCATCTTTACTTGTTAATTCTAGTTTTAAGATCAATCCAAAAGTAACAGCGGAGTGACTGGAAATATCTAGTCTAAATATATAAACCGTATCTCCTATTACTAATTTTTCAAATTCTTCTTTTTCCATTCACAGAATATCATAATAAGATAACATAATAAAAAAGAAATCAGACTAACCCATAATAATAAACTGGTGGGATCTAAAATCAACATAATAATATCTAAAATAATCAAAAATATTATAAATCTCTCCTCATGGATTGCAAACTTAAAAAATTCTATCATCTTTTTAAACGTTTTATTATGTCTAAGAAATCACCATACTTCATAAGCCAGCAGTTTATGTTTTCTATCAGATCTTCAAAAGCCATATTATAATAAGTTCTCTTTAAATCTGCCCTCTTCATTTGCCCATTCTCTAAATAACCTACCACCCGTTTTCTCTTTCATTCTCTCATATACTGTCTCGAAAGGTATAAGAAACGACCCCTCCTGTTTGGCAATCTCAGAATCAAAACCTATATCCAATCTTAACTCCCCCGATCTATTATTCAGCGCGTCTATATTCCCGTGACAATGACCGTGTATATTCCATGAACCACGATATCTATGATTCCAGTCTAAGATAGGATAATGAGATAAGGTAGCTTGAATATCCTCACCTTTCCATTTTATAATCACATCCAATAAATCATAAACACCAGACCAACATCCACCCCAGGCTCTCAAATTTTTTCCATCGTGGTTTCCTATCACACGGTAAGAATTCACGGGAAGAACTGCGCTGAGATTTTTTATATCGGACGGACTCTCTTTCCAAATTAAGTCTCCCAATATGAAAAGAATATCAGAAGAACTAATCTTAGAAGATAACTCCTCCAATATCCAATCATCCATTACATCTATACTTCCAAACCTACTACGAGATTCAGGATTAAGATTGAGAATATTCTGATGACCATAGTGAAGATCTGAAGCAAACCAAATCCTTCTCCCGCGATCTCCATTATCTAGGTCAATCTTCCTTCCAAAGTTTGCCACGATGCTTCTCCTTTCTTGTATATCCCTTCTTATTTGTATGCTCTATGGACGGACGAAGAGACAATATCCTTCCATACTGCTCGAGCTCTTTATCTCTTCTAGCTTTCTCTGCTAAAGATAACATGCTCTTTAATCCTCTCTTCTTCTTTTTCATAACATAGATAAGGCTTTTAAACGTAAGAAAGAGAGAATAGCAGCTTTTCAGTACTATTCTCTTTCCTCGAGATGATCAAAGTCCGGATTTTTTACTAAGTAATTCGAATCCATTTTTCTTATCTGAAGTAAGAATACCTTTAACTATAAAATACTGTTCAAGATCTGATGCTTTTGCCGTCTTCTGATAACCTAAACGCTCATATAAATTCTTTAAAGTGGATTTAATATCAGACTTAGTATATCGCTTACCAACTTCAAATATTTTATATATTTCTGAAGCTACATCAATCGCTTTATTTGATATTTGTTTTACCCACTCTCTTTTTATTTCAGCCTCATTACAGCTAAACTGTTTTATAAAATCAGGACCAATTACTGTATAATATTCTTTAAACTTTGGAGGAATTAACTCCAGGAATGAATCAATATCTTTTCTAGTAATTCCTTTAATAGACTCAAGCTCGACTAGCATTCTAAGCTTTTTTGTAGTATCCCTAACTCCATTAAACTCAATTGCCATATCACAAGCCTTTTGAGTAACTCCATCAATCCCTTCCTGATTTACTGCAGAAAATACTGTAAATCTATCTTTATAGTCTATCTGCTGAACCTCAAAAGCTCTCATTTCAGATACCAACATTAGATTATTAAACACGGGCTCTAATCTAACTATTTGTCCTGTAGTCCAATTTCTTATTTCGGAAACCGCTACATAATCATCTTTATAGTGACAAAGCTTAGCTACTGTAAGATAATTTCTAGCCAAATTAAATTTATCTTCTGGTTTTGCTCCATCAAAAATTCTTAGAAGACTATTAGAGGTTTTTATTTTTTCATTTAACCTTTGATTAAATATTTCTTTCTCCAATAAATGTTTTTTATCAGTACATCTAATAAACATGGTAGCTGAATTTTTCCAAGGATTTTCAATAAGTCTCTGTCTACCTAGTATTTGTTCCAAATCCATACTAATATCAACGGAGAGACAATTTATATTACTATCACTGAAGATAAAAGTCTTAGCATTTGTCGAATAAAAATCTGCCCCCAGGTATACAGTTCTTGTACAAAGAGTAAACATTTTATGTGGCTGACCAATTAAAGGAATTGAGCCAATTACATCATAATCTCTGGGAATAGTAGGATGCTTAGAAAGTCCCTCTGTTTCTTTCTTTAAAACATCATTAAAAGCTTTTCTTAGTTTGGTTCGATTATCAGTTATCTGTGCACATATAATATTAACTTGATCTATATGAAGCATATTTGTTCTAATAACTTGACAAATTCCTTTTACTGAATTGAAAAACAAGACGGCTTCCCTAGATTCTATTAAATTTCCATCTTTATCAAGTCTAGTATCAAATTTATGATTTTTATAACTATCTATTACTCTTTTTGCTTCTTCATTAAGAGATCTTGTAGTAAACTTAATATCAAGGTTTGGTTTTGTTACTCTTCCTGGATCTTCTATTTCCCAGTTTAAACGATAATAGGGTAAATTTTTAAACTCATCTAGCATCTCCAAATAATGATCTAACATTGGAGTAGCTGAAACAAAACATATTCTTTGAATCCCCTTCAATTGTTTTAGTAACTCAATTTCTGCATCTGATTTAAATCTAGCGTCTATGAAAATGCTTTGAAATTCGTCTACTACTACTTGAAAGTTGTTAAGTATGTTTTCATATCCCAGATCACGATTTTTCTCATCATAATATAAGTGCTGAAGGCAGTCTTTAACATGTTTAAATGAATCATATGTCACTAAAATTTTTAGAGGTTTATGTGGAAAACGTGCTCTATGATTTTTTATAATTGTCCTAAATGAACTCTTAAGATTATCTAAATTTGTTAAAGTTTCTTTATTTCCCTCCACTAAAGTTGTTGCTTTTCTCTGGATTCCTTTTCTATCGTCTCCAACGTCAAGTTCATAATCTGTTGAAACTTCATTATCGTTTTGAAAATAATAAACATCCCCTACATGTTGATCTAACTTGTTTTTTAATAGGAATCGACGAGGAGAAACCAGAATAACAGGATGAGGACAATTAATACAATATTCAGTAAACCCACAACCAGTTAATTCTTTGTTCAAAATATGAGGAAAGTTATAATTCCAAATATCATATTCTTTCCATTTATTTTTCTTTGTCTCTGAATCAACCTCACCAACATACCTAATTCCTTTAGGTACAATAATTTCATGTTTTTCCATATCATTATAAATTTTATTAAATAACTGAGAGTCTGGGCTTTGCCACAGTCTCTCGTAAAATCAGCTAACGCAGATTTTTAATTTTATATTTTCTTATTCTTTTCAATATGAGTCGAGAACATATAATCACACCTATAAGAGTTTTAATTCTTTTGAAAAGAGTTTTATTAATTTAAGATTAAATATGAGTACAACCTATAATGACGTTATAAATTAAAAAATAATAAAATTAGGTAGTCTTTCAATTTTCATGATCGTAACGTTAGTGACCATCGGGAACGTAGTGGAGATCATTAGAAAATCGAGAGAGTAGGGGTTCGTAGCGTAATGTAACGGAATTATTGAGCTTTAGCGAAATAATGAAGTGAAATAGCGAAGTGGCCATGGGAAGGCCCTACTCTCTATGAAAGTACTGTTTATCTTGTTATCACCATTAAGGCGAAGCCGTGGTGTTTTGTTATAAACAGTGAGAGTTATAGAAAGCAAATTCTCGGCTCACCCATGTTTTAGATAAAAATAAAGAAGAAATTTAATTATTTCTTCTTCTTTAACCTCTTTACAAAACTTTCTCCAAGAATTGGTCCTCGTTTTTCATTATCTTCTATTGTATCTATTCTCATCCAATAGTCTCTTGTATTCACATAAACCTTACTTCCAACTATTACTGATTCTCCTATTCCTTTTCCTAATACCAGTCTTTTTTCTATCGTAGCGCTTATAATTTTGCATTCTATTCCGAGAACTATGGCTTTAGCTCCTGGATTTGGCGACATTCCTAATATAAAATTTTCTATATTATCTGCAGTATTATCCCAATCTATCCAAGTATCAGCCTCTGTCACTCTAGGTGCTTTCTTTTCTTTTCCCGTTAGTTTCTGATATACCCCTTTACCTCCTTCCTCAATTATTTTTTTAACAGTATCTATACAAAAGGTAGGAATTTTTGTATAGAATAGATCAGAAAGGAAAGATCGATTGTCAATTTTTTCATTTATTGGAATTGTTGTCTGACGTATGATTTTTCCTGTATCTATTCCAGAATCTATCCAATGTGAAGTTAATCCTGTCCGCGTTTCCCCATTTATTATAGCCCATCTTGTGGGTTCTGGTCCTCTATAATCAGGGAGTAGTGATGCATGAATATTAAATGTCCCTAATTTTGGAAATGTGTATATCTCTTCTGGCAGGATATCATAAGACAAAACAATTCCTAAGTTTGGTTTTTCTTCTTCCAAAACTTTCTTCAGCTTAGGATCTTTTGGGCTTTTCACTCTTATTATTTTAGAACCATAATCTAGTGCTAATCTTTTAAGCCTAACAAATCCAAGTTCTTCGAGAGTTGTAGTTGTTATTATTAATCCTACATCATATCCGTCCAACAATAATGCATTTAAAGTCAGAATAGAAAGACTCGTATTTGTATAAAAAACTATTTTAAGATTTTCTTTAATCATATTTTGCATAAATCTAATTGTGAAGGAATAGGAAAAGAGGATTGCAGGAGTGTGGTTTTTAGTATATCTGAGTTAACCATAAAACGTTTGTAATAAAATATAGTGTCCTTTGCACCTTCTTTTATGAAGAAAGGTCGTTGTCTATAGAATATTCTAGTTTCAGTCGGATTTAAAAATTTCTGTTTAAAGTTTATTCTTTTAGATCCGTGTACTATACAGGTCATATCTATTTCTATGTACCAATCTTCAACCTTAGTGAGAAAAATTAAGGTGTTTGAGCTTCTACAATGCCCTTTAAATTGTAATCCCTCTATTATAATTTTCATTTTTACTACGACAGTTTAAAATTTCTTTTAAAGCTTCTGCATTAACTTCAAATTCTTCTGTCTCGCTTGGTGTAAAACGATTTTTTATATATGTAAAATCATAAAAATCTGATTTAATTTTACTATCATATGAGCATATATTCCTACTACCCTTTAATAGTTTTCTCTTTAAATTAATCCTTTTTCTATTAAATGAATAGATAAGTATAATATAAAACCTATCTTCCATTTGGAATAAGAAATATAACACATAATAAGTAGATTCGGTTATTCCTTTGTAACTAATTTTTGCTGCTTCTATCTTAATTTTCTTATCCACAGTTTTTATTATTATGTTCAAGAACTGTAATAATGTCTTTCGTATTAATAATAAATTTTATTTTTTCTATTACAAAATCATCACTAATAACTACTGGATCTGTAATAATTTTTTGGCTTACTGGAATTAAATTTAAAAGTCTTCTTTTAAGATTCACCCTTTTATGATTATCTTTATATAATAATAAAATAGTTATCTTAGAGCCTTCGAGGTTTAAAATGTATACTAAGGGTGTATAACCTACTTGAATTTGTCTGTATCTTATTCCAGTTATTTTTAATAAACTAATCACATATATAAGGAAAAAGAGTCAGGAGTTTTTATCCTCCTGATTTCTTTTTTATATCTTTAACCCATATTTTTGGTTTTCCGAATAGTACAAGTGGTTCTGTTATCACCCACTTCTCTATTTTCTCTGCGTCTCCTGGTTTTCCCTTATTTTCCAAGTTTATTCCAAGTACGATATGTTTGTATCTACTTCTTGTTGAAGTACTACACATTACTCTAACGGCGGCAACTTTTTCATTTATTCCAAAGTGTGTTACTATTAGAGTAAGTTTTGTATTTTTATTTTTCTCAAACCAATTTTTTTCGGATTTAGATAATTCGACGTTAGGTCCAGAATTAAATACCACTGTCATATGGTGGCAAAAAACTCTCCAACCTTCGTGTACACCAAATCTTTTCTTCAGGATGTCTTGACTTTCTTTGTCAAGTTCCACCCCATAATATAATATATTTTTGTCCATATGGTTTTAGTTTTAAGTTACGTCTCGAAAACTCCCCTGATTAAGGTCTCGGGGGAGTATAGTGAAATATGTGCGAAATTCTTTTTGGTTCTCCTAAAAATCTAACCTTCAATGCTACTACCTGTTTAAAGGGTGTTGTTTTTCCTCTAAATATTTGATTTAGAACTAAGCAGTAATCATCAGATATTTGTTTTTTCGCCTTTATCCACTCTTTAATGTTCTTTCCTACGGGCAACAGGTTTTCTCTTTTGTAATTAACTATTGAGAATTTCTTTAGCGTTACCCAATCTGTAAAACTTCCATCTATATCAACCAGTTGTACGGCCTCCAGATAGAATGCTGACCCAAAAACGGGATCTAAGTCCGTTAATTGGAATCTCTTTTTTGTTCTCTTAAAAATTCTTTGTTCCATGTTTGTTCAAAAATTTATTTGTTTATAATAAATAAAAGAGCCCCTGATTTTTGTCTTTAGGAGCTCTTTAATTCTCATTCTATATATAAGGATTTTAGGTCTGTTTAGGCGTCCTCTTATATTTCCATAGAGAACATTCTGCACTACATTCCATAAAGCATTCATATTGACAATGATGATCGAGATCAGATACTGATGTTTCCTGACCATCTTGTTCTACTATTTTTTCAAGCCACCGGGAATTTGTATATCGAATTCTTATTTCGTGTGTACTTCCTCCGGGTTTTACGGATATAGTCATTAAGGCGCAGGTTTGATATTCAGGCTTTGGATCTAGTATTTTAGAGAAAGCTTGTTGTATAAACTTTTTCATCAGCGTTGTATTATGGTCTATCAAGGGTTTAATCCCCATAAATATTCCATACTCTTTATTTTTTTCATCATAAACTAAATCCCCGGGGAGTAATATTTGTTTATTTTTCCCTACAACTCCGCAACCATTTGACAAAGACCTAATTCCTTTTAACAGGTTTATCTGCTCTTCTTTGCTAAGACTTTCCATATATAGTTCGTGAAAGTTCTACTAGGCTTTTCTTTCCTAGTTCTTTCCATTCACTATTAAGGATTTCAGTGAGGTCTTGATCTACGTTTTCCCACTCCCAATCTGACCATCTAGCTTCCGACAGTTTAACTAGGATTGCATGTTCTGGGGTAGGAGAATATTGAGAAACCTGATCAATAACTTTCCAGAAGAAATCAGACTGGAAGAGAACGGCCGGAGATTTTAAGGCAGCTCTCCAAACGTTTTCAATTCTCCAGGCCACTTTATTCCAATCCCCAGGTTCTATTCCTTTTAAAATTCCCTCTACCTTTCCGATTGCTTTTTCATCTTCCTGCCTTGGTTTCTCGGCCGTGATAAAATCCCAGTCTAATATTTCTGGAGAGTGTGTTAATGTAGAATAATTTTGTTTTGTATCCTCCATTTCTAAAATTACCTCTACTTCTCCTTCTGTCTCAAGTTTTTCCATTAGCAGTTGAAGACTATATTTATCTCTTACTGTTACCTTTACTTTTCTAGTTGTACTGTTTTCCATTGATTTTTCTCTTGTTCCGCATAAATAACTTCTCCATTAGTTTGTGGGTCTAGATTTACTACGTTTCTATATTTATGTGTTTCCCAATCGTTATAATATTTACAGTGAGCATGAATAGACCACCACCCGGATCCTTTTGTGTGATTTGAAAATTCTTTATCCACCCGGTTCATGTCTCTATTTCCATATATAACATTTCCAATAAACTTAGGAGAAATTTGTTCAATATATTTTAATCCTGAGTGTGTACAGATATATTTGATCTTTCCACAATCTACAATAACAAATAGTTTAAGAATTCGGTTTAGTCTTTCCAGGTATGCTTTTGCTTGTTCTGGTGTTAGATCCATGAATTCTTTATAGGTAGTTTTGAAATAATCTGTAGGAATAGACTCGTAAAGTAATTCTCTCACTTCTTTATTTCTTCCCCCAACATTTAGCATAATTAGCCCTAGTTGTTTTCTGAGTCTAAGTTCATGATTTCCTTCTAGCCAGATGATACCGCTTTTATTTCCTTTCCTTATAATTTCATCTATCATTTCTCTACTTCCTCTTTCTTCTGGTCCGTCAATATAATCACCATGAAAGATTGTAAAGTCATAATCTTTAAAGGATGGTAATAACTTAAAAAGAGAAAAGTTTGAATGAATATCAGACACATGAAGAACTTTTTTATTTTTCCCATTTATCCAATTTTCCTTTTCGCATTTCTTTTCCCAGTATAGTTCTACGTCTCTATATTTTTTGATTATAATTTTTCCTTCTTCATTAAAATCAAGATGTCCTACTACTTCTCTCTTAAGTTCATCTTTCCGTTTTTCAGGATAGTAAGAGAGACTATAAGCCTTCTGATTTTTTACATAGTCTTTAGGAATATTTTGATAAACATAGAAAACTGTATAACCGAAAATAAAAGCCAGAGACTCAAAAACTTTAAGGCATTCATTTTCTGGGTCCAATACTATGAGACATCCTTTTGATAGTTTAGTAATGAAAACTTTTAAGAATTCAGAATAAACCGTATCTCCGTATGATTTGTTTAGTACTTCTTTAAATGGTACTAATAATTCTGGGCTACTATAAAGTTTTCGTATTACATCGATATCCAGAAAAAAATTCTTAAGACCTTCCTTTTCTATCCACCTAAGTTTTTCTGTTTTAGCAACACCTTTTAGGATAATTAATGTTTTCACGTTTATTCTGGTAGTTGAAGTTGTTGAAGGTCTCTAAATTTCTGTATATAAGAGCCTGCACAAAGTATAACATCTTTAACTGACGTTTTACCTGTCAAAAGAGGAACATTATACTTTTCACAATATAATCTAATCTGGGAGTATACTTGGTTAGCTTCCCCGCATCTTACTACCAATTTTCCCGACGTTACCATACTTCCAAATTCTAAGATAGGAATAGGGGAGACGGATTTATTCATTATGTTCAGGAATACTACATCCGCCATATCCATCATTGTCATTCTCCAGTTCATCACAGAAACAAACTCCGGATTATCCAACGTCGGAGCTAAGTTCATGGTAGGAGGAACATGCGGGTTAAAGATTATCCACTGAGCTCCCCTTATCATAAGCAAACCTTTAAGAGGATCCGTCAGTTTTAGTAGTCCCTCCTGGAATTTAGTTTGCCAGTCATTTTCAGAAGAACCAAAATCCATAGTTCCTCCAAGATAAAGTTTAATAGCATCGTTCGTTACCTGAGGAAGTTGATCTCCTGGGTAAAGAACGGTAATTTTGTCACTAAGTTGTATCATTTTTTAGATTAAATTTAAGGAGAAAGGAAACTATCCTCTCTCCAAGTCAATATTAGCACCAATTTTCCAGAACTAGTTTATCCTCATACCGTTTTCTAAGAGTCTTAAGATCTCCGTTAAACAATAGGATAGACACCTCTGAATATTCGTGCGTTCCAAATTCTACTACAGCCTGGTGGAATATATATTTTCTTTCTTCACCAGATGCTTTGTATTCAGAGAAATCTTTTATTATACAAAGTTTTCTCTTATTTTTTACTGCTGCCTGAATGTCCTTTTGCAATTCTTCCTTTGGGTATCCGTAGAGAGGAATAAATTCTGTAGTTTTGAGTTCTTTCTTCAGAGCGCATTCAATAAAGGAATTAATGATACTCTGAAATGTTGTCATACTTCTCTCGTTTATTCCTATAGCCAATTTATTTTCTGACGCACTCACAACAGATCCACTATTATCCACAGGAAATGTTATTACAGCAGTTCTCTCATTATACCACTCTACCTCTGTATCTTTAGGAACACTCGGGTTTTCAGTAATCATACCTGAGAAATTTTTAAAGTATCTCATCATTAGATATGTTTCAACACTCAATGTAATTCTCCTCTTCTCAGGATTGTATCCGGGCTGTACATTCATATTTTATTAAACTATTTATTATTGTTATCTCCTTTATAAGGATTATAGGCCTTCTCGAGAGCGAATATTAATGGTAAAATCAAAAACACCCGGAGATTCAAGTGGAGTAAGTTTTCTCATCTCAGAACATAATTGTTTAAACTCTTTTTTCTGAACACTCTCTTTTTCTAGATGTGATATTCTAAGGGTCTTAATTCCTATTCCTTCTAAATATAAATCTCTTAGTTTATCCTTTTCTGCACTATGATATTCTGAGTCTAGTTCTACAGCTAGTCTAAGAGTAGGAAAATAATAGTCTAAAAGAAAAAATCCCCCATCAATTCCTACTGGTCTTTTAAAATTCGATATAACAACTGGAAATTCTCGTACTACAATTAGTGGTTCCCAAAAACCAATATTAATAAGCATGTCGAAAAATCTAGCCTGTAGTGAACGTTTTCTCAGTTGTTTTAATCGAGTGAATCTTTTTATAGAGGTAGTAGAAGGATAAATAGTTTTCTTAAAATTATAAATTCTTCCCCTTTCTGATACTGAATAAACTGGATAAGGTTGCCAAGGAATATCAGGAAATGTAAATGTTTCTAAATAATCTTTCTTTGCCATAATTTTTAAAAAGGAGGGAGTGTTAATCAAGTTTCCCTAACTACACTCCTCTCCATGTTTTATGATATTCTCTCTATCTCTTTCAGGATACTTCAATCTTTAGGCTCTTCCTCCTCGGGTTCCTCTGGTGCCTTTCCGTCAGAGGTAACCAAGACAATAACAGTACTAACAATTGATGATGCGGGCTTACTTACTTTTATAGTAGTTTGTCCTTCGCTCACTGCATATACAATACCCTCTGAACTTACCCAAGCTACTTCAAGATTAGAGCTTTCCCAGCAGAGTTCAGGAAGATTAGCAATCTTAGGCGTTTGTTCTACGTCTAATTTTAAAAATCCACCAACCTGAATAACAGGAGTTGTGTTGGTGATTTTAATACTTACAAGATTGGCAGGATCATAAACCTCAGAATCATTTTTCCAAGGGATCATGTCATAAGATTTTCTAGGAGCCATTCCATTGTGAGATTTTTTCAGTATGTCTTCTGGAGTAATACCAGTTTCATACAGATTAACTCCTTCCGTGTTTAGATTTTCATTCATAGTTCTAAATTGCAATTTATATTGGTTAAAGAAAAGAGAACCAGATAATTTAATATCTAGTTTCTCTATTCAAATTTTCTATTATTCTCTCACAGTTAAGGATTTGAGGTCATCGTAAGCGCATTTTTCCAATTAGTGAGAAAATCAGGTCCTTCAATACTCGCTATTAATTCTAAAGAATATGCTAATTGTAAGAGACAATCTTTACATAAACATACACTTGATTCTTTAGACATAAAAGCTAAGGTTTCATCTTCTAGGTCCAAAGTTTTATCTTGTGATCCTATATAATAAACAGTCTTTCCACAAATTGGGCACCTATCTTCCCCCTCTCCTGCTACAGAACTTATTATCTCTGGTTTTTCTATAAAAGCATGCATAAGATGTCTCATAAATCTTCCATATTGAAGACTCCTATATGCCTCTACTAAAATACAAGCTTCTTCCGGATTTTTAATTAATAAACCTTTGGGGTCTATTCCATGAGTTTCCCTGTATTCTGAAATTATACTTGGTAACTCATAGTCTCCAATTTTTCTAGGATAACAATAGGAATAGATTAAAAGTTTATCTATTTCTCCTTCAATCTTTTGTGAGTTTTGTATTAGTTCTCTTCCCCTATCAGAATCAATATTATTCTTTAAAAGATAGTCAGTAAATATTTTTAAATCAGCCATAATATTGAGTAATATATGAAGGACAAATATTTTCTGGATTTTTGTTTGGAGAACTTTTTATTACCCTCAATGAAGTTTTTATTAGCTCTTCTTTTAATGCATCAGGTCTAACGAAATTCACTCCTTCTACGTCACTAATAATTGTATTTTTCATTTTTGATTTGTTTACATATATAAGGATATAGGGTCTTCTCTAAAAACATGTATTTCAGTTATTTTATGAAAACCAGAATCCGGAGTTGGAAGGCGAGTAATTAACGATTTCCAACCTGGATAATTTGAATATAATAAATCAGGTCTAAGGTCGCCATCTTCAATATGATTTTGTGTAGGAAAATATCCAGAATTTTTTCTAATTTCACTAATCAGTTCTTTCATTTCAGCCAACTCTTTTTCGCTTATTTCAGAGAACCAACAGCTTTCCTCTCCCTCTCTAGAGTCTACTTTGATTAAAAAGTACATGTGGCAGATATTTTCTTGAATTCTTCTTCTCCAAAATAATCAAGAACATTATAGATATATGCTCCACAATAAGTGGGTTTGGTCGCATTTAAATATTCTAAAAGTTTGTCAGGGTCTTTCGCTATTTTAAAATTCAAACTTGGAACACCACTAGGAGTAGTATATCTCATTCTATTTGAGACATAGTTTTCTATAATATTTTTTGCTTGTTCCTTAAACAATGTTTTTTCTTCTTCTCCCAGTTTATTATAGTCTATCAATAATTCGTGTCCAGTTATTTTTGGATATCTGGTTGTATAAAAATCTGAAATAAACTCTTTTAAGTTTTTACAATCATTTTTAAAGATTGGTTTAATTTCTACAGCAGGATGTGTAGTTCGTTTTATTAATTTTAATCTTCTATTATATATATGGTTTAACTCTAAATAAGTTAAATAAGTAGTAACAAACGTGGAGATTAATCCACCAGAATTAGAGTTTATTAATCCCTCTACCTCTTTATCTAGATTTGTAATATCTAAAACTAAAGATAAATCCTCTGTGGTTTTTTCTAAATAATATCTATCAAACCTAGACGGTAATTGAGATCCAAAGCCACTTCCACATTCCTTAAACCACCCCTTTGATATTTCTCCTAAATATATAAATGATTTTTCCGTTTTAGTAATATATGAATATCCAATTTTCCACTTTGTTGTTCCTCGTCCTTCAGAGATTAATCTACCTAAGTCTTTCTTTTCTGTCATCTTAGAATTTTCTGGATTTTCTACATCAAAAACTGTGCTATAAACACCAGAAATACCAGATTCATTAATACAACAGAAATTTCCAGACAATACTTCTTCTGTTACATTTTTACTTTTTGATATTAGAGAGATTAGGTTATTACTCTCCACATAAGTTGCTATAATAAAAGGATATCTTTCTAAATCAGGATGTTCTATTTTTACTAGATGACAATCACAATAAGATTTTGGGTAAAAATGAAAATTTGACTTATCATAATTAGAAAATAAAGTTAAAGTAAATCCAGAGTTTGGAACAGTTATTTTCTCCCAGTTAACTTTTTTTAACTGATCCAAAGATAAAAAATAGTGTCTATGATTTACTGATTCTTTATCTTTTCTCCACTTAAGTTTATCTACAGGAAGGACTAAAACAATATTTTCCGAACTAAATAGGTTCCAACTATCTTCTGTTGGTAACATCATACATACATTTGTTCCTATACTTTTCATAATTAATATCAATATTACGTATATAAGGGCTTTAAGCTCTTAATAGTGTAAATTAAAACTTTAATGTTATGAATAAGAATCAAAGAGTAGTATTATTCCGCTCAATTATTAAAATTTTATTTGTATTTGTAGTCATTTCTTATCTTTTATGGCTAGGATGGAACATTTTTGTAGTTAAAGAATTAGGAGTAGGAAATATTATAGAACTAAAAAGGATTTGGGTTTTTGGTTTCCCTACATTAGTATTATTTTACCTTCTTCGTCTTTTTAGTCCTTATTGGATGATTTTTATAAAACTTTTCGATTTTGTTTTCTATTCCCTTCTTTGGTTTGGATGGTTAAAATTAATTGAATGGCTGTAAAACCTATTATAACATCTTCCTTTGGGTTGATGTTATATTTTATTTAAATTAATAAAACTCTCCTGTATAAGCTTAATCTCCTTAATAGTGTGAATTAAACTTAAACACAATGAAAACAAGACAAGAAATATTGAAAGAGAAGTATGGATTTAATAAAGGTTCATACAAATACGTTCCTAGAGGCGCTGAAATCTTAAAAATGATTGGGCAAAATGTAATTAAAGTTGAGTATGATAAAAAAGAAGATGGTACTTGGAATACTAAATTCGGACCAGCTCTTTTAGTGTCAGTTTCAGATTTTGATCCAATTAATATGTCTTATAAAGCTGTCTATCAAGAGGTAGGTAAAGAGGAAACTGAGGAATTCACGATGATACCAGAAGGATATTCCTGGGCGGATTCAGAAAATGTATCTCATATAATTCGTCTTCTTCCTGGCTCTATGCATTGTCAACTTATGGAAGATGAATTATTTTATGAAAGATTAAAAACTTTATGGGAAACTAGACCAACCTTAGATTTTATTGCTCTCACTGGTTTGGCTAGTTCTAAAGACAAGGATACAAGTTTAAGATATTCACGTCACTTAGCTTGTCTGATTAAATTAGAAGATGAAGAAGATGTACTATATTTTAGAATCCACAAACTCAATCTGAAACATAAATCAGGAAAAGACTATGCACTTTCTTTGTGGGATGGTGATGATAATTCAATAAGGGCTCTTATTAAGTCTGATGAAAAGGAATATAATTTTGAACTTGGAATAGGAAAATTTAAAATAATTGATTTGTGTTAATATATGAAAATAGTAAAAGAAAAATATAAATTAATACTAGAAGAGCCTGGAAAAGAAATAAGGACTCTTACTCAAGGGACCAAAAAAGAATGTGAAAAGAAAAAATTAGAATTTAGTTTTTCTTATAATTCGGAATGGCTAAGAGTAGAAGAGGATGAACCAGAAATAAAAGAGGTTAAGACTACTTTGAAAGGAATTTTAGAGTTTTTAGCAGTTTGTAGTTTAACCTATTTATGTTGGATTGGTGGAAAGAAAATTTATATTACTGATTGAGAATGATAACAAGAAAGGACGATTTTGTTATCGAGGATTAGGAACAGCTGATCAAATAAGAGGTGATATTAATAAGTTGACCAATAAAGGGGTTGCTCCAAAAGATATGAGTGTTGTTCCTGTTATTGGTTCAAGAGTTAGTGTTAAAAATATTCTGATAGCTGCTCTAGGAATTAGTTTAACTTGTTGGATAATCTATGAAAATTTATATAAAAGAACTAGGAAAAAACGAAAACATTCAAGTACTTAATACTTCGGGTGATAAGTTTTTCATGCCAAGAATCGGAGATAGCATATTAGTTTCTTATACTGTAATTAAAATAGATTGGGTTTCGTTTAGAAGTGGAAACGAATCTGCTATACTCTGGGTTATTAAGAAAGAAAATAATTTTGTAAAGGTTTCAATAATTAAGAAACAGAAATTTGGTTTATGGAAAACTAGGGAACAACAACTCGTAGAAACTAAAATCGAAAGAACTCAGTTTTCAGAAGCACTAGTTCCGAGATTAGGAGAATTAATGGAGGTTGAGGGAAAAACCTATAAAGTTCTCTCTATTACAAAAGTTGGTAGTTTATTCAACTTTAAAGAACTAAAAGTAGCAGTAGAGGAAGTGTAATTATGGGATTTAATGCGTGTTTTTACTAGGAGTATGTGTCACTCTCGGCTTATGTTTGGTATGTCTGGACAACAAAGAATTTTTTATGAGTTTTGTTTGGATACATATTATTATGATTATACTTATCATAATTTTGGGTTAAAACATAAGTTAACTTATCCAGCGGCCTTCTTAAATTGGCCCTGGATTTTTTATTATGGATAATTTAAGAGGAATAATATTTATTCAGAGTACTTATATGTCTCAAAGACTTTGTTTAGCTTTAGAAGATCCAAATGATACTAAATTAGTACATGTTATAATTTGTAAAGAAAGAAAAATTAATACTCAACTCTTTGTTCATAAAAGAAAACACATATTAATTTTTAAAAGTTATAATTTTCTAAACATTGAAAAAGTTACTGAATTTATAGGGACTTTAGAAGATGTTACTCCTCGAGTTCCGGAACCATATATTCAACATATATCTTTGAATAGCCTAAAAAAATTAAACTTAGATTTTTTAAATAATGAAATTCTTCTGGACAAGAACCCCCAAAAGATTAAAGGCGGCTTATAAGTGTTATCATGATAGATCAGAAGAACTTATTCTATCTTATTTACTTGATGATGAAGTTTTCATATGTCTGAAATCTTATTTAGATGAGGAAGGATACCCCAAAACTAATAAACGTTATTCTAAGGTATCTTTTTATAGATGGTCCAAACCTGATAGAAAATTACAAGCTACATTCGATTCTAAGGAGGATATCTCTATTCAAGAAGAAGGTTTTAAAATTATCTATATTACACAAGACTTTTTAAAACGACTGTGGAATACTTTCTCCAGATATGAAAATATTATTAAATATATAAATTATAAATTATTAGGAGATGTTATTGAGGAAGAAAACGGTTAAAATTTATTGGAAAACCAGGATACACAGAGAAGAGAGACTAATTTTCAAATGCCAAGAAAAATATTACTTTCTTATATCTTTTGGTATATTTGGAAATAAAAGAAGGAAATTCTCTTCAACGGCCTTAATTTCACGTAACGATAATAACATAAAAATTTTTCAAGTTGATGAAATTTTAGTAAAGATCGAAAAAGAATCTTACTTACTCATTGATGTTGGGGTGGAAGATTTACAAGAAGTATTATCTTTTTATGAAAGATTTCAACCAACTGAATTAAACATAAATGATTTAGAGGATGCTATACTTGATTAGAAGTTTTACAAGAACGGGGTCATTTTTAAAAGTCGGCTATTCTGGAGATATAGAAAAAAGAATGAAACAATATCTAGTAGAAAACCCAGGAAGAGAGTTAGTAGGGACGCGCGAAGGAGATCTAACGGAGGAAACAAGAATGCACCTTTATCTTACGGCGTGTGGATTTAAAGCTGGATTTTTGGAGGAGTGGTTTATAGATTGTCCAGAAGTTATTACAGGTTTTCATCAATCTCGTTCTAAGGTTGATAAGGTAGTGTGGAATAATAGAGAAAAACTATTTACTACCTTTGATTTTTCACGCCGTTCTTTTAAGGTGCAAATATATGAAGAACTCCGTTTTAAATTTCGCGCGAGTAATCTAAATCTTTTATCTATAGACAGAGAATGGAGAGTGTGGAATCAAAGGAGAGATCAGAAAGCAAGATTGAGTCTGGTAGAAGAAGGATATCTGGAGTATGATAATAGGTTTTGAATGTTTGGAAAAGACTTGGAGATATTCTATTTATAATATGTATAGTCGGGTTGGAAATAAAAAATTTAGAAATAATTTTACCAATAAAACCTCTATTGTTTTTCCAGATTTACTGTGGAGAATATTAAAAATAAAAAACTAAAAGAGCTAGAAAATCTTTAATAGAAATCCTAGCTCTTATTTTTATTTCACCTCAATCTTTCTTTGGCCTTCTTTACTCTTTGGAATTGTAATCTTCAAGATGCCATTTTCAACTTTAGCCTCTATACCCTCGATGTCAACTCCAGAAGGCAGTTGAAGTCTAGTATCAAAACAATCTCTCCAAAATTCATGTCTACTAAACTTCTCTTCTTTCTCCTTTTCTCTATCCCCAGCTTTAATCCATAAAATATCTTCACCCTTATATTCCAGATTAATATCCTCTTTCGTTAGTCCTGTTGCTCTAAATTCAACTTCCCAAGCATTCTCTTCATCCTTAACATTCATTGGGTGATTTTCTGTCAATCCATAATAAAAATTATTTAAAAACATAATATTAAATTTTAGTGTTTTACGTAGTCCTTCATTGTCCAGACCTATCTCATTCTATTATAGAATATGCAATATTTATGCCAAAATAAAAATAAGACAAAACGACAGAATCTATGCTTATTTTCTGTCACAATGTCTTAGTTCTTCTATTAAGACTTTTACTAAGTTCTCATCTTGATTTAGGAAGGTTAACCAGGAATCAATAAGAAGATCTTTATAAGTGCTATATTTATCTGGCAAATTGTTTATAAAGGGTAAATCTTTTATAATACCCTTATAATTATTTTTATATATGTTTAAATTTTTTGCTATCTCTTCTGCTCCATCCCAGATCCAATAAAAGTCTCCACTACGCATACTCCATCGTAAAAAATCATTTACCAAGAAATAATGATTTTCCCCTAATGGATTATAACATTTATAAATTTTCTTTAATAACTTAAATGTAACTTTCATTACAAATATAAGTCCTTTAAGTCTTTCCCTCTAATTTCCTTTAAACGCCTTATATATAGAATAAACACAATGAATAATTATGGAAAAATTTTTAGGAGCAGGAATAATGCTTAGTTTAGTTTGGTTTATTGTGTTATCCCTATTTGTATGGGAATTACCAAAACCAAAATATGTAACAAATATTGAAGAAGAGATGTGGGTAGTAGATATAGAAAAGCCTGTTGAAGATCCTATTATTAAAGAAGAATTTATAGTAAATGGGTTAGATAAAGTAACAGTAACTTTTTATAATCCTGTAGCTGGACAGTGTAATTCTTCTCCATTAATAACTGCTGATAATTCAAAAATTGATCTCGATGAATTAAAGCGAGGAAACCTTAAGTGGGTTGCTGTATCTCGTGATCTTTTGAAAAGTGGAAAAATAAAATATGGGGAAAAAATTAGAGTGACATGCAAAGAAGATTCAACCCTAAATGGAGTTTATACTGTTCATGATACAATGCATTCGAGGTGGATAAAAAAGATAGATATACTAGCACATCAAGAAACTCGATCAACGGGAAAATATAGTAACGTTGAAATTGAATACCTAGGAGAAGAAGGATAATTTCTCCTGGGTTTATTTTCCTTATATGTAGATGAAGATATTTTCAACAATAAAGAAGTATATAATAGCACCAATAAGAGCTTGGAGAGAAAGAAAGAAACAGAAAAAAGAGGCAGAAAAAATTTTTCATTGGTATAATGATCTTTTAACTGAGATTAATCATAGAAAAATTATGATTATAGAATTTGAAGAATATTTATATCTGCTCCCTTCATCAACAAAAGAAAACAATGAATCTTTCAATTATTGTAAATTAATAACAACATTTTTGAAAGAATTTTATATTGATCTTTTTTGGGCTATAGCTAAAGATAATAATTATAATCAAATAATAAGCTTTTATAAAAAGAAAAAATATAAAAAAGTAATCCTGGCTGAGAAAATTTTTAGAGAAAACAACAATGCATTTAAAAAATATTTTTTAAAATATTTTAAAAATTAAATAGATAAAACCAATAAAGGTAATATCTATTTTTATTTTGTCTCGAGGAAAACTTAAGCCATATTCTCCCCAACTTCAGATTGCAAATGATCCTGCAAATATATGGATGTATCAAAACGCTCACAAGTCCTCAGTGATTTGACTACCGAAGTATATCCCAAGTATTTGATCATTAACGCATACACACAGAATTCAATTTTCCCCAATTGAACTTTTGGCTTAATCCCACAACTAAAGACCAACGCCATAACCCTCGATTTCACATTTTCAATCTGCGCCTCTTCTTTCCGCTTTTCATTCTCTAACATTACCCGAGACGTCAGTAATGTATTAGACATTTTTAATTTTGTCTAAATAATTTTCATTAAACTTCATTATATTTATAAGGATTTTAGGCTTAAATTTTTACTGTTTTTATAAGTATCTCTTGATTAATCTCCTCAATTGAATTTATTCTTAAATTATCCTGAATTATGCCTCCAATTCCAAGAAAAGGACCACCAGAAGGATCTACCGCCCATATACTTCCATCGTCCTCCAAAATAAGTCTCATATGTTTTAGTGCCTCAGGATTTTTTGATATTAATTTCCACACTCCACCCTCAATTTCCTCTAACCATATCTCCTCTCGATATCTATTGTAAAGTTTTATCTTATTCATATATTCCACTGAATTATTAGATTTTTAAATTCTTTATCTGTTAATTTTATATATTGCTCCTTTTCCCTCTTTGACAAAAAACACCAAGTTTTATTGACACTGATTACTTGCTTTGGGTAAGAAGGAAACATTAATGCTTTTTTTAATCTATCTCTTTTATTAGATACTTTTTTTCTAATAATATTTATACATATCATTTTAGATATGGGTTTAGTAAATCCAGGTTGCCATCTTAGATCTCCAGTATCTATATAAAATTCATATTTCACATTTCTACACCATCTCCAGTAAATTTTCACCACATAAATAAGGTCTTGAATACCTTATATATGTGAATAAAACATAAACCATGAAAACGAAAAATTTAATTATTGGTGGAACATTATTAATGAGTGTTGCTGGATTATGTTTTTGGTATAATAGAAAAAGAGGACAATTAGAAAAGCCTATATCTAGAAAACCAGAAACTCCAGAAGAACTTTTTAAAGAAATTGTAAAAAATTTATTGATAGAAAATTCTTGGAAAAATGAACGAGATTTTTTATCGAAACTCTCTCATGAATATATAAAAGAAGCACCAGATTATTCGTGGATTGTTTATCTTCCTATCTGTCAATCCGATTTAATGAATAAATTGAAGAGTGAAGGTATCCTTAGTGAATTTGAAAAAAACTTAGAAAAGCGATATCAAAGAAAACATTCATAAAGTTTGGGGACATATATTATATAGTTAGGAATAAAACTTGAAAACTAATAACTAGAGAAGTAAAAAAGGAAGCTATCAATTATTATGCATATGAACCTGTGACTTTCGGATGTATAACAATAGGAGAGGATGAAAATTTTAAAGGAGAGAGAGAAAAAAGAAGACTAGACCTTTTAAAGAAGGCCTAATCTTCGCTGTTTTTTTTACTCCGTATATTTTTATTACTGGGAGAAATTTAAGAGAGTAAAAAATGTGAAACAAAAATTTCTCTCTTTATTGTTACTCCCAGAATTTATTACGGAGTATTTCTAAACAGCGGAAATAAAAAAAATTCATTCTGTGATTCCCTCCTTAATAAATCAGAAACGAATTTCTAAGTTTTCAGGTGGGCAGAACATACCATTACTAATCATACCTTGTTTTACATATACCCTAATAAAAGAATATAGCTACACAACAATATAAGTTTCACAGCTCAGGATTTAGCTTCTTAACTTTAGTAGTACCTAGACGACCGAACCACGATGAGGTACCTGAGATAACCCGGTCGATAGTAGTAGGGTGTTGGAATTTTATTTAATCGTCTTAATATAATTAATTTCCTTTAATCATTATCTAAATTATAACTACCGTCGATTGTTGAACCTGAGATACGCACCTGAGAATTATAGGAATCTTCTACGTATATAATATAAATTTAACTCATAATCTTAACTAATTTATATTTATTCTAAATTCCTCAAGTAATTTATAATTAATCTATTTATTTATAATAATATATCACATAGTTTTGGCCAACTACCCCACATTATTAAGGATTTAAGGGCTTTCTATTTCGCGGAGTTTATAGGACAAAAACCTTATTTATGTATTATAATTAAATAATTTAAAGTTATGTATCTAGTTAAATATAAATTTGAAGTAACAAATTTAGAAAGGACTGTTAAATTTGGTTGTCTTGAGCTAATGGATGAATCTGATAAACAATATGCACTTAACTATATAGAAGAATATTATCCTATGGTTGATTGCGTAACTGCTTATGTCGGAGAAGGAGAAGAATCTGGAGAAGTTCCCGTTTATTTGGATGATATAAGAGAAGCAATAGAAGAGGCCAAAGAAATAAGCGATGAAGACAGTGAAGCTTTCAAGAGAATGTTTGAAGGCACTACTTATGGGGAGATAACCTGGGATTATATAGAAGATCGCATTTTTGATGAAGCAGAAGAGTATGATGAAGATGAAGAAGACGAGTGGGAGGCTGCAGCAAGAGAATGTTCCTAATATTATATATTGTAGTAGGGTGGGTTTGGCAATTTCCACAAACTCTCTTAGGATGGATTATTTATAAAACAATAAAGAATCCTGTTGTTCATATAGGATCTGCAGGTTTTAAATTTATATTAATACGAAATGAAAATTTTCCACCGATCTGTTTAGGAGAATATCTATTTACTGGAAATACAAATCTTACCAGATTCTTATATGGAAGAGGAATTTTATCAAGAAAACTAGGACCATTATTTGTTCCATTAGTAAGTATACCCTCTATATTATTGTTGGTAATGGGAAAGCCTTGGTATTTAAACTATTGGGGAACTAGAGAAAGTATGAAATATGTTAAGTATTAAGTTAGATATTAAAAAACCTAGATTTTGGCAAACTAAGTGGAAAATCAAAAAACCACATTTATGTATTATAGAACTTGATAAAAAAGGTGTATGGTTAAATACTTATTGGTGGGGAGGTAATTGGAGAGAATCAAATTTCATTGAATTTCTAAATTCTGCAGAAGCTAAAATAAACGAAGAGACGAATATAGATCGCGGAATGAGAAATACAAAAATTATGATTATAGGTAGTAAAGGAACTAATTTAAAAATTAAGGGACAAAAGTACACAAAAGAATTTACACACAAAGGTTTATTAGGAAATGATACATCAGATTGGATATGTTTTGGAGAAATAACTTTTACAAACATTGGTGTACCTACATTTCATAAAAAGCGTTCCTATATAAATGTTGGAATAAATTTAGAGAAGAGCAATTAAGCTCTTCTCTCTTGTTTTCATAATCTAGAACAAATAAACTCTAGAACATCTACATCAATAACTAATGACCATCCTTTTATTTTTATAGAAGAAGTAATATTATTTATATGATGATGATTAACTAATCCTTTCTTTAAGGAATGTTGTTTATCTAAATAATGTATAATAGAGTTAACTCTATGTGACCAGTTATACATAATTTCCAGACATGTTTTAGAATTAATCTGTTTAATATTAGGAGGAACTCTTACAATTCTTGAATATTCCCTAATATCACCATAAACTGTTCTTATTTTATACCAAATTTCTATTTTCATCATATATAAGGAAAAGAAGAATAAAAAAAATATCCTGCTTTTACACAAGATATTTTTATAGTAAAGCTTTCACATATCAGCCTAGTACAAACTCCTTCTGATAAACTGCAAACCAGAGACTCCTTTCGAAGACAAACTTGATCTAGGATTTTGTAAACTTTGCATCTTTAAGTTCTTATCTTTAAACGCAAAACTTCCTAGCATTAGCTCCATTCTGCAATTAAGCTTTGAACTTTTAACTTATAATCTTTGAACTTATAAACTTTAAATGTAGTCCTTAAAGCCATAACAACCAAACTTTATTATAAGCTGAAATTTCATTTATAACCCAAAATGAAAGGGGCGTTTTTCTTAGGAGTTTTCGATACAGAAAGCTTGTTAATCTGAAATTTCAATATAGGTAAGTGAGTTAGATTCTGATAATACAAAATCAACCTCTCCTTTAAAATTTTCCAGGAATTTTTCTTCTTCCTCAATCTTTTCTTCTAACTTCAATGGATCGACCAAAGCTACCGAATATACTTCCTCTATAGATTTCTTGATCTTTGCTTCAAGATCTGCATCTTTATTTCCTGAGGAATTTTGTTCAGACATAGTTTTTTCTATCCTCTCTCTATTCTTATTTTCAGCAGACTCATACGAAGTTTTTGCTGAACGTAGCTGTAATTTCATTCGAATTAATCTTGCCTCTCTCAAGCTGATAAGATTTTTCAATTCAATAGCTTCAAGAACAGTCATCTCCTTCCCTGCTACCTTAACCTTAGTTACGAAGTTACTTTGATCAATTTTTGTTTTGATCTCAATAATTCTTTTTTCCAGATCTATTAAACTTTGAAAACTTGATAATGCTTGTTTTTCAAAATTTTCTATAGTATAGGAAGAGTGTGGAACCATCATTTTATTACCTACTGATACTCCCATTAAATCCACTGAACCTACTTCTTTTTCATAACGATTTTTCAGAACTTTTAACTCTGATAATCCTCTTGTAATTGAAATTTTCATTACGTTAATTTAATTTTTAGTTGTGTTTCAAAAATAAATGATCTTAGAATTTCACGATTCCAACGTGTTCCTTTATTTGAATAAATCAAATAATGTGCTGGCCCATATACACCAAATTCTGATATCATATTTTATAAAGTTTAATTTATTTTATTAAGTAAAATTTATTCTAAAGACCGAGCTAGAAGCAACTTATCTAGTCTCCCCTTTCTAATAATAGAAAAGTTCTCTATAATACGAATACTCGTACCAAGAGCGATCCCTCCGAATATTTATGTTTGTTTATTTATTATTTTCTGTTTTTACACAGAAAATTATGTGTGTTTCGAAAACCCCTCCCCTCTAAAAACATGGCAAGTAATCTACATTTTCCATCCAAATCAAGGTGCTTTGAGAAGAAGGGGCCTGTTTATTTTTGTGGACCCACTTGGGCTTGAACCAAGGACCTCCAGATTATGAGTCTGTTACTCTAACCGGCTGAGTTATGGGTCCCAATTTGTGTCGAAATTTTTTTTTATTAATTTATTGTGAACCAGAGGAGGATCGAACTCCTGACCCCAACATTAAAAGTGTTGTGCTCTACCTGCTGAGCTACTGATTCATTTTTCTTCATCTCGAAAAGGCTAAGTTTTATTAATTATTATGGCAGACTTCAACTGCCGGAACATGGACATTATTTCTAACCCACGCAGCGTCCGAATCGATACTGTCTTATAATAACTAACTTAACTTAGCTTTTATTTTGTCTCAAAAATAGTGGGCTTAGCGGGATTCGAACCCGCATGGCCGTCTGGCCAAAAGAGCTTAAATCTTTCGAGTCTACCTTTCCTCCACAAGCCCACTTTATCACATTATTAAGGATTTGAGGGCTTAAGGTTTTCTTGTATTTTTTCTCTCCCGCATTCCCTCAAACACCTTATATATGAAATTCTGGTTTAATAAGAAACATGAAAACAGAAAACGTAGAGATTATTACATCACAAGCAAAAATCTTCGGAATAAAAATTTGGTTTTGTAAAGAAAAATTTTATTTAATATTTTATCCAAATGTAATAATTAGTTTTTCTAAAATTAAAAGAACTAAAGAAAGACTAATCCGGTTATTAAATAGACACCAAGAATATATTGGAATAGAAACGTATTCATCATATGCTGATAATATAACCGTTTTAAATAGTTATTACAAGTGTTATTCCTTTGCTATTTCTTTTAATGTTAGTGATATTGAAAAAGAAATAAAACTTTCGGAAGCAGAAAAAGGTTTCCTTAATTTCTTAAAAAAGACGAACGAGTTAAGAGAATTACATCATCTCGGAAAAAAATATAGAGGTCCTAGTCAAATGAAATTTAGAGCAAATCATTATCATGGAAAATGTAAAAAATAAAACAGTATTAATAATTCCAGATATTCATGGAAGGGAATTCTGGAAAGAGGGAGTCGAAAAGAGAAGAGCTGAAGAAACTATAATTTTTTTAGGTGATTATACAGATCCATATCCTCATGAAGGAATATCACATGAGGTTGTACCTGGGATTTTAGAAGAGATTATCGAACTTTCAAATTCAGTATTACTTTTAGGGAATCATGATCTTTCTTATATCTACCCAAATTCTCCGGAGTGTAGAAAAGATACAAACTTTGAAAGATTGAAGTGGTTAGAAGAATTTTTTGAAAAGAATCACTCAAAATTTTCCTTAACCCATACCATCCATAGAGAAGATAGTAATACAGATGTTATTTTTTCTCATGCTGGACTCTTAGAAGGGCTTTATCACACTATGGGAAATCCTGCGCACGTAGCAGAACAATTCAATATTTGGTGGAAAGATAGAGATCATGTTCTAGAATCTGAATTGTTTAAAGTTGGATGGCTGAGGGGAGGAGATAGTAAATTTGGTTCTTTAGTTTGGGCTGATGTGAGAGAGCATGTTTCTAAATCTAATCAAGTATGGGATAATTATTTTCAAGTATTTGGACATACAATGTTAAAAGAAGGTAAAATAGTTAATGCTCCTCAGTTTAGATGTGCTTGTGTAGATTGTCAGAGACCAGTAAGAATGTGGTGGGACTTAGATGTGCCAGAATTTGAAGTATTATAATTTATAGGAAGATAAGATTTATTCTTGTCTTCCTTATTTCCTTATATATGTAATTATAAATATAAAACATATGAATGATATTTTAATTGGAAACGAAAAATTTTTTATTAAAAGTCTTCGTTATACAACAGGACTAACAACATTAAAGGTTGAGAAAGAATTAAAAAACAAATTAAGGTATCAAAAACTTTTTTTGATTGGGAAAGGGGATATTTATAAAGTGTTAGATTTATCTGGCCTTGTTGGAAACATAACCGTTCCCCCAACTTATGAAAAAGCTTATGTAATAGTAAGAACAGATAAAACAATAACAAAAGCAGTTAAATACGATGAAGACGATATTAGAGTTATTAAATGCCTTATTCACTATTTTTCGGGAATAAAACCAGAGATTACAGAAAAACTTTGTAAGGTAATAGGATATAATATTCTTTCTGATTATCACAAAGTTTATGGTCTTAAAGGATTGTCTGAGTTTAAGGATGCACTTTTCAAGAAGTCTCCAATAAAAATCGGTCAGCCAGAGTTTTTATGTTACGGTAGACCAAGATATAATATTTTGAGACTAATATCAGACTTAGTTAAGGCAGGCGATGTTCAATTATTTACAGATCCTGAATTGATTGGTAAATATAAAAGAATATCAAGAAAAGTAGACAGTGGGAGTGTTGTTTTGGAAGATACTTGGGCAAAACTTACTGGGATATCCGGAAATAGAACAAGAGCTAATATTTCCCTAACTACCCTTTCTAAAGTCAAGGCGGTAGTTCCCAAAAATGAAGTTGGAGTAGAGCCTGGTGAAAGAATTTTAACTTCCATCAGATCATTTACTATTATTGTGGATGGAAAACTTAATATGGAAGAAATAGGAATTAAAACATCAAATACTCGATTAATAGGAAAATTAAAAAGACTTGGAGTATTAGAACCTATGCTTTTTGAGGATGAATATGTGATTTCTTTATATAAACTTCCTGTATTCTCCACACCACAACCCATCTCCAGTTTAAGGCTTGGTTGTGCAGAGTTTTTTGTCAGGAAATCAGAGATAAGGGAAAAGTATATATCTCTTTTAATACACCGCCAGGAGAAAAAGCTTAAAGAACTACCGCGTAAATTAGAATTGCCAGAAGAAAAGACAGATTCTACTCTGTTTTTAGAAAGTCTGGGAATTTATGGAGATCTTTATTATCCTAAGAAAACAAAAACCTTAACTTCAGAAAAATCTTATACGACAACAGAAGTGATAGGAAAAGTTAAGGGTATACCAGAAGATCTTTATCCTAATATTCGAGATTTTATAAATTCTGGCAAATGTAGAAACGCGGTGATTTCTCAAGCTTTGAAAGATCTGGCGGTTTATAGAGATACGGATGACTTAGAAGTATTAAAAAAGGTGAAGAGTAAAGTAGAGAAAGAAAAGAAAGAAGATATTGAAACTCTTCGTAATCTAAAGTTCCGCGTTATCTCTGGGAAAACATTAACACTTCTAAAACATAAACAATTAGAAAGCGCTATTGTAGATCTTGGAGAAATTAAAGTTAGTTGGAATGTTAAAGAAGTGAAAGTGAAGGTATGAAGATAGATAATTTCGATAAGATTCTTCCTTTGTTGGAATTTGGGAAAGATACTTATTACTTTATACAAATAATAAAAAGAAAGAAAGATCCCGGAAATGAAGGAATGGAGGTCCCTGAACTATGTTTATGGCAAAGATTTATAGATACCCCAAAAACATTGATAAATCTGAGACAGGAAATTTCAAATCTATGTGAGTCCTTTAATGCAAGAGCTTATATTGAATTAAATCCTCGCTCTCTAGAAAAATGGAGTATTGAACTAGCTAGAAAATTATTGGATAGAATCTCATTACAAGAATTTCAATCTGTATATCGATTACCGTCCAAAGTAGCACTATCAGAAGAGACTATAAGAACAAGGAATCTTTCAACGATACTCCAAAGAAGGTGGTTGCTAGATGTTGACGAAAAGTCTAGTATTCCTATAGTAGAGGATTGGATAAAAGAGAATGAAATAAAACTAGTTAATATTATTCCTACTATTAGCGGAGCTCATTTTATAATAGGATCTTTCAATTATAAAAAATTAGATCTTAAACTTGGAGGAACAGTAAGAGTCGGAGATATATCTTTCGTTCTAAGTCCAAATGCTAATACTTTTATATATCTATGATAATGAAAAATAAAGATTTATTAGAACTTTTAGAAATTGCAGAAAGCAGTCTTGTTTTTATACCAGGGTTTGAAGAATATTCTCATAAGTATAGTAAAATATATTCTTTAAAAGATTCTGCAGTAAAAAAGTTTGGAAAAGATGTTAAATCTTTTAAAGAAACTTTATCTGAATATAAACCAAAAAATTATAAGGAAAGTATAAAGAAAAATATATGTTCCATTTGTACTTATAATTTAGAACACTATAATAAAGCAGACATACTAGATTATATTGAATGTCTAATAGCTATTTTACAAGTTGATTTTGAATGCCCAGGTTTTTTACAAAATTTTCCAGAGTTTAAAGATCAATTTATAGCTATCAAAAAGGATAAAGTATATCTTATAGAACAAGAATACAAAAATTTTTATGATAATATTATAAAAACTTTCAATAGATATTCTAAAAAATCAGATTTTTCTTATGTAAAGAAATTATTTGAAATACCAGAGAAAGAAGATAGACTAAGATTCGATGATTATATTTCTGTAAACTTTAGTAAATTTTGGAAATCTGATAATGAAGAAATAAAAACATATCTTAAATTATATTATATCTCTTCAGATACTTTACTTCCTAAAGATTATGCATTTCTAGTAAAGTCCTCTTCCTTTGACAAAAAAATAATATCAAATATAAAACTAAACGAAGAAGATTTAAGGTGGGTTGATATATATTTTAAGTTCCAAGATCGAATAGTTAAACATATTCATGATAACATAGAATATAAAACACCAGATTATATGAAAATGATAAACTTAACCCTTACCTAAAAATCTAGGGGAATAATGAGGACCTCAAATCCTTATACATGATAAGTGAATATTTAATATGGAAACATTTTAAATAAACGCCTATTAACGATTTCTCTTCTACACACCCACTATCATAAGATTTATTTTATGATAGATTCAACAAGTATTAGAGAAATCATGTTTTTCGAAACAAATTTTTAAATTAATAAACTTTTTAAAGCGAAAATTATGAATAAGAAAGTTAAAAAAGTACTTAAGTGGGCCGGTATTGGAATCGGTATCATTGGGACTGGAGTTGGGGCTTATGCTCTGATTACCCACCCAGAAGTAAGAGGTGAAATTGTTGACGGAGTAAAGAAAGGTTGCGGCCTGATTACGTCTCCGTTCAAGGACAAAAATTCTGAAGTAGCATCAGAAGCTCCACGCCGTGAAGGACGGAATAGTGGTGGTTATTATAAGCCTCGTTATAACAACAAGAAAAATTAAAGAAGAGAAAACATGAAGAAATTTATATTCGGAACAATTGTAGGATCTGTTATTGGAGCTTTGGTACAGGACAAATGGGATGCAAAGAAAGCAGCCACAGAAAATTTGGCTAAAGGTTGGGCCTGGACAAAGAAAAAAATTGACAGTCTGAAAGAAGATGTGAAGGAGAACATTGACAGCCTGAAAGAGGATGTTAATGATTAAAGAAATTCGGAGTTTATTTGATTTGCTCTGAACTTGTTGTTAACTTGCGAAAGGGGTGGTGTAGGACTAAAGCCTATACTGCCTTCCTTTTCTTAACAGCGATGGAAGAAATATACTTTCCGCTTTAAGAAAGTTTTTAGTGGTCCGGGAGAAGTTAAAAAATAATACTTCCCTCGGACTTTGATTTTAATTATTGAGAGCTAAAACCCTTAATAGTAAAAGGTTTTCGAAATACAAATTATTAACAAACATTTAAAAACAATTAAAAGTTATGAAAACATGAAAAAGAAAGACAAAAATTTGAAATGGTATTTGCTTGGAGAATTTTTAGGCAAAGCATCAGTAATTTGTACAGAAGTACTTATTATCACATCCGTATTGGGAGTGGCTTGTGACCTGATATGGGATTTTAAAGAGAGAAAACAGCAAGCAAGAGTTGTAACAAACAAAAACAACAAAAAATGATTACAGTTGGTGATGCGCAAAATGGAAAGCGCAAAATTGAAGATCCGGGGAATCCTAGAGTATTTCCCCACACAAAGGCCTACATCAAACACTATTATGGAAAGATAGCAGCAGGCCTTCTCGTTGTAACACTAATCGGACAATTAATCCCTTCGATTTTGGATTTCTGCTATGGAGAACCAAAAAGAAACAATGATCGTCGGGATGGAAGACGATAAACTAATAAACCGTTCATGCGGTGTATTAATGGGAGTTATTGGAATTTTAGGATGTATATCTGTTTTACCAGTTGTTAAAAAGCCTGTGAGAGATTCTTTACAGCTTAGCATGTCTGGAATAGGAATAGTATTATCTCTGTTTACAATAATTTCTAAAGCAACAGAACAAAAACAACAAGTTTAGAATTAACAAACAAACAAATCAAATGGACAAAAAACTTAAATGCGGATTATTATTAGGAACCGCAGCTATCGTGTTCTTAGCTTATAAACGTTGGTCAAAAAACGTAAGAAAGCAGATTGAAGAACAAGAACAAAAAGAAAACGAGGAATTAGAAGCCCTCGGAGTACCTACTGATAAACTAGATGAGGAAATCGATCCTTATCAAGACAAAGATAACTTGGTTAAAGCATTAGCAGTAAGTTGCTTTTTCAATCCCGAAGTTGATTATGATATCATCGATGTGGATAGAGCACTAAAAGCTACAAACCTAATTTCAGTATCTCAGGAAAATTTCATGTTTAGGGGTACAGAAACTACAGACTTGGTATATTATTTTGATATTCCAAATTATCTGAAAGGTGGGCATTCAGCTCCGCGACTTGGTGATTATTGTACCACCATTAAAGAAGCAGCGGAAAAGGCTTGGTCGGATATTATCAGATTCTGTCCAAGACCTAGGTGCAGATTGGTTGGAATGATCATAGTGTCTTATAATGAAGACCCAGAAGATCCCGAACAGCGCACAACAGAAAAAGTTGAAATTGATGATCCAAAAATATATGAGGAACTTCAATCAGATTTCGGTCATGATGGTTTTGGACTAGGAAAACTGTTTGAGGGAGCAGTTAAACAGAATCTCCCAAAAAGTGTAGAAGCAAAACTATCAGATTGGATTAGCCAGAGATGGAGTGGAGTTTCTGAATTGGAGGTGGTTGAAATTCAGTTGGTATATAGGGTAAGTTACTCTATTCAAAACAGAACAGGAATCGGAATAAATATTAAGACCGCATATGAGACTCTTCGTTATTTCGTAGAAGAAATGGAAATAACTAGAGGAGGTCGAGGAAATGTGGTGAAATATGAAAATGTTTTATTCTGTGCACCATCCTCTAAGTATAGCAACAAATTCGATCTCACACATTACTATTACGTCAACGAAGATAATAAAGTTGATCAGGACAGTTATTGTGTATAGTATCATTTAAAAGGAATATGGGAATAAAATCCTGTATTCCTTATTTTTGTAATGGAGATAATAAATAATTTAAGTAAAGAGTTAAGTAAAAATACCACAATAATTTTGAATTTAGTCCAACAAGTTTTTAAAATAAACCATATAAAAGAAGAAAAAATAACTATAGGCGATTATGCCTCTGATAAGATTTTTATTATAGGCGGCAGAAATGAATATATGATTAGATTACAGAGAATAAAGAGGAATAATAAAAATCGTTTTGTTGTTGATTGGATTCTCAACTTTTTTGATACAGAAGGAAAACGTATAATAATAACAGGAAGAACAATAATGAAGGCATAAATTATCCTGTTTTTTTATTCCGCCGTAAAAATAGAACAGGAGATTAAGAAACAGAGGATCCATTTTGCGTACGCCTGATTTCTCCTCTGTAATCTCTCAGCCTGTTCTTCCTTTTCCAGCATCTTTCCTTCACACAAGTTCTCATCTTGCGAAGCCTATCTCCTCTCTTGTGTCTTCCTCTCATGCTGGAATATATGTGGAAACGGCGGAAAGGGATAAACAGGGAAACTAATAACCTTATAAATAATATGATAACAATAAAAGAAAAACATAAGAATGAGAATATTGAGGAGCTGACCCGTATAGTATTTGAAGAATGTGGGTTGGAAGGAGAACTGATAATTGATGACTGGGATATTTATAGAATTTATATTACCAAAGAAGAAAGAAAATGGATAATAAGAGCTTGGAATATACGAGAAAATAACAAAGGAAGAGTTGTTATTGATTGGACACTCTACAGAATGACACCCGACGGATCATGTTCAGAAGCGCGTTTTAGCAATTTGAAGATTAAAATAAAGAGCAAGGATTTTATTTCCTTACTCTTTTCATTTTCTAGTTAAGTTTATGGAATCTAACCGTAAACTCACTCTTATCTAATACCATACTACATCCCTTCTCTCTGATGAATCTATCTATGGGATGGGTGATATAATTCTCTTGAAGTTCCATTATTGGTATATCTGTTTCATATACTAATTCAGAACACTCATCCATGCTATTTGCTATCATCTTTAAAGCTCTAGCAGTACCTGTAAGTTCTATCGTTTTTGAGTCTATTGCTTTTAACGTAGTGACGCTATGGTAATCTGTCCCAATCATGAGGTCAAACAAAAGCGTCATCTTACTCTTTTTGTAAACATTTTTCATAAAAAACTCCATATAGAAGTCCCAGAGACCAAATACTTTATCGGCTCTGAAGTTACAAGTATTACTATCCGAGTTTCCTCAATATTCATTTCTATTAAGCTCAGACTATATCATTATCCTTTTTAGGATAGATCGCGCTTCGAGTCTAGGAATTTCACCTAAATTCTACTTCCTTTCAGAATAGTCGTTACACTTTCTGTATTTCTACAGCTCAGCACGGTATTAGCATCTCAGCTTTCACCGTTAGCCCCCTTTCAGGGACACCCTACAATTATAGGTTCACGATCTTTTCACTTTAAGATTACTCTTAAAGGCCACAATATTGTTTATGGACAGTAATCAAAGATGTTAAGCTCCAGGGCTCTCCCTTAATAATGTTTCCTTTATCATCAACCGTCAATCCTTGTTTAGCTGCACGAATATCATTAAAGAATCCGCTCGACATCAACGCCGAGGTCCCTCCTTGTCGAATACTCTATATATTTCTATATAGTTCGGACTATATCTTCTTCTGAATAATATCAGAAGGAATGCGCTTCGGAATAAGGAATTTCACCTTAAACCTACTTCCTTGCGGAATAGTCTCTACACTTTTCATATTTCTATGACTTAGCACGGTATTAACATGAGATTTCTCTTTTAGCTTTCACCGTTAGCTCTCTTATGAGAACACCTACCTAATAGTAGTTCACATTCTTATTCACTTTAAGGTCACCCTTAAAGGCCACAATATTGTTTATGGGAAGGTTTACACCAAGTCGCTGGATTCTACTAACCAAGGAATTCATTTCTCTTTGATCACCTTTTTGTTTTGCTTTAAGATAATATTTCCATTCAGGTACAACTAATCTATCGCCAAGAATAGAATTAATTCTACCTTCGTGTTCCATTATATAATCTTGCTGTTCCTTCACATATTCGCGCAATCTTGGAAAAGCACTATAAAGAGCTAAAATAACTCTCTCAGCTTCCGCAACATCACAATGAAGTCTCTCTGCAAGTGATTTTTTCACGTTGTTACCCTATAGGCTTTTTATCCTATAGTTCTTTAGATTCTTTATTCTCTAAAGGTCAGCATATGTTTTCAACCTTTTAAGGTTGGTGGACACTCGTGGGGAAATTATATTCTGTTTTCAGTTTCATTCCCTATGCGTTACATTACTTATGATCTTTTAATATCACAAGTTAACTCGACATCAGCACATATATTTCTATACTTCTCAGCTTTCATCGATTTTGCCCACTGATTCTCCAATATATTTCTATACTGGACGGCATTACATTTACCTAATCCATAAAGTACTCCGAGCATAACCGTTTTGAAATTTTTCCTTAATTTCTTTTTATCGGCTTTTGAAAGTTGCTCATACTTATCTTCACCTACATAAAGTTTTGCTGCAAAATTATATACATCCTGGCGGGTATTGAAGAGTTCATTCAAATGTGCATCTTTTGACTGTGCTGCGGCCGCTCTTCAATTTGTTATCTCTAAGCTTTTTATCTTAGATTCTTTAGGTTTCTATTCCCTAAAGTTCAGCATATATTTTCATCTATATTTCAAGATGGTGGATACTCGTGGGAAGATTATATTTATTCACCTCCTATGCGTTACGCTACTGATTAACCTACTCGCAATTTAATCAGTTAACTCGGTATTAGCATTTCAGCTTTCACCGATTTTACCCACTAATGATTTACAGTGTTTCCACTGTAAACGGCAATTTGTAAAATATTTTTACCTCGGCCGAACTTATGTCAAAGTACGACAGTAAACAACCCGGATACGCACGGACGACACTTTTCACGTCCAGATGACTAGGAATTACATGATAGGGGCCACTCCAGCGCTTAGATGATTTCATACAGCACTCATAGGCCGGTATCATTCTTACCTTTACATTTGGGTTGTCTTTTTCTTCTTCACCCGCTTCACGAAGAATAACATGGGTCTTAGGATCTTCAAGAATTAATTTATCTGTCTTCTTAAACAACGAATCTGTATATGAACTCTTGAGCTTACTATATTTCTTGAATAATAAATAGTTGATTACCATCTTTCTCAAGAAGAACATATTATTATCAAGGTCAGACGGATCGAAAGGTTTTGCATACTCTAAGAATTGTCCCTTTACATACGGGAAAAAGTTCTCCTGAGTTTCAAATCCAGAGAAGTCACTAAATATATCTTTCACTGAATCTGTAAGTTTTCCTTTCTTTAACGCTCCATATCCTTCATTAAATAGTTCATATACTTTAGACGGATATCCTGTTTGTTCGATAGGAGTTCCATTCCAAGCCTTAGTATACTCTCCCTGAAAATGTTTAAATGCATCTTCAATTGCTGTTATACCTAAGTTCTTATAATAGTCTTTTTCACCTTTCATCCAGTGTACTCCATCTTTAAGAGCTGCTAGATATGCGGTCTCTGTAGAATATAGTTGTGCTAATTCTAAACAGATCTCATCATTCTCTATTGGACTCTTACATTTGAAATATTTCTCTGAGACATAATCCGCAAATTCTAGTCTTGAGAACTTTGTCTTTTCAAAATATATCGTTTCCGGTACATGTTCTATATCCTTGACTTGCTTCTGATAGACTGACATTAATTCTTTATAGGCCTTCTCATAGAATATATATTTTTCTAACTCTATGTGACGGTTATTAATCTTAATTTTGTCAAGTCCCAGAAGTGTTATAAGTCCTTCCGCTATTATTCCTAAGATCTTTTTCTTTCTTACTATGGTGGCATCTATTTTTGTTTTCATTTTAACTTCAACCATAGCATCCTTCACCAGACTCACAAAATCTTCAGCAAATTTATCACCGAAAATCAACATAAGTCTACCTTCATCTAGTCCAGTCTCAGTACAATCAAATTCATCTAAATAACTGGATAATAGATCTTTGGTTATAGCAAGAGGATCTCCATTATAAAATCGTCGTTGTTCAAGAAGAATCCTACATATTGGATTATACTTATTTATATCTGCCATCTTAGCTTGATGTTTCCTCATTTTGATTTGACATCTAGAAGCCGCACAGAAAAGTATACCCCAAACCATCTGCGTATCACAATAGTTAGAATATTCTGTATTATATTCTTCCCATTTAGGCACTCCACATGAATGAAGCTGACACGCTAGACGAAGATTATCAAGAAATACATTAAAACATGTCTCACTATAGGTCTGTCTTCTACTTTCAAACAGTAGCAAAGTATACCAACTATCCAGACAACAATACTTTCCTAGGATCTCACTTGGAATCGGCATATAAGCATTACCCCAATACTCCAGAATAAGTTGTTCAAATTCTTCAATATACTCAGGATATCGATTACAGAGTTCATTCCATTCGGGTGTATTCTTAAAGTTTGATTGATTTACCTTAAGTACCTTTTGGCGTTCGCTCTTCTTAGTTCCAACCTCGGTATATAACATACTTTCCAGTAAAGAACTTATACGCTCAAACGCTGAATCCCACTCTCTAACTGATAAAACTCTCTGACTAGAAAATTTTAGTGAGAAGCGCTTATTGAGATGAAACCCGTCGAGTATGTTCACAGCCATAGCATCGCATAAATCGTATAGGTCTACATTGAATTCTCGAAACGAAACTTGATACTCATACTGCATATTATAAACCCAGATATGAGTCATCCTGCTCTGTAAGAATGCTCCAATCCTAGCTATTAATCCTGCATAAGTTCCCGATTCTTTACCAACCTGATGTCTAATATCTGTCAAGCTAATAAATCCTCCATATTGCAAAGTACAAATTGAAAGTCCAGATAATTCAAACCATCTATCTATTGCCATACCGCTAGCCTCAACGTCATATCCAAAGAAAGTATCCTCTGGTTGTTGTTCTAGCCATCCTAAGAAACGATGAGCCTCTTCTATTGTATGAAGCACTTTATATCTGAAATTGAATTTCTTGATATAATCTATGTGCTCAGTAAAATTCGAAGACATAAATTGCTTAATTGTATCATCATCTGGAAATTCTGGTGGTATACATTTTAGATATGCTCCTCCCTCTGCTGACAATCTTGGAAGTAGTTGACAGTCTGAGAAGTTTTCATTTCTTATTCCCAGATGTAGCCGCTCGTGAATCATATTGAAACCCGAACCACAAGCCACCAACACTCCATCCCCCTCTCCAACATTCAGCACAACCTCTCTTTCTTCAGGACTCATTGCTTCTAGTGTTTGGACAGAATAGATTTCATTACCTAACGGAAGGGACCACCATAAAAGATGATTCGTTTTAAAATCTTCTTGATCGAAAATTGTTATTCTTCTATTCATAATTTCTTATTGGGGAGTTCTTTAGCCTCCCCTCTTTAATAAGGCCTTCACGGGTTTTGTCTCCACTTTTGAAAAAAAAATATTAACCTTTTATAAGATTAATATATGTTCCTTGTCATTAGTTGTTACAGGATAGAAACCAATTTTTCCTCTAATCATTTTTATAATTAAGTCTAGTTCCTCCGATAAAGTATCCTCTGTAATTGTTATATTTACCTGGACTCCATCATTGCATATTGATATGTAGTCTCTTTTCTTAGAGATAACAACATTAACTTCATTACTTAGATATATTTTATTTTCAGAATGATTATTTCTATATAAAGTAACTTTCTTATATTTATTATGTCCAAATACCTTAAATCTTCTCCATCTAATTATTTTAATATTATCTGGTACATCAATTAAGAAGAATAAGTTAGAAAAGCCTACTGAAGGATAATAGTAGAGAATAGGAATTATTGAAGAAGGATGTACTGTACTGGAGAGAAAATTCATTACTGTTGAAAACTCTTGCCCAGACTTTAATGTACCATAATAGAATAGACCTTTCATAGTAACAACACTTGCTCTTTAGTAATAAATTCAGGAGGAAATATATAAAGTTCTTCTCTTGCTAATTTCATCATTAGCTCTCTTTCTTCTGAGTTGAAATTTGTTGGGATAAATATAATTTTTGAATTAAAGTTTATCCATCCAGAGTTTCTTCTATTAAATGTGTTATGGAAATCATAATATACTTTTTCTGAAAAACATACTTTTTCTGAATTATCAAAAGAAGGTATGGGTATGAGTTTATATAGCGTAATATTTTTATATTTGTTATACCATGGAAGTCTAAATTTTTTCCATTTAATCATCACATTATTTGGCATATTATCCATTAAAAAATATATCCCTATCTGATCATTATAATAAGTAAAAATTAATGATAATCCTGGTGCTGTTGGTATAAGGTTTTGGTTTAACTTAGTTATTAATTTTTCATATTTTATAGTTTCAAAATAATATAGACTTTTCACACTAGTAAGGGTTTAGGCGGGTTCTATTAGGCGTGTTAAATTTTAGGGAAGAGAAAATCTACGCATTTAAATTCCTTCCCTATTTCCCTACACGCCAATCATTTTTACACAAGTTATTATAAGGCGTAAAAAAAAAGACGTACCGGAAATATGATACGCCTTATTCTTTTCTTGTGTTTTATGTCTCCCGCCTATTTTTAACTAGTGTATCTAATAGTTCTAGCCTATTATACTCTCTACACCACATCATAAAATTCAAGGAGATCAGTATTAAGCAGATAGTTCCAGCTAATAAAACAAAAGAAACCTCTCTATCTATTACAGAGTTTATTAAAGTGAATATATAGAAAGGATACCACCAAAGTAAGAACCCTGTATAAAAGAGACCAAAAATTCCTTTATGTACTCGGCCTAATATTCTGAGACATAGGAAAGGACATAAGAAAGATAAAGTTCCTATTCTATTAGGGTCTTTAAAATTGCACTCTTTTAAACTTTTCCTAAATGTTCTCTCCGTTAGATTTTTCTCACAGTCAATAATAGCAGTATAAAATTCTTTCCAGTATATTCCAAATATATACTTAGAGTTTCCTTTCCCTATAATTTCCTCTGTAAGAATTTTTATTTCATTAAAACTTATGTTCATATACTAACCTCCTAAATGTTTCCTGATTTATATTGCAACCTGCGGCACAAGCATGACCTCCTCCTCCATATTTTTCTTTCAGATATTCTCCACATGAAAATCCGTTAAGATTTTTACTAGGCTCTGTATACATGCTTACCGAAATCTGTGAAGCATTATTTCTAACCTGAATTACTATAAAAAGATCATACTTTGGAAGAACTGAATCAAAGACAATAGAACCAGTCATAGGAGTAATCATAGCTATTCCTTTAAGACCATCTCCTACCGTAACATCAAACCCGCAATTTTGAACCCACGATACTGAAATATGCTGGATCCAACCATAGATAATATTTCCTTTATCCATAACCCATTCACAATCCTCTAACAGATTATCCCATGAAGCTTCTATTTTTCTAGGAGATAATCCATATTCATCTTTTAGGCCAAATTGTAAAGGAACTATATCTTCATCCCAGTTAAATCTAGTCTTATCCCAAACATCATAAGCCCCAGCATATTGAATCATCGTGGGAATTTCTTTTGCGGGATAAAAATACTTCCAAACTAATTCACATGCGGCAGTTCCTATGGTTCGAGTTCCCAACACTTTATCATATCCTTCCGCCTTAGATTCGGCAATAGAAGTTTCATGATGATCAATCCAGGTAAATTTTCCTGATTCTGCTAGCACTTTCATTTGATCTGTAGGGAGACAAACATCAACCACCAAAATTCCCTGATACTTAGAAATTTTATTTTCAACATCTATAAGATCGTCCCCATAATTCCATCCAAAAATATCAGCCCTTACTCCCTTAGATTCATAATATTTTTTGGCAATTATAGCAGAAAATATTCCATCATAATCTGCTCGATGATAAATAATTAAAATTTTTCTCTGATCCATCTTTCTATTGTTTTTCTAATATATTTATATAATTATTATCCATAGTTATTTATCATAAACTTTCATACTTATATAAGGATTTTCGCCCCTATACACATACAAAATCCTTATTATTGTAATATGAAATATGGAAAACGAATTATTAGAGAAGCCATAAATAAGTTTCCATACGATCAGGGAGCTACAAGAAAAGACTTATTATTAGCGATAAAAAGAATAACTCCCAGCAAAGAAGGTATATTTGGTTTATGGATAATAAAAATTCATTATATCCTATCTTACTTTCCTAAATAAAAAGGAAGAATTTATTATTTTAGACGAGTAAAAAATGAATAGAAGATTATTTTTTGTTGGAGATATACATGGAAATTTCAGAGAAATGATCTGGAAGGCTACACAGCAATATAAGATTAGGGATGCAGATCTTATTATTCTTGGAGACTTTGGTGTTGGGTTTGATAATAAGTTAAAGTACGATTATGCTAGAACTAAGAATCGATTGGAGAAATTTAATTTGGAAATTTATACAATAAGAGGAAATCATGATGATCCAAAATTCTTTAAAGACGATGACAACGATTTTTCTAAGGAGCTAAAAGAATTATACCCCAAAATTCATTTCTTGGCTGATCATAGAATATATAAAATTGGAAATAAAGAAATTTATACAATTGGGGGAGGAGGTTCTACTGATATATCTCTTCGAACTCCAGATAAAAACTGGTGGGAAGATGAATATATACAAGAAATCCCAATAAAAGACCTTCCTAGTAAAGTTGATATTATTATAAGCCATGAAGCTCCCTTAACTTTTGAGCCCGTAATAACAAGATTATCAGAAACTCCAGAAGATCAATATCAAAAAATATTGAGTGGAAGAAAATTTTTAGAAACAGTCCTTAAAGAGGTAAGATGTGATTATTGGTATTATGGTCATTATCATCAGCATATCTCTGGGTCTTATGGAGAAGTATTATATAAAGGATTAGGAATTAATGAGTTTTTTGAACAATGGGTACTACAGTGACATCTTTAAAATATAGTGACGATATATATTGTACACTAAATGATAATTTGGAAGATAGGTTAATTAAGATTCTCCTAAATGATCCATCCTCAGAAGTAAAACAAATAGCAGAAAGTTATCTTATTCAATGTATATATGATGCTACCGAAGATCCTGATAAAAATCCTATCTTACACAACTTCTTTTATAATCCAATAAGAGAATTAAAACAAGAATTAGAAGATTTAAAAGCTGAAGTTCGTTCTTTAAAATCTGAAATTCATAGTAAAGAAGAAGATAAAGATAGACTACAACAAAGACTTGAGTTACAGGCTGAAATGTTTGGTTATAAAATTGAAAACATTGAAAGAAAACTTAGAGAAAGCGGAATTGATCTCTATTGTTAGAGATATTAAATGTGGAAAGACAGAGGATCTTGAAAAACACATTGGAAAAGAAAATTTTAAATATCTTGTTAACAAAAAATTTATATGTGTAAGTAATACTTTTCCACACTTCTGGAAGATATCTGAAAAATGTATAAAAAGAGATAGTGCACTAAAAAATAAGTGGTGTAGATTTATTGCTTTTGTATTGTGGAAATTACACATACTTTGAATATTATAAATTGGAATTAGGTTTTACCTTTTTCCAATTTTCTTTAATTCCTTATATATATTATGATAACAAAAATAATACTTAATAATTTATATGGAAGAAAAGAAATTAATGTATCGGTATCACAAAAACTATTTGACTATAAAGCCACATTCTCGGAATTGGAAGAACTTAGAGATATTATTGAAATAATTAAATCTATTCAAAATGTTTTTAAGAATGAAATTAATATAAAAATTCCATCACAGTATTATTCTTTTTCTGGATCAAAAGAATCCTCTATTGAAATACAAATGATTTGGAACGAAAAAACTTATACATACCTCTTAGTTTTTGTGGACTCTACTATTTGTATGGAAACTTTATTAGAAGGTAAATCATGGATCTTCTCTAAACTAATAGATAATCCAGACTTTGCCTTTAATCCTTCCTATCTTAATGAAAAAGGTAAGAAATTCTATGAAATATATAAAAAAGTTCCTTCTATAAGTCTTCTATTCTGTTTTAATCCGGGGGAAGAATTATTAAATGAAATCAAAAATATTATAATAATAGATGATTGGTGGAATATTCCCTGCCATCAAGAGTTTGTGAAACGGTTTGAGACTACATTTCCAGATCTTTCCTACAATAAATTGATAAATGAGATGATAAATAAGTTTGGTTTTTCATCAGAATATAAAAAATTAAATGAAGATAATAAATCACTTTTATTATCTTCTATAAAATCAGATATAACGATAAACATACTTGATTCAGGGTCTGGGTTTGTATGGCTCAGTAGAATATATCCACTAATGGTAGCTTCTAAAAAAGAAAATTTATTAATGATATCTTCTATTCCTTATGATTTTCATCTTCATCCAATCCTAGGTAAAAAATTAATGACCTGGTTTTTAGAAGATAATAATAATTTAATTATAGGAAAATTATCTAATATTTTATTGAAAAATATTTAACCGTCTATTTTCGTCTGAAACCCTTATATATATAGAAAAACTATTGTGGACAAACCAATAGTCCAGTATGGTTTGTTTTGTTAACTTTGGGGATGGATAGAAAGAGGAGATCCGTCCCCTTTTTTTTATTTTTGGAAGGCTGAAACCCTTATACGTGTGATATATTCTGTTTCATAATAAAATAATGTTTTGGGAGAGTACGGTTTGAGAAAAATAGTACTCTCTTTTTTCTTCCGTCTATAAAACGCCGAAAGCCTTATTTATGTTATTAGATTTGAAGGTTATATTGGGAGCGTCGTTTGTGAAAATAGCGCTCCTTTTTTATCGCCTCAAATCCTTATATATATATATTGTATAGATGAATTATCTTTAATTAATTGTGGAAGAGTACGGTTTGTGAAAATAGTACTCTTTTTTTTTCTTACGATTATTTTCACCTCAAATCCTTATATATGTAGAAAAATCTTGATATAGATTTGAACTACAAGATGTAAAAGTAACGCGCAAAAGAGTTTGGTCTCTTATGCCGATCAAGAGTTGAAGTTTCGCACACAAACTAAAACTTTACTTTAACATCTCACCTTAAAATCGAGGCAAAAAGTGTGTTTAAGGGTTGACCGTCTGAAAAAGGCTGAAACCCTTATATATGTAATAATATTTTAGAAACAATTTATTTATTAACAATTCAAATCAAGGACTTATGTATAACGAAGAAAACAACACAGTGAGTGTTAACGAACCTATGACGGTTCAAGTAGAGAACAAGGAGTCAATGGCTGAAAAAGTCAAAATGGTTATGACGAACAAGAATGTCTTGGTTGGACTCGGCACAATTATTGTAGCAGGAGCAGTCTATTACGGATATCGTTTCTGGAAAGCTCGCAAAGCTGCTGCGCCGTGCAACAACCAGAACGACAACAAAGAGAACGTGACTAAATAAACACGACTCCATAATTCAGGGGATGGCCACCATTAAGGTCGTCCCTTTTATTTTTTTTTTTGAAAAAGAAAGAACTTAGAAATTATACCTAAGCTCTTTTTATTTTTTATGTCCATTCATTATCTAGTCTAAAAAAATTGGACTGACATGGGCCTACCACTTTTCCATCCTCCGTTCTAAAAAGTCGTAAACAATATCTGATTGGGTCTATATTTCTTGCTCTTATGTTTATTTGAATAGACCCCTTGTTTGTTATTACTATTTTCTTCATGCCTCGTTTATCTTCATCTTCTATAAAATTAACTTCTATTCTATAAACCCGATAAAAGAAATCAAGGGCCGGTTCTTTTCCATCCCAACCGAGGGCAGCTAATTTTAATATTTTCATTGTTAAGTCCATTCTGTTTCTTCTTTTAATGTCTTTGTAAAAATAGAAGTACTAGGACCTACCACTTTTCCATCCTTCATTTCAAAAAACTCTAACATTGTTTTCAGAACTTCTTTCATAAGAATATATTTAGATCGTTCATCTTGATTCCTTACGCTTATCGATATAAATTTTGATAATTCTACATGATCTAAAATGATATATGATTCAAGAAGATCTCCATTACCCCCGGATATCATGCATCCTTGATAATGATGACGAGTATATGAGATATTATACTCAAACTCCATCCAATCTATTATCTCTCTAATATCATTTGGTCCTGTATAACCAAGATCAACCACTTTTAGCCAAATTTCTTCTTCTGATATCATAAAGAAATCAGAATCTGTTTCTTTTATTGATTCTAATATCCAAAAATAATTATTAACCTCAGGATCAAAGTATAATGATTTGTCCGAATTAAATAATAGTTCATTCATATCTTCTTTTGATAAACAATAAATTCTTTCCCTAATATGATACTTCATTTTTTATCCGTTAAAAAGTAGAAATAATGTTGTATACTATCTATTATTAATTCTTTCAAATACCCTCCTACTTCTATTTGAATTGTCTTTAATATTTCAACATTTTTTGATTCTTTAATCTCTTTTTTAGAAATATACCAATCAAAATTATAGGTTAAAGTTCTTATAATCTGTTTCGTTTTGTAAAGAGTCTTTCCCTCTAAAGTACCATAAATAATAAATCTATTAATAGATTTGGTACTAATCCCATAAAATATTAAATCGTTAAATTCATCATATTTAACTCTAAATTTAAAAAATTCTATTATCATTTCTCAAATATAAGGCAATCAAAGTTTGACAGTTGAGAGGCTATAATTATCAAGGTTATAAAAGCTGTAATGGAAATGCTTTATTCGTTATTTAGACAAAGCTAAATAACTACGTTTACACAAAGCATAGTTCTGAGGTTAAGCCTTCCCGTGGCCACTCCAAAGTTGTCCAGAAATTATTCGTTAACACTCATAATTTTGGTCAGACTTTATCGAACCCTTAACCTCTCAATTTCAATTCCCCTTCCACTACGTTACAGGGTAAGAAATTGAAAGATTCCCCTATTCCTATTTTCCTATTTTTTCAGGCTATATTAGATCTAACAAAATTCTCAAGTTAAAATTAGGAAAACACACCTCATAAAGGCTTAACGCCTTATGAGTGTAGTTAATAAAGGCTTCTCAACTGTCAAAAAGTAAGTGTTGTAGAAACCTTAAAATACACGAAGTGGATTTTACGAGAGACTGAGGCATAAGCCCAGACTCTCAGTTATTTAATAAATTATAATGATATGGAAAAACATAAAATTATTGTACCTAAAGGAATTAGGTATATTGGCGAAAAGAAAGATAATGGAGAATATCTATGGAATACATTTAGACTAGAAAATTATAAAGGTCCTTATATTCTAAACAAAACTCTTACAGGTTGTGGATTTACCGAATATTGTCTTACAAACGATCAAGATATAATTTTAATATCTCCTCGTCGATTTCTTCTTGAAAATAAAGAAGATCAACATAAAAATGAAGTTTATTATTTCAGAAATGATAATGAAGTTTCCGTTGATTTTGAATTTGATGTAGAGAAGGATGATATCAAAGCTATTCAGGAAAAAGCAGAAGAAAGTGAAGAATCTAAAAATAAAACTTTAGAAAACTTAGAATATATTAAAGGAAAACTTAGATCTGCATATTCTGATTTTAAAAGAGAAAATCCTAAGAAAGGTTTTAAGGTACTAGTTACTTATGATTCTTTCAAGCATGTAAAAGACGTTTTTAAGAATATTCCAAAAAATGAAGAAGGAGATAGCACAGAATTATTGGAAACAGAATTTGATAACTTCTTTTTAGTGGTTGATGAATTTCAATCAATCTTCATAGATGCTAAATTTAAATCTGAAGCTGAAATTGAGTTACTAAAACAATTAGAAGGAGAGAATAATCTTTGTTTTGTCAGCGCTACTCCAATGTTAGATCGTTATTTAGAAATGTTGGATGAATTTAAGGATCTACCCTATTATGAGCTGGATTGGTCAACAGAAGATCCAGGAAGAGTAACAAAACCTAAATTAGATATCAAATTTACAAGAAATCTGAATGAGGAAGCTAAAGCTGTAATTCATAGCTATAAAAATGGTAAATATGATATTAGAATTAATTCGAACACTAAAGAGGTGATAGAATCTAAAGAGGCGGTCTTATTCTTCAATTCGGTAGCTGGTATTTGTCAAGTAATACGAACTAATAGATTACACCTGGAAGATTGTAATGTGATTTGTGCTGATACTACTAAAAACAGTGAAGTGGTTAGGAAAGCTTTTAATGAGGTTTTAAAGAAAGAAGCAGAAGAAAAAGGATTAACTCCTAAATATTTTAAAAAGACAGATAAACTAATAGGTAGGATTCCAGTCAAAGGAGAACCCCACAAAATGTTTACTTTTTGTACTAGAACTGTATACCTTGGAGCAGATTTCTATTCCACTAACGCTAGAACTTTTGTGTTCAGTGATGCTAACATTGATTGTCTTTCTGTAGACATATCAATGGACTTAGAACAGATACTTGGAAGGCAGAGATTAATAGAAAACCCTTGGAAAGATTACGCTAAGGTTTTCATAAGAACTCTGTCTAAAAAGAATGTTATAACTTCTGATAGGTATTATGCTAAGTTAAATGGGAAAAAAAGGACAACCGAAAACCTTCTAGCTTCATATATTGAAGTTGATCCTAGTAGAAGAAAAGATCTAGCCAGAACTTATTTAAAGGTAGCTAAGATGTGTCATTATAAAGACGATTATGTATCAGTGAGAGTTATAAAAGATTGGAAGACGGGAGAGGTAAAAGAATTTATCCCAGAATTTAACAATCTTATGATGATTTCTGATATGAGAGCTTTCGAGGTTCAGCAAATAGACTATAAAGATAGATTTACAGTATTTTCTACAGTAAACCAGAATGGATTTGAAGGTTCTACACCTAAATCACAAGAATTAGCTGAAAGGTTTAATAATATTGGAGACACTACTAAAAAATTAAGGATGTTAGTAGAAATTAGTGAAGATAAAACACTAATAGAAAAAGATATTGATTCTTTTCTAGAGTTGATTCCGCCAAAGTATAAAGATTATTTTCAGATAGTAGGTCCCGATATCATCAAAGCTTGTGGTTGTTTTGAATGTGAGGTGAAGAAAAGATGGAGGCAAGAAATTAAAGGAGATGATTATAATGAACAGGTAATTTCTAGGATGGGTGATTTATTCAAAGTAGGAAATAAATATTCAAAATCTGGTATAAAAGATTCTCTAAAAAAGTTATATCAAGAATTAGGATATAATAAGACGGCGAAAGCTACGGACCTAGAAGTGTTGTATGTTATGAAAGCCATTAAGGTATTAGAAGAAGGTAAATGGGTACATGGCTTTGAAATATTAGGAAGGAGGTAGAATGTTTAAAAGAGAATTTAGAGATATGTTAGGAAGGGTAGTTAAAGTTGATGATATTTTAGTCTACTGTTCCCCTTTCGATGGTCTTCATGCTTTATTAGTAACCCAAGAAGATCCCGATGGTTTATTATATGTCAGTCCTTTAAAGTCGGATCGTTTAGATGAGGGTGAAGAATGGTTTCAGGCTTTTGATGCTCCTACTTATTGTTGGGATATTCTAGAAAGAGCGATTAGACATATAAAAGTTAGTAGGAGATGTTTTCCAATAGATCTTTATAGTGATTATATTATTCTGGAAGATATAGATGAGAAAACGAAAATTGTAGGAACTTCAAGATTAGCAAAAATATGTTAGTACGTCATAAATCGAAAGCTTGTCCTGGTCATTATTATTACCGAGAAGAATCAGACCCAGACACTTGGTATTACGATAAATTTGGAAGAAAACCTAGACTTGGAGATTATTTTGTTTATACTCAGATAGACTCCAACGGTATTCATCATCTTCATTTTGGTGTGATCTATTTACAGAGTCATATCATAAAAGAGAGGGATCCGATAACTGGGAAACCTATATGGGTGATAACAATTCTTCATTATGCTAGAGTTCGTAGTTCACCTGTTCCACATAAAGGGGAGAAGTTAGTGAAAACTTTAGAAAATGGTTTGTCCTTATTTTCTCCTTTCTATGAATTAAGCAGTGTAAGATCTGAAAATGGGATTGTCCTTTTAAAGCCAGAGGTAGTAACTGGTGCTTTTCCGAATCTAAGATAAAAATGGAGGGAAGAGAAAGGCGTAAAATAGAGGCGCGAGTTTGTTATACTTACTCCGTCTTTATTTTTATTCTCGCGCTAATTTTCAAGGCCAGGAAATTCTTGCTTTCGCTTTCTAAGATTTGGCCTTTATCACCATCACGCCTTGTTTAGATCCCTCCATATTATCATTTTGCCCTTTTATCCCCTCTCAAACCTTATACTTGTGGAAGGGCTTATGACTCTTCCTGGATATTATTAATTTAAAAATGATATTATGAAAATAGAAAAACCGAAAGTAGAGATGCTAGTACAAGAACCTGGCATACTCGGAATGTATCGTTTTATTGAGAGAGCTGGTAGAATTGCTTATAAAACGGAAGATAGAATAACGGATGATTCTTGGTCACGTTTTTTAAAGATGTTACGTGAAAGAGGACATTGGGCAGTATTCAATCAGGGAACTGTTTATCTTCGTTTTAATCCTGCCTCTCATATGGAAGAGTGGAGAAAACTGAAAGAGACAAAGCCTTGGACGAAATGGACTAAGGATTCAGACTGGGTAAATGTAACAACCGATTATCGTATTATCTTACAACTGGGATTAGAGCAGTTTATGGAGAATAACTGGGAAGAACCAGACTCAAGTTTTTATCGTCGAGTAGGATCTTATTGGTCTTGTTCTCGTGCTACTTCTCATCAGCTAGTTCGTCATCGTCTTTATAATTTTTTAATGGCTAGTCAACGCTATTGTAATTATAGTAAAGATAAGTTTGGTGGAGAACTTACTTATATTCTTCCGCAATGGATTTATCGAGTGAGGGATGATATTGGTAATACGATAGATCCTGTTACTCTTGAGTCTAGGAAGTGGATTCTTAGGCTTGATGGAGATAAACTTTGGGATGAACTTACCTTGTGGGATCGAACTGTATCTGGTCATGATAATATCTGGAAAGCTATAGAAAAGGAATATATGGCTGAATTAGTAGCTGGGGATGGAGAAATATTAAAACCTGAAGAAGCACGTGGAATTTTACCCAATGATGTTAAGACTGAATTGATTATGACTGGTTATGTGAGAGATTGGTTTTATGAACCTCCCCTAGATTCTTCAGAGAAAGCAGGATTTTTCTCTCTTAGATGTGCTCAAGATGCTCAACAAGATATTCGAGTATTAGCACAAGATTTGAAAGACCAGATGATACAAAATGGAGTAAACAAATGGAAATAATTAAAGATCCAATTTTATACGAAAGGCTTCTACAAAGAGATAAGCTCATGGGTTATAGAGAGTGGGCTGAAATAATGGAGTCTGGTCAAAGGGAAACTTGTTATAGATGCAACAAACCTTTGGAGCCTCTTTCTTATCTTGATCCAGATTTCTTCACTCTCCCGTGTTGGTCCTGTGTTGGGAGGAAGAGAACGGAAAAAGAGTTAATGGTTGAAAGTGTGATTAGGAATATTCGAGATTTTTATATTAGCAAAATATTAGGGGATAGATATTTTCAACTATTCTTAATTGATCCCATCTATTTTGCTAACACACTCCCCCATACTTACTTAGAATTTAAAAAGGTTATTTCCAAATTAAATCCCCCTAGTAGAAATGATATATGGTTCTTAGATTGGGTTCCTGGTTTTCCAAAGATTATATCAACGAAAAACATAGAAGGGTTAAAAATTGTCAACTTATCCTCACACTATAATATTAGTCTAGAGAAAAAAAAGACGGTAGTTGATGATTATGAGATCTTATTTCCTGAGGAGATAAAGACTGGAACTAGACATAGAACTAGGTATGGAATTTTTAGTAAAGGAAATGATAATAGGAAAAGTAAGAGATTAAGACTTGGAGATCGTTGTTATCAATTGTACAATACAGATGATCCAAATATTAAATCACTTTTTCGTCTTACTTTACGAGGAGAAGAAATAGGATTTAGAAGTTTAAGTTATCAGGACTATGTTATTTTAAAACTAGCTTTGATGAGAAATCGAAGTTTTCTTAAGTTTGTGTTTGATGTTTTATCAGAATTAACACGTCAGGTTAGTATTTTCAGAGATGCTGTATTTTTAAAAAATACTGTCTTGATTGATCCTAAAAAGACTTTAAAAGTAAACTTAGTTTGGAATCCTATAAGTGATGAAATTATAGAAGACTTTGTTAATTTATCGTTATTATCATGAACAAAAATAAAATAAAAGGTGTAGGATTAGATTGTTCTACTTTATCATATCGTCCTGCAGATTGGATTCTCCCGGATAATCTATACTATGATACTTCCTCTAATAATTTTCAATGCATAAAAGGATTAACTGAAGGAAAGAACCTGATAATAAGAGTAGGAACAGCAAAAGAAGGACTTATTCAGATCTTGGAAGGTTTAGGATTAGATAGACCCATAGATATTCTCCTTCTTCCGACATCAAAAATAGATCCTACCATATTAAAAGAAGCATTGGATAAATTTGATATAAAGAACGTTGGAATAGACCGGCCGGAATCTCTCACACAACTAGGGGAAGCGGCGGAATTAATAAAAAGCGTAATAATTCCTACCTATATTTCTCTTAATCTATGTCCCTTATATTTTCAAAAAGAGATTATAGATTGGGCTGAAGAAAATGAAGTTAGGGTTTTAGGTTTTAATCCTTTTGGCGGTTTTGTTTCTTCCTCTTCCATCATTGAATCTTTCTCTATTCCTTTTCTCTTAAATTTTTCCGCCGCATATTCAGAAGTTGTGTTTCTATCCGGCCGAGATCCTTACAACGCTACTAATTATCAAGATTACCTCCTGAGTTTAGTTGGTGAAGATAGGATGGAAAATGATATGATTGAAATAGAAAAAAGTGTAAATCATCTGGTAAAACCACTTCCTCAGCTTGTCTATATGGGATTAAAGATGAGTGATGGTTCTATAATTCCTATATCCAATCCTGACTCTATATTTAATCCTGGAGAACTTGTATTTGATTCTGAAGAAATTATGTGGGAGGATAAGACAGAAAACTTAGATACAGATGATATTATAAAAAGTATCTTAGAATTTAATCTTTTCTCTCTTCCAATCTCCAAAGACTATGATAAACCAACGAACCTCTCTATAATTCTTCCTTCCATTATGAAAGAACTGAAGAAAACGGGAAGTGAAGTTGAAATGGTGAAACTAGGGGATCAGACTTTTCTAATCAAGGTAGAGAAAACGTTTAGAGAGATGAGATATGTTTGGTGGGATAAAGTATGGAAAGAGAAATCATATTATATTCTTCATATGACTGAAGAAGGAGAAATGAAAGTTAAATTCTGGAAGTAAACATATTAAAATGCGCTTTCCCAGACTTGAATGCCTTAGTAATGAATTGTTAGGGAGCAAAATCTCTAACAAAAATAAACATAATAATAAAAATATCGAAAAGTTATGAGAATTTACAACGGTACAAAAAAAGCTCTCACCCTACCTTATACTGGTGGTGAGACATTGACAATTCCCGCTCATCAACCTTCGGGCAATGTTCTCTGTAGTTCTGAGTTTTTAAGCACTATTATCACAGCTTATAACACAGATGAGATTGCTATTATTGCCTCTGGTCCTTTTGAGATCTCTGCATGCGCTAATGTTCCAACGGCTACTAACTATGTAGTTCAGTCTTTGGATGAGGCTATTGCAAGATTTAATCCTGATGCTAAGAAAATTCAGGAAATGGAAAAGGAGAAAGTTAAGGAAGAGCCGAAGAAGCAGCCTGAACTGAAGCCTGAGACACTCAAGAAGAAGGACAAGAAAGAGTCTGCAGAAAAAACTGAGGACGAGAAAAAGCCTGAAGAAAAGGCGGAGTAAACCAAACATAGGGAACTTTTTGAAGATGATAATTCGGATGAGAGTTCCCTATTTAAATTTAAACCTTATATGAGTTTTGAATATAAGGAGATTATAAAGAAAAACGGTAGAATTTTAGTCTTCTGTAACTTTGAAGATCTGCTCAAAGAGGCCTATGGTGTAAATACTATGGATCAAGTTGAAGCAGTTATGGAGAAGAAAGGTACTGAAATTATAGCACGATGCCCATTCTGTAAACATGAACATACAAAATCTAAATTGTATATTCGTGACGATATGACTACGGGATGGTGCTTCTTATGTAATAGAACCTACATTAATGTAACTGATACCTTAAATACTGATGTAGTTGTTCCACGTACTTTCGCAGATTTTGGAGCAGGGCCTTTAAAGTTTGAGCTCCCTGTTATGAAAGATAGCGAATGGAGTTTGGATAAATATTACTATGAATTTGATGATGAAAGCGATGTTGGAATGAAATATCTATTGGGTCGGCATGGATTTTTTAAAGATTTAGCAAAAGCACTGGGATTTAAATTTTGGAATGGTAATGTAGTCCTACCCTTTAAACACGATGGAGAAGTATATTATTATCAGATAAGATTTACGGGGAAGAATAATAAGATTAGATATTTCTTACCGCCAGTATCTCAAAAATCATGTTATATAATTGAGAGATTAGAAGAAGATGTAAGACATAGAATCTTAATTGTTGAGGGCGTGTTCGATGCAGTAGCCTGTCTCCCCCAATGTCCAGATTTCACTCCAGTGGCGGTTTTAGGTTCCTCTATATCAGATTATCAGATAGCACAGATCCGAGAATATGCAGGTTACGTGAAAGAGATCACAATTTGGATGGATGAAACGGACATCTCTATAAGAATAAAGAAGAAGGTAAGATCAATTATAGATTATTGCCCGATTCATATCATCAAGTCTTATGGACCTGACCCAGAAGAAAGATTACAACGAAAACTAAAATATGGTCTTCCTCTGATCGAATATCGGAGTGAAGACGCAATAAGAAAAGAACAAGAAAAAGATGCTGAGCTTAAAGAACAACAAGAATCTTGGAATGCTGGAACTTCAGACGGACGAGGATCAAGTGAGGTTTCTTCTTGAAGTTACAGAAAGAAAAACAGAATTTGTGCCCTGGAAAAGAAGGGTTGATACTGTAGTTAGAACTTATAGAATTTATGAACATAGGAAAACAGAAAAAGGAATAACTACATATTATCTCAGGCGTGGATGGGTTGCGTATCTTTTGAACACTTTTATTCATAGGATTAGCAAAGAAGAATATAACGATTTACTTCATGATGTAATATATTCATCAAGTTATCGAACCTATCCGTTTAATGAATTGAGAGATTATCAAAACGAAGACGTCCTCCATTTGTTAAAATACAAGAGAGGAGTGCTGAGTTGTTATACCTCATACGGTATTAATTCTCGTATTCAATTAACAATTTTTTAATTGAACAAATTATGAGAAGCAATTCATATATAAAGGAAGCTAAAGCTACTCCAAAAGAAACATTTGAGGAGTATGTAAATAAAGGGTATTCAAGGAAAAAGATCGCCGAAATATTCAAAATAAGTGAATCTTTTTTAGGAAAGATTTTTAAAAATCTTAATATTCACACACATGCTCATGGGCAGGATGAAGAATACTATAATAAAAGAGCTAAGTTCAATATTTATAAATTTGATTCTATAGATACAGAGGAGAAAAGTTATTGGTTGGGCCTTCTCTTTGCTGATGGATGTATCTCAAAAGATCAGGTTATCTTAAATTTAAAAGATTTAGATCATATTAAAAATTTAAGAGTTTTCTTGAGGATACTAGAGATGATGAACAAGCGATAAAGAAGTATGTAGTGAAAAGAGATGGAAAGGAATACATCTCATACACCTATCGAGCTTGTAATAAGTATTTTGTTAACACTCTAATAAACTTAGGCTGTGTTCGTAAAAAGTCTTTAATATTGAAATTCCCAGATGTAAATATATTCTCTGAACATAAATTGATTTATGATTTTATTAGAGGATATGTAGATGGAGATGGAAGCTTAACCACTAATGGTAAAAGAGGCCGTCTTCAAATAATAATATTGGGTACTTTAGAATTTTTAAGTGAAGTTAAAAAATATTTACCTCAATTCCCCAGTATTTATAAAAAAGAAAATATATTTAAGCTTGGATGTAGCTCAGATAAGGCAGATAAGATAGCTTACCAATTATATGAACATGCTAATATTTATTTAAGTAGAAAATACGAGAGATATGTCGCACTGTGTAAATTACATAACAGTGAAAAATCGGATAAAATCGGTGAAAGCTGCGATGCTAATGCCGAGGTAACTTCTGAGATTGCGAAAGGCTCAGAGAGTACTGTAGAGAATAGTGAGTGAATAAATATAATCTCACCACGAGTATCCGACATCTGAAAGGATGAAAATTTATTCCGAACTCTAGAGAATGTGAATCTAGAGAGCTATAGGATAAAGAGCCTATAGGATAACAAAGTGAAAACGCAGGTTATAGCAACGTTAGCTAATTATGCTGTGAGTTTAGGAAAGTCAGTTTTATTAGTGACACCAGGAACGAAGGCACAGGATGAATTAGTAAAAAGATGTAAAAGCGTCTTCGGTTTAGATATTCCAAGTAAAGATGGAAAACTAGGCTGTATAATTACCAGCGGATTGAAAAATCGTAAAGACTACAAAGATCCAAAAGGAAGAGCTAAGATTGAAGAATGGTTAAGAACTTTTGATTGGGTCTTGGCGGATGAAGTTGAATATACTATAAATGATGCTGGTAAATTTATATATTCAAACCTATCGGCGGAGAATGTTTATGGATTCTCTGGTACGAGTGATAAAAACTTTGCTGAAGCGATAACCTTTGAGAATGGTTTGTCTGATGTGGTATTAAGAAATAAGGATCTAATATCATACTTTGGACAGACCCTGGTTTATAGAGCTCCGGTCAATAAAGATATTGATGACATACAGATTAAAACATTAGCTTTAGATATGATTAAGTTTGAAGCTGATGATTTCTCTGAGGATGGAAATGTCTATATGAAAGTGATGAATAGAATATGGACGTCCCCAGAAGTATGTAGAGTAATAGTGAAAGTAGCTAAAAGATTTCCCTTACTATTTATTCCTATTAATAATCTAGCCAGCATCTTAACCGAATGGATAGATAAATGGTTTATAGGCACATTTAGGATTTTGCTCATCTGTGGCGAGGGGTATTTGTACTACGACCTTCAAGGAAATAAGACAAAACTTACATTATCTGAAGCCTGTGATTATGTAAAGGCTGGAAAAGTAGATATTGTTCCTGCTACATCTTCAGGATATAGAGCACTAGATTTACCCTCCTTATCAAATATCTTATTAGTAGAGGGATTGAAGGCTGGTGTCGTTTTACAATCGATAGGACGTATTGCAAGATCAGACCATATGAATATAATAACCCTTCAGTCCCTTAAAGGTAGAAAGATACCCGTCTATTCTAAGTCAGATGAAGCTAGAAAAGACTTGTATCAAAGCTATTATAAACATTGCAAAATTACGGAATCAGAAATAAACGAAGTAAATTTATAAAATTTATAATATGGAAAGTTTAGATTTTCTTTATTCATTGATGTCTCCTTTCTTATATAAGGAGGCACAAAATAATATTAAACATTTAGAGTATTATTTTGCAACAAATCCTAATACTGCTGGTAGTCCGTTGGTTCATGAGTTAGTAGATGCAATTAAAACCTATGACTATAATGCAATAGGTGAGCCGCTATTCAGATCTATACTTCAGAAAACTGGAAAGACTGCTGCGGAATCTAAAATGATCTTATCAGAAATAAACAAATGGAGGGGTTATCCTGAAAATCAGATGGATGCTAGCCGAAAATTTCTGATGAATGTTGTTGCAAAAGTTGAAATTGACCAAACACTACAAAGGTATAAAGATTCTCCAGCAGAAGCATATAAAGCAATTAAGGACTCAAGTCTTAATACTTCAGCAAATGACTCTTTTAAATCTTTCAAGTTTGGAGATATGAATATTCAAAAAGTTCTTGCTGATAAAAGCCAAGGCGCTGTTCATACTAATTATCAATGGCTAAATGACGTATTTCCTCCACATAATGGAATTGAGCTGGGCCAGATTGGTCTTGTTTGTGCAGCTCCTGGTGTAGGTAAAAGTTTATTTTCAATGAACTTAGCTTTATATTTTGCATCGTGTGGGGTAAAAACTTTGTATGTAACTCTTGGTGATTTAGTTGAACGAGACTGGATCACACGTCTTGGAGCAATCTACTGTAATTGTTCTTTTGCTGAATCATATAACAACATGGAAAATATGTTTTATAATATAAAGAAAATTACAGGAGATAATTTAGAGTTGTCAATAAATCCATCAGGTAAAATAACTTCTACAGAGATAGTTGATTATGTTTTAGAAAGAGATTATAAGGTGATTTTTATTGACTATGATGCGAATCTTTGTGGAGCATCTGATGGAACTGAAGAATCTGGATCTAGTATGTATTCTAATTATGGAAAAATATATGCAGACTTTACCAGACTTTCAATGAATGGAAGACTTGTAATCGTTTGTTGTCAACCCAAGATCTATAGTTGGGGACAGTTGATTGGTTTAGGAGATATTGGAGAATCTAAACGTAAACAAGAGACTGCTGATTTTATTGTTACTATATCAAAGACAGCTCCTGAATGTCCAAATCCTGTGTTTACGGCTTATATACCAAAAGCACGAAGAGGAAAGGTAGGAACAAAAAAATATCTAGTTCGAATAGATGCGACTTTTTACGAAATCCCACATGGAGTATATCAACAGCTAGCCCAAATAAAGGAAGAAGTTAGATATACACCACAGGATATTGAGAGAATGGTATTGGAATATAATAAACAAATGTCAGGAATAAATCAAAAAACTCAGCAAATAGTTAATGCTAAAAAATCTGGTAATAATCCATTTGCTCAGCCGTAATATGAATGTAAGTGATAGGAATGTAAAAGTTCCTATTACTTTCTTTTATAAAAATCAGAAAATGAAAAATAGAATAAATTTTGTAATGGGAGCACGAAAGATATTATCGGTTAATGCTCTCTATAATGCTAAAATGACCTGGGTAAACGGGAGACAAGTAGCAACTATATACAAAACAGGAGAAGCGAAACAGACCGAAGCTTATATCAAAGAACAAGTCGAAAGATTAAATGTCCCTATAAATTATCCTTGGGTAAATAAAGATACGTTGTTCAAGATGACTATTAAGGTTGTCTTCAAGAGCGGTTTTTGCCAACGTGATTTAGATAATGTTCTCTGTTTGGGAAATTAGCCTGAGTATTGCTGGAACCTTAGAGAAAAGGAATCAGCAGTTTAGGATCTTGTATCTTAAATTCAACGACTATGTACAGGCAAGTTTTATATTTATTAGAGTATAAAATGAAAGATATAGTCTAAGTATTATGATTAGAATAATATTGCAAGCTTATACAAGATGGAATTTTCAGAGCTCTCGAAATAAACGACTCTCATGTAGTATCAATTGTGGCGGATAAGGTTTTGTTTCCAGATATCAGCGAAGAAAAGATTTACGTGTGTTTAGAAGAGGTGGATGGAACCGGTGTGAGATTCGACCTAATTCCAAAGCCTTCTAAAATTTGGTCCGCCGATTTTAATTTCGCTACACTTAAAGAATTACCAGAAAAAGGAGCTAGAAAAGGAAAACTTTATAAGACCGGGGATGAAGAACGCGCGGATACTTTTGTTTATATTGTTACACCGGAAAATCTCAACCTCTTAACTCCCACACGTATTATCCTTCGCTGTGTAGAGGCCGTCCTAGGAAGTAAGGGATTTGTTTATATTGCTTTTGTCGGTGATTTTGATAATAAAAATGAGGTAGAAGAATTCAAAGCCTTATTATTAGATGAACAAAAAGAATATAGTGGAATTATATTTAGAGATTTTCAAAAACAACCTAAAGAAGAAGAATTATTATGCTGGATCTTGAAAGAACTGTGATATGTAAAATATTTAAACATAATAATCAAAATTATGAAATTTTTGTTCCAATATCAGAAGAAATTGGATTAAGACCTAGAAATTCACTTTTGTATTATTATCTACACCTACATATTCGGCGACCTATAACATCTCACAAAAATAAAAATCCAAAATCAATACCTAAATATTTCTTTAATTCTACTTGTCTATTCTTTTTCGGACAAATTGACCCGATTTCGTTAATGACAGAAGAAGATGCACTATTTAATCAGAAAATAAAACTATCTTATTTACTTCCTGTTGTAAAAAATTGGTACAGTCTACACTATTTTCCTGCTATTATGATTGAAATGACGGATAATTATTGGATAATTTAATGTTAGATATTGAAGGAATTTTAAAGTGTAGAATTAAGCAAGTTGGTTCTCACTTAATCAAAAAAAACAATCTGATATATGTTGACGAATACTGGAAATCATAAATTATATTGTTTTAGTCAGTCTGATTTTAACAATGAATGTTTTTTGAAGGGCTGGAATGATGAGTGTTGTCCAGAAAATGTTGCTTTTATTTCAATTACTGGAACAGAAGAGTGTCAAATGTATTATCTCAAAGAAAAAGAAGAACACTGGTTTAAACAAAAGCACCCTAATGTTCTTAATATAAGCTTTGATGATATTGATACTGATGAAGTGGAGTGGGAAGGTCATATATTCTATGGACTTCAACCAGAACAAGCAAAAGAAATAGTAAGGTTTATAGAATATAACCTGGAGAAAGATTTTTGGATTCATTGCAGAGCAGGTCAATCAAGAAGCCAAGGGATAGTCAGATTTATCTTAGATTGTTATCCAGAATATGATTGGGAAACTAGACCAAATAATCCCTGTATCACTCCTAATATAGATGTAGTAGCTAAACTTAAACGAGTAAAGATTTATGATTATCTTTGACGAAATTATTATGATAGATAATATAGATAATATTGAGAGACATTTTTATATTGGACTATTATTTTATAATAAATCTGATAAAGACAATATAAATCTAACTGAATCATCTAGTATTACTGTGTTGTTCCATTTAAAAGGATATATTATAAAGAATAAATGGTTTACCCCAAAAAAGATATATAATTGGATACTAAATAAAAAAGGAATAACTCGCTTTGCATCCACAAGTTATTTTAAATCTAAAACAGTAACAATAAAAAAAATAAGTATTAAAAATAATCTGAGCAATAAAGACTATCTTAAATTAGTAAGTTCTTATCCCTTAGCATTTAAATACTTTCTAAATAAAAAGTAGAGATTTATGTTTCTCTACTTTTATTTTATTTAAACGGTTATATTAAGATCTATATCACAGATTCTAATAATATCCCTAAGTGTCTCAATTCCTATTACCTTTCCTACAAATCGTTTAGAATCTCTGTAGTTATTAGCGTCTAAGATCTGATCTATAGTGTTGTATGTTATTTCCCAACCATTTCCGCTTTTTGTCCAGATTACGTTATCTCCCTCAGCATTTATAAACCCAGAAGATTTCCAAACAAGATATGAATCACCTCCTTCCCCATTAATTGTTTTTATAGGATAATCTATATTATCACTACCTTCATCAACATCAGGATTTGGCACTCTTCCAAAAAGTGATCCTATATAAAAAATCTTATCATCCTTTTTTAATTGGGGGAGAAGGAGGCGTCGATCTATTCTTCCAGGAGTCATAAAAATATCATTACTTACCTGATCATATCTAAACTCAAAAATATGATCGACAGATGCATAAGTTGATACATGGCCGTTCCAAGCACCACACCAAACAGGGGCTTTAGGATTTTTTAATAACTCTTTTGCCACATCTTCTGCTAATAATCCCTTTTTATTCATAAAATTCATTAAATAAAGTTTTTTGATGTTTTCCCAAGTTCAACAAGAGAGAACAAATTTCATTTTCATTAATTTCTATATCTTTACTTATAATCATTTCTAGAATAAACTGATCTTCCTCAAAATCCTCTTCCTTACAGATTCCTATTTGTATTTCTCTAGATTGATTATTATGTTTATTAGTAATCAAGTTTTTCCAAATTGAAGTTCTCTGTGATCTTTTAGAAAACCCAAATCTATTATTATAAACTTGATATATGGCGAGAACTTTATCACGACGCATCTCTAAAAGATCTTCTTTCTCTTTATATAAAAGAACTCCTTTAACAGTACAATTTGTTCTTCTATTAACTACTATATATTCTTCTCTTAACATATTATATAGATAAGGCGCTGAGGGATTTTTAACTGGCATAAAAACATCGCTTATTATCCAACCCGAAGGAAGAATGAGTAAGCGATATCTAGAGAATGCCAGGAATAAAAAAGGAGGAAAATATAAGTCGGGATTTTCTTGCGTTCCGCCTTTTATTTCTCCGACTTGAAATAAACCTCCTTAATATGTCTCCTCAGCAAAAAAAAAATAAGTAAAGCGGTTCCTTCTTATCAACAGAATAGAACCAACTTAACCTTTTCAGGATTAAGACCTTTACCTATTTTTATTTGATTTTTCTTCTCTCACTCGTAATGTAAACTTTATTTTCATTACATATATAAGGTTTTCAGCCTTTCTAAAACTCAATCTTTCCAAGTTTTATAATATCAAGGTTCTGAAAACTAAGATCATCCCTAACTCTAACCCCAACTTGATGTAATGCCCAACCTATAGCTGTAAGATTTCTATCACAGTCCATTACATCATAGTAAGAAGGATTAAGTTTCGGAAAATAGAGAACAGAGTCGGGAAAATAACAGTAATCTTGAAGTATCTCATCTTCCTCCAATTTTTCATATATCATTCTTCCATTATACATTATTCCAGGAGCTACCCTAATTATGTAAGGTTGATTAAATACACCATTCATATTTATTTTTATCCTAGAAATAACTCTATTCCCATTATCCACTAAGCTCTGAACACTTGTAAGAGGATAAGTTAGAGAATTTATAATCACGACCTTTCCTACTAGGTACTTAATATTATCAGGATTTACAAAAACATTGCAATCCCCAATTTTATTCCCTAACTTATCTTCAAGATAGATAGACTCAATAATCGAATTAAGTCCATTAAAATATACCATTTTAAACTCCAAATATTATATTATTGTCTACTTTGATTGGAACTACATGCTCCTCAAATTTACTGACAGGTCTAAAATATACTACACTTTTAATTCCAACGTGCCCTTCCTTGTTAAGAGAAAATACATTATAAATATACTCAGGAAGGATGTTATCAAAGACCTTCTCCCCCAATTTATCCCAATCAACAGGAAAAGCAGTATCATACTCTCCCCTAAAACAAATCTGATATCTACGTTTTTTCGATTTTTCCATAATTATTATAAACGTTTAATGATTTCTTCTGTATAAGTAATAGGATTGAATTTCTTAAGCTCTTTTAGCTTGTCTTTCAATTCTTTCACCTTACCTGTCGTATCTGAATTTTTCCTAAGATATGATATAGGTTTGCTGAGGACTGTTGAAATTATCTCTTCAGGCATTCCCAATTTAGTAACCAACTCTTTATCAGTGGCTTTCGGATTTATATTTAATATATAATTTGCCACAGTCGGAATAGCTTCAAAAACAGCAATATCAAATTCCGTTTTCTTAATCTTCCTCTGATTAGCTTTTGTTACTAAATCGATATAACGCTTGTATGTAAAATCAATCCATGCATAAAGTGGAATACGAAAAGCTGTCTCTCCATTAGTCACGTTGAGATTATAGTTTGTGGCATTAAAACAACACTTTCTACACAGAGCCTCAACATCTTCTATAGTTATACCTCTTGCACCGGGAATTCGATATACTACCATTTTACATGATTCGTAATCTGTAATATCCTCAATGAAGATTTTACCGTCCTCTTCAAGCTTTCTGAGAGGCTTAAGTTTTGGAGTAAATATTTCAGTTCCATCCTTAGTTTCAAACAAGATACCCTCTAATCCAGTTTCCGGGTTTGTATATCTTGAAATCTTATAAGCATATACAACTCTTCCCTGACCTAATTTCCAAAGCTTATCTAACTCTGAATTCTTTTTATCAAGAATTAGATCAACATTTGGTTCGAGAAGGTTTGGATTATTATGTTTGTATGCTTGATATATAGACCAAGGACTGAAGTTTGGATATATCATACTTATTGACACGCCCAGACCACTTGACAAACTCTTCATTGAGAGTCCAGCAGGGAGAGGTAAAGGCAAGAAAGCGGGCTCTAAATTATTATTAGGGCTTTCTACCATAGGAACCTCTTTTATAAGATCTCCCATAATCTCCCAGTAAAGATTTGATATTTTACAATAAGTATATCGTTCATTTGCTGGGGGATTTACTACGCCATCTATCTGAGTATATCCAATGGAGCCCTCAGTTTCGAATACACCACTTTTCGAGAGAACTGCTACTACGTCATTTAGGCTCAAAATGTTATGAGGATGAAACATAGCAACTGCAGAAATCACCGTATTAGTATGATGGAAACTAGAGTGGCTGAATTGTGATAGTGCTGTATAAATTAATCTTTTATAAGAAACTTTAAATCCATCTAGATCTGCTAAATGTCTATGACAATTTATATAAGCACCAGCCTCAAGATAAGCTTCTGCGACTACTTCACTAATTGGTACTTGTTTGATTTGTTCCGATGTAGCTAACGGTAATTCTTTCTCAGTTAGATCAATCTTTTTCTTTCTTGGCATAATTATTTCTTTTTATATGTTGTAGGGATTACTAAGAATACCTGCATCCGTCATTAATTTTTTTCTTATATCAATATTTTCTGTTAAAGACATTGCATAGTCTATTCCTTCCGGAGTAACTTGTATCAATTTTCTTGTCTTAGGGTTGAAGAATATATCATAAATCATTTCTTTGGGGATCGATCCTAAACCTTTGAAGCGCCTAAATTTTTTGGTAGTATCTATTCCAATCGGCACTCCATTTGAATCTGTTGGATCCCCAGGGTAATAAAATTTTCCATTCTGTTCGAACAATGGGCTTACACTAATGTATACCATGCCATGCTCGATCAAAAATTTTGCAAACTTACTTATAACATACAATAATAATGCTATTATATGTCCACCATCTGCATCTGCGTCGCAACATATTACTATGCGGCCATATCTTGAATATTTCATCAACCTTTCATGAGCCTCTTCATACGATCTAGCTCCAGTTGTTACATTCTTATCTTCAATTCCAACCCCTAAAACTTGGAATAATGACGATATTTCTTTATTTTCTAGAGCTCTATTGATATCAACTTCGCTCACATTGAGTACTTTGCCTTTAAGCGCAAAAACCGCCTCTCTAAGTCCTCCGTTTATTGTTCTTCTGCCAGACTTCAAAGACCCACTTGGCGAAAGTCCCTCTACAATATGAAGTGAACATTGCCATCTATCCTTTAGAGTCGCATCACTAAATCCTTCGATCAGGTTATTTCTGTTCTTGTAGAATCCAGTTCCTGAAGCCGCTGACATCATTCTTTCAGCTTTTTCAATGGCTCCAATATTACGACGTGAATCCCAAAGTTCATTTAGTTTCTTAACATGAAGGTCCCAATAATCGGAATTCTTTCTAAAGACTTTCTCTACCTCTTTTACGATGGGGTTAAAATCATCTAGTTTAACCTTTGTAATAGATTTTAGATTCTCTTTCGTTTGAGAATTATAAACATTATCATTGCTGAGTACGATAATTCCAAACTTAAGTCCCTCTAAAGCAAGATCATGTGTTACCTTATATTGCGATCTTAAGGCAGCTTTGAATATAGATTTTGCTAAGTTAACATGAAAACCAGCGGGACAATTAAGACCATTTACAGAAGCGAATATGTCTTTATCTGCTTTAGCCAAGTCTTCATTAACCTCAAAAGTCAAGTAAACACCAACTTCTTTATTAGGGCTATTTTCATCCTTTGGTTTAATCGTTGTAGCAATCTCGAATTTGAAAGGCTTAAAATTACATTTAAGATCTTCTCCATCCACTATAACCTTAATCTTCTTTCTTTCAAAAAATCTCTGTTGAATTAGTAAGAAATAGTTTAAGTTGATATATGGTATCTTAGGTTTCAGTCCTTCTTCAAAAACTTCAGGATCAAGCTTAAAGAATATTAAGGTTGTCATTCCTCGAGGGATAGGAGTAAATTTCTTTATTCCCTTGAACATACGTTTCTCAATATCCTTAAGTAACATACACCCCTCAAAAACTTTATATCCTTTCTCACAAGCTATAATATAATATAACTCGTTCTTTTGTCTTGGCCCAACAGATTTCCAAGCTTCTTCAACTTCTGAAATTGATCCTTTCCAGTTATGTTCCCCTACTCTAACCAACATATAGAATTGAGTACTACATGCTTGAGTACAGGCACCTCCTACTCCATGTGTTCCTACTCGTCCAATCTCTCCAACTGTAAATTTGCTGGAAGAGTGGAGTTCTGTAATAGCTAGGAGTGCTTCGGTTTTGTTTGGATCATCTACTGAAATCCTGATGGGAATCCCTCGATCACTATTATCTGCTACATAACAAAATCCATTAAAATCATTACTTACATGAACAGTATCACCATGTCCAGATCCTACCTCGTCGCAAGCATTATCACAAATTTCTCTTAGTGCTGTCTCTGAACCGTCGCTAAGATTTGATCCTAAGAAAAGACCAACATGCTTTCGTACTGACTCGGGGAATTTCTGTAGCGATATATGTCCATCACTTATTTTTTCTTTTCCCATATAAATTTTGTTTTATAAATTTCATATCGTTAAATATAGGTGAAGTAGAAATTCTCCTCCTCACCATATTATATAAGAGTTTTAGACCAATTTTATAGCATTTGATAAGTCCAAAAATAATTCTTCTTCACTAATATATAAACTATATTTTATCTTTTTAAGAGTTAATATATTGTTGTGGTTAATAAATTCCTGAATATCTTCTTGAGTTAAATTTTCAGGTAATTTATTAATAACAATAGATATTTTAGATAAAAAATTATTCATGACTATAAAATCATAAATCTCATAATAATCCCATAATAGGTCTTTAGTTGATTTAATTCTTTGTTCTTTTAGCCAAATATTTATAGAATTTACATCAACCAGTTTTTTAGTTAATCTTTTTGTTAATTTATTTTATTAATTAAACAGAGGATTGAATAAAATTTCCAATCCTCTTTGCCAGTTCCAAATATAAGGAGTTTAATTGAAAATTAACGCATTTTATCAATTTGGAGCAAAATAAAAAAAGAGAGACAGTCTTCACAGATAGTCTCTCTAAAATGGCTTTATTTTTGTTGAGTTATACCACCCTTAACGGTTGTACATATATAAGGAATATAATCGCACCATTCCCTTTTAATCCCTTATATATATGAAAATAATTAATGAAAAAGAATTTGGTCTTTTATATGACAAGTTGTATGAATATTTACAACAGACTGAGGGTAATATATATGGAGCTATAAAAGAAAGAGGAGAAGTAAATCGAACTTTAACACAATTTTGGTATTGCGGTAAAACTTGGGAGACAGTGACCTTAATTATTGCATATCATAATTCTAGAAAAGACTCTCTAATTTTAAAATTCTCCAATATAACCGTAAAAATTCCTAAAAGTTCCTCGCTAAAAGAAATCAAAAAATTGTTAGACATTAAAGCAGATTTTTGTGAAACCTGCGAAATATCAGAGGAGGAATTTACGGAAGAATATAAAAACCTAAAATCATTAGTTACAAGAGCTAAAACCAAAAAAGAATTTGTGGTTTTACTCGATAATCTTAAAATAACTTCCAATAATAGAAGCCACCTACATGCATATCGTAAAAGTGGAAAAATTTGGGAAATGATAGTATCTTTTATAGTGCTGATGAGAATAGGAATATATAAAGAAATTGTTGTAAATACAGATAAAGGGAAACTAGTATATACAGGGAAAGAGCAAGATTGTTTCCTGGTTTTAGAAAAGATAGAAAACCTTGTAAATAATCAAAACACGCCAAACAACCCCTGAATTCCTTATTAGCGTGGAAAAAGAGAGTTCCATTTGTTAGAGGAAAAAATTTGAGAGAGAGAAGTGAAGAAGATATCAAACTTTTCTTCTCTTTTTTATTAAATTAAAAATTGTGATATGGATGAATTTAAGATGTATTCTGGTGACTTAGGATATAATGGATCGGATAAAAACTATCTAGATTTCTATGATGACGGAGTTACCCTGAATTATGACTACTACCCGTATTTTTTGGCAGAACAGATTTATCAATTGCCAACAGGGTATGAAGAACCAGAAACACTAGTAGTAAGGCCATTCCATACAACCTATCAAGAGCCTTTCTACACTAGTGATAGTAACTTATTATTTGTAAGAGGATAAAACTATGGATGAAGAAACGCCCAAAACAGGATCTCCTTTTATAGCTCAGGGTTATATTAGTAGCTATACAGGACCAGAAATTGACTTGGCTGTTACTAGAGCTAATGAAATGTGGTATAGTAGAATAGAAGCAGTTGAAGTAGAAGACCCAATACATGAAATAAAAAATTCTTAAGGGAAGAGGGATAAGGTAATAACTCAGTTTATTACTTTTATCCTTCTTATTTCTGACTTATAGACGTCAATGCCTTATTAATGAATCCCCAAAGAAATGGGGATTAATGAGGAATAATGAAAAATAAAAAATTAAAAATAGTACGAAGAATTGGAATGCCCGAAACAAATTCCTCTTCATCACATGCGGTTTCTATTTCAACAAGCCCGGATAATCTTGTTAGTCCTGGAGATAAAGATTGGGATATTGAAATTACAGAAGATGGAGTTTTAAGAATACCAGGAGGAAGAGATTTCGGGTGGGAATATTTTAAAACAAATTCCATTCTTATTAAACTTCAATATCTTTGTGGAATATATTGTTATGATATAAGATCAGATTCTGGGAAAAAGAAAATTACCAGATTAAAAAAGATATTGAGACAGATATTTGGAGTAAAAGATGTAGAATTTCTTTGGATTACTGATTTTTCAGAAAGATTAAAAGAAGCAGAAGATCCTGAAGATGTTTACTATAGTTATCCAGAAATTGATCATAATTCTCATGATATATTTGAAGAGATAACAGAAAATATAAACGTTATCAGAACCTTCTTATTGTCACGAGATTCTTGGTTATTTGGAGGAAATGATAACTCTGATGCTCCCGCTGGTTTTTATAGCAAGAGTATATGTAATAAACATGTTAGTGCTATTATAAGTATAGAACTTGGTGGAGAAATAGGCCGTGTTGATTGGGAAATAGAAAACTTATTTGATAAAGTTGGTTCAGATGCAATAAAAAACACTATAACAAAAGAAGATTCATTCAATATATTAAATGAGATTTTTTATGATCAAAAAGAAAAAACATGGATTATTCCTTCCACTACTGCAAACCGACAAAATAAAAACTTTTTAAAGGATTTAATAATACCTGATGGTTTATTTTCAATATTTAGATCACCAATAATATATAAAAACTCTAAACTTTATATATTATTTACAAGATGTAAGTTTAATGATGTTTGGATAGAAATTAAAAAAGGAAAAGGAAAAGATTATTATGAATATGATCAAATCACAAAAGAGGCTGTAGATTCATGTAAAGAAGGAGAAGATTATATATTATTCCCTATAAAAATTAAACTTTTAGATTATGGAAATTATGAAATATAGATCATCCTCAAACTTATATATAAACGGAAATTACATTGTTAAAACAGCTCGATATGGTAGTTCGTTTTTCGGACTATGGAAAAGAGCTCTGAGAATTGGAGAAGACCTAAAATCTGAATTTCCGGACTCTATTGATCTTAAAATATCTAATCGATGTTCTCACGGTTGTCCATTTTGTCATGAATCTAGTATTAAGAATGGAAAAATTCTAGATCTTGATAAAACTAAGGAAATTCTATCTCAACTTCCAACTAAACCAATTGAAATAGCTATTGGAGGTGGAAATGTATTAGAATGCTTAGATGAAACTGAAGACATCTTAGATTGGTTAAATAAAAGAGGATATCAAACAAGAATTACTATAACTTTTAACGATCTAAAATCTACGGGGTCCAAAAAACTAGATGAAAAGATTACTAATATTTTATATGGAGTTGGTGGTTTAGGAATATCTATTACTTCTCTAAAAAGTACTGGAATCGATTTGTCTATATTGGAAAAGAATGGTAACTTTTTCCCCTTTAAAGGAGATTTGTTAAATTATACAGATCTCGGAAAAAATTTATCATTAGGTCCACAAATTGTATATCATGTTATAGCAGGAATAACTCCACTAGATGATATTAAGTGGCTAATAAAAAATACTAACAGTTCTATATTAATTTTAGGATTTAAACAGTGGGGAAGATCAAAAGATAGTGATATACCAGATCTATCTAAGCTAAAGGAATACTTAAAAGACTTAATTCAATCTCCGGAAAACAGTGATTTATCTACTATAGGATTTGATAATCTTGCAATAGAACAACTTGATGTCAAAAATATCATTGGAGATAATTCATGGAAAGAAATTTATCTTGGGGATGAAGGAAGTTGCTCTATGTATATAGATGCAGTTAAAGGAGAATTTGCAAGAACTTCAAGATCTCCAGAAAGAATTTCATGGGATAATATAAAATTATTGGATTATTATGCTTCACTTAGTACCAAAAGAGAGATTTGAAAATTATTGTAAAGGTAAAAAACCTACACACCAAATCAACTTAACCCTAGGAAAAGATATTGAATGGCCATATTATGAGATACCAGAATCAGGATCTTGGCTTATTTATATGAAAGAACTAGGAATAGGATTAATCTTTGGTGAAGTTATTTCAGATTTTAATATAGACTATAGTGATTGGCTTCTAGAAAAAATAGGAGACAAGCCAAATAAAAAATATATTCTAAATGTAATGAAATCTTGTGTATTCCTTGACAGCGATTTTTATCAAACTGTAGAATCTGGTGAATGGAAAATAACAAATACAAGATTTCCTTACAATATCACATTTTCTATTAAAGTTTGTGGATATATATATTATCCATCAACTTCAATTGGATATGAAGAGAAATTAAAAGTTCCGATTGATAAGTTAGAAATTAGAACAAAAGATAAACTAATAGAACATATTTGCTATGGAATTAGAGGAAATAATAAAAAAAGTAGTGAGCGAAGTTAATAGAACACTCTGTCAATATGAAAAAAGTTGGGTATCTTGTGAAAGAATGCCTGGCGGAGGACGAGAAAGATGTGAAAGTTTTGAACATTTTATAGAACTAAGATTTAATCGAGAGTGTTATAAAATTCCAGAACTACAAAAATTAATTCTCGCCACAGAAGGACATCTATTTCGGTGTACTTCTTTGGATGACCCAGACTTAAATAAAAATAAATTTAGTATGGCTCATGTTGAAATGTTAGATCTTTCTGAAATTAGAGATGAAGATACTGACATAAAAGAAATGTTGATAGAAGTACAAAAATTATTTGGAGGGAGAAAGCTTAGTTTTAATAGCGTAAAGAAAAAGATTAAATTTAAAATAGAGGACTAATTATGAACTGGAGATTAACAAGCGAAATTATAGCCTATGTACTTACTAGTAAAAAAGTATTTTTAGCTGCTACTGAGAAAAAACAATATCAAACTAGTGTATTAAAACTTATTGGTGATCAACCTTATCAAGAAGTCAGACTATATCAGAATCAGTTTGACCTTAAATTTGATGGAGATGATAACTCTATAGATCTTTACTTAAGATGTGAAGAATTATCTAACTCAGAAGAATGGTTTAGAGTAGCCAATTTTTATGAACCTGGAATATGGAATCTGATAGAAAACCATACTATAAAAGATGGTATAATAATTACAGAAGGAGATAAATTTGAAGTTATCTTTGAAGAAAATCTCCCACAAGTTTCTTTCATTGAACCTAACATGAAAAACTTTAAGAAATGTTTTGAAGAGATGAGAAGAAAAATGAATTGTGAAATGTGTAAGAAAACTAGTAAATGGATTCCTGGACATCGATATGACAATTTTTCTGAATCAGTTTTTCCTTTGTGTACTGTTAAAATCAAAAAAACATCTCTCACTAATTCACCATACCTGAAAGACTTAGACAAAATGCCAGAGGTTATGATATATGTAAATGAGATAAACAAAGAAACAACAGTATCGGAGGTTTTAAATAATAGAAGCTTTGGAGATGGACCTACAGATTTGAAAATAGCTTTTAAACCTAAACCGGCAGTAGATGCAGGAGAGGTGTTGAAAGATGATTTTAGTGGAAACATTAAAGATTATTGGCTCTCTATTTATAATAATGCAAAAACTGAAAAGAAACCATTAAAGGAAATCTTGGATACTTTCTCAGTAACCTCAGAAAAAATTGATACCCCTATTATTCCTAAAAAAGAGTTAATTGACCTAACTCAAGAAGTAATAGAAAAAGTATTAATTAATTGTTGGGGATTAAATAATGTAAGAGAAGATCTAGTAGTTGGAGATAATAATATCATGGAAGAAAATATAGAAAGAACAGGAAAACTATTTGTAATTGATGGAATTCATGACATCAATTTCCTAAAAGGACTATATTATCCAGAACTATATAAAGACCTTGATATTAACTTCTCAGAGGCAGTAGAAAGAGCTATTGGAAATGTTTCTACTATAAAAATGTCTTATGATTTTGATATATACCTAAAATACATAGACTATTGGAAAAACCCACTGAGAATAGATGCAGAAAGATGTAGTTCAAAGCAAAGAATTAAATCTACAAACTACAAACTTGATGTGGTTACTTTAAGTGATTTATACGGAGAAACATCTGAGCTTAAAAATACTCTGATAAAAATGATTAATAATGTTAGAGATAATTTTGGATTAGGTGCTTCTGAATATATAATAATTAATGTAGGAACTAAGAAAGATCCTAAAGCTTATATCTCTTGTAAAATAACCATAGAAGATCTCATTAAATATAAAAAAGGGGTATTAAACATGACTGAAACCCTTAAAGATGAGATCCTAAGAAACCACTTTGTCTGGGTACAAGTGGTGTTTGACAAGGATGGAATTTTAACATAAAAAAAAAATGAAACAACAGAATATAGAAGTTACAGGAGTAGTAACACAAGAACTTGGAAATTCTATTTTTAAAGTAGAATTAGACGAAAGTGGAGCTCTAGTAACTTGTACAATATCAGGAAAAATCCGGATGAATTATATTCGGATAATGACTGGAGATAAAGTAAGAGTTGAAATATCTCCATATGATTTAACCAGAGGAAGAATTGTCCGAAGGTTATAAGTGTGTGTTAACGGATCACTTGCTAAAACAGGTGATCCTATGTTTAATCCTTAAAGCGTAAATCATGAAGCTAGAAGGACATTACAACTTGATCGGCACATTGATCGGTCATCAGTATCCATTTTTCTTAGGTAATACAAAATTATCAGACTCGTATTACCTTTATCAGGTCACGACACCAACATTAAGTCCTGACCTAGTACCTTACATCTCTTTGACAAAAATCTCAGAGAAAACAAAAACAGATGCCTCGGGAAAAACATCTGACATTCTAAGTGTTTGTATGGGGAATAAAAAGAGCTCTCAAGGAACTAAAGCAGAGTTCTTGAAAACCCTGATTAGAAATGAAGAACTTGTTATTGTTGAGGAAGGTAAAGAATTTCCTTGGATCGAAATGATGCTGGGAAATAATATGCAAAAGTCTCTTATTGTATGTCTTAGAGATTCTTTGAGGTGGAAAAATTATAAATTTACACCAAATCATTATGTAGATCTTTTATGGACATCTAAAGATTATTTGGTGTTTAAAATTATGGGAGATGGGAATAGTATCTGGATCGAACCAGTATCTGCCTATCGAAATACTGATGTAGAGATGAAGAACCCAATTTCTGTAGATTGGTCTCGTATTAATTATCCGAAAGAACATTTTACAGGATTCGCAAAAGCATCTGACCTAAACCGAGCATTGAAGAGACTAGAATGGAGTAGCTTTGATAGACGACCATTCAGACTCTAACAGTTTCTATATTAAAATGTAGAAAATAAAAAACCTAACATTGGAATTTTACCTCCTTTGTTAGGTTCTTTTCCCAATGTTTTGCACATCCAGGATCATATTGAGAGAGAATAATACTCTTGATTAATCCCTCTTTCACTTTCTCTACTAAATAATATTATCATCTCTGAATAAATAGCTATCTGTTAATCTATAATCTTTCATCATATATAAGGAATTGATTTATCTTTTTCCTTGTATTTCAAAACCATTAACCCATTTTCCATCTTCAAGAAACTTTACGTCCTTTGTCCAGAAATATTCTTGAAGATCACTGGCCTTTGCTGTCTTTTGATAACCATATTTCTGATACATCTCTTTTAATGTTTCCTTGATTCTAGATTTTGAATATCTATATCCAGGTTTGAAATATCCGAAAATCACATTAGCAAGTTCATCACTAATACCAGCCTCTCCCCGTTTCTGTTTATTCCATTCTTCTTTTAACTTAGATTCTTGAAAACTATTAGCTCTTATTCGATCTGGTCCCATTTCAACATAATAGTCCCTAAACTTTGGTGGAATTATGCCGAGAAAGTCTATCATATCCTTTTTTGATATATTCTTTTTAGATAATTTTACAAGATATCTAAGTTTTTCTACACTATTACTTAATTCATTAAATTGTTCCACCGATCTTTTAACTTTATTAGAGACTTTAGAAAGGTCCAATGAATTATCTTTGACATATTTTAATAAAATCTCTTCAGAAATATTATAATTTTCTTTAATGAACTTTATTTGATCAGTTGGGCCAAAATTTCTAAGTTTATTATATATAAATACTCTTTTAGATTGTATTTCAGTTAAATTTGTTATATCTTTATAATAATTCTCTAAAATACATTCAACAAATAAATAATTAACTTCATAATAACCTCTTCCATTCTTAGAAGATTTCGGAAGTTGATCTATACGGGATCTAAGTTTTTCTGAAGTATCATAGGTGTTGAAAAATCCTAATACTTCCTGACAGCATTTAAACCATTCTGCTCCATATAAACAATATTCTTTAAGATGTTGTTTTATTTTTGTTTCATCATTTTTTGAAAAATTTCCTTCATATACATGAAGAACTTTTACTCCACCTTTTCCATAATAAGCCTCATATCCAGATTTCAATCGATTATCAAAATCTTCAGAAAATCCAAACTTAATTTTATAGCTAAGGTTATACTCCTCGTCCATATGAGGTAATAAGAGTACATATAAATAATTCTTTGTCATAATATAAAATTTATAAAAAGAGGATAATAACTATATTATAATTATTATTAGTCACTATCCTCTTTATTTATCTACTTTTTACTAAATAGTTCAAATCCATTTATTTTCTTTGTTTTATCATTAGGATCAGACATTAGTACCTGTTTCAAATCAAAATATTTACCAAGATCTGTTGCTTTTGGGTTAGCAGTTATATTACAAACCTCATATATTTTCTTTAATTTGTTCTTAATATCAGATTTAGCATATCTACAACCTTTGCTAAATTGAACATAAATTAAACTACTAAGCTTTTCTTGATCTGCAGACAAATTTTTAATCTCATTTCTAATATAAGTCGTGTTAAATCCTAATTCTGCACATCTCTTAGGGCCTACCATATTATAGTATTGATCAAACTTTTCAGAGACTTGTTGAGCTATAATGATCTTTTCGTCTTTGGTAAACTCCTCATTCTCACAAAAATCTCTAAGTCTGTCTGATAGTTGACCATTCTCAGGATTTCTAAGATAATCAATATACTTCTCCAATCTTGATAAAACAACATTACTATCTTTAAGAATATTAAAAACAATAAATCTATCTTTATAATCTACCTGTTGAATATCATAAGCACGCCTCTCAGATATTTTAACTAGTATGTTAAATACAGGAGTTAAAACACCATTAACCATATTAACTGATAGATAGTCATCCTTATACTTTGAAAATATAATATCCTTTTTATATTTCTTAATTAGGGCTTCTCTCTCAGAAACACTTTTAACACTTTCAATGGCGCTTAACAAACTTATAGTCTCTTTTTCCTTATCAGATATTCTTTTGTCAAATACTTTTTTATCAACTTCTTTTCCAGACCCTAAAGTCTTAAAGTAGAACTCGGCGTGATTTTTCCAAGGATTTTCTATTAATCTTTGACGACCTAATATCTGAGGGAGATCAAGACTAATATCCACAGCTAATGAATCTATATTAGCATCAGAAAATATAAATGTTTTAGCATTGGTTGAATAGAAATCCGCACCAAGATAGACGGTTCTTGTACAAAAGGTAAACATTTTATGAGGCTCACCTTTTAAAGGAACTTCTCCAATACTATATTTATCACCAATATTCTTTTTCATCTTTGCTCTATTTTGCGGATTATCAGAGCAAAGAATATTGACTTCTTCTGGTTTTAACCCAGCTTTTTTGATTACTTTAAATATATCTCCTACTGAATTAAGATAGAAAACCGCCTCTTGAGATCTAATAATATTACCATCAATATTTAAAAGAGAATCAAAATTCCCATCTCTATATTTTTTGATAATTGTATTAATATCTCCGATTATAGACTTTGTTTTTCGTATTTTCAATTCTGGTCTCATAATTCTTGAAGGATCATATTTCTCCCAATTAAACTCATAATAGTCCATCCCTCTGAAATATGGGATCATTGAAAGATAGTCATCTATCATAGGAGTAGCACTAACAAAACATATATTATTACGTAATAGTTGTAACTGATTAAAGAAATCAAATTCAGTAGAAGCTTTAAATCTAGAGTCAATAAAAATCGACTGAAACTCATCTACTACAATTTTGAATTTATCTAATAAGCCTCTATCCTCCAAAAATTCCTTAACATGTTTAAAAGAATCATAGGTAACAATAATTTTGCAAGGCTTTCTTTCGTCATAATGTCTTCTATCAATATATTCATAAAGCCTTCTCCTCATTTCATACTTAGCATCTAAGGTATCAGAATCTTTTACTTTCTGCTCTTCTTCAGTCAATTCTTTCCCAGATTTACTATCACCATCTACATTAGGATCAAATTCTAATTTATTTTCAGCATAATGAATATCATCGGGATGTTGTTGAAGTTTGTTATTCAAGAGCATTTTTCTTGGTGAAGTAAGAACAACGTCTTCATCATTAGTTAAACAATATTCAGTAAATCCACATCCTGGTATTTGTTTATCAATAATGTAAGGCTTATCACCAAAGAAATTTAAATTGAATTCTGGCCAATCACTTATATACCTTATGCCTTTTGGAACAGGAATCATCCTTTTTCCATTTTCTAATTCAATAATTTCCATAAACTAATAATTATTATTAAATTCAACTCTAATATTCGTCCTGACTTCATAAACTACGTCAGGCCAAAGGAACCCCTCTTCATTTCATTACGAGGACGTTCCTGCTTTCGTATATTAGGTTTTCAAGCGCTTTAGAGCGCATTTTATTAATTTCCTTTAAGATTTTGGTAATTTACTATATATGAATTAAAAAATAATAACATTTAAGAAACGTTCGCTATTCGCTTACTTAATTGTTTTAGGGTTTTCTTCAATTTATAGAGCAGGAGTTCGAAACGTTAGTGTAGAACGATCTCGCTCTTCTAGAAGAGCGAGGGTCCCTTAGGCATTTAAAAATAATTGTTTATTACTTTTATTTAATATTTAGGGATAGGCAAAATTATTATTAAAAATAATAACTCGCCAAGAAAACCTTATATTTGTGAAGATTTGGATATTATCAAAAGGTAATGGTAATAGAATTTTAATTCAAAGCCAAGAGTTAGGAGAATACTATTATGAGATATCTTATTACTGGCTTTGGTATTCAACAAGTTATTCAGAAGAAAAAGGTCAAAGGATTCTTTTATTAAATAAGCGGAGAAGAATAAATTTGAAGAAAATATTGAGGGTAAAAGAAAAGATTGAATTTCCTTTTCTTTGTTATATAAGTTTTCCTCCCAGTTTTAGTTATTCTTATGTATTTTTAGAAGGGGATAGAATATATTTTCATCAGATTAGAGATGAATTAAAGCGTTGTTTATAATTTTGCGTTTTTATTCCTCTTTTTTCTTTATTTATATATTAAGTAAGATTTATGGATAAGTGTGTAATACGGAATAAAGTAATCTTAGGAGGTATAGGTAAGGGTTCACATTATTATAATCAGCATGTATTTTTTCCTCGTAATGAATCTGGGTATCGTGATTTTCGTTATTATCAGCCATCTTCTTGTATATCTAGGGGTTGGTCTGAGAAGGAGTCGAAGAGAATAGATATTAGGCATCATCGGGAAGGTTCACAGTCAGGATCTTTAATGAATCGTGGTAGAAGTGAGCAAGTGACAATGATGTGGGAAAGACTGAAAGGAGTAGACTGTTTAAGAGAGTTAATAATTCTCTTGTCGGACGAAGATTTAAGGGTTTATAGGGAGGGATTAATACAGAACGGTTATAGTGAATCTCGTTTAAAGGATGAGGGTTTACAAAGGCATTGGTATTTGAACTATATATCTGCGGACTTTTATTTCCCAGAGTATAAGATGATTTTTGAGCTTGATTCATCTTATCATATTCCAGAGATAGATAAAGCTAGAGATCGGATGTTATTTCAGAGGTATGATCTTAGGACTCATCGATTTTTTAGATATGACCTTAATAGTAGGGAGCAGGAGTCACAGGTCTTTCAGGTTTTAGGTTCAGGCAGGTTAGATATTCCTCTCTATTTCAACCAGGTAGATTTAATATTAGATCGATGGTTAGAAGAAGTTGGGGAAGAGGAGGCGGCTAAAATCCTTAATAATGTAAAAAGTAGAGGTTGCAAACTCTAGGGATTATTGCGGTGAGGAGTCGGATAATCTCAAGGAAAGGGAAAGAAGGAATATATGACTGAGTGCACAGAGGTTTCATATATTGTTCCCTTTCAAATTTTTTGCGCTGTTATAAGAAAAGCGGGGAAGATAAAAACGCAGGAAAAGAATTGTCGGAGACGAGAATAAACCTGCGTAATTTTATTTTGGCCTATCAAATAATTTCGGAACGAGGAGAATAAGTCAGGCCATTTTTCATATGTCTCCCGCTTAATAATTTCAACAGCGCGGATAATCCTTATATATAAATGAAAAAGAGAATAAGATATTGGGTAAATAGACTGGATAAACAATTTGTAATAAAAAATGATTCTATTTTTGGTCGTTATTCAATTATTTCTAATAAAAAATTTAAATTAAGGGATAAAAACCAGTTAATTTATAAACTGAAATTAATTGAAATAACTGCTGATGAGTCTTTTTATCTTAGTAAGAAGATTTGGAAAGAGATTTTCATAGATGATTAAGTTTTATAAGAGTAGAATCAGTTCTAGGAGGGTATGTATATTAGAAATGGATAGAAAAACAGAAGTATATCGTCTTTCTTTTTATACAATAATACATAGTAATAAAAGGGTTAGAGCAGATTTATATTCAATACAAAAAAGATGTATACATGAAATCTCAATAATGGATGAAAAATATATAGATAATATAATTGGTGGGGGATCGGGATCTTTCATTTGGATTCAGGTCCCTAAAGGAGAATGCATCAACCCCAACAGTTATAGAAGATATGGACGTTAAAAATAATATAAGAAAATTTTATTTAGAGTGGAAGGTTCAGGAAATAAACGAAATTATAAGCTATGAAAAAGAGTTATCATAGAATTATAATTTAGGTAAAAAATCAATCCATTATTGAACAAAATAATTTACAAAGGAAATAGACTCGTTGGATTTATTAATAATCTAGGAGTAGTTAGAATATACAGTGTTGGTGGGAATAAAAGAATAGGTCTTTATAAAAATCAACACCGATTATCCAGAAAACTAGAATTTGTTTCTGTTATATCTGAAAAGTCTTTAAAAGAAGCTGATTGGAAAGTTTTAGAAAGAGAACACGGATTTTTATATCTTAGAAATGAATAATATAAAATTAGATTCTATTATTTATGCTGGATTAAGAGATATTGGGGTTATAAAAACTTCAGAAGTATTAATATATAGAATAAACGGAAATAAAAGATTTAAATTTAATGTTCTTAGTCCTAGATTAAAATATATTACTTCAATTCCAAAGTATGTAGGATTAAATTGGAAAAAATTAGATAAGAATCATAAATTTTTGTCAAGTAAAAACCTTATAAATAAATGATAGATTTAAATTTTAAGAGAGTCTTGTATAAGGCTAGAAATATTGTATATTACTACAGTATTGACACACGTCCAAGATCTGTTTATCTTCACGTAATAAGAGAGATGAGAAATGAAATGAAAGCTTTATTATCTGAATATGATAGTGAATCTGAACAATATAAAACTCTTCTTTCTATAATACGTGAATGTCCTCAGAAGATAAAGGAGGATGAGGTAGAGGAATATGTGTTAGGGATTTTAAAACCAACCATAGAGAAATGGATAAAGAGTTGGAAGATAAGATAAAGAAGAATTGGTATGGTATTAACTTCAATCCTATTCTTGATGCTCATGAAGATAGGCGAAAAGCATTAGAGTTTCTTCGTGATAGAATCTTTGCTCTTGTTTGGTGGTATAATGAGTGTTTATGCGATGATCACCCAGCAAGACAGAGAAAGAATGAAGAGGAAATGAAGCAAATATCTGAAGAGTTATGCTGGCGATTTCAAGATTATGAAGCTTTATGTACGATTTTCAAAAAGATTGGGACTTAAATTACCAGGATTACGGCTTGGACAAAATATATGAGTAATAAAGAAAATAAAAAGCGAAGAAGACTAGAACGTCATATTCGAAATAAAAACAAGGAGATTGCTTATAAAGAAGAGGCTTGGAAGAAAGGAAAATTGATTGAAGAAAATCACAACAATGGTCCTTATTCTCTTGAATATTCTTTAGAGTTGGGAGATCGTTTGTGTAGTATAATGAAAGATATCAGATCAAAGATGGAAGAGCAGGAAGATAAAGAGACTTATGCTATTTTCAGATTTAGAAGTTATCGGAAAAAGATACAAGATTATATTCTTCATTATAATCCTGGAGCTCCTAAAAATGAAACTTATGAATTTTTAAAGAGACTTATAGAAACTTACTGGGATTGTCCTAAAGAATTGTGGAAGGAGGTTAACCTATGATAAACGATGAAACATTGATTAAAATAGTTAGGGGTAGGGGTCATAAAAGAACCTGGCCAGAACAAGTGATCTTAATGAAGGAACGGCTTGAATGGGTTCGCCTCGGTTTTCCAGGTATTCGTAATGATCACTTATCTTTAATAAAATTTAGTGATCTTAAAATTGGGGATATCTATATTTATGATCAATATTTAGAGAAAGGGTTTGGTTTTGGCGACGAAGCTCCTCTTATGTTAAAATGGATTAATCAAGATCAAACTGAGATAATAGGAATTGGACAGGGAGATGATAGTATGAGAGATCCAGAGAGATTGAAACTGAGGTGGAAAGATATAATTCCTGCTCCTCAATTAGATCCAAATGTATTAGTACTTCTTGTCAATCCGAATCCAACACTAAATGGAGGAAGTGCTTATTATTATTTCTTTAAATCTTATCGTGATCTTAGAAGCTAATTATGAGTATTAATGACGATTATTGTACGTGGTCAAAGTCTAGTTATTCTAGTTTTTTAAATTATTATAGTCCTGATTATATAACTTTTCCTTATACAGAAGAAGAGAAATTATTAGAATTAAGATGTAAAAAACTTAATAATATTTTGGATGACATAATTCTTGAGTTTTCGGAATGTGGGTTAAAAAGAGATATTCCAACTTCATTTACATCATATGTTAAAACAACTCTTAGACTTAGAAAAGAGAAGTATGACTTAGTATATGATTGTATAAATCATGAATTAAGTTTTGGTGGAGGAAAGTTTATGTCTTTAGGAGATAGAGATTTAATAGAAATTACTAAAGAAGAGAAAGAAATCATTGAGAAAGATTTATTGATTTGGATATATGACTGCCTTTAGTAGACTCATTGAATTATTAATTGAAGTTGGGTTTGAGAGAAGTAACTCTTATATGTCGGGTAGTTATAGAGTATCTACAGAATCACTTAGTGTTACTGTTTATCTTGGATGTTATAGCAGTATTACTATTTTTGTTGTTGAACAGCCCAATAGATATAAAGTTTGTTTTTTCTTTACTTACAGTTTAAGAATAAAAGATTTAATAATGAGTTTTAAAGAATTGGAGGAGATGCTTTTAATTTCAATAATTCGAAATAGTTTTTTAACAGAGGAAGAAACTACAAAAGCGTATTTGGAGTTGCCGTTTTTACAATGAAATAGATAAAAAGGATGTTATGAAGGGGGCAATTCCTTATGAGTGAGTGAAACATTAAAGTTTCCTCATTCATTAAATTTTTAAATAAGATGAAAGTATTAGATTCTAAAGTTTTGATCAAGCCCAAAAGTGAGGGTTTGGTTGAGAAGATCGGTAATTTTGAGGTTCCCGTTGGTGCAGGAGAATATGCAGTAGCCGAAGTTGTAGCAGTTGGAGATAAAATTGAAAATGTAAAATCTGGGGATACTGTTTATTATTATCCAAACGCCGGAAAGGAATTAACAATTGATGGAGAGAAGTATCGAGTTATTACAAGTTCAGAAGTTTTAGTTGTAGTGTAATAGCTTAAGTGTATTAAACGAATTAAATCAAAATTAATATGGCAAACGGAAAAATAATTAAATTTGGTGAAAGTTCTCAAGAAAAAATTATTGAAGGAGTAGAATTGGCAGCGAATGCTATCGCTCGTACTCTTGGTCCTGCAGGAAGAGGGGTATCTTTGGGTGTAGATTTTGGTGCTCCAGAGATTACTCGTGATGGTGCTTCTGTTGCTAAATTTATTGCATTCTCAGATCCTATGTTAAATCAGGGAGCTCAGTTGGTTAAAAAAGCTTCATCTCTTACGGAGGATAGCGTGGGAGACGGAACTAGTAACACTGCGATCCTGACAAAAGAGCTCTGTAAGAAAGGTCAAAGAGCAATTAAGACTGGAGCAAATGTGAATGAGATCAAATCAGGAATGTTGAAGGCTCAGAAATGGATGACTCAGTTTATTGCTCAAAATTCTACACAGATTGGGGATGATCTTGAGTTGATTAGAAAGGTTGCTACAATTTCTGCAAATAATGATCCTGAAGTTGGTGATCTTGTTGTGGAATGTATGAAGAAAGTAGGTATTAATGGAGTCTTAACAGCAGATATGGCTTCTGGTCTTGAAACTGTTATAGATGTTACAACTGGTATGAAGCTTGATCGTGGTTGGTCTAGTCCTCAGTATGTAACGGTTCCTGAAGAGAGTACCTGTGTTATGGATGATCCTTATGTTCTCGTAGTAGGAGAAAAGATTTCATCTGTTTCACAAATTCTGCCAATCATTCAACTTATCATGCCAACCGGTCGTCCATTCTTGATCATTTGTGATGAAATGGATGAAGTGGTAAATACAACTTTGGTTTTGAATGTACTACAAGGTGCGGTACGTTGTTGTGTAGTAAAGGGTATCGATTTTGGTGATTCTCGAAAGAACATTATGAACGATATTGCTGTTGCTACAGGTGCCACTTATATCTGTCCTGAAACGGGTATTGACATCACTCAGGCTACTCTTGAATCTTTAGGAGCAGCACATAAAGTTGTTGTTTCTAAGGATCACACTATCATTTATGAAGGTGCAGGTAGTCCTAAAGAGATTAATGATGTTGCTGATATTCTTAAGAAACGTTTGGCAGATCCTAATATTTCAAATTATGATAAGAGTAAATTTGAAAAGAGACTTGCTAATCTGGTCGGAGGTATAGGTGTTATTAAGGCTGGTGGTGCAACTGAAGCAGAGAAACAGAATAGAAAAGCAACAATTCAAGATTCTATTCTTGCCTCTAAATCTGCTATTGATGAAGGCTGTGCTCCCGGGGGTGGTTATATTTACTACATGGGATCACTTGAGGCTAAAAACGATAAGGCATTTTGGAAGTCTTTAGAGGGGGATGAAAAGGAAGGTGCTGAAATCGTGTTTAGCAGTCTCCCTGTCATTATGAAGACTATTGCTGAAAATTCTGGGGTTTCAGGAGATGTAGTTTTGGCAGATATCAAGAAAGAAAAGAAAAAGAAGAATTTTGGTTATAATGCAAAAACTAAGACTTACTGTGATCTTAGTGAAGCAGGTGTTTTAGATTCTGCTAAAGTTCTTCGTGTAGCATTGGAAAATTCAGTATCAACGGCGTCTATGATTCTTCTTATTGATTGTGTTATTGTTGATGAAGAAGATAAAAAAGGCAATGAATAAAATACCGAGATAGAAAATGAGAGAAGAGGTAGAGGATTGAAAAATATCCCCTACTTCTTTGTGTTTAATGGAGTTTTGTTAAATGTGTAAAATGCGCTTTAAAAGACCCCAAACCCTAATATGTGTAAAACTTATGAATAAAAGTAGCGAAGACATTGAAGGCCCCAAGAAGAATATATTTGGGGATACTATGTCAGAAGATGATTTTTTGAAAGATGAAGATGAAGAGTTTGATATGATCAATGAAGAAGGGCATTGTGAAGTTTTTGATGCTGTCATGAGTGCTATCTTCCTATCTAGACCATTGGGAATTTTATTTGATGAGGATCTTATAATAGATTTTTTACAAAGTAGAAAATATAGGATTGTAGAGAGAACTGACGACGATGGAGAAGTTTATTCTGTTCCTGTTAAAGTTGGTTCAAAAGTTATTCCCGACAGTAAAAGTGCTCTTAGAAAAGTTTTCGATCGTGAAGTACAAGAAACTCTTATTACGTGGATGAAATCAATTAAAAAATAAATATGACACAAGAAGAGTTATTAGTAAAATGGAAAGTTTTAGTAGATGCTTGTAAATCTTATTATATTGATTCTGTTCCTACTGGCATGCTTGATTCTGAATATGATGATATGGAAAGACAAGCTGCAAATGAAGGTTTATTTGTTCGTGATTATGTATTCAATACATTCATGCAAGGTAAAAGAGCAAAGAATCAATATATAGAAAAGATAAAGAAAACAAAAGTGGAGGGAATGTCTATGTTAGATGCCCTTACTAAATTTCAATCTGAGTATGGTAAAAAAATCTACTGTGACTTAAAATATGATGGATCAAGTATAGCAATTTATCTAGACTCTACTACCGGAAAAGTTAGAGATATTGTAACTACTGGTAATTTAAATATTGAAGATTGTGGAATATCTCAAATGGGAAAATTGATTGGATTTATGCCCGATTGTTTTCCTAAAGGTATTGTAGCGATTCAATGTGAGGCTTTAGTAGATATTAATAGAATGTCCGGAGACAGTACTAGTAAAGAAAGAGCTAGACAAAAAGCAAATTCTTTAATAACTAGTAAATATCTAGCGGATGAAGTAAATCAACTTTTAACTCTTCGTGCATATCGTTATTATACAGATGATAGTCCTAATGGAATAGCTATACGTGGAATGGATTATAGAGATGTTTTAAAATCATTTCCTATAGTTAGATCAAGAATAGATGGTCATTTTAAGTTTGTTCCGGCAGATTCTTGGACAATAGAAGAATTACAAAATAAGCCCGAAGGATTTACTGAGACTGACTGTACGATGACTTCCACTGGTTTATTCCAAAATGATGGGTGGGTTATGTATTCAGAAAAAGGAGAATGTTTAGGTGCTTTAAAATATGCTGGAGCAGGATCTGGTTCTGAACGAATAATAACTACTATCAAAGGAATACAGTGGAATAATCAAGTACCAAAAGGAAAAGATTCTTGGTCTGCAAATGTTATGATAGAACCAGTAACAGTTAGAGGATGTACAATTAAGAAACCCTCTGCAGGTTCTGTTGATAAACTTGTGAAAGAGAATAGAACTGCAGGTGCGGAGGTTACTATTATATTAGCAAACTCCACAATTCCACAAATAGGAGAAACATTAAAACCCGGAAACGGAGATTTTCAATGGCCTACCTGTTCTTGTGGTCATATAATGTCCGAAAAAGACGTCTTTGGTTCTCTTCTTAAATGCAGTAATCCAGATTGTTCAGAAAGAAAAGATAGAATGAGAAAATATCTTGATTCGCTTTCTTCTCCTTCTGAAATAGACCTTAATAAGTTTTTGGTAATTGATCGTTTTAAATGGGAGACAACAGATGTAAATCTTACAAAACTTTTAGACTTTGTCAAAAAGGAAGATCCTGATTCCTATAAAGAATATTTAATGTCTTTTATGGGAACCAGTTTGAGAAAAAGAAACATGGAAGTTGTCTGGAAAGCATCTTATACAGTGTTACATGAGAAGTTTACAGGATATCAGAATTGATGTAGTTCGAATGGGGAAAGAAGTTAAAGTATCCCCTATTTTTGAAGAGAGATTTAAAGAGTTGAACGATTACCTAATGAGAAAGTTTAACTGTTCTGAGTTCAAATTGGAAGATTTCGAGATTGATAAAATAGATAACTCAAAATTTGAAAGCACTATTTTAAAATTTGCTATCTGTAAAGCTTTTGGAATCCCTGTTTATTCCGGGCCTAATAATCCTTGGTTTGATTGTTTTACTATTACAAGAACTGAAGATTTGTTAGGATATCATGGTTCGTCTAATTACATGACTACCAAGTATGATTTGACATTGAATAAGATTATAAAATATGAAATTTATGATCTTATTACAGTATCAGAAGAACAGATAGAATTCATTAGAAGCTTTAAAGAAAAATATAGAGATCTTAAAGATAATCTTGAGACTATAAAGTCTGATTTCTTCCCTTTAATGATTAGTGAATGAAGATAACAAAAGACGATAAAGAGTTTCCTGAATCTACTATCTTATCCTATAGAATACTAAAGAGGAATGGCCTTTTGAAAATAACTGATTTTTGGAGGGCCCTTTCTTTAGTATTTGGATTAAAAGAATTTGAAATACTAAATCTCAACTCACCACATATCTTTGAGTTTGAGTCTTATATTATGGATCTTTTAATAGATTGGAGAAATGGAGAACCTATTGAATTTGATAATCTTGAAAATGCAATTTATTCATTTGGAGAATTTACAGAGATGGAAAAATTGTTATTTCAATTAGGAAATTTACAACATAGATTATGGGCGATTTATTTATATTTGATCGACCCAAATATGAACTTATAAAATAATAAAAAATGATAGAAATTAGTTTGATTCAGATTCCTGCTGATGAATGGACAAGTACAGTAGGAACGTGTATCGCCCGTAATCGATTTGATAAAGAAGCTATGGGCGTAACTATTGAGGAATTCGCTCGTGGTTTCCTTAAAGAAAATCTTGAAAAGTTTGAGAATGGTATTGGAAGTGCTGAGTTAACTGAGCTCATCAATTCTAGTGGTTTCTTTGGTCGTAAAGATTTAGCTTGTGTAAATTATTATCTGTCAAAAGTTGGTTATCAAGTTAAGATCTTCAATGTGACAGACGACGAGGTTGATGCTACTGGTGTTCCTAGTGGTGAGATCGTAGAATGGAATGTTATTGATCGTAATTTCCTTCAGTTTGATTATCCCACTGCTATTAAGATCATTCCTGGAGAGGGACTTGATGTTCCTGGAGTATTACATCAAGTTATTGATCAGATTGGTGTTTTTGATGCCGATAAATTTGCTGGTCTTAAAAATCCTTTTACAGATCTCTTAAATGCAATGGACGCTATCAAATCTACAACAGGCGGAGTAAATACTGGTGTTACTACTAGAATTTATGGCCTTCTTGATCAGGTTGGAATTGATCTGTTATGTCTTAGAGGAGAAGATTAATGACTACTTTACAAAATGATTTAATAGAGATTTATAATTCCCTAGTATTGTTTAGTAATGATATTATAGAATTACCAAATCCTTCTCCTATAAAAGTTTATTATGAGAAAGAATCCAGACTTCTTGTAATGGAACTTAAAGGAAAGTCTGTTAGATTATGGACTCCAGTCTATTATTGTTTAGGTTTGGAAGATCTAGAAAAACCTACATATCTTCTTCCTGAGGATTATGATTTCTTAATGTCTGAACTTAAACGTATAATAGACTCTGGACTTTTACTACAAGAAAGAACAAGCCTAAGTCCTGAAAATTATGGATTTAATATCTATGCAGTAAATCGAACAGAACTTTGGAAAGGACCCGAAATTAAAGCAGGAATATTCTTTATATCAGGTCATGGTTGGTTATTTAGATGGTTAGTAAAAAGAAAATACAAGTTATAATATGAAAATTAAAGAAAAAGATTTAATTATTACAGACCCTTGTTATATAGCCTTAGATAAAGATTGGGGTGAGTCTTTTAATTATGATGATTATGTAATAGATAGTCCTGAGTTTAGTCAGTATATGTGGGAAAGTACAGGATATGGGGATGGTAGCCCTAAAGTTCTTAATGTTCCTTCACAAACTACACCAGAAGAATATATAAATGATTTGGTAGAGCTTGATGAGGATGATAAAGATATAATAGGAAAGTGTGCAGTTGATTCTGGTACTTTCGGAGTATTCATTCTGGAAGAAGTTCTAAAATATAATCCAGATTTTCTTGATGAACTTTCTAAAAGTTGCTATCATATTGTTAGAAATTTTTCAGGAATAGTTTATACAGGATATGATGAAGAAGAATATATACATTTTATTCTGAAACCGGAGGACTCACAGAAATACTCAATTATAACCGACTAAATTATGAAATTACCTATTATAAATACTTCCGGATATCCTAACCCTGAATATGCTTATGAGTGGGATTCTGGAATGGATATTAGAACATGTATTAAAGAACCAAAAACACTTCAACCTTTAGAAAGATTCTTATTTCCAACCGGCATAAAAATCGACATACCTAAAGGCTTCGAAATACAAGTACGTCCTAGATCTGGTCTCGCACTAAAACATGGCATAACAGTTTTAAATACGCCAGGCACTATTGACAGCGGTTTTAGGAACGAGATTGGAGTTATCCTAGTCAACTTATCAAATGAACCTTACACAATACAACCTGGCGAAAGAATAGCTCAACTAGTTTATGCCAAAGTTGAAAAGTGCGAGGGTTTTCAGGACGTAACAGAATTCGAAGGAAAAACATGTCGTGGGGAAGCCGGTTATGGATCTTCAGGCTTAAAATAATTTAATGTTATGGAAAAAACAAAGAAAAAGATATCAGTAGAAAAGACAATTAGTGAAGAAGAATCAAAACAGGTAGAGAGAATGAGAATATATGGATTTGAGGACTCTATGCAGGTGGCTAGAGAACTTATGGGCAAAATTCAAGAAAACTTATTACAAGGAGATCTTATGTTTGCTTATAGGTCAAGTTCATCCTCAAATAAAACTTCACTTTATCAGGTCGTTGTAGTAAATGATCTAAGAAGAGGAGCTGATGGAATTATATACTCAACTGATAAATTCTCTATTAGTATTGTCACTTCTGGTTATACTGCTTATCTTCCACATATGCCAATAGAATATCTGGATGAGGTAACAAAAGATCTAGTGGAAGGAAAAGCAGAACAGAGAATAGTAGAAAATTTTAAAAATATTGTTGAAGACTTTAAAACTAAAATAAAGGGAGGAAAAGTATGAGATTAATTGCAATTGACCTTGGGTATAGTAACGTCAAGGTGGTTTACTATAATGAAGATGGTGCTCTACAGTTTGATAAATATATTAGTTCTGTAGCAAAGATTGATAATGCTCTAGAAATAGATAATGATATAATGTTCAATCTAGGTTCCGACACTTTTGTAATGGGAGCGGCATCTCTTAAGCTTGGAAGAAATTATTTGGTAGACTTGAAAGATTATGATAGTCTAAAAAGTATCTACCCCGTTTGGATTTCTTACATTCTATCTAAGTATGGTGGAGTCGATAGTTTTGATCATGTTATCATAGGTCTATCTCTCGCTTTCTCAGATAAAGCAGATGATCTCTTAACTCATCTTTATAATACTCTGATGATAGAAAAGGATAACTATTTCTATGTTCTTCCCCAAGCCCTATCATGTAAATTGGGTTATAGTTTAAAAGGTCTCGACATAACAGATACAAATACAGGATCAATGGGCGAAGCTTCTCTCAATAATTATCTTATTGTTGATGGTGGTTTCTATACATTGGACTGGGCAACCGTTATTGGCTCTAAGGCTAGTGCTGGTGCGGCTGTTGGTATAAAGGATAGCGGGGTTATTAGAATAGTTTATAACATTATAGACTACTTGTTTAAGACGTATCAGATTCGCGCTGCTCTCAAAGAAGGACAAAATATTCTTGATAATGGAGGAGTATTTATTCGAAGAGGTAGACGATATGATATTTCTGAACAAGTAAAAGAATTCACAAAGAAATATATTGGAGACGTTTTTGATCTCCTTGAAAATCAGGCAGCAGACTCACTAGACGCTTCTGATGGTATTATTTGTGTAGGTGGTTTGGCATATTTCTTAGCAAAGTATGAAAACGACCCTGATGTTAGTGCTGAAATAGAAAAGCATGTATCTAAATCATTCCTCCACTATCCTACTCATCATGCAGAGTTCTTTAATGCATATTCTTATCTTAAAGCAGGTGAGAAAATGTTAGGACTCATTTAGAAAACTTAAGGATTATGACAACCGAGTACAAAGCTCTAGTCATAATTCTTTTTAATTACGGATATTAACAAAATGGCAGATAAGGTATGTTATGGCCAGCCTTATATTCTCAATGATCAACTTATTCAAGATACCGTTACTTTTTCAGAAGGAGGACAGGTTTATAATGGAACAAATGTAGTAATTGAAAATATCTGGGAAGATCTAATGGCTGGATCACATCAGTATAAGAAGTCCGGAAAGAAATATTTTTATTGGGAAGTTAGTGTTACAAATGACGAGGATGAACTTATTACAATTAAGTTTGAATGCCCTAATCCCAAACCCGGACTTTTTGATAGTACAGGGATGGTTGAAGAACTGAATCCCGAAGATTATGAAGGCGATTATCCTAAATATTGGGCTGAAAAAATAAATGAGGCCAAGAAAAATTATGAGGATAAGATGGCTATTCAAAAGAAAGAAATTGTGTTTGCCGAAAATACTACAGTTAACTATGAGGATGGTTCTATTGTAGTAAATGAAAAGTATTCGGTAAAGAACAATGACTTAGGGTTTATTGAAAAACTTCTTTCAATTTTCTAAGATTATAAATTGAAGTATTTTAAAATGAAGAAAACAATAGAAAACCCAAGCAAAATAGAGATTACTTAGGCTATAAGAGTCTCTATTTTCTTTCCCGCTTTTGTGTGTTGTAGCGTAGGAAAGAGGTTTTAAATGATTAAAACGCGTGTCAGACGTCTTTAACCCTTTATTTATGGTATGATGAAAAATTTGTTATACAGATTTAAGAAAACCGGCCACCTTTATAGAGTGGTCGAGAGTGAAGCGGAAATGAAAGATCCGAAAGTTAGAGATTGGAAAGAGTGTGTTATTTATCAATTTCAAGATACCAATAAAATTTATGTTAGAGAAAAATCTGACTTTAAAAAGAAGTTTGAAGTTTGTGAGGAGGAAGTAGATGATTAAAATTTATTATGGTTTATCAGGGACTCTTAAAAGTACAACAATAAATTGTACAGCGGGAGTAGAAACAAATGTAATCAGGAGTGCAATAAAAAATTGGAAGTATAATAGAGATTTACTGTTCCCCTGGTTGAGTGATGAGACTAATCTAAATTATGCTTTACTACACCTAACAAGACTTCAAGAAGAGGTACATGATGGTTGTGATTTTATAATAGAACGTGGAGTAACAGACCCTCTCTACTATGAATATCAAAAACAGCCGAATTTAATAACACCAGAAGTTATAAAGAAAACTGTTGAAAGAGAAAATGAGATACTTGGAAATAGAGATATCCAACGAATTCTTATGATTATGGAGGATCGAGAATTTATATCTGATAAAGTACTTGTTGAGAAAACCAGGAGATCTTGTTTTTCTGATGTTGATGATTACCTAAAGAGACAAAAAGATTATATTGAGTTTACTAAGACTTATAATAATCTTTTTACAGAGAAAATTAGAATAATAGATGCTCGGGAATATCTGGGCACCTTAGGAATTGAAAATGTTTAACAATAAAATATTATTCCTATATGAGTGAAAATATTAGAGTAATTAAGAGAGATGGCAGAAAAACTAATTTCTCTGCAGAAAAAATGAAGTCTAGTATCTATCATGCAATGGAGAGAACCGATGTTGGTATTGATAGTAAAATAGCTTCAGGAATTGTTGATAAATTTCAAGAAAAAAATTCAGGAGAGATTTCAGTAGAGGTAATTCAAAACTTTATTGAAAATGAATTGATGAAGTCTAAGTGCAAAGATGCTGCTAGAGAATTTATCAAAAACCGCCATGATAGAGATGTTGCTCGCGAAGCCAAAACAAAGGACATCTTTATGAGTATTGTTAATACTGTTAATAATGATGTCACCAGAGAAAACGCTAACATGAACAGCGACTCACCTGCTGGGATGATGATGAAGTTTGCATCAGAGACAACTAAACCATTTGTAGATAATTATCTTTTATCGGATGAGGTAAGAGACGCAATAAAGTCGAATTATCTCCACGTCCATGACAAGGATTACTATCCTACAAAATCTCTGACATGCCTTCAGCACCCTCTTGATAAAATACTTAGCGGTGGATTTAAGGCTGGTCATGGTGAAGCTAGAGGTGCTAAAAGAATTGAGACTGCTTCTATTCTTTCTGCTATTAGTATGGAAACTGTACAGAATGAACAGCATGGCGGTCAGGGAATTCCAGCATTTGATTTTTATCTAGCTCCGTATGTTCGTTTAACTTATATTGAAGAGCTTGAAAATTCTTTTGAATTGTTAGGCTTGGAGCTCACTGATGAAATTAGGAATGAAAATTTAAAAGATTATATAAAGAAAGACATATCTAGTATTTCTGACCCAATTGAAAAAGCAAAACAATCTGCAATGAATAAAACGGTTTCACGCGTTCATCAATCAATGGAGTCGTTTGTACACAATATGAACTCAATCCATAGTAGAGGAGGAAACCAGGTTGTATTTAGTTCAATTAATTACGGAACAGATACTAGTGCTGAGGGTCGTTGTGTTATGAGAGAGCTTCTTTTATCCACAGATCGAGGTGTTGGAAATGGTGCTACAGCAATTTTCCCAATCCAGATTTGGAAACTTAAGAAAGGAGTGTCTTATCTTCCTGGTGATCCTAACTATGATCTTTATGAATTAGCATGTAAAGTAAGTGCAAGAAGATTTTTCCCAAATTTCTTAAACTTAGATGCTACATTTAATGTAGATAAAGATTGGAGAGAAGATGATCCTAAACGTTACGAACATGAAGTAGCAACCATGGGTAAGTGTAAACTACAGCTCATGTAAAATCTCTTGAACCGTGCTAACGGGTGTGCTCAGAAATGAGTGCTAATGGTTAGGCCCTAAAAAATAACCAGGGTGAGACCATGCTAAGCATCTTTAAGATATTCACATTAATTGAAATTTAAATTATTATGTGGATATATAAAATAACTAATAAATTAAATGGGAAATCTTATATAGGTCAAACAAAAAGGCCAATAGAACAAAGATGGAGACGTCATGTTAATGATGCAATGAATAATATATTAGATACCCATTTCGCTAGAGCCATAAGAAAATATGGTGAAAAATACTTTTCTGTAGAAGAGGTATGTAGTTCTGATTCACAAGATGAATTAAATCAGTTAGAACACTATTATATTCATAAATATAATTGTTTAGAAAATGAATATAATGAAACTGATTCAGTTTATAGGTGTGGTGGAAATACATATAATTCTAAAACAGAAGAAGAATTAAATATAATTAAGGATAAAATTCGTCAAACAAAATTAGGCGGATTAAATCCCAATTCAAAATCAATAAAATTAATAGATAAGATAACAGGTGATGAATTAGTATTTTCATCTGTTAAAGAATGTTCTAATTATTTAGGACTTTCAACTCACCACCCAGTATCAAAAAGATTGACTGGGAATGTGAAAAAATTATTAAATGATAGATATGATTTTGAATATCTTAAGGATGAAAGTTTATCGACTATTGGTGATGAATGTAGCCAAGTAGGAGAGGAGATAAGCACCTCTTCGAAGCAGGAGACTCCTGAAAGGGAGAAGATATAGTCAGTGCCCTAGGTAACTAGGGATTAACATGTGTAGAACTAGAGTATTTGATAATAGATTTGGTCCTAGAACTTCAGTAGGACGAGGAAACCTTAGCTTTACTACAATTAACTTTGTTAAAATTGCTATTGAAGTTTCTATTGAGGATGGATATATCTATCTTGACCCTAGAGACAAAGAATATAAAGTAGATATTACAAGAGCTACTCCTGAACTTAATGAGAAACGACTTAATAGATTTAAGGAAAAACTTTCAGAGATTACAGGTTTAGCAGCAAAACAGCTTGATGAGAGATATCAATTTCAAAAGACCGCATTAAAAAAGCAGTTCCCACTTCTTATGAGTGGACTTTGGCTTGGTTCAGATGAATTAGGTCCAGAAGATCAGCTTGGAGATGTAATTAATCAGGGAACATTAGGCATTGGATTTATTGGACTTGCAGAAGCTCTAGTGGCTTTAACCGGCCATCATCACGGAGAGGATTCAAAATGCCAGGAATATGGATTAAGTATTATTCAGCAGATGTTTGAAGATTCTAAAAAATATTCAGAACAGTATAAGCACAATTATTCAATTTTAGCAACTCCGGCTGAGGGATTAGCTGGTAAGTTTACAAAGGTTGATCAGAAGACATATGGAAAAATTCCCGGCATTACGGAGTTCATGTTCTATACTAACTCAAATCATGTCCCTGTATACTATCCATGTTCTGCTGCTCATAAAGCTGAGATTGAAGGTCCATATCATAAATTGACTTTGGGAGGTCATATATTCTATGTGGAAGTAGACGGCGATGCAACAAAAAATCCGGAGTCAATTATGGATATTGTTGATCTAGCTTATAAAAATAATGTTGGATATCTTTCTGTGAACCATTTCCAGACACGATGTCCAAATTGTAATTATGAGTCGAATGAAGACAATGATGGTGGAATTTGTCCTGTATGTGGAGAGCATCTTACTGTTTTACAAAGAATTACGGGCTACCTAGTTGGAACTACAGATCGATGGAACGCTGGAAAGCTGGATGAGCTGAAGCATAGAGTACAACATACACTATAAAATGTTGAATGTATTGAAGATTGTTCCTGATACAATAGTTGATGGACCAAGAATGAGAACTTCAATATATCTTTCAGGCTGTAACCATGAATGTAAGGGGTGTCATAATAGAGCCAGTTGGAAATTTGGAATTGGCAAGAATTATGAAAACCAAGAGCTAATTGATTATGTATTATTGTATGATCATAAAAGAGTTACAATATCTGGAGGGGATGGATTATGTTATCAAGTAGAAGGATTAATAAGTTTTTTGAAAGATTTGAAAGCATCTATTCCAGATTGTAATATTTGGCTCTATACCGGATATACATGGGAAGAATTAATTGTAGATCCCGAAAGAAAAGAAGTTTTAGAATATATTGATGTTCTGGTTGATGGAAAATTTATACCAGAACTTAGATCTACTAAGTGCCTTTTTAGGGGAAGTACAAATCAAAGATTAATCGATGTGGTTAAATCTTTGAACAGTGATGAAGTAATATTATATAGTAAATAAAAATAGAAAGTGATAGTTTAGGGTTAAAATCTACTCTATCACTTTTCTTTAAAATAAATTACATTGTTATGCCTAGTAAGAAATGGACACAAGAAACTTGTAGAGAGGCTGCCCAAAAATTCTACAAGTTAAAAGATTTTAGGGAAAATTACCCAGGGGCATACAGTGCTGCAGTAAAAAATAATTGGATTAAAGATTACACATGGCTATCCATAGGAAAGAATGCCGGTTATTGGGATTATGAACACTGTTTAGAAGAAGCAAAGAAGTATAAAACGAAGACCGAGTTTGAAAAAGGAGCCCCGAGTGCTTGTTTCAGAGCAAGAAAAGAGGGGTGGGTTGAGGATTATACCTGGTTTGAAGACGGAAGACAGATCGAATCTAAAAAACGAAGGAAGTGGAATTATGACTCTTGTTATAAATTAGCAAAAAGTTGTAATAAGAGGTCTGAGCTAAGAGAGAAAAGTGACGCTGCATATAGAGTTGCTTTAAAAAACAATTGGATTAAGGATTATACTTGGTTTCTTTCAGATGAAGAAGTAAGACATCAAAAAAGACCATCTGCTGTTAAATGGCCTTATGAAAAATGTAAAGAGATAGCACTGACCTGTAAAACAGCTAAAGAATTTAGAGAAAAATCTTCAAACAGTGCTTATACTATCGCAAAAAGGAGTGGATGGCTAGATGAATTTGATTGGCTTATTAGATCTGAAATTCCATTTATAGATAAAATGGATAATGTATATGCATATATATTTGAGGATCTTAATTCAGTATATGTGGGTAGAACTATTGATCCAAAAAGTAGAGATGTGGAACACAGAGGTAGCGATAAAAGCGCTGTATATAGGTTTGCTTCAAATAATAAAGTAGAAGTCCCTAAAATGACAATTCTTGAAACAGGATTAACTTTATTAGAAGGCCTTAAACAAGAAGATTATTATAGGAATAAGTATGAACTAGAAGGATGGAAAATCCTTAATATAGCAAAAACTGGGGTGAAGAGTGGTTCTCTTGGATGTCTCAGAAGAAAATGGACAAAAGGAGAGTGTTATAAAGAGGCCAAGAAATATAGCACTCTAAAAGACTTTCGAAAAAATTCTCCATCTGCTTATAATGTATCTTTAAAAAATAAATGGAATAAAGAATATACTTGGTTGATTTCTAATACTAAACCGAATTATTGGGACTATGAACATTGTTTCGAGGAAGCCAAAAAATATAAAACTAGAAGACAATTTCAGGATGGAAACCATTCTGCCTATGATAGTGCGCTAAAACATAAATGGTTAAATGATTATACTTGGTTTGATCCGCCAAAATTTGTTCCTTTAAGTTACGAAGATTGTTATGAATTGGCCAAGAAATACACTAAACTTTCAGATTTTATAAAAAATTGTGGAGGGGCTTATAATAAGGCAAGAGAGAAAAGGTGGATTGTTGATTATGTTTGGCTCGAAAAGACAGATATATCACAAAAACCTGTCCTGCAGTATTCTCTTAGTGGAACTTTTATAAAAAGATATAAGGGTGTAAGGGAAGCCTGCAGAGAAAATAATTTCAGTACAAATTCTGGAATGTCTGAGTGCTGTATAGGGAAACTTAGATTTCATAAAGGATATATTTGGTGTTATGAGGGGGATGAAGATACTGTAAATGAGAGAGTAAAGACCTTTGTATTTAAGTATGATAGTAAATATTCTCTTATAGAAGTCATTCCTAAGAAAATATCTCATATCACGAAATATATAGACACAGGTAAACTTGCTCCGGATGGTCATTATTACTATCATGGCCCACACGAGTTTACTGACAACGAACAAAAATAAAAACATCAAAGTACTGCTAATACCTTGGTGACCTCTTTTAGTGAGGATTTCTTTAGTGGGATACTATACTTCACTCACTTAGGTAGTAATTAAACCTATCTTGGAAATCTAACTACCTTATTGCACAGATCTAAAATGTCTACTATGCTAGGATAACTATACCTTTCGTCGCTCGGTATATTCTCCCTAAAGTTTCTCCTATAGTTTTTCATAATGATAAACATAAAAGAGGGTTTTGATTCGACTAGGAAATTCACTAGTCTATCCGGTTATCAAAATATGAGTCGGTACATTTTGTCTTGAAACCTGGAACCTTATTTTGCGGATAAAATTCCAGGACCACTTTTAATGTGGATTTCTTGGTTGGGTTACTTTCTTTACCCGTCCTTAGTTATTGGAAACTTAATGAAGTAGTCCAACAACTTTCTGGCACAATCCTAGAATTTCGACTGTGCTAGGGTGACTATACCTTTCGTGATCAGGTACGTTCACTCTGTAGTTTCTTTTGTAATACTTTTCCATTTTTGCTGGTGTATTCAAAAGTTAGTTCGACCAGGAAATTCACTGATCTATCCGGTTATTTTCCAAGCTCTGTGAAACCGGCACACTAAAAAGGGCTTGGTTTAAAGAATAAAAAACAGCTCTCCACACGTTAAATGTAGAAAACTGTTAAAATGTTCTTTCTATTAATAAGGATTTTAGCGTTTTCTGGACGGAGAGAAAACTTTGATTTTAAACGGATAAAAAAATAATGATAT